>Ga0070698_100006313_pt1 | contig 12872 bp, 12 predicted proteins | sample KBSK1502metaG_FD_65477 | JGI IMG/M metagenome (GOLD analysis project Ga0070698, IMG submission 65477) | Corn, switchgrass and miscanthus rhizosphere microbial communities from Kellogg Biological Station, Michigan, USA - KBS K1-50-2 metaG | ecosystem: Host-associated > Plants > Roots >... | reverse complement strand
GGTCACCGAGGCGACCGTCGCCAAGTGGCTGGTCAAGGCCGGCGACACCGTCACCATCGACCAGCCCTTGTGCGAGCTCGAGACCGACAAGGTCACCGTCGAGGTGAACGCCACGGTGGCTGGCAGCATCGTCGATCTTGCCGTGCCCGAAGGCACCACCGTCCAAGTAGGCGGCGTGCTTTGCCATATCGAGGCGGGTGCTGCCGGCACTGTGGCGGCCAAGCCGGCGGCGGCTGCGCCGGCAGCCGCCCCTGCTGGCACGCCTCCCGCGCCGAAACCTACGCCGGCTCCTGGAGCTGCGCCGCCGCCGGGCGCTTCGCCGACTCCGGCGCCCTCCGCCAACATTGCGGCGTCCGGCCCGGCTGTGCGCAAGTTGGTGGAAGAGACAGGCGTCGCCGCCTCGGCGATCCAGCCCACCGGCAAGGACGGCCGCGCCACCAAGGCCGACGTGCTGGCGGCGCTCTCCTCGATTCCAGCTCCGTCGGCACCCGCCGCGAAACCCGCGGTGCCGGCCGGTCCGCGGCCGCGCGCCGACCGCGAGGAGCGGGTGCGCATGACGCGGCTGCGCCGCACCATCGCCAATCGCCTGAAGGAGGCGCAGAACACGGCGGCCATGCTGACTACCTTCAACGAGGTGGACATGACCAACGTCATGGCGCTGCGCGAGCGGCTCAAGGAGGATTTCGAGAAGAAGCACGGCGCGCGGCTGGGCTTCATGTCGTTCTTCGTCAAAGCCTGCATCGCCGGGCTGAAGGAGCTGCCGGCGGTCAATGCCGAGATCGAGGGCGACGACCTCGTCTACAAGAACTACTACGACATCGGCGTCGCCGTCGGCACGCCGCAGGGCCTCGTCGTGCCGGTGCTGCGCGACGCCGACGCACTGTCGTTCGCCGAGGTCGAGAAGGGCATCGCCGAGCTCGGCAACAAGGCGCGCGACGGCAAGCTCAGCATTGCCGACCTGAGCGGCGGCACTTTCACCATCTCCAACGGCGGCGTCTACGGCTCGCTGATGTCGACGCCGATCCTGAACCCGCCGCAATCGGCCATCCTCGGCATGCACAAGATCCAGCAGCGCCCCATGGTGGTGGGCGGCGAGGTCAAGGTGCGGCCGATGATGTATCTCGCCGTCTCCTACGACCACCGCATCATCGACGGCCGCGAGGCCGTGCTGTTCCTGGTGCGCGTCAAGGCCTGCATCGAGGATCCCGAGCGCCTGCTGCTCGGTGTCTGACCGTCATCCCGACTCGCGCGGATCATATCCGCGCTGAAGTGAAGCGGAGTGGAGGGACCTCTTCATGTGGCGCAAAAAGAACAGGCCCCTCGGCTTCGCTCGGGGTGACGGATAGATGGCAAACGAAACCTTCGATTTGGTCGTGATCGGCGCCGGTCCGGGCGGCTATGTGGCGGCGATCCGCGCCGCGCAGCTTGGCATGACGGTGGCGATGGTCGAAAAGCGTGCCACCCTGGGCGGCACCTGCCTCAATGTCGGCTGCATCCCCTCCAAGGCGCTGCTGCAATCCTCGCATCTGTTCGAGCAGGCGGGGCACGATCTCGGCGTACATGGCATCGTGCTCGGCCCGCCCAAGCTCGACTTCGCCCAGATGATGAAGCGCAAGGGCGAGGTCGTCGACGGCACCGTCAAGGGTGTCGCCTTCCTGTTCCGCAAGAACAAGATCACGACCTTCCAGGGCACGGGACGTATCGACAAGGCGGGCTCGGTCGTCGTCCTGGGCGAGGGCGGGGCGGTGAAGGAGACGCTCGCGGCGAAGAACATCCTGATCGCCTCGGGCTCCGACGTGACGCCGCTGCCCGGCGTCGCCATCGACGAGAAGAAGATCGTGTCGTCGACCGGCGCGCTCGACCTGGCTGACGTGCCCAAACATCTGATCGTGATTGGCGCCGGCATCATCGGGTTGGAGCTGGGCTCGGTATGGCGGCGGCTGGGGTCGGAGGTGACGATGGTCGAGTTCCTCGACCGCATCGCGCCCGGTGTCGACGACGAGATCACCAGGCAGCTCCACCGCTCACTGCAGAAGCAGGGCCTGAAGTTCAAGCTGGGATCGAAGGTCACCAAGGCCCAGACGACTGCTTCGGGCGTCACGCTGACGGTGGAACCTGCCAAAGGCGGCGCGGCCGAGACGTTGCAGGCCGACATCGTGCTGGTCGCCGTCGGTCGGCGGCCCTTCGTCGAGGGGCTGGGCCTCGACAAGGCCGGCGTGAAGCTCACCCAGCATGGCCGCATTGCCGTCGATGCCCATTTCCAGACCTCGGCGCCCGGCATCTATGCGATCGGCGACGTGATCGACGGGCCGATGCTGGCCCACAAGGCGAGCGAGGACGGCATCGCCTGCGTCGAGACCATGGCCGGCCAGAAGGGCCATGTGAATTGGGATCTCGTGCCCTCGGTGATCTACACCCAGCCCGAGGTGGCCTGGGTCGGCAAGACCGAGGAGCAGTTGAAGGCGGCCGGGGTCGCCTACAAGGTCGGCAAGTATCCTTTCACCGCCGATCCGCGCAGTCGCGCCAACGCCGCCACCGAAGGCTTCGTGAAAGTGCTGGCCGAGAAGGCGACCGACAAGGTTTTGGGCGTGCATATCATCGGCGCCGAAGCCGGCACCATGATCGCCGAAGCGGGGCTTGCCATGGAGTTCACCGCCTCGGCCGAGGATATCGGCCGCGTCTGCCACGCCCATCCGACGGTCAATGAGGCGATGAAGGAGGCGGCGCTGGCGGCATGGGAAAAGCCGATTCACCTCTGACGTTCCATCGGTGACGGGATGCGCAAGCTGGTGGCGGCGCTGGCGATCGCGGCCTGCCTGGTCATGTCGGTGGTGGGCGGCCTGCTGCCCATCCTGCAGGGCTGGATCTTCTTCGTGGTCGCGCTCTATCTGCTCGCCACCGAGTTCGAGACCGGCCGGCTATGGGTAAAGGCCGCCCGCCGCCGCTGGCCGTTCCTCAACCGCTGGATCGTCCGCGCCCGCCATCACAAATGGGCGCCCAGCCATTTGCGCGAATTTGAGGATCTGACAGATCCGACGAAATAGCGGTATCATGGCCCGACAAGTGCAGGAGTCACCATGGACAAGCCAGTCACCCCACGCGGCATCAACCACCTCGTGCTCAATGTGCGTGACATCGAGGAATCGCATCGCTTCTGGACCGAGATCGTGGGTTTCAAGCAGGTCGGCCAACTCACGCCGACGAAGGATCGACCCAACCCGCCCAAGATGCGTTTCTACTCGGGCGTCCGAGAAGACGGCACGAGCCATCATCACGATGTCGCCCTGGTCGAGAACCGCGACCTGCCGGCGCCGCCCGCCGACTGGAAGATGTTCGGCATGCCGGTCGCGATCAATCACATCGCCATCACGATGCCGACGCGCGAGGCCTGGCTAGCTCATCTCGCGTACCTGCAGGCCAAGGGCGTGAAGTTCGACCGCCGGGTCGAGCATGGCATGACCCATAGCCTCTATATCCACGATCCCAACGGCTATGGCGTCGAATTCGTCTACGACCTGCCCAAGGAAGTCTGGCAGGGCGACATCGACGGCGCGCTGAATTGGGTCAAGGTCCTGCCCACCGAGGGCGCCGAGGCGCTCGAGGATCGCACGCAAGGAATCCCGACCTTCCGCAAAACCGAGGCGGCAAAATAAGAACAGCGACTGCGACTGGCCGCAGCATTTGGCAGGGGGCGGCCTGGCTGTTCTGGGCGGCCTTAGCGGGCCTTCCTGCCAGCGCAACCTTGGCCCAGCAGAACGTGCGATTGCCTGTTGAGCAGGCTGGCCGCACGGTGCAGCTCGCCGCGCAGCTCTTCCGTCCAACCGGTGCCACCGACCCGGTGCCGGCCGTCGCGATCTTGCACGGCTGCGGCGGGCCGGGCCAGAACACCGCGCGCATGGCCGGCCTCCTCGCGTCGTGGGGCTACGCCGCGCTGGTCGTCGACAGTTTCTCCGCGCGCGGCCTCAAGGATGTGTGCGGCCGCAACTGGCCGACCCAGGCCGATGCCGAGACGCGGGCCCACGACATCGATGCCGCACTCGCCTGGCTCGGCAAGCAAAGCTACGTCGATCCCAAGCGGCTCGCCGTCATGGGCTATTCCTACGGCGGCGGCGTCGCCCTGCTGCGCGCGCTGTCGCCGCGCCTCGACAACAACGCGCCGTCACCGGCGCGCGCGGCGATCCTGGTCTATCCCGACTGCGCGCTGGCCGATGCCTTGGGCGCCAAGCTTGCCGTCCGCCAGCCCACCCTGTTCGCCATGGCCGCACTCGACGACTGGACGCCGGTTTCGCAATGCAAGGCCGTGATCGAGCGCGTCGTGCAAGGCCGCGACCTCGTCGAGACGCGCATCTACGACGGCGCCCATCACTCCTTCGACGCGCTCGGCCTGCCGGTGCGCTATCTCGACGGCGTCGGCAACCGCAGCAAGCCCGGCGGCTGCTGCGGCGCCCATTACGGCGCCAACGAGGCGGCGTGGCACGCCTTCGTGGCCGACGTGAAGGCCTTTTTGACCAAGGCATTCGGGCGCTGAACGGCGATCTCCGGTCGCGCCGGCCGGAAAAGGTCGCTATAGAGGCGCGCATGACAAAAGAAGTATTCGGCAAGCATATGGTGTGGACCGAGCACCCGACGACCAGAGCCCACATTGGCATTGGATATTCCAGCCTCGCGGAGGCGGAGCACGAAGCGGTCAAGCTCGAGCACGCCGGCTACAAGATCCTGAGGATCACCCCGACGACCTTGCCGAAGCCCAACTCCTGACGGGGTCGGGCTTACCCCTTGGCTCGCGGATGCGCCCTCCGGTAGACATCGATGAGACGGGCGGAATCGACGTCGGTGTAGCGTTGCGTCGTCGACAGCGAGGCGTGGCCCAAGAGCTCCTGGATGGTCCTGAGATCGCCGCCGGCGCCCAGAAGGTGGGTGGCGAAGGAATGGCGCAGCGCATGCGGCGTCACGCTGTCGGCCAGCCCCAGGGCGCGGCGGATGTCGCGCACGCGCTTTTGCACGATCGCGGGGTCGAGCGGCCCGCCGCGGGCGCCCACGAAGAAAGCGTCGCGCGGTCCGAGGGCCGCCGTATAGGGGCAGGCGTCGCGATAGGCTTTTAGCGCCTCCAGCACCCGCGGCAGCAACGGGACCAGCCGCATCTTGTTGCCCTTGCCGGTGACGCTGAGCGTGTCCTGACTCGCCTTCAGGAGACCCTCGACCATGGACTTGGTGAGGCCGAGCGCCTCGCCGATGCGCAGGCCCGCGCCATAGAGCAGCAGCAGGATCGCTTCGTCGCGCAGGTCGATCCAGGCGGCGCGCTCCTGTTCGGGCGCGGCATCAAGCACATCCTCCATGTCGCGTTCGGAGAGCGCCTTGGGCACCGAGCGCGGCAGCTTGGGCGTCTGGATGGCGCCGATGCTGGCGTTGTGCGCCAGCCCGCGCTTGTCGAGGAAGGCAAAGAAGGAGCGCACCGAGGAGAACGCCCGCGCCGTCGACGTGCGGGCGAGGCCCCGGCGCGCCCGCTCGGCCAGCCAGGCGCGGAACTCGGCCGGCTTCAGCTTGGCCAGCGCCTGGAGGTTGGGCGGCCCGCCGAGATAGCTGGTCATGAAAGCCAGGAACGCCGCGACGTCGTGCTCGTAGGCGACCAGCGTGTGGCCGGCGAGGCGGCGTTCGCTTTTCAGCCAGTCCCGCCACGCCTCGCGCGCCGCCTCGAGGGTGGTCACTGCGCGCGTCACTCCGGCAGGTCGAGCCAGGCGCGGATGGTGTTCTCCAGCACCTTGGCGAGGAAGAACAGGAGCTCGGTCGCCTGCTCGGGCCCGAAGGCCTCGGGATCGCGCGAGCCGAAGCACATCACGCCGTCGGGCGAGCCCGACGACACGCGCAGCCGCATCAGCACGTCGGACTTCACGAAACGGGCGACCTCGCCGAAAAAGGCTTCCTCGCCGGCGATGCTGGCGCGCAGCCTGGCGTGCTTGTCGGGGCCGATGGCGGCATCGATGGCGCCGGGCGCCAGCACATAGACGCCACGCACCGGGACGCGCTTGGGGGCGTCGGCGTTGGCCTCGATGGCCAGCGTGATGAAATCGACGTCCAACAGCTCGGGCAGCTCATGGGTGACGACGTGGATCATCTTCTCGAAGGTCGTCGCCTGGATGATGCTGATGACCGCCGCCTGGATACGGTTCTGGACGATCTGGTTCTGCTTGGAGTTGGCGATGATCTCGGTGCGCTCGTTCTTGAGGCGATCGATCTCCGACCGCAGGCGCTTCAGGATCGCCTGCTGCATGTCGATGACGCCGGGCCCCCGCGGCTTGGGCGTCAACGCCATCATCTCGGCCAGCTCGGCATGGCGCTCGAAGAAATCGGTATGGGTCTTCAGGTAGGCGACGACGTCGTCGGCGGTGATGACCTTGATTTGTCGGCCCGAACCGTCGGGCGCCGGGATCGTGCCGTCGCTGCCCATATGCCCGCTCCGCGTCAGAGGATGGACCGGCCGGTGGTGGCCCGGTCGTCGAGGAAGGCTTTTAGGTCATTGTCGGTCATGGCGAGCTTTCTGCCCTCGTCGAGCATCTTCTTGTGCTCGACGGCCGTCACCTCGGCGCCTACAGGGCCGGGCACGATGGCGCAGATCTCCTTGACCACCTCGACCCCGTCGAGCAGGCCCGATGCCGCCAGATCCTTGATTTCGGCGACGTCGGCGGTGTCGACCAAGAACTTCATATAAACTACCCCAATGGCCAGTGGTTCGGACTCGCCTACTGCCACAATTTCTAGCGATTCCCCCTCCCAGCCACAAGCCGAGGGGATTGCTTCGGCGCGGCCCGGACCGGTGGAAAACCCTCATCAACCCGCGCTCTTGAGGCGGACGGTTCGAGTCCTGCTGCCGCTGCCCTTGGCGGACGCCTACGATTACAGCGTTCCCGACGGGCTGGACGTTGCCGCCGGCCACTTCGTGGTCGTGCCGCTCGGCAAGCGCGAGACCGTGGGTGTGGTGTGGGGCGAGGGCTCGGGCGAGGTGGCGCCCGAGAAGCTGCGCGACGTCGACCACGTGCTGCCCGCGCTGCCGATGGCCGATGCGCTGCGCCGCTTCGTCGACTGGGTCTCGGCTTACACCTTGGCGCCGCCCGGCGCGGTGCTGCGCATGGCCATGAGCGTGCCCTCGGCGCTCGAAGCGCCCAAGACCGAGATCGTCTATCGCGCCGCCGCCACCACCGGTGACTCCGCGCTGAAGCTGACGGCCGCGCGCCGTCGCGTGCTCGAGCAGTTGAAGGAGGGTCCGTCGCTGCCGGCCGCCGAGCTGGCCCATATCGCGGGTGTCGGCACTTCGGTGATCAAGATCATGGCGGCGGTCGGCCTCCTGGAAGGCGTCGAGCGCACGATGCGCCGCTCTTTCGCCCAGCCCGACGGCAAGCGCCAGGGACCCGCGCTGTCGCCCGAGCAGGCGGTGGCGGCGCAAGGCCTGGTCGACAAGGTGCTGGCCCATGCATTCTCCGCGACCTTGCTCGATGGCGTGCCCGGCGCCGGCAAGACCGAGGTCTATTTCGAGGCGATCGCGGCGGCGCTGGCCGCCGGCCGGCAGGTGCTGGTGCTGCTGCCCGAGATCGCGCTCACCGCGCAGTGGCTGAAACGGTTCGAGGATCGTTTCGGCGCCCTGCCGGCGTCGTGGCATTCCGGTCTCACCAGCCTCGAACGGCGCGAGACCTGGCGCGCCATCGCCGAGGGCCGCGTGGGCGTGGTGGTGGGCGCGCGCTCGGCGCTGTTCCTGCCGTTCGCCACTCTTGGCCTGATCGTCGTCGACGAGGAGCACGACAGCTCCTTCAAGCAGGACGAGGGCGTCACTTACAATGCACGCGACATGGCTGTAGTGCGGGCGCGGCTGGTTTCCGCGCCGATCGTGCTCGCCTCGGCCACGCCGTCGCTCGAAAGCGTCGTCAATGTCAGCGCGGGCCGCTACGGCGCGCTGCATCTGCCGGCACGGCATGGCAGCCAGGAGTTGGCCACACTGTCGGCCGTCGATCTGCGGCGCCAGGCGCCGGCGCGCGGCCGCTGGCTGTCGCCGCCGGTGGTCGAGGCGATAACGCGCACCTTGGCGGCCGGCGAGCAGGTCCTGCTGTTCCTCAATCGCCGCGGTTATGCGCCGCTCACGCTCTGCCGCGCTTGCGGGCACGGCATCGAATGCCCGCAATGCTCGGCCTGGCTGGTCGAGCACCGCTTTCGGCGGACCCTGATCTGCCACCATTGCGGCTATGCGGAGCCGCCGGCCCATGCCTGCAAGCATTGCGGCGCCGTCGATCAATTCGTGGCCTGCGGTCCCGGCGTCGAGCGGCTGGCCGAAGAGGCGCTGGACCTGTTTCCCCAGGCGCAGCTCGAGCTCTTCACCTCTGACAGCTTGATGAACCGCGACGAGGCCGCCGCCGCCATCGATCGCATGGTGGCGGGCGAGATCGACATCCTGATCGGCACCCAGATGGCGGCCAAGGGCCATCACTTTCCCAACCTCACCCTGGTCGCCGTGGTCGACGCCGATCTCGGCCTGAACGGCGGCGACCTGCGCGCGGCCGAGCGCACCTTCCAGTTGCTCTATCAGGTGGCCGGCCGTGCTGGCCGCGAGGACCGGCCGGGCCAGGCGTTGGTGCAGACCCACATGCCCGAGCATCCGGTGATGCAGGCGCTGGTGTCGGGCGATCGCGACCGCTTCGTCGCCGCCGAGCTCGCCGACCGCCGCACCGCCGGCATGCCGCCCTATGGCCGGCTCGCTTCGCTGATCATCTCCGGACCCGATCCCGCCGCGGTCGACAATGTCTGTGGCGCGCTGGCGCGCCGCGCCCCACACCAGGATGGCGTGACGGTGCTCGGCCCCTCGACCGCGCCGCTTGCCTTGTTGCGCGGCCGCCATCGCCGGCGGTTCCTGCTCAAGACCGGGCGCGATATTGCGGTGCAACCGCTGTTGCGGACGTGGCTGGAAAGGATCGGTCTGCCCGGTTCAGTTCGCCTGCAGATCGATGTCGATCCGTATTCCTTCCTGTGACGCTCCGCGCTGAAAAACCGCGGTAATACAGGGCTTTGGCAATCTTGCGCCTGGGAAAACAGCATGGTAGCAACGCGCGCTTTTCCGGGTGGGGCGACTGCGTTGCCTGGGAAAAGCGACAGGGATTCAACGGTTTGCCAGCCTGCCACCGCGGCTTGGAGAGGCTCTCGACGTGTCAACTTCCGCCCCATCAGGCGTTGCCGGCCGCTATGCCAACGCTCTTTTCGAGTTGGCGGACAATGCCCGGTCCCTCGACCAGGTAGCCCAGGACCTCACTACTTTCCGCACCATGGCCGGCGAAAGCCCCGACCTCGCCCGCCTATTGGCAAGCCCGGTGATCGGCCGCGCCCTGCAGGGCAAGGCGCTGCTGGCCGTGCTCGACGCCGCCGGCATCAAGGGACTCACCCGCAATTTCATCGGCGCGGTGGCGGCCAACGGACGCGCCCGCGAGCTGGTCGCCATGGCCACGGCCTTCCTCGCCGAACTGGCGAGCCGGCGCGGCGAGACCACCGCCACTGTGACCTCGGCCGTGCCGCTTTCGCCCCAACAGCTGCAGCAGCTCAGCGATTCGCTGCGCGCCGTGCTGGGCGGCGCCAAGGTTTCCATCGATGCGCGCGTAGAACCCGAGATCCTGGGCGGCCTGGTCGTCAAGGTCGGCTCGCGCCTGTTCGATTCGTCCATCCGCAGCAAGCTGCAGCGCCTGCAGCTTGCCATGAAGGGGGTTGCCTAAATGGATATCCGTGCCGCCGAAATCTCGGCCATTCTCAAGCAGCAGATCGCCAATTTCGGTACCGAGGCCGAAGTGGCCGAGGTCGGCCAGGTCCTGTCGGTCGGTGACGGCATCGCCCGCGTCTACGGCCTCGACAGCGTCAAGGCCGGCGAGATGGTCGAGTTCCCCGGCGGCATCAAGGGCATGGCGCTCAATCTCGAGAGCGACAATGTCGGCGTCGTGATCTTCGGCGAAGACCGCACCATCCGCGAGGGCGATACCGTCAAGCGCACCGGCGCCATCGTCGACGTGCCGGTGGGCAAGGGCCTGCTTGGCCGCGTGGTCGACGGTCTCGGCAATCCGATCGACGGCAAGGGCCCGCTCGCCACGACCGAGCGCCGCCTGGTCGAGGTCAAGGCGCCGGGCATCATCCCGCGCAAGTCGGTGAGCGAGCCGATGCAGACCGGGCTCAAGGCCCTCGATTCGCTGGTGCCGGTCGGACGCGGCCAGCGCGAACTGATCATCGGCGACCGCCAGACCGGCAAGACCGCCGTCGCCATCGACACCTTCCTCAACCAGAAGACGATCAACCAGGGCACCGACGAGAGCCGCAAGCTCTACTGCGTCTATGTCGCCATCGGCCAGAAGCGCTCGACCGTCGCCCAGATCGCCAAGACGCTCGAGGACAACGGCGCGATGGAATACTGCATCATCGTCGCCGCCACCGCCTCGGACCCGGCTCCGATGCAGTTCCTGGCGCCCTACACGGGCTGCGCCATGGGCGAATACTTCCGCGACAACGGCATGCATGCCGTGATCGTCTATGACGACCTTTCCAAGCAGGCCGTCTCGTACCGCCAGATGTCGCTGTTGCTGCGCCGCCCGCCCGGCCGCGAAGCCTATCCGGGCGACGTCTTCTATCTCCATTCGCGCCTGCTCGAGCGGGCCGCCAAGCTCAACGAGAAGAACGGCTCGGGCTCGCTGACGGCGCTGCCGGTCATCGAGACCCAGGCCGGCGACGTCTCGGCCTATATCCCGACCAACGTGATCTCGATCACCGACGGCCAGATCTACCTCGAGGCTGAGCTGTTCTACGCCGGCATCAAGCCCGCGATCAACGTCGGCCTGTCGGTCAGCCGCGTCGGCTCGGCGGCCCAGATCAAGGCGATGAAGCAGGTCGCCGGCACCATGAAGCTCGACCTGGCGCAGTATCGCGAGATGGCGGCCTTCGCCCAGTTCGCCTCGGACCTCGACGCCTCGACCCAGCGCCTGCTGGCGCGCGGCCAGCGCCTGACCGAGCTCCTGAAACAGGCCCAGTACGCGCCCATGCCGGTCGAGGAGCAGGTCGTCTCGATCTACGCCGGCACCCGAGGCTTCCTCGACACCCTGCCGGTCGCCAGTATCGGCGAGTTCGAACGCCAGGCGCTCGACGCGCTGCGCGCCGAGGGCTCGATGCTCGCCTCGATCCGCGACAAGCGCGAGATCGTCAAGGAGACCGACGACAAGCTGAAGGCGTTCTTCGCCGACTTCGTCAAGAAGTTCGCCTAAAGCTTCCGCAGGTCTCGATGCCCAGCCTAAAGACCTACCGCCTCAGGATCCGCAGCGTCCAGTCGACGCAGAAGATCACAAAGGCGATGAAGATGGTGGCGGCGGCCAAGCTGCGGCGCGCCCAGGAACAGGCCATGGCGGCCCGGCCCTATGCCGAAGCCATGGACAAGATCCTGGCCTCGCTGGCGGCGAGCTTCACGGGCGGCACCGGTCCGCGCCTGCTGGCCGGCACCGGCTCCGACCAGGTCCATCTCCTGATCGTCGCCACGTCCGACCGCGGCCTGTGCGGCGCCTTCAACAGCTCGATCGTGCGCGAGGCGCGTCGCGCCATCCGCGCGCTCACCGCCGAGGGCAAGACGGTCAAGGTGCTGGCGGTCGGCCGCAAGGGCCGCGACCAGCTGCGCCGCGACTTCGCCGGCAACATCGTCGAGACCATCACCGACCTCGGCCGGCCGCGTGTCGGCTTCGCCGATGCCCGGAAAGTGGCGGCGCGGGTCATGCAGATGTTCGAGGCCGGCGAGTTCGATGTCGCCTCGGTGGTCTTCAACCGCTTCAAGTCGGCGATGACGCAGATCGTCACCCGCCAGCAGCTCATTCCGCCACCGGCCCCCGAGGGCACGCAGACCGCCGCTCCCGCCACGCTGGGCGGCGCGGTCTACGAGTTCGAGCCCGACGAGGGCGAGATCCTGGCCGACCTGCTGCCGCGCAACCTCACCGTACAGATCTTCCGCGTGCTCTTGGAGAATGCGGCGAGCTTCTACGGCTCGCAGATGACGGCGATGGACAGCGCCTCGCGCAACGCCGGCGACGTGATCAAGGACCTGACCTTGCAGATGAACCGTTCGCGTCAGGCCTCCATCACCAAGGAACTCATCGAGATCATCTCCGGCGCCGAGGCCATCTAGGCCGGCTGCCGCGCAATCGAAGGAAAGGGATCCGTATGGCCACCAACAACATCGGCACGATCACCCAGATCACGGGCGCGGTCGTCGACGTGCGCTTCGACGCCGATCTGCCGAACATCCTGAACGCGCTCCATGTCAAGGCCGACAACCGCCTGATCGTGCTGGAAGTCGCCCAGCACCTGGGCGAGTCCGAGGTCCGCACCATCGCCATGGACACCACCGACGGGCTGGTGCGCGGCGAGAAGGCGGTCGATACCGGCAGCCCGATCGCCATGCCGGTCGGTCCCGAGACGCTCGGCCGCATCCTGAACGTGATCGGCGAGCCGGTCGACGAGCGCGGCCCGGTCGGCAACAAGCTCACTTTGCCGATCCATCGCGGCGCGCCCGAGTTCGTCGAGCAGTCGACCGAGGCCGAGATCCTGGCCACCGGCATCAAGGTCGTCGACCTGCTGGCGCCCTACGCCAAGGGCGGCAAGATCGGCCTGTTCGGCGGCGCCGGTGTCGGCAAGACCGTGATGATCATGGAGTTGATCAACAACGTCGCCAAGGCGCATGGCGGCGTGTCGGTGTTCGCCGGTGTCGGCGAGCGCACCCGCGAGGGTAACGACCTCTATCACGAGATGATCGAATCGGGCGTCATCAAGCTCGACGGGCCGGGCTCGAAGGTGGCGCTGGTCTACGGCCAGATGAACGAGCCGCC
>Ga0070698_100006310_pt1 | contig 12874 bp, 14 predicted proteins | sample KBSK1502metaG_FD_65477 | JGI IMG/M metagenome (GOLD analysis project Ga0070698, IMG submission 65477) | Corn, switchgrass and miscanthus rhizosphere microbial communities from Kellogg Biological Station, Michigan, USA - KBS K1-50-2 metaG | ecosystem: Host-associated > Plants > Roots >... | reverse complement strand
CTCGAACCCGGAACCAACGCCTTAAAAGGGCGCTGCTCTACCGATTGAGCTACCGACCCTCCGCGGAGCATCACTTTCTAATGCCTGCGAGATTTTTCAATGTACAATCAGGCGCCACGACAATGATCTCTCACAAACATAAGTGCATTTTCGTAGAAGTGCCCAAGACCGGCTCGACCAGTGTCAGGGCCATTCTGGGCAAAGCGTGGAAACCACATCTGAGTCTTTGGCAGATCAAAAATCAGATGGAGACGTATTGGACGCGCTACGGGGGAAGAAAGAATCGGATTCTCGCGTCTTTGTATTTGTTACTTCCAGACGAGCGCCGGGGAGAAATCGGACACAAGCAATTCGAGACCTATTTCAAGTTCGGATTTGTTCGCAATCCGTGGGACCGCGTCGTCTCTCTTTACGAGCGCACCGAGGCGCTGCAAGTCAGAGATGAAATGACGTTCGACGAATTTGTCGATTGGATTCAATACAGCAGCGCCACCTGCGTTCACTCATCCCCTCACCGTTATCAATTGGATTGGTTCGTCGATCCCAACGGCAATGTGCTTGCCGATTTCATCGGGAAATTCGAACGGCTCGACGAAGACTGGGCCTTTGTGGCGAAAAAGCTCGGTGTGAGCGAGAACTTGCCCCATCAAAGGGCCAATCCGCGGCAGCGGCATTACACTGAATACTACACGCCGCGAACCAGGGACGTCATCGCGAACAGATTCAAAGTCGATATAGAACATTTTGGCTATGAGTTTGCCGGATAAAATAAAAGCGATCGTGCTCACGTGTGATCGCTATCGGGCGATTACAGAGCACATGATTTTTCAATATGACCGGTTATGGCCAGATCATCCGTTTGTTTTTCATGTCCCTTACCAGGAGCTTGGTGGAACCAACACCGACCAGGTCAAATATCTCCCGGCGCCCTGGGATATTAAGGGGACCATCTTGCATTTGCTGACGGAAATCGACGATGAAGAATGGATTTATTGGTGCATAGATGACAAATACCCCATTCAACTCGTCACCGATAAAATCAACAGTCTGATTTGTCACGCCATGCGCTCGCTGGACGCAGATGGTCTTTTATTCTGCAGATGCCGGGCAACGCTGAATAATCCCAAACTGACTCTCTATCCGCGCAAAGTTAAAAACCCATTTGGCGATGTTTACCTCGAGCGAAAAGCCTGGTTCCAGATATGGATACATCAGATCTTGCGCGCCAAAGTTCTTCGACACCTGTTCACCCATTTGCCAGACCAGATTCCCAGCGCGAAAGCGATGGATGAACTGAAGAACGACGTCCCGAAGTTGCCTGAGCACCGATTGTTCGTGACCAAACAAAACTTTGCGGTTTTTGGAGAAAGCGCCAGCCGGGGTGTAATAACGCAAAATTGTTACGAGAGCATGGTCGCGGCGGGAATTGAGATACCGGAATGGTTTCGCCATCCGAACGGCGAATACGTAACGCTTGGAAAATTGTAGCTCCTATCGCTGCTCAAACGTATAGCCAAACCGTTCGATCTCCGCGGCAAACCGCGCGCGTACTAATTCGCGAAGCTCGTCATCGTAATATTTCGAATAATGTTCGCGCTTGGAGCGATTGTATCGCGGCAGGGTCGTCGGCGAAATGTCTAATGCCGCGCACAGGGTGCCAAAGTCGTCAGCCAGATTCTCGAAACGCATGATGTAATTAACGTTGGCGAACGGATCTTTTTCGCCCTTATCTAGCCAGAGATAGTCTGCGACCGGCATGACCCTAACAATAACCTTTCTGAATTTTTTCCGGTCCCAGGCGACTGTGTTTTGCGTGGGCGTGAAATAATAGGAAATTACCCGGTCCCACGGATTTCGCACACACGTAAATCTGTAGAGTTTATCAAGCTCAATGTCCCCGAGCGCAGCCCGGTACTCGGCCAGTGTTGAATGTTTCTTAATTTTGTACTTCGGATTACGCAGTCCAAAGCGCTCGATCCCGTCCTGTTCGCCCCGCAAAGCCACCAGCTCATCTTCGGAATAATCGCGCAGAACGCTCTGAATCGAATTACCAGCCGTCTTTGGAATGTGAACGAATAGAAAACGTTTCTGAAAAGAAATCATCAGGAGCAATTGTGGGACTATTTTAAGATGCGTTGCCCAGTTAGGCGAATACTGGCGGTTATTTACCGTTCGTGCGACCTGTTGGCGGGAAGCTGCATGATCCTGTCCCACAAACATAAATTCATCTTTATCAAGACGGCAAAAACCGCAGGCACGAGCATCGAAGTCTTTCTTTCGAAACACTGCGCGGCGACAGACGTTGTGACACCAATCGAACCGCCGGTTGAAGGCCATCAACCACGCAATTACCTGGGATTCATAAACCCGATTCATGAAATCCTGGAAAGGCCGGGCAAGATCTTCTCCGCGTTGCGACATTCAATTATCAGTCGCGAGAAGTTTTACCGCCATATGCCCGCATTGGAGGTTCGGACGCGCGTTCCTCGCGATGTTTGGAACAGCTATTTCAAGTTTTGCGTGGAACGAAATCCCTGGGACAAAGTTTTGTCACATTATCACATGCACGTCACCCGCGAAGGCGGCTCCCTTTCACTCGATGAGTATCTCGCTCGCGGACGATTCCCCATTAACTATTTCCGGTACACCGATCGCTCGGGAGAAAAAATCATCGTGGATCGTATTCTGCGCTATGAAACCCTCACCGCCGAGCTGAGCGAAGTCTTCTCGCAACTAAACATCCCTTTCGGCGGAACGCTTGGTGTTGCAGCAAAATCGGAGTACCGCACTGATCGCCGAAGGTATCAGCAAGTATTCAACGACGAGCAGCGGCGAATCGTGGAAAAAGCTTTCGCTAAGGAAATCGAACTGCATGGCTACTGCTTTTGACGGGTAGCCGCTCGCGAGATGCGGCACGGCGCTACTATGTCGTAAAAAGGAATGTAGCGGTCTAGATTGGTGCTTGAACTTTCGCATTTGAAGTCGTATTCACGATTCAGTCCCCGCGGACGGTCTTATGCCGCTCTTAAAACCAGACCCGACGTTTTATCCTTCACCGCGGCTGGCCATGCAAGGGCCGCCAGAGAAATATGCGTTCGTGGCGGCGCTTAATCCGCCTGGCAGCAAACTCAATGATGCCCTGCTGGTTGTCGATGTTGACCCCGCGTCGCCCACGTATGCCCAGCGTGTCGGCGAAGTGAAGATGCCAAAGTTCGGCGATGAGTTGCATCACTTCGGTTGGAATGCGTGCAGCTCGGCGCTTTGCCCGTATGCGCCACATCCACACGTGGAGCGCCGTTACCTGGTTGTGCCTGGCATCCGCTCATCTCGCATTCACATCATCGACACCAAGCCCGACCCGCGAAAACCGGAGATCGTCAAGGTGATCGAACCGGAGGAAGTTTTTGCGCGAACGAATTATTCGCGTCCGCACACGATTCACTGCGGGCCCGAAGGCATTTACGTTAGCACTCTCGGAGCCCCCAATGGCGACGGCCCGGGCGGCATTTTCATGCTCGATTGTGAGACATTCGATATTCTGGGTCAATGGGAGATGGACCGGGGGCCACAATTTTTTCAATATGATTTCTGGTGGCACCTAGGTTTCGACACGCTGATGAGTAGCGAATGGGGCACGCCGAACATGATCGAGAACGGAGTGCAACCAGACCTGCTGCTAGGCGGCAAATACGGCCATCAAATGCACATTTGGGACTTGCGCCGCCGGCGCCACTTGCAGGCTCTCGATTTGGGCAAGGAGCAGCAAATGGTGCTCGAAATGCGTCCCGCGCACAACCCGACCAAGGCGTACGGTTTTGTTAGCGTGGTCGTTTCGACAAAGGACTTGTCTGCGTCTGTCTGGCTCTGGCATCGCGACAACGGCGCATGGGGCTTGAAGAAAGTAATCGAAATTCCGGCCGAACCAGCCGATCCGGCGAAGTTGCCACCGTTGCTAAAGGATTTTAAAGCAGTGCCGCCGCTGGTGACGGACATCAATTTGTCGCTCGACGACAAATTTCTGTACATCTCGTGCTGGGGAACAGGAGAGTTCTTGCAGTACGACGTATCCGATCCATTCAATCCGAAGAAGACCGGCTCGGTGCGGATTGGTGGGATTGATCATCGAACGCCTCACCCAAAGAATCCAAAACAAGCGCTGGCCGGCGGACCGCAAATGGTGGAGGTGAGCCGGGATGGCAAACGGGTCTATTTCACCAACTCGCTTTATGCCGCTTGGGACGAGCAATTCTATCCCGATGGAGTAGGCAGTTGGATGGTGAAACTAGACGCCAGTCCCGGCGGCGGCATCGCGTTCGATGAAAACTTTTTCGTGGAAAGCAGCGATTACCGAGTCCATCAAGTTCGCCTCGAAGGGGGCGATTCCTCAAGCGATTCCTTTTGTTTTCCGTGAGCGGGCTCTGGCCGTGGCTGGCCGTATTTGCGCTCGGGCTTTTTCACGGCGTAAACCCAGCCATGGGATGGCTCTTCGCTGTAGCGCTCGGACTGCAGGAACACAAACGCGCAGCGGTGCTTCGCGCGTTGTTGCCGATCGCACTAGGCCACGCTCTTTCCATTGGGATTATCATCGCGGCAGTTCTGGTGGCTCGAATCAGTCTGCCGTATTCGGTCTTGAAATTTTCCGCTGCTGCCATCCTGTTTGCGTTCGGATTGTATCGTCTTTTTCGGTCGCGTCACCCAAACTGGGTAGGCATGCGAGTCGGTTTTGGCGATTTGACGCTTTGGTCGTTTATCATGGCATCAGCGCACGGCGCGGGATTGATGCTCATTCCGTTATTTCTCAAGTCAGCCAACGCGCCGCTTGAAACAACTGCGAGTCCGATGGGCTCACACATGCATTCGATGCACGGTTTTGGGTTCGGCAATGTCAGTTCACCATTTCTGCTGACCGGTTCAATCGCCGTCCATACCTTTGGCTACATTCTGGCAACTGGCTTGGTGGCGATGTTGGTTTATGAAAAGCTGGGTGTCGGCCTGTTGCGATACGCGTGGTTCAACATCGATCTATTCTGGATGCTGGCGCTGATGATCGCCGGGCTCTTTATCCTTTTTCTTTAAATCGAGCGCCGAAATCGTGCCGGAAGCCAGACTCTCATCAGCGGCCGAGCTGCGCGAATCAGACCTTGAGCTTGTCGTTTGCAGATTCCTGCCAACGATGAATTTCGACCGTAAGACGAGCAATCACCGACGCGTGTTGGCGGTCCGCATAAAGGTTGCGCGTCTCCAGGGGAGTGTCGTTCAGGTTATACAATTCATTCAAATCCCTGTCCCGCAGACAAAGCTTCCATCCATCTGGAGTAACAATTGCCCGAGTGGATTCCTCGATGGCGCGTTTGACCATGCGTCGCCGGGCTAGTTTGGTGCCCTTTCTGACTTTCGTCCGGTTTGGGGCCCATTCGAGAACCACGTTTTCTGGCCCGGCTGTTTCTTCGTTAATTAGCGGTAGCAGACTTTTGCCCGCGCACTGGGGATGGTTCGCCTGGCCGAGAACATCAAGCAGCGTCGGCACGAAATCGATGTGACTGATTCGTTGCTGAATGGTTTTGGCGCGTGTTTGCCCAGGAAACCGAATCAAGAGAGGAACGCGTGTGGCTTCTTCGAACATTGTTTCTTTCCCGAAGAGGTGATGCGCGCCCAAGCTGTCGCCGTGATCGCTAGTGTGCACAACGATCGTGTGATCACTCAGGTCCAACCGTTCCAGGCAACCAAGAATGGCGCCGACGCTTTGGTCCACCAGTGTAACCAGGCCGAGGTAACGCTGCTTAATACTGCGGTATTCCTCGGGAGTGACGCCAAAAAACAACTGAGTCGGCAGCCGCTGTCGATCCAGGATGGCTTCCGCTTGTTGCCATTCGCGCATTAAACGGTAACGGAGCGGAATATCTTCACTCTCAGGAAGTGTGGCTGTCACATCGAGGTCCACATCATCGAACGGATGGTCATCGTTGAGCGGTCCGTTGTAGGGTGAATGCGGTTCCACAAAACCAACAACGAGGATGAAAGGATCACCGCGATGTTTCTCGATGAATTCGCATGCATGTCTCTCAAGAAACTTTGGGCGTGACAGGTCGATCGGCAGATTACTGATAGCCAGCTCTGAGAAGCGTCCGTTCGATTTGTCCGGCGTGACGCCCTCTGAAATGAGGAAATTTGTGTAATCGCCGTGGTCGTCAGTAGAAATCCATTCCTCAAATCCTCGCCCGATCGGTCCTTCTTCGCCCAGATGCCACTTACCGATATACGCAGCGCGATAATCCCTCTCCTCCATCAGCTCAGGGAATACGCGAAACCGTCGATCGAGCGGCACGCTGTTGCGTGTGCATCCGTTGACATGCGGCCATGTACCGGTCATGAGCGACGAGCGTGACGGCGTGCAAACCGGATGTGTCACGTACGCTCGCTGGAAAACCACGGACTGAGAAGCAAGTTTGTTCAGGTTAGGCGCATGTACAATTGCGCCTCCGTAACACGCGATCGTGTCCGCTCGTTGTTGGTCCGGCAGGAAAAGAACCAGATTGGGCTTTCGCTGTGCAGCCATGTTTTTCAGCTCACGCACTAAATCAGCCCTAACCAATCTCTGCAATCATCTAGCTCTCGCTCGCCGCTTTCGCCGCGACCGCTGAATGGCGAGCGATCAGTTTGAGCGCACGTCGGAGCAATTCTTTCCCCGGCGCAATCTTGTGCCAGGGCGACGCGCCTGAGGGATGCGGAAGCGGAATCAGTTCGAACCGGTGCCTTGCGCGCTCAACACGAAATCTGCGGCCGATCACTTTCTCTAATTTGGCGCAGTCGATGAATTGCATGATAGCCAGTCGGCCTACAGGAATAACCAGGCTCGGTCGCAGGATTTCGATTTCATCATCCATCCAGGATGAGCAGTTGCGGATTTCTTCCGGTGTTGGAACGCGGTCTGTGCCGCCAGAATTCTTTCCGGGGAAACAGCGACAGACTGCTGCAAAATAAATTTTCGATCGAACCGTGGCTTCATTCATCCCGCAGAATTCGTCGAACCAGCGAAAAAGTGTCTTGCCGGCCGTATGCGCAAACGGTCTTTGCAGAACCGGTTCCCGCGGGCCGGGTGCCTGACCAATGATCATTACATCGCTCACGATTGCGCCGCCGGACACTGGCGTGGATTTCATGCGCGGGCAACGACGGCAACCGAGCAACGCGGTCACGTGCTGATCGAGTTGAGTTTGGATAGCTGTTGTAGCCATGGCCCTGTGGGCCGTTCGCATATGGCGTGACAACGTGCAAGATCAGATGGGCCGCAGGCCCGTGGCTACAGTGCGCAAGACACTGGGGTTAACCAAAACCTCCTAGCGCCGAAAGATCGACATCAGCAGGCTTAAGAGAATGCTCAGGATGATGCAGGTGACGATGGGAAAATAAAATGCAGAATGTCCACGCTCGATCCGAATGTCGCCGGGCAATCGTCCCAGCCACTTCGGCACAAAGCCGCCCCACATCATCAGCCCCACCAGCATGATGATCACACCAATGACTGCGACGAATTTACCCAGCTCGCGCATGATTCAAAAAGTTGCGCGAATCGAGCGGAGGCACAAGCTTGAGAGCGAATGCCCGTACAATTCCGAGATTATTACGAGACACTCGGCGTGCCGAAAACGGCAACTGAAGACGAGATTCGCAGCGCTTTTCGCAAGCTGGCGCGTAAGTATCATCCCGACGTCGCCAAGGATAAGAAAGCTGCTGAAGAAAAATTTAAGGAAATCAACGAAGCGTACGAGGTATTAGGCGACCCCGAGAAACGAAAGAAGTACGATCAACTCGGCGCAGATTGGAATCAGCCTGGCGGGTTCCAGCCGCCGCCACAGTGGGGCCCGCAACCAACCGAAGGGGGATATTACCAATGGGGCGGCGATGGTGGCGGAGTTCAATTCGAGTTCGGCGGAACCGGATTCAGCGACTTTTTCGAAGCCTTTTTCGGTGGCGGCCGAGGCCGCTCGGCTTTCGGTGGATTTGGCGGACGCCAGGCGACTGCGGAGCGCGGAGCCGATGTCGAGGCCGACATCATGGTTACACTGGAAGAAGCGCTGAACGGATCGACGCGAACGGTCTCACTGCGCCGGGCGGGCTCAAACAAGGTTGAGAATTATCAGGTCAAGATCCCGCGCGGCGTTCGCGAGGGCCAGCGAATTCGTCTGGCTGGTCAGGGCGAAGCTGGCGTAGCCGGTGGAAAAAGCGGTGATCTGTTCCTGCGCGTCCGGCTTGCCCGACATCCCGACTTTTCAGTCGAGGGCAGCGATTTGATTCATGAGGTGAAGATCGAACCGTGGCGGGCAGTGCTAGGCAGCGAATTGCTTGTACCGACTCTTGAAGGGAAGGTGCGCCTGAAAATTCCGGCAGGCACACAGGGAGGTCGGCGATTTCGGCTGCGAGAACGGGGCTTGCCGGGTGTATCCGGAAAGCGTGGCGATCTTTACGTCGAGGTTCAGATCAATCTGCCGAAGAAACTGACCGAACGCGAACGCGAACTCTGGAACGAGCTGGCAAAACTGCACGGCGGCTAAGTCGTGGGCCGAGCTCCATAAGTACGAATCTCGCTGTGAGACGAAAATAGGCATGGAAAACGCCCGGGAAGCTCTGGCGCTGCTGCGAGTCAAACAAGAGAAAATACTACCTTGACTTTCGCCATCGAATGGTGGCTTGATCTGCAACAAATCCGGCGAGCTTGGTAAGCTGCCGCAGGTCAAATCATATCTTCATTAGGATATGTCTGATGAAGTTGATATAGGTCACAAAGAGCCGAAAGCTAAGTCTAGTAAAGCTTTTGACCTTACGAAATCTATCCTGACGGTTGTTCTTGCTAGTGTCGCTGCCGCTTGGATTTCACATCATTATAAAGTTGAGGAAGAAAATGCAGCGGTTTACGCAGAGTCGAGAAAAGCCGCTACTAATACTTACTACGACATAATTGATACCATCGGTAAGCGGCATTATTACGCGCTACGCGCTGCCGTAGGATTTCAGTGGCATGATGATGAGATGGTTCATTGGCAACAATACGAAAATATGCGCGCGTACTGGAACGAACATCGCTACAGTATATTGGCTTTAACCAAACGGTATTTTGGAGCCGGGACGGAACAACAGTTCAGAGATTTCATTCCGAAGTTTGATTACGTCGACGACAAATTGGTTGCGGCCAAAAATGCTTTTCGAGATAAGAAACCCATGCCTGAAGATTTTAGTAAATCAGATGGATTATTGAGTTACCTGTACAATCTGGATAACGAAATCAGAAATTTTTCCGAATCTCTACAAGAACAGTTGAAGCACGGTCAGGTGGATATTTATTCTCCTCAACCTCCCCTGAAGAAACCTTGATATCGTGTGAGCGGGACTGCGACCTCAAGGCCGAGTTGTGGTCGCCTCAGCGGCTAGGAAACCAGCACCCTTGATTTTCGCCAGTTACCTTCTAGACAAGGAAGCGCCAGTTATAGTAAATCGTTGAATGAAGATTTCGCTTGGCTCGGATCACGCCGGTTTCCGTTACAAGGAAAAGGTAAAAGAACTCCTCGGTTCGCTTGGTCATGAAGTAAAAGACTTCGGCACATTCAGTGAAGACCCGGTGGACTATCCGCTTTTCATACGCCCAGCCGCCGAAGCGGTCGCGAGTGGCGAGTGCGAGCGCGGTATCGTGTTCGGTGGTTCCGGGAACGGCGAAGCCATGGTGGCGAATAAGGTTCACGGTGTGCGTTGCGCACTTTGCTGGAGTGAAGAGTCGGCGCGTCTTTCACGGCACCACAACGACGCCAACGTGCTTTCCATGGGCGAGCGCATGATTCCGGAAGATCTCGCGCTCGAAATTGTGCGGATCTGGCTGGAAACAGGTTTCGACGGCGGCCGGCACGAACGACGCGTGGCAATGTTGAACGCGATGTAGGTAGAGAAGGGTCACCCCAACCGCCCGCGGACTAGCTTAACCGATCCACGCAGACCGCGACCAGAAACACCGCGCTGACAAACGCGTTACTTTGAAAAAAAGCGCGATTGATCCCGATGAGATCGAGCTTCTCGGTTTTGTGTTCGTAGAAAAGCGCTACCGCAATAAGCGGCATCGACCAGTAATAAAACGCGCCAAGCTGCGCCACCACACCGAAAATGATGAGCGCCGCAAATGTCAAAAGATGCAATAACTGCGCCAGGCGAAGACTGCGCGCGGTTCCGAGTTTCACAACAAGCGACCGAATACCTTCGCGCCGATCGAAATCGTAATCCTGAGTCGCATAAATGAGATCGAATCCCGCGACCCAACAAATTACGCCTGCCGCAAGCACAATCGGGGCAAAATCGATCCGTCCGGTTTGCGCGATCCATGCGCCGACCGGCGCAATAGCGAGGGCCAGACCGAGAAAGAAGTGCGTTGCGCTGGTGAATCGTTTTGTGACTGAGTAGAAAAAAATTAGCGCCAACGCAACTGGCGCAAGAATCAAGGTCAATCGGTTAATTGCGGCCGCCGCCAGGAGAAAACCGCCAGAACTGACTGCAAGCAATAGGATCACTCCTGACCTGGAGATGAGTAGATGACGCGAAGCAGTGCGCGGATTGCGCTGGTCGAGCGACCAGTCCACCAGTCGGTTGAAAAGCATCGCTGCAGTGCGCGCGAATACCATGCAGACGACAACCAGCACCAGGATTCTTAACGACGGCCAGCCGTTCGCGGCCACAATGAGCGCCCCTAGAGCAAATGGCAGCGCGAAGATTGTGTGTGAAAAACGAATCAAACGCAGAAAACGAACGGTCGGCCCTTCTTCCACCTGTCTCATAAATATCGCAGAAGAATTTTTAACCTAGCCAGCGAAGGAAACGAAGATTCCAGTTTCGTTTCTTGCTCACAAAACACGCAAAATACAGGAACAAACAGGAGGACTTGGAACGGAATAATTGTCTCTGAAATTTCGTGTTCCTTCGTGTGTTTTGCGGGCAACTCCTTCTGCTAATCCGCCCTATCGCTCAGGATTCACCGGGAAATGTTTGTTCTTGAGATGCTCGGGGACGCGCTTGGTCTGTTCCATTTCGACCTTTTCGGCCGCGGCATTCAACTCATCGTACGCTTCCCGACTCTTCGCGGCGCGGCACATGTAAGCTGTGGCATGCGCCAGAGGAATTCGAGCTTCAGGCATTCCGACAAATTCCACCGCTTGCTGCGTCGCCATCGCGAGTTGCAGTGCTTCCGGATCGGCGAGGCCAATGTCTTCACTCGCGAAAATCACGATGCGTCGTGCGATGAACCGGAAATCTTCGCCGGCATGCAGCATTTTCGCGAGCCAGTACATCGCGCCTTTCTCGTCCGAAGCGCGCATGCTTTTGATAAACGCACTGATCGTGTCGTAGTGCGCATCGCCAGCCCGATCGTAAACGACCGCTTTTTGTTGAATGCTTTCTTCCGTGACCTGAAGAGTGAAATGAATTGCGCCGTCATTTTCTTTTGGCGGCGTGGTGAGAACCCCGATCTCTAGCGCGTTTAAACATTTCCGCGCGTCGCCGTCGCTGAGTTTTGCAAGATGCCGGCGTGCATTCTTGTCCATCTTCACATTGTAATTTCCAAGTCCGCGTTGTTTGTCGGCCAATGCGCGATCAATCAACATCTCGAGCTGCTCAACGCTGAGCGGTTCGAGTCGAAAAATCTGCGAACGCGAGACAAGCGCACTGTTTACGTAAAAGAACGGGTTGTAAGTAGTGGCGCCGATCAGGCGCAGTGTTCCTGCCTCAACATCGGGCAAGAGAATGTCTTGTTGGGCCTTGTTGAAATGATGAATCTCATCAACAAACAGGATCGTCTTTCGCCCGGAGGTGCGCAGACGATTGGTGGCGGCAGCAATGACACGGCGCATCTCGGCGACGTTGCTTTCCACGCCGCTGATGCGGACGAATTTTGCGTGTGTCATCTCCGCAATGATTCGGGCAAGCGTAGTCTTGCCGCTGCCGGGTGGCCCCGAGAAAATCACCGACGGCAATCGATCTGCTTCAATCGCCCTGCGCAAGAGTTTGCCAGCCGCCAGGATGTGTTCCTGGCCGGCGAGCTCATCGAGCGAGTGTGGACGCATGCGTGTGGCAAGCGGCGCACTATCGGCGCGCTCGACGTCCACGTCTTCTGTGTCCTCGAAGAAATCCTGCACAATGGAAATTACGGCGCGCCGGTGATGCAGGCAATCGTGTCCGCCATCCGGACGGACTCGTCCCGTGGCGAGCCTGCAACTCATGGTAGGCAGACTGGATTGTCTGCATCCCGCATCGTTCCCTGCGTGACAATCTTGAGATAGGGCGACGCGCCAGTTAAGCTTGGACGAGCAAGTATGAAACGGATTCTTGTTCCAATCGATTTTTCCGACGTAACACCGCCGGTTATCGACCTTGCCCGACAACTCGCCAAGGCTCTCGGTGCGGAGATCCATCTGGTACACGTAAAGGAACTCACTGCGGCGCCGCCGCCGGGCACACTCGGCTACAGCCTGGCAGGAATGCCTGAGCTTGCACCAATGGCAGGCGTGCCAGTTCCAGGCTTTGAACCAATGCCGGAAACAATCCCAGAGGATGAAGGTCAGACGTCGAAGCTCGCCAAGTGGCAGGCAGAGATAGCTCAGGACGGTATCAAGGTCAGTTTACATGAGCCGACGGGCACAGTAGCCGAAGAAATTTTGGATCAGGCCGCTCAGCTCAATGCTGATTTGATTGTCATGGGCACGCACGGGCATGGAGCGATGTATAACTTGCTGGTAGGAAGCGCCACGAAAGGCGTGTTAAAACACAGCACTCGCCCTGTGCTTCTGTTGCCGGCTCCTCGCCCTTAGCGAACGCTGCGCTGCCAAATATTGCATCTGAGCTCGCT
>Ga0070698_100006309_pt1 | contig 12876 bp, 11 predicted proteins | sample KBSK1502metaG_FD_65477 | JGI IMG/M metagenome (GOLD analysis project Ga0070698, IMG submission 65477) | Corn, switchgrass and miscanthus rhizosphere microbial communities from Kellogg Biological Station, Michigan, USA - KBS K1-50-2 metaG | ecosystem: Host-associated > Plants > Roots >... | reverse complement strand
GGCCGAGCACCTCGACGACGCGGTCGGGCCACCGCGCGAAAAGGCCCGCCGTTAGCCTGGGCTCGAATGCCTGTATCGGACTGCACGCTTTGAACCAGGCCACGCCGTCCGCGAGCGGGATGCGCAGCACTGTCGCCCATGGTCGCTCGCGAGCCGTTTCAATGACGCCGATCGGTTCGACGTAGGTCCGGATCCAGGCTTCGGCGGCGGCGCGGTCCACATTCGTACTATGCTGCGATGTCGGTGCTGAAAGCCTTTAAGGATCGTCGAATTGTTCCAGTCCACTTTCTTCAACGTCTGGGAGATCGAGTCTGACCTCCTGAAACCTCAAACAAGAGGTCGCGAAATATCCAGAGCCTAAAAGCTGGTGGTGTGGAAGATGTCGGAGTCGCCGCGGTGGCCAGGCTTGTAGCCGGTCATGAACCACCTCTGGCGCTGCCCGGCCGACCCATGCGCACGGGTCTCGCGATGCACCTGGAGCTCGTCGGTGAAGGCTTGCGGTATGGCGTCCCGTCGACGCGAGGCATCGCGAAGACGGTCGCTGTCAAACCATTACTCTTCCCGCCAACAGCAGTCGAGGAGGATAGGAAGATGATCGTGACGATCGCCACCCTCGAAGAGAGCGGCGCGCAGTTGGAGGAGGGCATCCGGCATGTGCGGGAGGAGGTGGTGCCGTCGATTCGCGGAGCCACTGGCGTACACCCTGCCTACTGGTTGGTCGATCGGGGAGCCGGCAAGAGGCTCTCGGTGACGATCTGGGACGATCCGGACGCCGCCGCCGCAATGCCCGGAGTGATGGCCTCAATCAAACGGCTGCGCGAGGAGGCGGGGCGTACGAAGCCGCAGCGCTCGCCGAACCGCAGCGAGCGGTTCGAGGTATTCGCCAAAATCTAAGAAGCGGTGCGGTAGTAGCTTGCCAGAACTGCCTCACCCACTTTCTCGATCGACCTGAGTTGCAGGTCGACAGGCGCGACGAACAGACGCTCACCCGCTCCGAGCGCGGTCGGGATCACGAGCAGACGGTACTCGTCGACGGCATCGGCGGCGGCAAGCGCATGGACAACGCTCGTGCTCCCGAAAACGACCACGTCCTGCTCGCGTCTGAGATCGGCCACCCCGGCCACGAGCTCGCCCTTGAGCAGCGACGAGTTGCTCCAAGCGTCGAGGGCCGGAGCGGACCGCGACACGACGACCTTCCGAATACGGTTCATCACGTTGGCGAACGCGTCCGAGCGATTCGGCCAGCGGCGGGAGAATACCTCCCACGTCCTGCGACCCAGCAGGAGTACGCCCGTATCGAGGATCGAACCGAGCTTGAAGTCGTCGCTAGCAACTCTTTGGGGCCCGAAGCGGAAAGCCCAGCGATCCGGGCTCTCCACGACGCCATCGACCGTGACGAACTGACTGATGATGACCTTGCCGTTGCCCACAGCAGTGCCTCCGGTTCGTGGTTGGTAGGAATGTCGCCCAGCCCGGTTCAAAACCTATTTTGAGTGGTGTCCCCAACCGTACAAGTTATTAACTCCGCTTGGCTGATGAACTGAACGCCTGGATTTCGACGGTTGATACGAGCGCGCACGGAAAAACGTAGGGTCAGCCTACGACCAGCGATTACGATGGCCACGGAAAAATGCCGCAGCTGACCTCGGTCGAGGCAATTGACGCCAAGGTAGCGTGGGCGCGAGCGATCGGCGCGGTCGCCGCCTTGTGGGTGGTCAATCTGGTGGCCACGCTGCTGCTGATCGCAATCGGCCGAACGCTTGGCTGGCCTTCAACACCAACCGCCAATGCCGCCATGCGGATCGGGGGTGCCATTTTAGGCGAGGGCGTTTTTCTCTTGCTACTTGTCGCTTGGATGAAGCGTGAGCATACCTCGCTCGACGACCTCGGAATCCGTCGATCGCCTCGGGTGTGGGCCCTCCTCGCCGCGATCGGGTTTGGCGTCCTTTATGGCGTCCTCACACTGAGCAACCCAGGGATTCGCCACTTTGCCGGAACGCTCGGGCCGCTGAAAGCCGAAGCGGTCATCGCGGCGCTGGTTGCCGGCATCGTGGAGGAGACCACCAGTCGCGGGTACGTGATGGCTCAGCTAGGCCGGGCACGCACTTCAACCTCCTTGCAGATCGTCGCCTCCGGCCTTCTCTTCGGCCTCGCGCACTTCAATTACTCGTTCTACGGGATCCTGAGCGCCACGATCATCGGCCTCGTTTTCGCGGCTGTCTACATCTATGGCCGCCGTGCCCTGATCCCCGTGATGGCCGGTCACGCCGTCATTGACTTGATCATCGAGCCCGGGTTAGTGCTTTGGGTCCTAGCTGGCTTCCCCATACCCCGATGATGCGTTCGCGTCGCTCGCCGGCCCAGCCAGTGGCCCTGTGGTCATTCCCAGCCCGATATGAGACGGCACGTCGCCAGAGCCAGACACCTCGGACATTTCGAAGCGACGCTTCGCATGGACGAGCGGTATCGGTGGCAGCCCTTGGTCGGATCGGATGACGTTAACCGCGACGCCAAAGGGTGATGGACTCCCCACGATGACACAGGCAGGTCCGGCGAAGCCGCAGGACACCACGGCATTGATCCAGATCCTGCGAGATCGACCCGCGCGGGTCGATGAGCGGGACGACGCTGCGATCGATCTCGGTAGGAGCGACGATCCATAAGCCAAGGCAGGTTGCCGGTGCTGCCCGCCGACGGGCACGCCACCATATGGGATCGCCGCGGAACGAAGTAGGCGGGTACGCCGACTCTCGGTCGTCCGACGGCCAAATCCTGAACAGGCCGCGGATAGCGAGTACACCGAGGAACCTAAGCGCCAGGAGAGTCGACGCCGTCATTCGAGCCCGACCTGGCCGCGGCGCTCGGCTTTTCAACCGCCGACTTCAGCCCGATCCCCTGCATGGCGGGTCAGACCCGCTGCTACCCGCAACCCCACACCAATATGGGATTGGTCACCGGAGGCATCATCTCCTGCGCTGGTATCCCCGACCCCAAAGGTCCTCAGTACGCCGCAGGGCGGTGCTCGTGCTCAGGGGCGTGGATGTTCTCCAGAATAGTGGGCCACTAATTTCGCAAGCGGTGGTGGCACGGCAGGAGGTGAAGCAAAACCAGGCGTATCTCTTCGCCCTACCCCCGGGAAGCTACGTGCTTCAGGGCCAATTCCCTCCGCCCGGCAATGTGCGACCATTCGTCGGCGTGACCGTCGAGGCCGATAGAGCGATCACGGTCGATATTCCGAACATGTGCAAGTGACGCAGCTGTAGGGCATCAAGCCGTTCCGACCCGCCCTCTCGGTTGAAGTTGACTGGTTCTTCGTCTCACCGGTACACACATTTGGCATCGCCGATGAAACCGACCTCGTTAACCTAGCAATCTTCCTTTCGCCGGAATGCTCGCCTCTCTCCCAACATGGAGAAGCCGTGTCCGCGATTGAGATGCCCGACACCCTCGGCAGAGCAACAGTCCGGCGACGCGGCACGTTCGCATGACCCCGTCTAAGGAAAGTCAGCTGCTGTGATCCCGCTGGCATGGCCCGGTGGCCATTGCACCAACTCAATCCGGTATCCGTCGGGGTCTGTGATCCGTGAGGTTTGGGGTCCGTCGGGTCCACCAGGAAACTCGACTGGGCCGGCCCTTAGCCCAGCGTGTGATAGCGCTTCCACGGTGAACCTGAGGTTGTCGACTTGAATTGGGAGGTGACTGAACCCCGTGCCGATATCCACGGGTCCATCCGCCGGCCGGTGCACCAGCTCGAGCGTAACTATCTCCTCATCGGGGAACTTGAGCATGGTCAGGCTTGAGCCGTCCCCGATGTCAACGCGACCTATCTGCTCATAGCCGAGTGCCGTGTAGAAGTGCAGCGATGCCGCTAGGTCGGTGACGCGGTACGCCGGGTGGAGAGTCCTCATGCCACTCAGTATCCCGCTCTGAACTGGGGCTGCGATGCGAGGTCAGGTACTGGGAAAGCGGGGACGAACGGTCGAGCAGCTTTTCGAGTTCGCCCAGCCCGGTTCAAAACTTGTTTTGAGTGGTGTCCCCAACCGTACAAGTTTTGAACTTCATCTGCCTGCCGAGATGAGCGCTTGGTATTGGGCGGTAGAGTTCCCGCGGACGCTCAAGCGGACGGTCGGCGGATGCTTCGCGAACGCCGGCCTAGGAGCCCACATTCGCGTACCACCGAGGCCGCCGTACGTTCGAATCCGGTACGGGCTAATACCCATCTATCCGTAGACCTTCATGTCAAGATCAAAGATCACCTCGTGAAGAATGCGAAGGGTTCGGATGGCCGTCCCGCCCCAGGAGGTTTCCCAGTCGCCCACCACCGCAACAACTCCTGAGAAGTCCCTCCCCACTCCATGGTCGGAACCCATCTTCGAGCCAGCGGTAATTATCGGCAAGATCTTCCGACAGTTGACGAACGCCTGATCTTTGACGTCTCGTAGGTCAGCGGGAGGAGCGCACTCCAGTAGAGCTTGCCGCTGGCAATCGAAATATCAACCGGATTCAACGGGGCACCGACCACCTCGATGAGATGGCTGGCGTCCGCCTGCGGCATATCGACGTCCTTGACGACCGGAGGCTCGCCATAGCGTTCGATGACCGCGGCACGCATCGTCCGTAGCTTAGCCGCCAAGAGATCCTGCTCCCCGGTCTAAGAAATCGCCTAAAACTGACGCGTTTGACGCGTTCACCCGCCGTTCGTTACCTTCGCGGCAAGACTTCGCTGATTGACTGAGCGTCGTGGTCTGGGTTGGCCGAGCCGGTCTCGCCGGGCTTGGCGCTCTGGCGACTGCTCTGCTCCTCACGGCCAGCCTACAGCCAACCCCCGCGGCGGCCACCTGGAATGCGGCCCCGGGGGCGGGGAGCTGGCCGGATATCGCAACCTCATACCAGTTCAACGCGACGCACAGTGGAGGCACCGGCGCGTCTCCAGTGACCACGCCATTGCAGGCTCTTTGGACCGCGAATCTCGGCGGCCCCGTCTCATACGCCGTGATGGGGCCGTACAACATCTATGTCACTGCGACCGACCCGACGACAACGCATCCCAAGCTGTACGCGCTCAATTACGTCACCGGCGCGATCAACTGGGGCCCAGTGGACCTGGGAGGGCGCTACTGGGCGAACGCGCTTTACGACAACGGGCTCGTCATCACCGTCAACTTCACCGGCCAGATGCAAGCGTTCGACGATCAGACAGGCGCCCTGGTCTGGACAACGCAGCTCCCCAACCAGTCGAGCTTCACCACCCCACCGGTAGGTGGTATTCCGGGGTTCACCGGCGCCGGTGACCTGGTCTTTACCAGCGGCGCCGGATCCGGGGGCACGCTCTACGCCATTCACGCCAGTACCGGCGCAATCGCATGGCAGGCAGCCGTGATGAATGGTGACCACAGCGCTCCCGTCGTCACCAACTCAGGGGTCTACGTTTCCTACGCCTGCGCCCAGACCTACGACTTCGAACCGCAGACGGGCGCCCTGCTCTGGCACCACTCGACCGGTTGTGAGGGCGGCGGCGGCAAAACCGCCGCGCTGTACAACGGGAAGCTCTATGTTCGCGACGCGGCGGTCGGGAACGTCGTGCTCGATGCCAACAACGGCGCTGCCGTAGGCACCTTCAGCGCAACGACGGCGCCCGCCTTCAGTGGGACCGCCGGCTTTTTCCTCAACGGGACCACGCTGCAGGCCGTCAACTTGAACACCGGTGCCAGCATTTGGAGCTTCAGCGGCGATGGCACCCTGAGCACCGCTCCGATCGTGGTCGGCGCCAACGTCTTCATTGGCGCCACCTCGGGCAACCTCTACGCGCTCGATGCGGCGACCGGAGCGCAGACCTGGTCGACACAGCTGAGCTCGGGAATCAGCGGCCCGGACGAGCAGAACGCCTCCAGCCCGTTGACGGGGCTTAACGAGGGGGCCGGCTATCTGATGGTCCCAGCTGGAAACACGATGACCGCCTTCGTCAGTGCCCTGGCCGTGGCCCCCGGAAGCGTGAACTTCGGGCTCAAGCTGCTTGGCTCCTCCATCTCGGTGTCGATCGGAGTCACCGATCAGTTCGCTGGTCCGGTCACCATCTCGAGCGCAACGACAACCGGCGACTACAGTGTCGCAGGCAACGGCTGCGGTGCGGCCGGAAGCTTTTCCTTTGGCAATGGCGGCCAATGCAGCCTCACCGTGACCTTCACGCCCACGGCATATGGGCAGCGCACGGGCACCTTGACCATCAATGACAACGCGCCCGGGAGCCCGCATACGGTGACCTTGACAGGCGGGGCCACTGACGGACGTGCTGACCACCTGGTGCTCTATCCCGCCGCTTTGACGCTGCCCGCCGCGACCAAGCAAGCCTATGAAGCTGAATCCTTCGACGCCTATGGCAACGACCTTGGTGACGTCACGACCAGCACCAGTTTCGGTGTGCAGGGCGGAACCTGCACGCAGAACATCTGCAGCACGACGACGGCGGGGAGCCAATCAGTTTCGGGGATTTATTCGACGACAAACTCAACCAACGGCAGCTATGCAGGCGGCGCCACCACGCTCACCGTCACGCCCGGCCCGCTCGACCACATCACGATCTCGCCGGCGAGCGGCGTCAGCATCGTCGCCGGCTCGAGCCAGGCCTATACGACCGAGGGCTTTGACCAGTACAACAACGACCTGGGCAGCGCCACGTCGGCCAGTACCTTCACCATCGCGCCCGACGGGTCGTGCTCAGGCGCAAGCTGCACAGCCACGACTGCTGGAAGCCATACGGTGACGGCAAGCGATAACGGCAAGACGGCGGCCGGCTCGCTCACGGTTTATGCTGGTCCGCTCGCGTCCCTGACGTTGACCCCCGCCTCGACGACGATCGCCGCGGGTGGTTCCGTGACCTACACCGCCACCGGAGCAGATCAGTACGGCAATAGCGTCGGCGACGTTACGGCTAGCACCGCTCTTTCGATAGCTCCGGCTGATGGCAGCTGCAACCAGGCAACGCACATCTGCACGGCGACCGTGGCGGTATCGCATACGGTCACGGGCACGGCGGGTAACGCGACGGCGACCGCGACCCTCAATGTGACCGGTGCTGGGCTTGACCACATCACGATCGCCCCGACATCCGCGAGCATCAGCGCCGGCGGCTCGCAGTCCTACACGACCGAGGCGTTCGACCAGTACGGCAACGACCTGGGAAGCGCCACCAGCGCCAGCAGCTTCACGATCGCGCCTGACGGTTCCTGCACGGGCGCGACCTGCACCGCCAGCGTCGCGGGCTCGCATACCGTGACCGCGTCCGACGCGGCGAAGACGGCAAGCGCGAGCCTGTCGGTCACGCCTGGCGCACCATCCACGCTCACCATCACGCCCGCCTCGGCCAGCGTCAGCGCCGGCGGTACGGTCACCTATACCGCGACGGCGACCGACGGCGCCGGCAACAGCCTGGGTGACGTCACTTCGTCGACGACATTCGCGATTAGCCCCGACGGCTCCTGCTCAGGCCGCTTCTGCGGCTCGACCAAAGCGGGCGCGCACACCGTGACGGCTACCTACCAGGGCACGACGGCCACGGCGAGCATGACAGTGACGCCGGCGCCAGTGACGAACCTGGCCTTGAGCCCGGCCAGCGTGACCATCGTGGCCGGCGGAGGCCAGGCATACACTGCGGTGGCCTACGACCAGTACGGGAACAGCTTTGGCGACGTCACCGCCTCCACCACGTTCTATGTCGACAGCACGCTGAACCCGCCCTGCGCCGGCAACACCTGCTCATCTACAGCAGCTGGAGCACACCACGTCGTCGGGGAGTGGAACACCGCCAGCGGCTCCTCGGCCCTGACGGTAACGGCCGGGCCGCTGGATCACATCACACTCGCCCCCGTGAGCGCCGCGATCACAGCGGGGGGCAACCAGAGCTATGTCGTCGAGGGCTATGACCAGTACAACAACGATCTGGGGAACCAGACGAGCGTCTCGACGCTGGCCATCGCCCCGGACGGCACCTGCTCGGGGATCTACTGCGGTGCCACCAAAACCGGCGCTCACACCGTCACCGCCACGGTTAGCAGTAAGACCGCGATAGCCTCGTTGACCGTCAACGCCGGCGCGCTCGATCACGTCGCGTTGACCCCGGCCAGCGCCGCGATTGCCGCCGGCGGGTCGCAAACTTATGCGGTCGAGGGCTACGACGTCTACGGCAACGACCTCGGCTCTTTCACGGCGAACTCGAGCCTCGCCATCACGCCGGACGGGAGCTGCGCGAATGCCGCCTGTTCAGCGACCAAAGCCGGCGCGCATACCGTAACCGCCACCAGCCAGGGCAAGTCCGCAACCGCGAGCCTGACCGTCAACGCGGGTCCGCTCGCTGTCGTGACCGTCACGCCGGCCAGCGTGTCGCTGACCGTCAAGCAGTCGCAGGCCTTCACCGCGACGGCGTCCGACGCCTACGGCAACCCGCTCAGTGCCAGCGGCGCAACCTGGTCGCTGTCCGCCGGAACGCCCGGGACGATCTCGCCCACATCAGGGACGACAAGCACCTTCATGGCGAGCGATGCCAACACCGGAACCGGCAGGCTCAAGGCGACGATCGGCGGCATCAGCGGCAGCGTGGCGATCACGGTCGTCCCGGCCGCCCCGGCCAACCTCACCGTGAGCGTCAAGCCGACCAAGGTGACCCTGAGCTGGCAGTCCGCAGCCGGCGCTAAGACCTACGCGATCTACCGCGGGACGAGCAGTACCAGCCTGGTTTTGCTCAAGTCGGGCCTCACCGGGAACAACTTCACCGACGCCCCGGGCAGTGGCACCTTCTATTACTACGTCGTCGCGGTCGGCTCGACCGGCCTGCAGAGCGCGCCCTCGAACACGGTGAGCGCAACCTTCAAATAGCATTTGGCTGGCCAACATACTTAACATGGTGCTCGCAGCCCTAGGCGTCTTCGGTATCTAGATTTGCCCAAATGTTGTGGACCGCTCGAAGACGCTCAGATGGCGGAGCGCTAGTTTATACAAACATACTGATTAGTCAGGACACCCGAAATGGGTTGGTGTCCCCAACCGTACAAGTTATGAACTCCACCTGCCAGCCGAGATGCACGTCGGCGTTCTGGCTCGATACGAAAAGCCGGTGGGGATCAACCAGCTTCAGTCCATCAGACGATCGGTTTCCGAACCGCCTGAGTGAGGGGCTGTCCCTTCGCTGAAGCCAACTGTTAGCGCAGCTGCCACCGCTCGACGTCGATGGTGATGAAGTCAGGGAATGGGAGGACCCAGCCATACTGGGCGAGCGACAGCTTGACCCGGCGTTTCGATGGGTAAGGGATGCCGTTGGCCACCCCATGGGCAAAGATGACGTGCGCCGCTCTGGCATTGGGGTCGGCCGCCACCGGCGTGTAGTCATTGCGCTGGAGGAGCCCCGTTTTCTTGTCGAACCAGAATCGCTGGATGCGGCTGTGCACCGGAAGGTTCGTTCCATAGGCGGCTTGCAGCACGCCGTCCTGGAGCTCGGTCCATTCGACGTCGCCTCGCATCAGCTGGGAGGGGAGCGTGTAGTAGCCCCAAAAGGCGTAGCCAAGGAAGTACAGCAGGTTCAGCCGATCCCATTTGGTGGTGACGCTGGCGTTCTGGAGATGCGTGCGGGCATCGGCGCGCTGCTCGAGGATCTTGCCGTCCGGCGAAACGATCATCACGCTGAAACCGTCGAGGACACCGGTATCACCGGATTCGTCGACAGGTTGGATAACGGTGTGGGGACGTTGAACATCGACCGTGATCCTGGCGTGAGGCGGTATGTTGATGCCCTTCAACTGAAAGAGCAGGCCGCCCACGGTCACGGTGCTTTCCACCACGGTCGCATCTCTCCACACGGTTTCACCACCGTAGGCCTTCAGCGCCCGAGCGGCGGTCGCGGAGAGCTCACCGAGCGGCGGAGGTTTCGTGTTTCCCGATGCCCCCTGATCCAGGGCGCCAGGCGTCAGCGTGTTCTCATACACCGTCCACACGCCATAGCTCACGAGCACGGCGAGCAGGACCACGAGAATCGCTGCCACGACGTTGACCATCCTCGATCTCCGTCGTCTCCGCGGAACCGTTGTGCCCGCGTTAGTCATGAACCGTCATTTAAGGGCATCGCCAACGACTGGTTTATGACACCCGGGATGGCTGGTGTCCCCGACAGGATTTGAACCTGTGCTCCTGGCTCCGGAGGCCAGTGCTCTATCCAGGCTGAGCTACGGGGACACGGACGGAACCCGATTATAGGGAGGCTGGTGATCGGGCAGTCAGCGGTTCGCGACCTGCCTTTCGGAATCCGTTACAGACGTAACCCCCCTGATTGAAGCCCGCCCATAAGCTGGGACCAGGACAGGCCAGATCGAGCGAGTCGCCTGTTCAGGAGGTGGGGACCTGTGCGGCGTTTCCTGAATCCCTGGGTTCTGCTTGTCATCGTTTCGGCCGTGGTTTCCTGCGCGGAAGTCGTCTGGCCGAACCCTTAGTCGCCGGTCTTTCCTTGTCAAGTCGTCATTGCTAGACTGTAGGTTGTGCTTACCAGGGCGCGCTCGGGGCGGTCGTCTTCTGCCGGCCCCGGCGCGCCGGGTTCGCTTGGCCAGCGTATCCGTCTAGCCCGCCAGGAACTCGGGCTCAGCCTGACCGCGGTCGCGGGGAAGGACTTCAGCCGGGCCTTTCTCAACCAGGTCGAACTGGGGCGGTCCCAGCCATCGACCCAGACGCTGCGGATTATCGCCCAGCGGCTGCAGCGACCCATCGACTACTTCCTCGAAGAACCCGGGGATTCGATCGCGGCACTCGAGCTGGCGCTGGCAGAGGCCGAGATGAGCCTCCTGCACGGCGACGCCGCTCGCGCCGAGGCGCTGATGACGCGAGTCCTCGCCAGGACCATCCCGCTCGAGTTACGCACCCGCGCTCAGCTGGCGCTGGGCACGGCGTACGTGCGCCAGGGACAACCGAAGAAGGCATTGCCGGTCTTGGAGGAAGCGATCGCGGCCGCCGAGCGCTCCAACTGGGCGCAACTCCTGGTCGAACTCTACGACCGGATGGGCAGCGTTCACTATCTGTTACGGCGCGCCCACAGCGCCGGCCGCTGGTTCGAGCAGGCTTTCGAGCGGTATGAGTCGGCCGGCCTCAACGATCCCGTCCTCAAGGCGCGCATTCTCGGCCACCGGGCCAACCTCCACTACGTCGCCGGCCAGCCAGTCGAAGCCATTGCCGCGTACGAATCCGCCATCGCCGCCGCCGAACAGGTGCTGGACATGCCGGCACTCGCGGGCATCTACGAAGGTCTCGCGCTCTCCTTCCAGGAGACCGGGCAGTATGCGCGGGCCCTCTCATATGCGCAGAAGGGTCTGCGTATCTTCGAGACGCTGCGTGATGTACGAATGGCGGGCGAACTCCGTCTCAACATGGGTGAAATGCTGCTGCAGCAGGGTCGGGTCGCTGAAGCGGAAAGGCTGTTCACCGAGGGCGCCGAACGCCTCCGTCGGATCGACGATCGAGAACTGCTCCCACTGCTTGTGGTCGGCATGGCCGAGTCCGCTCTGGAGCGAGACGATGCCGATCGCGCCAGCGACCTGATCGAGCAGGCCCTCGACCTCGCCACCCGGTCGAGCGACCCGATTGCAAGCGTCGCGGTGCACCGGGTCGCGGGGCGGGTGGCACATGGCCGTGGGCGGCGCGAGACAGCGCACCGCCATTTCGAGCGGGCGCTCGAAGTGGCCGTGACCGTCGACAGCCCCGACCTGCGCGCGCGGGTGACCTACGACTACGCCCGCGCCCTCGAGGCCGAAGGGGATACGGCCCAGGCTGCCCTCCGGTTTCGCCAGGCCTATGAGGCCGGCCGCGCTCCGCGACCCCCAGCGTCGGCGTTAAGTGAGTCCGAAGGTTAGGTAAGTGGTACTTGACAGAGGGTGAAGATACGTCCGATAATGACGGCCACGGAAGGTCGTATCGTTCACCGAGAACGATCCCCCCGCGACTCTCCGGGTCGTACACGTCAAAAGTATTGTCTGCGTCGCATTCTGCGATAGACTGATCACACACAGTAAAGGGGGATCAATGGACGGCTATTCGCGAAAGGTTGGAGCCAGGCTCCGGAGCCTGCGCAAGCAGCGGGGCTTGACCCTCCAGCAGGTGGAAATTCTTTCGAACAAACGCCTGAAAGGTTCACTCCTCGCCGCCTACGAGCGTGGTGACCGGAATATCTCGATCACGCGTTTGCACCAGATCGCCACCCTCTACAGCGTCCCGGTCAACCAGCTGCTGCCGGAGGAGCTGGAGGGCGTGGGTGAGCCGACCCTGCCGCCCAAGCTCGCCATCGACCTGACGCAGCTCCAGGGATTACCCGAGCGCCAGGGATCCATCCTCTCCCGCCACGTGGCACGGCTGCAGCAACAGCGCCAGGACTTCAACACGCCAGTGGTGACCTTCCGCGCCGACGACCTCGAGCAGTTGGCGGCGGCCTACAAGACCTCCCCGGAAATGCTCCGCCGGTCGTTGCAGGAATGGGGTGTCTTCCGCTCCGGCGAGCCCGGCGAGCGGCCGGAGATCGAGCGCGAGTCGCCGCCCGAAAAGACAGAAGAGCGTTAGAAGGGGATTTCGCCCTGCGGTTCGCCAGGGGTACGAGCGCGCTCGGCGCGTAAGTCCGCGACCGTCGCCGGATGGGGCGCCTCGTCTTCCGGTAGCGGCTCCTCTTTCACCGGTAGGCTCTCGATCCGCTGGCGGGCTTCCTCCAGCTTCCGCTCGCAGAGCTGGAGGTACTCGCGGCCGCGAGCGACCGCCGCGATCGCCTCTTCCAGGCTCAGCTTCCCTTCCTCGAGCGAGCGCAGCGTCGCATCAAGCTGGACGAGCGCCTGCTCATAGGTGAGCGATGAATCGAGCGTCATG
>Ga0070698_100006307_pt1 | contig 12877 bp, 10 predicted proteins | sample KBSK1502metaG_FD_65477 | JGI IMG/M metagenome (GOLD analysis project Ga0070698, IMG submission 65477) | Corn, switchgrass and miscanthus rhizosphere microbial communities from Kellogg Biological Station, Michigan, USA - KBS K1-50-2 metaG | ecosystem: Host-associated > Plants > Roots >... | reverse complement strand
ATCGATGCAAAAGTTAACAAGATGATATGGACTGGTTCTGCAGTTGCTGAGCTCTATGATCAACCTAAGAATCCTGAAGAAGCGATCAGTACAACGGTTGCAAAGATCATGGGGGGGTATCCTGTGGCTCCTGTAAACAATCAAACAGCAAAAAAATAATAACCAGTTAAACCAATTGCAAAATGAAAAAGATAATAATAACAATTACTCCCTCCGGCCTGATGTTCTATGCAAACGGTCTCGTGATGTTTGCCATGAATCCACCGGAGGTAGTTTCCGAAAAATTATTTCTCAAAACAATAAACGAGGCGAAATCATTTTGCCTTAATTAAGAACTAACTATTAAAAACAATTTTAAAATGAAAAAGATAATCATATCACTGGTAATGGTCCTTACTGTAGCAGCAAGTGCATTTGCCGGGGATGAAAAAATAGATCAAAGAGTATCAAAGGCATTTCAAAAAGAATTTTCTGCAGCACAGGATGCAGTGTGGTCTGTCCAGGATAATGGGTACAAAGTAACTTTCAGTTACTACGACAGGACCATTTCGGCTTTCTATGATAAGAAAGGTTTTTTGCTCGGGGTAACAAGGTATATGCTTTCAACAGAATTGCCTTATTACCTGCAAAAAGAATTGAAAGAATATTACAACGAATACTGGATCGCTAACCTGTTTGAATTATCAAATGAAAATGGCACCAGCTATCATGTAGTTCTTCAAAATGCTAAAGGGACACTAACCCTTTCATCAAGCGAGCAGAATAATTGGGAATTATATAACTCATACAAAAATCGCTAATAATTAAAACATAAATTAAAATCAACTCAAAAATGAAAAGAAAGATAATAACAATTTCAACATTGCTACTACTGTTTGTATCAATCGGTGTAGTGCTGGCGAATAACAAAGCTAAAATTGATAAAGCAGCCAGGCCTGTTAAAGAAAACCCGGTTATACCGGTAAAGGCTTATGAAGCAAAAACAGATTCTTTCAACACATCTTTTACCATCAATGGAACTACGATCCCTGTAAAAGAAGTAAAGATCGCCTCTGAAGTACAGGGAAAACTGATCGGCTTATATATTGATAATGGTGATGTGGTAAGAGCAGGACAAGTGATCGCCGTTTTAGATGCTTCAGTTTATTCTGTTCAATTAAAAAGTATTGAGGCATCAATTGCAAAAGCGGAACTGGATCTGAAGCGGTATACAAAACTGATCGAAATGGGAGGAGCTACTCCGATGCAGGCAGAAAGTGCGCAGCTCCAGATCGCTTCTTTGGTTGCAGAAAAAAGGCAAGTGCTTGAGCAAATATCTCACATGCAGATAAGAGCTCCTTTCAGCGGTAAAGTGGAGAATGTATCTGTTGAACTTGGTTCATTTGTTACTTATGGTACCGTGCTTGGGCAGCTGATCGATAATTCTTCTTTGAAGATAAATGTTTACCTGAGCGAACAAGAGGCTTTTAAAGTAAAAACAAATCAGCAGGTAACTATCAGCAGCGTTGTGCTTACTGAATCAAAGATTGGTAAGATCAGCATGCTCAGTGATAAAGCAGATGCATCAGGGAAATTTTTAGCAGAAATAACATTTGATAACAAACAAAAAGAAAAACTCAAAGCCGGAGTGATCGCTGATGTTTTGTTTTCAGTTGATGGCGTGGAAACAGGCTTGTCAATTCCAGCAAGTGCATTGCTTGCGGGTACGAATGATGCGAAGGTTTATGTCGTTAATGGCAACAAAGCTGAACTCCGTAAGATCAAAACAGGTATTGTTACCTCAAATAAAGTGGAAGTAACAGAAGGCTTAAAAGAGGGTGAGCAAGTAATTATTTCTGGTTTACTAAACCTTGAGAATGGTACAGCTATTTCGATAAACAAGTGAGTGGTGAATGGTGAGTCGTGAGTAATACTTGTGAAATGAATTGTTAGGAATTGTTTATTCACAACTCACCACTTACAACTTGCAAAACAAAATCAATTTAAAATATAAAACTAAAATATGTCTCTAACAGCATTATCTATAAAAAGGCCGACACTGATTGTTGTGATCTTTTCAGTGCTTGGTTTGTTGGGAGTGGCGAGTTATTTCTCGATCGGCTATGAGCTGTTGCCAAAGATGTCAAAGCAGGTGATAACCATAAGCACCTCTTATCCCGGTGCAGCACCAACCGAAGTTGAAAATTCGGTCACCAAAAAAGTTGAAGATGCCATTTCTTCATTGGAGAAATTGGATAATATAAAATCACAATCCCTTGAAGGCAATTCTAAAGTTATTGTTGAATTCAAAGCCAGTGTTGATATTAACCAGGCGATGGAAGATGCACAAAGAAAAGTAAACAGCATAGCAGCTGACCTTCCCGAAGATGCAAAAGATCCCGTGATCTCTAAATTTTCAGTTGATGAAGCGCCGATCATGAAAATGTCAGTAAGCGCTACAACTGATAATCGTCAATTATATGATATCGTTAAACAACGCATCGTTCCGTTGCTTTCAAAACTCGAAGGAGTAGCGAATGTAGGAATGATGGGTGGCGAAGAAAGACAAATACGTGTAAATATTGACAGAAAGAAATTAGAAGCATTTAATTTCGATGCACAACAAGTATTAACTGCGATCGAAAGCTCGAACCTGGATTTCCCTGCCGGCTCAGTAAAAGATCAGTCAAATGAAACAACGATCCGTCTTGCAGGAAAGTTTAAAGAACCAGAAGACATCGGGGATGTAGTAATTGCAAATCACGAAGGAAGAGCGATCTTCTTAAAAGATGTTGCAGTTATCATCGATGGAATAAAAGAAACAGAAACGATCAGCCGCTATAATGCAACTACAGCGATCGGGCTGTTAATGTACAAACAAACAGATGCCAATGCGGTACAGGTAAGTGAACAAGTACAGGAAGAAGTAAAGAAACTTGAAAAAGAATACGCATCATCAGGGTTAAAGTTTGCAATAGCGACTGATTCATCAGAGTTTACTCTTGCAGCTGCAGAAGCTGTGAATCATGACCTGGTGCTTGCAATTATACTTGTTGCACTTGTAATGCTTGTGTTTTTGCATAGCATGAGAAATGCGATCATTGTAATGGTTGCGATCCCTGCATCGCTGGTTTCCACTTATATAGCTATTCATGCATTTGGTTTCACATTTAACCTGATGACCCTGCTTGCACTTTCTCTTGTAATAGGTATCCTGGTGGATGATAGTATAGTGGTGCTTGAAAATATTCAACGTCACATGGAAAAGGGAAAGGATAAGCGCAAAGCAGCACTTGATGGAAGAAATGAAATTGGTTTTACAGCCATGTCGATCACATTGGTTGATGTAGTTGTATTCTTACCAATTACAATGGTGGATGGTTTGATCGCTGATATCCTTCGGCAATTCTCATTAGTGGTTGTGGTATCAACACTCATGAGCTTGTTTGTATGTTTTACATTAACGCCATTGCTTGTATCGAGATTTGGGAAACTGGCTTACCCGAATAAGAAAAAATTGGGAGGAAAAATAATTCTTTGGGTTGAGAATAAGATTGAAAAGCTGACTGAAAATTATTCTTCATTATTAAAATGGAGCTTGTTTCATAAGCGATGGGTGCTTATTACTACGATTGGATTATTGTTTGGCTCATTTGCATTGGTCGGGGGTGGTTTTATCGGAAGCGAATTTGTAAATATGGGTGACCGTGGCGAGCTGGTTGTAAATGTTGAATTACCCAAAGACGCAAACATTCAGCAAACGAATTTAAAAACACAAGAGGTTGAACAATACATTCTATCAAAGCCTGAAGTGGTGAATGTGTTCTCATCAATGGGAAAAAGTGATAATCAGTTTGCACAGCAAGGAGAAAGATATAAATCAGAGATCAGTATAAAATTGGTAGATAAAGGAAAAAGACCCTTTAGCAGTGAACAATTCTCTCAGATCATTAAAAAAGAATTAGAACAAAAAATAGAAGGAGCAAAGATCACGACCAGCCAGGTTGATATTATGGGTAGCACAAGTGAAGCGCCAATACAACTCGTATTAAATGGAAATAATGTAGATGAGTTGCTTGGATACGCAGATACAATCCTGGCTAAAATGAAATTAGTTCCAGGCACGTCAGCACAAAAAATATCTATCGAAAACAACAAACCTGAAGTAAGTGTAAGGATCGATAAAGAAAAGATGGCTGCGCTTGGTCTTCGTATGGACCAGGTGGGTAATGTGATCAATCTTGCATTCAGTGGTAATAGTGATACAAAGCTTACACAGGGACAATATGATTATGACATCACTGTAAAGCTCGATGCTTTTAACAGGCAATCAGCAGATGAGTTAAAACAAATATCATTTGTGAATGCATCAGGAGAAACGATTCGCCTGGACCAATTTGCTCAAATTGAAAAAACGATTGGACCTGCAAAACTCGAACGTAAAGACAGGATGAGTGCTGTGACGGTTTCATGTGAAGTTGCCGGTCGTCCACAAGGAACAGTGGGAGCAGAAATACAGGCATTGGTGGAGAAAGATCCGTTGCCTGCCGGTATCATCATTTCTTATGAAGGCAACATGAAGCAACAGGCAGATGCTTTCGGAAGTCTTGGCATGGCATTGATCGCTTCTATCATTTTTGTTTACCTCATCATGGTTGCATTGTACAATTCTTATATCTATCCATTCGTGGTATTGTTTTCAATCCCGGTAGCAATGGTAGGTGCATTACTTGCATTGGCATTGAACATGCAATCACTTAACATCTTCTCTATTCTTGGCATCATCATGCTGATAGGATTAGTAGCAAAGAATGCGATACTGATCGTTGATTACACCAATCAATTAAAAGAGCAGGGAAAGAAAACAATAGATGCGTTAATGGAATCAGGTCGTACAAGATTACGCCCCATCCTGATGACAACAATTGCAATGGTGATCGGTATGCTGCCGTTGGCTTTAGCAAGTGGCGCTGGTGCAGAATGGAAGAATGGGATGGCCTGGGCACTGATCGGCGGGTTAACAAGTTCAATGTTACTGACTCTTGTAGTAGTACCGGTTGTATATGTCATCATTGATAAGATAAAAGACAAATTCACACGCAAGAAGATAACAGAGGTAAATCCTGAATTGCTTCCTGCTATAACAAACTAATTAATTAACTCAAAAACATCAGATTAAAAATTAAATGAAAAAGATCCTTACAATAGCATTTTCATCAATAACTATGATGCATGTAGCTATTCTTTTACCAGCAACTACAGATGCGCAAATGGCGCAGCCAAAAGAAGAAGGTAAAAGCACAATAACAGTTGCGGCTGATCCGCAATACAACAAAGCAAGCGGTATAAAAAAATTTTTCTGGGGTGATCATTACCGTAAAGAATGGGCAACACCGGTCGAAGTTGAAATCCTTGACATGGATAATGAAGCCGGTGGATTAACACCATTGAAGATCGGTGGCGGGTTACAAACAAAATCTCTCCGCCTGAAAGGTGCAAATGGCCGCGAATATGTTTTACGTTCTGTACAGAAAGATGTATCGAAGGCAATCGTATCAGAACTCAGAGAAACATTTGCACAGGATATTGTGCAGGACCAGGTGTCTTCTGCTAATCCTTATGCACCCATGGTGGTTGCATCACTGGCTGAAACTGCCGGAATATTTCACAGTAAACCAAAGCTCGTTTACGTAACTAACTCCGATCGTCTTGGCGAGTTTGCAGAAACATTTGCAGAAACTCTTTGTCTCTTCGAAGAACGTCCCTCAGGGAATGAAGATGATAACTCAGCATTTGGTTATTCAAGACATATAGTTAATTCAGAAAAGCTTTTTGAAAAAGTTTTTGGAAATAGCGATCATGCTGTTGATGAAAAAGCTTATGTAAAAGCAAGATTATTTGATATGCTTGTAGGTGACTGGGACCGTCACGAAGACCAGTGGCTTTGGGCCGCATTTAAAGAAGATGATAAAACGATCTACAAACCAATTCCGAGAGACCGTGATCAGGCTTTTTCAAAATTGGATGGGTTCTTTCCGCAATTGGTTACCGGAAAATCCGGAGTACGTAGAGTACAAAGCTTTGAATATAGAATCAAAGATGTTCCGGGCCTGAATATGAATGGCAATCATCTTGACAGGAATTTTACAACAAGACTTTTATTACAAGATTGGCTTAACGCAGCAGAAGAGTTGCAGGATTCTTTGACCGACAATGCGATTGCCGCTGCCTTCAGAGAAATACCTGATGCTATTTATAATATATCAGGAGAAGAGATTGTGGCTAAGCTAAAGCAAAGAAGATCTGATCTGCAGAAGTATGCAAAAGCTTATTATCAATTCTTGGCTCAGCAAGTGGATATCACAGGAACTAAGGATAAAGAGTTCTTTGAAGTCACAAGAATGAATGATGATTCAACAATAGTTATACTTTATAATGCCGGTAAAAATGATCTATGGAACAATGTTGTTTATCAAAGAACATTCCTTCGTTCTGAAACAAAAGAGATCCGCCTCTTTGGATTAGATGGTGATGATGTGTATAATGTAAAGGGTGAAACAAAGAGAGGAATTACAGTACGGATCATTGGCGGAAATGGTAACGACAGTATTACCGATAATTCATCAGTAAGCGGGATGAGCAAGCAGACAAAAGTCTATGATAACACGAACACAACTTTTAATACAGGAAAAGAAACAGAAAAAAATATTTCATCAGACACATTGAAAAATGTTTATAACCGCAAAGCATTTACTTATGATTGGTTTGCGCCGGTATTAATACCTGGTTATAATGTTGATGATGGATTTATTACTGGTGCCGGAGTTATTTTTAAGAAAAGGCAATTTGGAAAAACTCCTTATGGTTCTATGCAAACGATAGCCGGGAATTATGCTTCGGCCACCAGTTCCTATTCTGTTTGGTACAAAGGGATCTTTAAAGAATTCATTGGTAAGGCAGATCTTCATCTTGCCGCAAAGTATAATTCACCAAGATACTCACGCAATTATTATGGCATGGGTAATGAGACGGTGATCGATGATGAAGCAAGTAAAGATTATTACTATGTCCGGATGAGCCAGTTTGCTGTTTCTTCAACAATGTACAGGCATCTTGGTACAAAGCATACGATTTCATTTGGAAGTGAATTCCAGTCAGTGAATCTTGAAGAGAATGATGGCAGGTTTGTTTCAACTGAAGATGCAAAAATTGATTCAGCAACGTTCGATAAAAAGAAATATGCAAACTTCCAATTGGCCTATGAATTCAATACGATTGATAATGCTTTGTTCCCAAGAAATGGTTTTAAAATTTATGCAGGCGGACGTTTTACACAAAATATAGATGAGAACGAAAAACGTTTTGTACAGTTGTTTTCTGAAGCGTCATTGTTTGCATCTGCCGGCCGGTTTACATTGGCAACAAGAAGCGGTGCTGCAACAATTGTGGGAGATGACTATGAATTCTTCCAGGCACATACTATCGGAGGTTTAAATTATCTCCGCGGTTATCACAAAGACAGGTTTTCTGGTAAGACAAGTGTTTATCATAACACTGAATTAAGATTTAGCATCAGCAACATGAATATGTATATCACAAAAGGCACATGGGGTTTGCTTGCATTCGCCGATCATGGCAGGGTTTGGGTACCTGGAGAAGAGTCTGATACATGGCATCATGGTTATGGTGGCGGTCTTTGGTTCTTGCCTTTTAATAAAATGGCGCTGACTGCAACCTATGGTGTTTCTAAAGAAGATAAATTAATAAGTATAAAAGCAGGATTTCAATTTTAATAAATAAAGTAAAGACAGTTCTTATGTTTTGCATGTTGGTTTTGGTTTAATGTTTCAGCGGGTGGTTTTGGCCACCTGCTGTTTACAAAAATGTAAGAATAGAGTTTACTGACATACATAAAGACTAATAAAAATGAACAGGCAAATAATTTTAGCGGGATATCTATTCAGCCTCGCGGCTGTCACTTTCTGGATCAGTTGGTATTTGATGCCCGATCCAGGCACAACAGATACACTGCATATTTTAAAGATCGTCAAAGAGCAAAGAGCATCCGTCCTTGATTCGGTGACTGTACAGATCATTTCTTCGCTATTATATTTAACAGCCTTATTCCTTTTATTGCAAAAAGGATTTGATAAAAGAAGAATTAACCTGGCAGGTGTAATATTACTTGGTATAGGTGCAATGGGTTTATGTGCTGACGCATTTTTCCATTTACTCGCTTACTATATGACCGATGCATCTGTCACTATTCAGCAGGATATCGTGACAGTAATGAATTTTATGCAGACTGATGCACTGGTATTTCTTGTTCCATTGCTATTGCCATTTTTTTTTGGCAGTCTTGCTTTAGCCATCAATCTTTCTAAGCAACAGATCATTTCAAAAACACCTGCATGGATCATTGGCATTTCATTCATAATAGGAATAGCTAATGCAATTGCAAATAAAGCCGGTTTGATCGATACAGGTATTCCTATGCTGGTGATATTGGGAGTATTTGCTATTGGCCAGGCAGTTGCTGGTTTAGAACTGATGTCATTCTCAAAAAGATTAAAGCTTGCAGGATCATAGAAATTAATTTTTAAAACATAAACAAAAAAAGAAACAAAAAAATGAAAAAAATGATGGTATTAGCAGCAGTTCTATTTACCTCCTTCACTGCAATTTTTGCACAAGACCCCGATGTTGTAAAGGGAGTTTGGTTAAATGATGACAAAGATGCCAAAGTGGAAATTTATAAGCAAGGCGATAAGTATTTTGGAAAGATCGTTTGGACCCAAAATATGTATGAAGCTGACGGAAAGACATTAAGAAAGGACAACAAAAATTCAAACGAACAATTAAGAAACAGAACCATACAGAATATGGTTATTCTTTCAGGATTTAATTACAGTGATGGCGAATGGACCGGTGGTGAAATTTATGATCCTAAAAGCGGGAAGACATATAAAAGCAAAATGAAAATTAAAGGCAATAGTCTTGAAGTGAGAGGATATGTAGGTAACCCCATGTTTGGCAAAACAACAACCTGGACAAGATTGTCTTAATTCATTATATAAAAATTAAACCGAAAGAACCACTTTAATGAACGGATCATTGGTCATAAAGAAGAAATGTTTACTGGAATATATTTTTTTCAGTAATTACTTCTATGGCATCTGTGCAGTGGCACTTTCAGTTGAAGCAAGTTTGCAACAACTTTTCCCGTTAAACGGAGTACAGTATTTCGGTTTGATTTTTATAGTAACAGTTTTTTATTATACTTACCCATATATCAGGAAAAGCAGGGAAAGCAATAATCCCCGCACAAATTGGTATACGAGGAATTATGATCTGATGAGATGGCACCAGGTTTTGATCAGTATTGTTCTGATGTTATCTGGAGTTTTATTTATTATAAATTATAAAAAACAATTCTTAAATATTTCTCTCGCTGAATGGCTGGCAATACTTGTGTTTCCAATTGTAGGGGGGTTCTATTATGGTATAAATTTTTTATCCAGGAAATATGATATTAGAAGAATCGGTTGGTTAAAACCTTTTATTATCGGGTTTACATGGGCGGGCCTTGTTACTGTTTATCCTGTTTTATTCTACTGTATCCTTAATGACCAGGATTATCAGTTTACAGGGGTTGGTATCCTGCTGTTCCTCAAAAATCTCATGTTCATAGCGGTATTATGTATCATGTTTGATATTAAGGACTACGCTTCGGATTGCTTTTGTTCTTTAAAAACATTCGTGGTAAACCATGGGTTAAGAAAAACAATATTCAGGATTCTTTTGCCACTGTCAATTGTTGGACTTGCGGCTTTTGTATGGTATGCCGTAGCACACCATTTCCATGAAATGAGAATCATACTGAACGTTATCCCTTTTATGCTATTAGTCATCGTTGGTTATTCCCTGCGTAAAAGGAGATCACTTTTATATTACTTATCTATCGTTGATGGATTGATGCTGGCAAAAGCAATTTGTGGCACAATCGCAGTAAAATATTTTTAAAATAACACACAAAAAATTATAAATGAAAAAGAATATACATGAGCAGATCGAAGAAACCATTGCTGAACGAAAAAGGATCTTACCTGAATGGGAGAAACTATTTCTGCTGAAAGGCGCGGTGAAGAAAGATATACACATGCAATTGAGAGAAACAATTTCTGAGTTTAAGAGATCAATGAAGCGACACGAAAGATTCTTTTTATCTGATCAAAACAAAAAAGCTGCCTAACGACAGCGGATCATTTAAGATCAAATAATAATTATGGAATTTATTTTTGCAATACCAATTCTTTTTATACCCATCATGTTCCCGGTAATTGCCGGCTGCATGGCAAAATGCTACGGACGGAAATTCTGGTTCTGGTTTTGGATGTCACTACCATTGCCTTTTATCAGCCTTATCATATTATTATGTCTGCCGGATAAAACCAGGCATTCAAACATTGCTCCGGTCTTTGAAGCAGATGAGTTTGGGGTGTATCAATGAAATTTTTAAAAAAGTAAAAGAAGATAAGCGCAAATAAACCTGGGTTTCCAATCACTCAAAAAATCTTTCAGTTACTCAACGATACTGTTTGCCATTTCATTGCCGGTATAAATTTGCCGTATTTAGAATGAAAGTATCAAAAAAGAACTATGGCCAAAAAAGCAGATAAGAAAGCTGAGGAACGAAAAGCAGAACGTGGATTGGAAACAATGTTGCGAACAGCATCCCGCAATCACATGCAGTTAAGTGGTATGGCTGATAACAAAGCTCATATCCTACTTAACATTAATTCGATCATTGTTTCGATAATACTTTCTGTGCTGGCTCACAGACTTATTTCAGAACATTATTTAATAATACCTACTGTATTGTTATTGGCTACCTGTCTTATTTCGATAATTTTTGCCATTCTTACAACAAAACCGCGGGTTGGTAAGGGAACTTTTACAGAAGAACAGATTACTAATAATGAAACCAATCTTCTCTTCTTTGGAAATTTCCATCACATGGACCTTGAAGCATACCAGCAGGGAATCGATGAAATAATGAAAGACCAGCATCATTTGCAAAAGAGTATGACAAACGATGTTTATTACCTGGGAAAAACACTGGCGATAAAATATCATTACCTGAATGTCGGATACAGGATTTTTATGTTTGGCCTTATTGCTTCCGTTCTTGCTTTTATGGCTAGCCTGGTTTATGCATACCAGGCTCATCAACTCGTATGATCATAAAATTATTCTAATAATGAAAAATGTTTTTCATAAAAAATTTGAAGAAGAGTTCCTGGTCAGTGAAAAACTGAGAACGACAATTCTTGCTTGCATATTCCTGGTAGCTACAATTGGGGCTGCGGTTCTCACTTTCTTTTTTAGCAATGATGGATCGGAAGAATTACAAAGGAGCTCGATCTTGCGTATCTTCTTTTTCCAGTTATCACTTTTGATATTTGAGATCCTGGCATTGTTATACATTATCCGGCGTATAAGGAAGGGTATTTTGACAATTCCTGTGGCAGGACAGTACCTTAATGTGGCAATCGAAATGATTGCACCGGCAGTGATTTTGTTTTTGTTGTCGAAACAGTACCAGTTACCTGGTAAAGTACTTCATTCTCCATTAGTGAATGTGTATTTCATTTTTATCATTCTTTCGACCTTAAGATTAAATTTTAGAATCTCACTCTTTGCAGGACTACTTGCTGCAACTGGCTTTATGATTCTTAGTTTTTATTTAATTGGTGTGACAGAGCGAATGAGTAATGGTGGAAGTTTTCGCAATGAATATATTATGGCGGTGGCGAAATCAGTAGGGTTAATGGTAAGCGGTGTGGGTGCTGCATTCGTTGCGAGGCAGATCAGGTTGGGCATCAATCGTTCTTTAGTAGTAGCAGAAGAAGCTAACAAGGTTGTCAATCTATTCGGGCAGCAGATATCCAAAGAAATAGTAGATGAAATGCTGCAAAATGAAGGCACAGTGAAAAGCAAAATGATGAACGTATGTGTAATGTTTATCGACATAAGGAATTTTACAAAATTTGTTTTAGATAAATCGCCAGTGGAGATCGTAAAATATCAAAATGCTTTTTTCTCTATTGTAGTAAATGCCGTTTCAAAACATCATGGTATTGTCAATCAATTTTTGGGTGATGGATGCATGGTCACATTTGGCGCTCCTGCGCCACTTCAAAACCCCAGCCAGCATGCCGTAAATGCAGCCCTCGAAATAAGAAGGGAATTGAACAAAGAGATAAGCAAAGGAAATATTCCTTTGACAAATATTGGTATTGGCATTCATACCGGAGAAGCGGTAACGGGAAATATCGGCAACCACGAACGTCAGCAATATTCGATCACAGGCAATGTGGTGATACTTGCATCAAGAATAGAACAGCTAAATAAAAAATTCAATACGCAGTTTCTTGTTTCAGCGGATGTTATAAAATCGATTGATAAAACAATCAACTCTGAACTTATGGGAGAAATAGATATTAAAGGATGGTCAACGCCTGTCCCGGTTTATAAAATAGCTTAGCAATTTTTTGATTCAACATAGCAGGTCTCTTAAAGTATAGTTTGTGGGTGCGGTTTCAATGCCAAAAAATACCTGCATAAGGTCAATCTTTAATTCTCACCAATAAATTACTATTATAATTGAAATTATAATCACTGGAAAAACGTTATCTGATTGATTATTAAAAGGGAATCTGTAGACCTATGAAACCATTCTTCTTACATATAAGATCATTGGCAATATTCGTGTGTGTACTATTTCCTTTTCAATTTTCATTTGCGCAATACAGTACTCAAGGGCCACTAAGCGGTTCTGTTTTTTCAGATGATAATTCTACGGGTGATTTTTCCTTCAGTTCTCCAGGCAATGCTG
>Ga0070698_100006306_pt1 | contig 12879 bp, 6 predicted proteins | sample KBSK1502metaG_FD_65477 | JGI IMG/M metagenome (GOLD analysis project Ga0070698, IMG submission 65477) | Corn, switchgrass and miscanthus rhizosphere microbial communities from Kellogg Biological Station, Michigan, USA - KBS K1-50-2 metaG | ecosystem: Host-associated > Plants > Roots >... | reverse complement strand
CTTACCTGATTTGTTTTCATTCCCTTGATCTCTTATAAGTCTTGTAATCGTGTCTTCGATTTCGTTCTTAAAAGCTCTTATCCTTTGATCCTAGGAAAACCACTTTCGAATTGGGAAACATGCCACTTTCAAAGATAAGAGTTGGGAATGCGCCTGTTAGTTGGGGCGTGATGGAAGTGGCCGGATGGGGTAAACAAATTCCATACTCGCAGTTGCTGGACGAGATCCAGCAGGCAGGCTATGCGGGAACCGAACTTGGCCCTTATGGTTACTTTCCCACTGACCCGGAGAAGCTCGCGTCTGAACTCTCAACCCGCGAACTACAACTGATTGCCAGCTTTGTGCCGATTCCTCTCGCTCATTCAACACGTCACAACGATGCTCACAAGGATGCAATGGGGGTCGCGCATCTCTTGGCGCAGGCCGGCGCTCCGTTAATAGTGTTGGCGGACGAAATGAGTGAAACGAGAATGGCTGTATCGGGACAAGTCGATGAATTACATGATGGAATGACAGATTCACAGTGGGAAGGTGCCGCAATCATCCTCAGTCGTATTGCCAGTGATTGTCGTGAAATCGGGGTTAGCGCGGTTTTTCATCATCATGCAGGCACTTTCATTGAAACGCCGAAGGAGGTGGCACGACTGTGCGCAAGCACAGATCCAGATCTTCTTGGCCTCTGCCTTGACACCGGTCATTACTTGTTCGGTGGAGGCGATCCGGTTGATGCTGTGCGTTTGTACGGTTCTCGGATCCGTCATCTCCATCTGAAAGATGTCCGGCTCTCAGTATTAACCAGGACTCGCGAAGACAAGGAAGGCTTTCTTAACGCAGTTCGCCGTGGCGTGTTTTGCGAACTTGGTGACGGTGACGTCGATCTAAAAACAGTTGTTCAAGACATGGCTAGCGCCGGGTATTCAGGTTGGGGCGTTGTCGAGCAAGATGTTGATACCCGAAACGATAACTTGAACCCTCTTGAAAGTGCGATTCGAAGTCGACAATATCTCCGAAACGAGCTCGGTATCTGATTAGCCTCAGATCGACGCAGATGACACAGATCAAAGCAAATTTAGTATGTGTTCTTTGATTGTCTCTCCTGATCTGTATTGCCGGCGTTAGTCTGTGCCCGATTTTTTCTTAATCCATTGATGGGATCGATTTCGATGAAGACGTCTTGTCCTCGAAGTATCCAGACACTAGCACGCTCGCTGTTGTTGTGTTCTCTGGTGCTAGCTTTGTTTGTTCCAGCATCGTTTCAGACTACGAATCGACCGCAGCCATTAATCACTTACGTTGATCCATTCGTCGGTACGGAAAACGGTGGCAACATCGTGCCCGGGGCACAGATTCCTTTTGGCTTCGTGCATGTAAGCCCCGACACCGCTAACCCTAATACAGCCGGTTACAATCCGTTCGAAAACATAGTCGGCTTTAGCCAAACACATGTAAGCGGAACCGGTGGCGCGAGCAAGTATGGCAACTTTCTCACTACGCCGTTAGTAGGCAAGCTTCGCGTAAGCAATCTTGTCTCACCAAAGAGCGATGAATCTGCTTCGCCCGGCTACTATACCGTTCGCCTTACGCGCTCAAACGTCAAAGCAGAACTGACAGCGACTCGACTCGTCGCTATGCATCGTTACACCTATCCAAAATCGCAGCTCTCGCATCTGTTGATTGATGCCAGTTCTGTAGTCCAACCAGAAAGCGGAAAAGATGCGATCAAAAACCCGCATCCTATTGACTGTTGGGTGCGCGTGATAGCCCCAAATCGAATTGAAGGCAGCGGCAATTTTGTTGGTGGATGGAATCAGTCGCCCTATACCATCCATTTTTCCGCGGAATTCGACCGACCATTCAGCGCTTTTGGAACCTGGAGGGATGATCGTATTGAACCAGGTACGAAGGCTGCTTCGAATGAAGGAAGAGTCGGTGCTTACGCTACGTTCGATACTGCAAACAATCAAACAGTGCAGATGAAGATCGGTGTTTCTTTCATAAGTCCTGAGAAGGCTCGCACAAATCTTCTCCAGGAGATTCCCGATTGGAACTTCGCCGGTGTGCGTGCGCGCGCGGAAGCAGCATGGGAGAGCGCTCTAAACCAAATCAAGATCGAAGGCGTAGAGGAAGAACAACGGAAGATTTTTTATACCGCCCTGTTCCATTGTTATTACATGCCTCACGATCTGACCGGCGAAAACGCTTGGTGGAATTCAACCGAGCCTCACTACGAAGACTTCTACGCCATCTGGGACACATTCCGCACACACCTTCCGCTTTTGACTCTAATTCAGCCTGACCGGCATCGCGATATGCTTCGCTCGCTTGTCGATACTTATGCGCACACAGGTTGGATGCCCGACTCTCGGATTGCCGGTGCTAACGGAATGACACAAGGTGGTTCGAATAGCGACGTCGTCATTGCTGATGCATTGGCTAAAGGCGTGACGGGCATTGACTACCGCAAAGCTTACGAGGCAATGGTCAAGAATGCAGAGGTTCAAAGCCCTCGACCGCTATATGAAGGACGCGAGCTCACGGAATACAAGCAACTCGGATATGTATCTATGAATTATCCACGGAGCGCATCGCGCACCGTGGAGTATGCATACAATGATTTCTGCCTTGCTCAGGTGGCGCAAACTCTCGGACGCATTGCGGACAGTCAAAAGTATCTCCAGCGGGCGAAGAATTGGATGAACCTGTGGAATGATGAATCGAAATCAATACGTCCGCGTAATGGAGATGGAAGTTGGCTTAAGCCGTTTGCCGCAAACCACTTTTATCCAGACAATGATTACAGTTACTGGGATGCACCGTTCTATGAAGGTAGTGGCTATATATACGGAACCTTTGTTCCACAAGACGTGCAGGGACTAATCGACAAGCTCGGTGGTGACACAGCCTTTGTCAACTGGCTCGATGCATTCTTTACAAACTCTCCGACACGTGACCCAGCCTTCGACAAGAGCCTCTACAACCACAACAACGAGCCCGATTTCCTCGCAGCGTTTCTCTATATACATGCTGGTCATCCAGAGATCACAGCGCAACGTGTGCGACGCATTCTTGCGACCGAATATTTCACCGGAGCTGGTGGACTACCAGGCAATGACGATAGCGGAGCGATGTCGTCGTGGTATGTTTGGGCGGCGATCGGGCTCTATCCCAACGCCGGCCAACCTTTTTACTACATCGGAAGTCCTTTGTTTCCACGTTCAACAATTGATCTTGGAGGCGGTCGCAGTTTTGTGATTGAAGCACCGGAGACCTCGACGGGTAATCTCTATGTGCAATCGGCGACCATCAATGGCCGTGAACTGGACCGCGCGTGGTTGAAGCATGAGGAGATTGCCGGCGGTGGAAGGTTAGTGTTGCGAATGGGTTCGGCGCCTTCTAATTGGGGACGTAACGAGCGACCACCCTCAATGACGAAGGCAAATAAGTAGCTTTCTCTGAGCTGCACAGAGGACCAAAATGAGGCGAGGTTACCTGGAGTTTTGATATTTATCAGCCACCAATCATCATTCTTTCGAGCAACTACACGTCTGAGTTTCTTCGCACTGCTCTTCAATTTATGTGTAATGACTGTGCCGTGTGCTGCGATCGGCAAACCTCTTGTCGCCAATCAGCAGACACAAACCATTGAGCGGGTCGTCCACATTGATGCTCCTAAAGTCGGTGCCAGTCGCTACTCTTATGTACCCTTTACTGTCCCGACTCGCGCGACAAACATCAAGGTCAGCTGCGAGTATGATCGCGCCGGAGGCACCAATACCATTGACATAGGATTGTTCGATGCGCGGTCGAATGGCTCTGACACAGACCCGCGTGGGTTTCGCGGCTGGAGCGGCGGCAGACGTTCGGAATTCTTTGTTTCTCGTGACGAAGCGACGCCCGGGTATCTGAACGGTGCGCTGCCTCCCGGAACGTGGCACATCATTCTGGGCCTTTACCGTGTGGCTCCAGCTGGTGTTGATGTGACCTTCAAGATAAGCGTCACGTCTGGGGACCAAAGACCTGCTTCTTCACCAGCGATTATCGGCACTCCAGCTATTAACAAGCGTGCCTCGTCGGGTCGCGCTGGGAGGCAGGAGGCACATTGGTTCCGGGGCGATCTTCACATGCACACAATTCACAGCGATGGCGACTGGACCATCGACGAGTTAGTTACGAGTGCGCGCAATCTCGGTCTGGACTTTATTTGCATCACTGATCACAACACATCAAGTCACCACTTAGAGATTGATCACTTGAGCAAGAATTTCTCGTGGCCACTTCTGCTACGGGGTGAAGAAATCACAAGTTATGGAGGACACACTAACGCCTGGGGACTGCCTTCCGGGACATGGATTGATTTTCGGGTTCTCCCAAAAGACAGCGCTCGCATGTCAAAGATTGTCACCGCAGTGCATCGCGCGGGAGCTCTCATCTCAATTAATCATCCCTTCGCGCCATGCGGTGGTTGTTCGTGGACCTACGACTCTGCTGTGCGCGACTTCGATGCAATAGAAGTATGGAATGGGGAGTGGGACGTCGCGGACAATCTTGCGCTCACGATGTGGGATAAGATTTTGCAAAGTGGCCGTCACCTCACCGCGATTGGTTCCAGTGATTCACACCGTGCTGCCAATCCAATCGGCCAGCCGACGACGCACGTTGCGGCGAAGGTCGCGTCCCAGGCGGCATTGCTTTCGGCAATCCGGAAGGGACGCGCGTACTTGACCCGTGAAGTAGCTATGCCCGTTTTGAATTTTGAAGCTAGGACGACGGGAAGGAAGACACGGTGGATGGTGGGCGATGAGATTAATTTAAGTACTCCAACGACGATTCGTTTTCTTATCAGCACTAGTTCGATTCCTGGCGCGACAATTTCACTAGTATCGAACGGACAAGTCTTACGGAACTTTTCAACTACTAACGATGGACAGCCGCAGGTTATCGAGATCGAATGCCGAAGTGATTCTTATTACCGTCTCGAGGTCCGCGACGCTGCGAAGGCAATGCTCGCGTTGACTAATCCGATTTATGTGAAGATAGGACGTCGATAGGAAATCCGTAACTAGCGACGTGTTGATTTAGTTTTCATACAAAGTTAGCTTGGTTTTCATTGAAGGAGACTAGCCTAAAGGTGTTTGGTCAACTGAAGCGAAGGTGAAAGAATTGGCTCCGAGAGTACGTCAATGATCAACGACTGCAAGATTGAGTCTGGGACATAAACGAGTTCGATAGACGACGCTTATACTTGTATGTGATTTGGGTTATGACGTCGCACCAGATTCTTCTCCAGGCACCACGAGATCTGTGCTATCCTGCCGCCAAATCGGCAGCTTGTCATTGTTCACAAACTGAAAAACTCCATTATCTTCAGTAATCAATTCGGACTTTCGTTACAGCGCGAAAATCGTAATTTTGAGTCAACATTTCTTAACACGATACTGCGCTAACAATACTCCAGCTTCTCGTAAACGTTCAGCCATTATCGCCCTTTGTTAGTTCGAGTTTAGTAACTTGGCAATTCAATCGAAGCATGTTGGCAAAACCTACGTGCTGCCTCCAAGGAGATAAGACGATGAGAACCCCGCGCGTTATTGCCACCCTGATATTTCTCTATGCAGTCCTGGCCATTCAAGGATCCGCTCAAGTTAATACGGCTAGTCTTACCGGTCAGGTGACTGACTCGAACGGCGCAGCCATCGCGAACGCGTCCGTCACTGTGAAGAACAAAGCGACTGCCGCAGAAAAATCCGCCACCACTGACAGCTCAGGCTACTACACGTTCGCGAGTTTGCCGGTGGGTGTGTATTCGGTGACGATCGAATTGCAAGGCTTCAAGCGTGCTGTCCATGAGGCCATCAATCTGGAAATTGGGCAAAAAGCGCGGTTGGACACCCTAATGGAAGTTGGTGCCGTAAGTGAGTCAGTAGTTGTTATGACGGCTCCGCCATTGTTGACTACTCAGGAGGCGACTCCAGGCGGGGTGATTGAGAACCGCATGATCGATAACTTACCCCTCGCCGGCCGAAACTGGGATGACCTCCTCGGCGGGGTCCCCGGCGTTCAAGCAGATCGTTACAGTGAACAGGGAGGCGCTACTGCGAATGGCCGAACAGGCGGTGCCAACGTACACGGAGTGCGCTCACTGCAGAACAATTTTGTGCTTGATGGTGTAGACAACAACTCTATTTCGGAAAATGTTCAGGAACTCACAACCCAGGTGGCCCGTCCTTCCGTGGACTCCATTCAGGAGTTCAAGGTTAGTACAAATCCGTATTCTGCTGAAAATGGTCGTAGTCCCGGAGCGCTCATCAGCGTAACGACCAAGGGTGGCGGCAATGATTTCCACGGCACTCTCTACGAGTTTCATCGCAATCGAATCTTTGATGCCAACAATTTCTTTCAGAACCGCGCGGGTGCCGCCAAACCGGCACACGTTCAGAACCAGTTTGGCGTGAACTTTAGCGGACCAATAGTGATGCCGCGATTTGGCGAGGGCAGTGGTCCTTCAACTTACAATCTGAAGAACAAGGCTTTTTTCTTCTTTAACTACGAAGGCACTCGGGTTCGCAAGGGCGTGAGTCGACTCGGCAACGTACCGCTGCCAAATGAAATCAGAGGAGACTTTTCTCCCGCTGCCGGCACTGCGAACCGGGTAACTTATGCTCAAATCTTCGACCGAGTGGGTGATTGCCGCGCCAAGTTTCCGGCGGCTTTTAATGCAAACGGCTCCTTCCTCAATAACCAAATCCCGGCAGGTTGTCTGGATCCACTCGCCCTAAAAGTCTTGGGAATTCTACCCGCAGCTAACGTTGTCCCAGGCACAGGCCCGCTTAACGTCAGCAACTTCCTTCGTTCTCCAGGGATCGTTGATGATACTGACAGTTACACGGGTCGCGTGGACTGGCAAGCTAATTCAAGCAATAGTCTTTTTGTACGTTATACCTTTTCGGACCGCTTTCGTTATGTTCCTGGAATTTTTGGAGGAATCGCCGATGGCACCGGCTCTTCAGCCAACGGTCGGCTATTCATGCAAGGCCAATCTGCCGCAATTGGCTGGACCAGGACGATCAGCCCCCGCGTGCTCAACGAATTTCGAATGGGCTGGGGGCGCAATAACTCACACGCAACGCAAGATCCTTTTGGTCTGAACACGCTGGCAGAGTTTGGCTTCAAGGGTGTTCAGGATTCACCCGTATACAGTGGTGGCCTGCCGGGGATTAACATTAATTCGCGCGGAGGGACTCCGGTCGAAGGTGGTCAGTCAGGCTTTGATCGAATAGGCTCACCAGATTTCTTGCCTAAGTCGCAAGCCACAAACCAATTTCAGTGGACCGATACGGTCAATGCCTCCTTTGGCGCACACCAATTGAAGATTGGTGTTGATGTCCGAGGTCCAATGCGAAACATCTATCTGGACGTTCCCGGTTTGCGCGGAAGCTTTACTTTCGACGGAAACCGCACTAGTAACCCCAGCCCTCCATCGGGCGCACCCGTCACCGGAATTGGCTTGGCCGACTTCCTGCTCGGCTATCCCCAGCAAGCTCAACTGACCAATTTGGCCGTCGTTGATGCACGTCTGAAGATGTTCTCAGGTTTCTTCCAGGACGATTGGAAGGTGACTCCGAAATTCACCATGAATCTCGGTATCCGGTACGATTTCGCGACCTGGCCATATGAAGGCCTTGATCGTTTGACCAACTTTGATCCGACGACTGGGTTGAAGTTCACCCCCGCTAACTCACGATTTGGAAAGAGTCTGGTCAGGCCCGATAAGAACAATTTCGCGCCGCGCTTAGGATTGGTCTATCAGCTCACGCCCGAGACTGTCATTCGTGCAGGCTATGGCCGTTTTTATATGTTGTTTGAGCGTGCGGGAAGTGAAGATCAGTTAGCCTTGAACCTTCCGTATTTAGTCAACAACGTGGTGACTGCTGCCAACGCCAATTCGACGGCTAACAACATCAGGCTCCAAACTGGTTTCAACCTTTCACTTGATCCCAATCTGGTAAATGCCACCACAGTTCGGCTTCGCGCGGTCAATCCTGAAGCGGTCGATCCCAGCATAGATCAGTGGAACTTTGGCGTTCAGCGTCAGCTGCCCGGTAACATGGTGGCGACCCTTGACTACGTCGGTACCAAAGGCACACATCTCTCGACGTTGAAAAACTTGAATCAGCCCGCCTTCAATGCGAACGGCACTAGTACGGGTGTTATACCTTTCCCAAATTTGGGCCCGATAGAGTTCCGCGACAATGGAGGCAACTCAAATTACCACGGTGGCGAGTTGACTCTTGAGAAGCGGTTCAGTCGAGGCTTATCCTTCCGCGGCGCTTACACCTATTCGAAGTCTATTGATGAGTCGCAAGAGCACCTCGCCGCAGGTGGCACTGGTAGCTTCACTCAGAATGCCTACAATCGTCGCGAGCGAAGAGGACCGAGCGATTTCGACGTACGGCATCGCCTCGCTCTCAGTTACATTTATGAGTTGCCTTTCGGCGAGGGCCATAGTCATCTTACTAATGGACCGCTCTCATATGTTCTCGGTGGGTGGCGTCTTAGCGGTACCGGTGGCTTTCGAACAGGGCGACCATTCACTCTACGTGCTGGTAACAACGATGGCACGCTCGCCGGTCCGCGCGGTGGTGGCCTCGTCAGTGCCTTCGCCGATTGTCGACGGGACGGCACTCTGTCAAATAGCGAACGCACAATAGACCGGTGGTTTGACCCGACGGCATACGCCACCCCTGCGGTGACCGTTGGTACGACGTCGACACCTCGGCTGGGGAATTGCGGGCGAAATACGCTGCGTGGTCCGGGTTTGACTAACTTTGACATGGCCTTGGCGCGCTCGTTTAAATTCTTCGGGGAGGGTCGAAATTTAGAGATTCGCTGGGAAATGTTCAATATGCTCAATACACCGCAGTTTGCGCTTCCTGAACGAAACATCAACAGTAGTTCTGTTGGTCGAATCACGGCACTTGCTGGCGATCCGCGTTTGATGCAATTTGCGGCTAAGTTCAGTTTCTAAACGCACGTACACGGGGCAGTAGCCCGACCGTCAGGGAGGGCTCATCACCATCACGAAGCTGATGAGTTAGGGACCAGTAGCGGCTGAGCCCTCCCTGACGGTCGGGCTACTGCCCCGCCTCAACATCGGCTCATCGGAATATCACACCGTGCGGTTTCCATTTAGACTTCCTACCCAAAAAGAATTTGATGGCGCCGGCTTTGGTGTCAACGCGGTCGATCATCTGATCGTAGTACCCGAGTATCCTGCGCAAGAGACGAAAACCCGGATGTTAAGGCATCAACAAGGTGCCGGAGGCCAAACTGCCTCCGCCGTCGTGACTTTGCAGCGTCTGGGTATGCGAACGGCTTACGCTGGGCGCTTTGGCAGCGATGCGGAAGGCAGCTTTGGTTTACAGTCTTTGAAGGACGAAGGAATTAACGTTGAGTCTGCGGAGGTAATCGATGACGCACGCACTCAGGTTGGTTACATCTTCATCGAAGCAAAAGGAGGTGAACGTACCGTACTGTGGGATCGTGACAAACGAATAACCTACACTGCGCTCGACGCTCCCGTTCAATTTGCAGGCCGCGCGCGCGTGCTTCACTTAGATGCTCATGATCCACCCGCGTGCACGCGAATGGCTCGAGAAGCTCGAGCTGCAGGCACGATCGTTTCAGCAGATATCGATAACGTTTACGACGGCTTGCCGGAGTTTCTGCCTCTTATTGACGTGCTCATCTCATCAAAGGAGTTTCCGCGCCTCTTGACCGGCATTGACGACGCTCACACAGCGCTCACCGAGATCAAGACGAAGTATGGCTGTGCTCTGGTCGGTTTGACGAAAGGCGGTCGCGGCGCGACTGTCTTGTGCGAAGGCCAGTTTTTAGAAACCCCAGCTTTTCAAGTGCCCGGTGGTTGCGTTGATACAACTGGCGCCGGCGACGCATTTCATGGTGGTTTTCTTTATGGCTTACTACAAGGTGAAGAAATCGAGACGAGCATGAAGATCGGATGTGCAGTTGCGGCACTTAACTGCAGGGTTTTGGGTGCCCGAGCTGGACTTCCCAGGCGCGAAGAATTGGATGCTTTTCTGAGCGGGTCGTTGTGAGATCGGCCACAGATTCACGCGGATCTGAAAAAGAGTCAATACAAATAAATGGCAGTCTGGTTTGATCTGTATAATCTGCGAAAATCTGCAGCCGAGTTTACTATCTTGTCCTCGGAAACAAATCCGGGTTGTCAGTAAATAGCGCGTCGACTCCCAGCTCATATAAGAAGTATTTCATCTCATCGCTCAGAGTTTTGAAACTTCCCTTATCACTTAAGCGAAACGTCCACGGTGTTACGCTCAAACCGATCGCATGAGCTTGGGTGACTAGGTCTTTGTCAAGGAGCGCTTTTGCCGGACCTATTCCGCTTGCAAACTGCTTTGTCTCTTTTAGTCCATCCGCCGTCAACCAACCCCCGCGCATTTCGTCATTAATCAATAACACCAGCGGGATCTTCGTTTTAAGTGACCCGGACAATTTTCTCAGGCTCTCGGCGCTAAACGACTGGATGATCACAGGCGTGTGCTGTTCAGAACTTCGCGTTCCAAGGTGATTTTTCTTCAAGGCGTTGAGTAATAGACGTTCCATGTCGAGGCCCAATTTACCGTAGACCTCCGGAGCTTTTGTTTCGGGGTATAGTCCGGCCTTGCCGCGAACAAGGTCAATGGCTTCCTGAAACGTTGGAACGCGCGCACCTTTAAACTTGGAGTCGAACCACGAACCCGCATCGAGCTGTTTGATTTCTTGCAACGTGAAGTCGGAGATGTACCAACGGCGCGTTGGACTACCGGCAACGAGCTCTTCGCGATACCGAGTTGGGAAAACATTCTTAACGTCTGTCGTTCGCTCCAGCGTGAGATCGTGTAGACAGACTAGTTGTCCGTCTCTTGTGACTTGCAGATCCTGTTCGACAAAATCCGCACCTTGTTTGAGTGCAAGTTGGTAGGACGCAATCGTGTGTTCCGGTGCATATGAAGATGCACCTCGATGGGCGATGAGGATCTTTTTCGGTTCTTTTGTCACCGTGGATTTGGCTCGGGTTTCGTTGAAGGCGGGAACCAAAGCTGACGTAGTGATGGTTGTTATACTGCTTCCGAAAAGCTGTAGGAAATCTCTCCGAGGAATAATCATGTCAGTTCCAATTCTCAAGTTACGCACGTAACAAGTAATCCACAGATTGCGCAGATTACGTAGATTTAGAAACTGAACTGCCCTTCTGTAATCTGTGTAACAAACCATCAACTTCTTGTTTTTTGAACAAGATTCTTCTTCATCCTGAAAGGATGACAGTTAATAGCCGGGGGCGAGCGGCTCTGCGCGACGCCCCCGGTTGAGTAAGCAACATTAGTCAGACCCTGAAAGGGTCCAATCGACGTGACCAGGTGCGACCCTTTCAGGGTCAGGTTTATATTTTCAACCGTACCCGTGGGCGTCGCAAACAACGCTCGCCCACGGCTATTCAATTGCATCCTTTCAGGATGAAAACCTTTTGGTTGCGGCCTGAGCCGCGCTGTGTTTATCTGCGTAATCTGGGTACCAAAAACCGTGTCGACACGCAAAACATCCGTATGTGCGCTGGTTGAGGACCGTTCCCACCGAGTATCATTAGCGGCAATTCACGCGGAGCACAGAAATGGTTTCAACCCTCAGGGAATTCGCTGGCAAAAGAGCGCTGATCGAACTCTACAAAAGCGTCCGCAAACGGACGATGGAGATTGTTGCACCGCTCGAGATTGAAGACTATGTGATCCAAACCGCGGAGTTCATGAGTCCGCCGCGTTGGCATATCGGTCACACCTCATGGTTTTTCGAAACCGTCTTGCAAGCGCACAAGCCTGGATATCGAGTGTATTCCGAGGATTTCCTCTTCTACTTCAATTCGTATTATGAAGGCTTTGGCTCCCGAATTGAGCGACCGAAACGAGGCACCAAGTCGCGACCGACGGTGAAGGCTACGGTTGCTTATCGGAAGCACGTTGATGAGCAGATGCTTGAGGTGCTCGAGAAGATCGAGGATCTAGCGAATGCTGATGTGGTTCTTGCTCTGATCAGGCTTGGGCTGGAGCATGAAATGCAACATCAGGAGTTGCTGGTTTATGACATTAAACATCTGCTGTGTGATCAATTTGAAGTCGCAGTTAATCCTAAGCCGCGTTCGCTTGAGCGTGTAAGTGGGATGATTGATATCGAAGGCGGGCTGATGTGGCTAGGGTATGGTGAGCGGGGAAGTAGCCCGACTGTTAAGGAGGGCTTGGAGAGCGGAGGCTCGCTGTACCAAAGCGGTGACAGGTCCCCGCACTCCAAGGAGTTTGCTTTTGACAATGAGAAGCCCGAGCATAAGGTTTTCGTAAAGGACTTCGCGATTGATAAGGCATTAGTGACCAACGGAGAGTTTCTCGAGTTCATCCGCGATGGCGGTTACAAGAACTTTCGCTGGTGGTTTTCGGAGGGCTGGGAGACAGTCAATCGTGAACATTGGCAGGCGCCGCTTTATTGGGAAGTGCACGATGGTGAATGGTTGATTCGTGACTTCAACGGTCTTCAGTCTGTCTTAGAGCGTAAGGACGAACCGGTGTGTCACGCCAGTTTTTACGAAGCGTCAGCTTTTGCGAAGTGGGCAGGGAAACGATTACCAACCGAAGCTGAGTGGGAAAAGGCTGCGTGCTATGATGCCAGCGGCTCAAAGCAATTATTTCCCTGGGGCGATACCACACCCGATCTAACACAGGCGAATCTCTTCGAAAACGGACACTGGTCGGTGTCGCCCATCGGAGCTTATCCTGATGGCGCAAATGCACACGGCTGTCACCAGATGATTGGCGA
>Ga0070698_100006305_pt1 | contig 12881 bp, 10 predicted proteins | sample KBSK1502metaG_FD_65477 | JGI IMG/M metagenome (GOLD analysis project Ga0070698, IMG submission 65477) | Corn, switchgrass and miscanthus rhizosphere microbial communities from Kellogg Biological Station, Michigan, USA - KBS K1-50-2 metaG | ecosystem: Host-associated > Plants > Roots >... | reverse complement strand
AAGAAGCTGCTGCTCGATCGGCTGCTGAGCCAGGACCCGGCGATCATGCTCAAGGGCACGCAGTTCATGACCGAGAAGGCGGGCGGCTCCGACGTCGGCGCGCTCGAGACCGAGGCCGAGCGCGTCGGCCCTCATGAGAGTGGGGGCGGCGCCGACGGCGTCGAGCGCTGGAAGCTCCATGGCCAGAAATGGTTTTGCAGCCACGCCGATGCCGATGTCGCGGTGCTCCTGGCGCGTCCGCGCGGCGCGGCGCCCGGCACTGAGGGGCTCGGCCTGTTCGCCATGCCGCGCCGGCTCGAGGACGGCCGGCGCAACAGCTATCGGATCGTGCGGCTGAAGGACAAGCTCGGCACGCGCTCCATGGCGTCGGGCGAGATCATCATGGACGGCGCGGTCGCCTACCTGGTGGGCGACGCCAAGCGCGGCTTCAAGCAGATGATGGAGCAGGTCAACCTGTCGCGACTGAGCCACGGCGTGCGCGCGGCGGCGATGATGCGCCGCTGCCTCAACGAGGCGATGGTGGTGGCGCACAACCGCCGCGCCTTCGGCCGCGCCATCGGCGAATACCCGCTGCTACGCCGCCAGCTCATGAAAATCATGCTGCCGACCGAGCAGGCGCTCTCGATGTACGCCTTCTCGGCCGACACGATGGGCAGGGCGAATGCGGGCGACAAGAACGCGGCCAACCTGCTGCGCATCCTCACCCCGGTCTACAAGTTCCGCGCCTGCCGCGACAATATCCCGGTCGCCAGCCATGCCCTCGAAGTGCGCGGTGGGCTGGGCTACATCGAGGAATGGGTGGCCGCCCGCCTGGTGCGCGACGCGCAGATCGGCACGCTGTGGGAAGGCACCTCCAACATCAATGCCCTCGACGTGGTGCAGCGCGCTGTCGGCAAGTCGGGCGGGCATAAGGCGCTGTCGGCCGCGCTCAAGGACAAATATGAGCGCTCGTCCTCCCTGCCCGGCCAGTACAAGGGCCTGCTGGGCGCCACCCTCGACCGCGTCGAACGCTTCGTCGAGGCCGTTGCCGCCGATCCCAAGCAGGAGAAGCGCTGCCGGCTCGCCGCCGGCGCCCTCTATCACGCCACGACGGCAGCGCTGATGGCCTGGGAAGGCGCGACGCTTGGCGCCCAAGGCGGCGATGCCCGACGCCTGCTGCTGTCGCGCCTGGTGATCGAGCACCGGCTGGCGCCGCAGGATCCGCTGTCGCTGAACGATTCGCCCGGGGAACAGGAGGCGATGGACCTGCTGCTGCAGGACAAGCCAGTGCCTCTCGCCAAGGCAGTGGCTTTGGTCGGTTAACGAAGATCGTCGATGTTGTCGCCAACGACGTGCCCAGCAACGCTCTACTCGGCGGCAATCCTCGCTCCCCGGAAGGCTGGCATGACGTCTTTCGCGAACCAACGGAGCTGCTCGGTGAATTCCGCGGGCGGCAGTCCTTCAGCCCAGTGGACCATGTAGTCCTCGAGGCCGGGATACTTGGCTTCGATCGACCTGATTCCGTCGATGACCTCGCCCGGCGGGCCGCAGAACCAGGCCTTCTGCTTCACGCCGTCGCGGATCGAGGGGATCGACGCCGGCGCGCCCGGCGTGCCCCAGGTGCGGCCCTTGTCGTCGGCATAGCGCACGAAGCCGAACGGCGCGAACCACTTGTAGCGCTCGTCATGCGCCGGCTCGACCCGTTGGATCGCCTCCTCCTGGCTGTCGGCGAGATAGAGGCCAGCGCCCCAGATCATGTCCTCGCCGAGCTTCTTCGGCCGGCCGTGGCGGGCGCAGGCGGCGTGGTACGCGCGGACGACGTCGTCGAGGATCTTCTCACCGTTCAGGTCGACCATGGCCTTGAGCCCATAGCGGGCCATCATGTCGATGGTCCGGCCGCTCGCGATCGGCATCCAAATATCGACCGGCAGGTGCTTGGGCCGCGGCACCATGGTGATGTCCTTCAGCCGGTAGCCCCGGTAGTCGACCGGCGGCGGACACTCGAAGTACTTGCCCTTGTGGTGGAAGGACTCCTCGTTGAAGCACTTCAGCAGGAGTTCCAGCTGCTCCTCGAAGTACTCGCGGTTGGCCTCGGCATCGATGAGCGGCGCGCCGAAGGTTTCGACCTCGCGGCTATGATAGCCGCGGCCGACGCCCATGATCACACGGCCGTCGGTCACGATGTCGGCCATCGCGTAGTCCTCGGCCAGCCGGATAGGATGCCACATCGGCAGGACGTTGAAGGCGCAGCCGAACTTCAGGCGCCTGGTCTGCGTCGCCAGCCACAGGCTGAGCTGCACCAGGTTGGGCAGGCATTCGTAGCCCTCGCGCTGGAAGTGGTGCTCGGCCGTCCACAGCGCGTAGTAGCCGAGGTCGTCCATGACCCGCGCCACTTTGCGAGTCGTTTCGAAAACCTCGCTGAGCCGCTGGTTGGAATAGCGCCGCTCGTCGGCGGGCGTTCCCTTGAGACCGACATTGTCGAGCTCGATCTGGCCGACATACAGAACGTGGAATCGCTTGATCATGTGACCCGCTCCCCAACGATGCCGCTGCAGGCTAGCGCGCCGAACGATGCAGGACAACGCGACCGCCGGTCCTTCCCATCGATCGCTCTTGCCGGAAATGCCGGGCGTGATCGCCCTGCTGCTCTGGTAGGATGGGGGATGACTGCCCCCCTTCCTCCGCCGGCCTGGACGGTCACCTCGGTGCTCGAGACGTCCTATGTCATGGCGCGCGACAACTTCCCCGCCTTCGTCACCGTCACCATGGTCTTCGCCGCCGTCTCGCTGGTCGTGGACGTGCTGAGCCTCGGGCTGCTCGGGGGACTGGTCCATCTCGTTTGCAGCGTCGCGACGTCGATCTGCGTCACCTGGGGGGCGCTGCAGGCGATGGCCGGCCGCAAGCCCGAGTGGGAGCCGATGCTGCGGCAAGTCCAGGCGCCCAGCTTCTGGATGCTGCTGCTTCTGGGTTCCATCCAGTACTTCGTGATCGCGCTCTCGATGATCCTGGTCATCCCGCCGTTTTTCCTGCTGCCGCTGTGGGCCGTCACGATCCCCGCCATGATGGTCGGGCGCACCGACATCGGCGGTGCGTTCAATCGCAGCATGGATCTCACGCGCCACCGGCGCTTGCCGATTCTCGGCGCGTTCCTGCTGTGGTTGGTGATCTTCGGCGCGGGCGCCGTCGTGATCGTCGTGCTGCTGGGCCACGGCGCAATCGCCCGCCTTGTCCTCTGGGTCTATGCCGCCGTCGCGGCCACCGTCGTGCAGCCGCTGCCGGCGATCTTCTATGTGCTGCTGCGCGAGGAGAAGGAAGGCGTGACCGCCGGCCAGATCGCGGCCGCGCTCGACTGATCTTGCCGGACCGCAGGGCGCACTAATCTCACTGCGTGTGAGGCGTTTTGCGCTTCCCGCTTAGCGTGTATCCTGCCACACTCGTTCCCGAGACGGCTGCAGAGCGGGGGCGCGGATGCCGGGCACGAGCTTCAACTACGCGATCTTCAAGCGGCTGCAAGCCACCTTCTACGCCGACTACGGTCTCGGAGGCGGTGGCCATGAGGGCCATATGGCGGCCGATCCGGCCCAGCTCCTGGGCGGCTTCAGCCTGATCTATCCGGACGATCCGCACGGCCTTGTCACGGGTACGCTTTCGAGCGCGGCGAGTTTTGCGGGACTGGCGCCCGGCTCCTCGCCGCTCGCTCCGGTGGGCGACAACACGCCGAACGACAGTCCGCTCTACCAGATGCTCGCCCAGTCGATCGGACCGGACGGCACCGTGCCCATCACCGTCAACGTCGCCGGCCAGAACTGGCCGGTCATGCCGCCGCCCGAGCAGATCCTGCCCCCGCCCGCGCTCGGCACGCAGACCAACCAGCTCTGGATACAGTTCAACACCGGAAATCCGCCGCCGTTGATCGACGCCTTCGGCCAGTGGCTGACGGCGGGCCGGCCGGACGACAGTCCCAAGGGCGCGATCTCGCAGCCGACGCTCGCCGCCAGCCCGCCGGCGTCGTTCCCCGGCGCCAAGACCGCGCTGCTGTTCGTGGCCTCCTTCGCCGGCGACGACGGGCGGCGCTTCGGCGACGGCGAGCCGCAGGGCGTACCGCTCTCCCATGTGCCGCCTGACTTCTGGGCGCACTCCCAGATCTTCCTGTGCAACGCCCAAGGCCAGGTGGTGATGCCGGCCAAACTGCTGGCCGGCGCGGAATATGCGGTGGCCGCCGTCATCGGCAATTCGGGCCAGGGCTTTGCCGGACGCCTGCTGAACCCCGCCTACGCCGTGACCGCGTTCGCCGACGCGCAGTGCTTCAATACCTTCATGAGCCCCGGCGTCTCCCTGCCCTCGCTGGGCAACCTCGATCCGGCCGACATCAGTGGCGCGTACGAGCAGTTCGTGATGCTGGCGCAGAGTTGGGACGTCGCGGGCTTCCGCTTCGACGTGAATTCGGTGTTCTCCCAGCTCGCCGCCAAGCTCGACCCTGCCAAGCTTGGCGGCAAGTCGCCGGCCGAGTGGCTGAAGGACGGGCATCCCTGCGTGAAGGTGCGGATGTTCGGCGGCGAGCTGGCGAACTTCTTCCCGCCGTCGGACCCCGATCCGCCCAACCTCGACACCAATCCGCGGCTCAACCGCCACATCGCCCAGCGCAACCTCGCCCCCTTCGACACCGCGCTGATGGCGATCAAGAAGCCGTCCTGGACCGACTTCATCCTGTCGCAGGCCGGGCACGGACCGAACGGGCTCACCATCGAGCCGCAGAACTGGCCGGTGAACGAGGTGCGATTCTGGTTCGGCTTGCCGCACGGGTTCTACGAGCGTTACGTGGCGAAAGGCGGTCATCGCGGCTTCGAGCTGGTGCGCGAGGGCGTGCCGAAACCCTTCCCCGATTGCGTGATGCTGCGCCAGACCACGCCGGGCGCGCGCCTGATGATCGAGGACCATGCGCGAGAGGGCTATTTCGGCATGGCGCTCGGCATCGAGGCAGATCCGGTGCGCCTCACCCACACGCGACTGGGCGACGTGGCGGTGGCGCACACGGCTCATGATGGCAGGATCGTCGGCGGATTTTCGCTCAGGCCTCAGGTGCCTCTTCGTCGTTAGGGGAGAAGCAAGGTGAGCGTACACCGCGGTCGATTATCGGCGCAGGACCTCTTCCGTGTGCTCGCCCAGCAGCGGCTCGCGGTAGAGTGGGCGTGACGGCTCGTTCTTGAAGCGCACGACGGGGGCGAAGTGCTTGCGGCCGGCCTCGTCGGTCTCGACCATACCGCGCTTCAGAAGGTTCGGATCCTCGATCGCCTCGGGCAGGGTGTTGACCGGCCCGTAGCAGAGGTCGAGCGTGGCCAGCCACTTCATCCAATGATCCAGCGACTTCTGCCTGAAGGTGGCTTCGAGCAGCTCGACCACCGGCTTCTGGTGTGGGCCGGGCCATTCGCACAAGGGCGCCAGCTCGGGCCGGCCGAGCGCGCCCAGAAGGTTCTTCACGAACTTCATTTCCTGGCCGGCCAGCACGAGCTGCCGTCCGTCCGCCGTGTCGTAGACGCGGTAAAAGGCCGAGCCGCCGGTGGTACGCTGCTGCTTGACCTCTGGTTGCTTGCCCTCGGCGAAGGCCGAGCCGACGACGTTGGCGCAGGACGCCATCAGCGCCTCGTGCATGGCGATGTCGAGATAGTCGCCCTTGCCGGTGGTATGGCGGCGATAGAGCGCCATCAGCACGCCGGCGAGCCCGTGCAGGCCCGCGGTCACGTCGGCCATCGGCACGCCGGGAATCGCCGGCCGTCCGTCGTCGCCCAGCGTGATCGACAGCACGCCCGTCATCGCTTCCAACGCCAGGTCGTGGGCGACGCGGCCGGGATAGGCGCCGGTCTGGCCGAAGGCGCTGATCGAGCAGTAGACGATGCCGGGGTTCTTGGCGCTCACTGCCTCGTAGCCGACGCCGAAGCGGGCGGCGATGCCGGGGCGGAAGGATTCGACCAGCACGTCGGCCTCGCAGGCCAGGCGGAACAGGTCGGCGCGGCCCTGCTCGCTCTTGAGATCGAGCACCACGCTCTTCTTGCCGCGGCCCATGTTGCGGAAGAACACCGAGGTGCGCGCGTCGGGCGGGCGGATCTGCCGGCCGGGATCGCCGTCGGGCGGCTCGACCTTGATCACCTGCGCACCGTGATCGGCGAGCGCTGTGGTGAGGTAGGGTCCCGGCAGGAACCACGAGAGATCGACGACCTTCAGTCCTTCGAGCTTCATGAGCGTCCACCCAGCTTGTCGTTGTCGGCACCGAGCGGCGAACACGCGGCCTGGGTCGGCCGTTCGCCGTCGATGCGGATGGGATTGGCGATCACGCGTAGGCTGCCCCTCACCGGATGCGACACGGTCGAGACCATGCCGGCCGCGCGCGCGAAGCCGCTGTCGAGGGCCTCGTCGAGCCGATAGACGGGCGCTGCCGGCAGGAGACCGTTCAGCCGGCTGAGCCAGTCCGCCGTCGTGCGTGCGCGGAACGTGCGATCGAGCTCGTCGGTCAGCGCGGCGCGGTTTTTGGCGCGCGTGTTGGGATCGGGAAAGCGCGGATCGTCTAAAAGGTCAGCGCGGCTGGTCGCCTCGCACAGCGACAGCCAGAACTTCTGCGTCATGCACATGATGAAGATCCAGCCATCCTTGGTGGGGAAGGTCTGGACCGGCGCCAGCGACAGATGCGCACTGCGCGGTACCCGGGGCGAGACGTCGCCTTCATTGAGATACCACACGCCGGGATAGGTGAGCTGGTGCATGGCGACATCGTAGAGGCAGGTCTCGACGTCGCAGCCCTCGCCCGTGGTGCGCGCCCGCAACAGACAGCTCAGCAGGCCAACGATGCCCGTCAAACCGCTCATGCTGTCGATCATCGACACGCCGACCCGGGTCGGCGGGCCGTCCGGTTCGCCCGTCAGTTCCATCAGGCCGGCCTCGGCCTGCATCAGGAAATCGTAGCCCGGCCACTCCTGCCGCTCGTTGGCGCGGCCATAGGCCGAGATATGCAGGCAGACGATCGAGGGCTTCAGATGCTTCAGGCTCGCATAATCGATGCCGAGCTTGGCGGGCTGGGTGCCGCGCAGGTTGTTGACGACGCAGTCCGCCGTCTTCACCAGCGTCTCGAACTGCCGTCGGCCCTCGGCCGACTTGATGTCGAGCGTCACGCTCTTCTTGCCGAGGTTCCAGGCCTGGAAATATTCGCTGTCGGCCTTGCCGAGCTTGTAAGGGCCGACATACCGGGAGGGATCGCCCTCCGGCGCCTCGACCTTGATCACCTCGGCGCCCAACTCGGCCAGGAACATCGTGCCGTAGGGTCCGGCGCCGAACTGCTCCAGCGTCAGCACCCGGACTCCCGCGAGGGGTTTGGCGCTCATATCTCGGCGTTCCGCCTGATCCATTGCCGAGCGATGATGATGCGCTGCATCTCGTTGGTGCCCTCGCCGATGCAGGTGAGCGGCGCGTCGCGATAGAGCCGCTCGATGTCGTACTCTTTGGAGTAGCCGTAGGCGCCATGGATGCGCATCGATTCGATGCTGTTCTCCAGCGCCGCCTCCGACGAGAAGTACTTGGCCATGCCGGCTTCGAGATCGCAGCGCTCGCCGCGATCGAAGGCGTCGGCGGCATCGAGCGTCAGCAGGCGCGCGGCGCGGGCGCGCGTGGCCATCTCGCCGAGCTTGAGCTGGATCGCCTGGTGCTCGCAGATCGGCTTGCCGAAGGTCTTGCGGATCTGCGAGTAGCTGGTGGCGAGCCGAAGCGCGCCCTCGGCAATGCCAACGCCGCGTGCCGCGACATTGATGCGGCCGAGCTCCAGCCCACCCGCGACCTGGGTGAAGCCGCGACCCTCGACCTCGCCGATCAGATGATCGGCCGGCACGCGGTAATCCTCGAAGATCAGCTCGGCCGAATCGATCGACTTGTAGCCGAGCTTCTCGAGCTTGCGGCCGACCCGGAAGCCCGGTCCCTTGGGGGCGATGAACAGGCTCATGCCGGAATAGCGCGGCTGGGCCTCGGGGTTGGTCTTGACCAGCAGCGCGAAGCACGAGCCCTCGATGCCGTTGGAGATCCAGGTCTTGGTGCCGTTCAGCACGTAATGATCGCCGGCGCGCCGGGCGGTCAGACGGATCGCCTGGAGGTCGGTGCCGGCATCGGGCTCGGTGAGCGCCAGCCCGCCGCGCACCTCGCCGGAGGCGAGCCTGGGCAGCCAATGGCGTTTCTGCGGCTCGGTGCCGAACTTCTCGATGGCGAGCGCCAGCATCAGGTGTGAGTTGAAGATGCCGGTGAGCGCCATCCATACCGACGACACGCGCATCACGATCTCGGCGTAGGTGCGCGCCGGCAGGCCCAGCCCGCCATACTCGGGGCTCACCGTGGCGCCGAACAGGCCGAGCTCCTTCATCTGCTCGACCAGCTCGGCCGGCCAGCGGTCGGCGTGGTCGAACTCCTTGACCTTGGGCGCGACCTCGCGTTCGACCCAGCGGTCGATGGTGGCCAGAAGCTGCGCTTCGTCGGCCTTGTCGATGCCGTTCGTTGACTTGCTCATTGGCGTCCTCCCGTCGACCATCATGCCCGATGGAAGGGGGTGGACAAGGCCGGCAAGCCTCAGGTCGAAACGCCTCAGCCGTCGACCCGCAGGCCCGCTTCCGTTCATCGATGATCGAACGTGCCGTGGCCAAGATTGTTTCCTCTCCGTGCCATAAAAGCCTCTAGGCGCACCGCGGCCGGTCATGCATCATCGTCGAAGGGAGCATCGTCGATCACGCCGGGACGAGGTCATCCGTGCCGCGGACATCAAGCCGCAATAAACATCTCGTTCCCGATCTGCTGGCGCCCGGCCTCGACCTGGTGTTCTGCGGCACCGCGCCCAGCCCGGCCTCGTTCAAGGCGCGCGCCTATTACGCCAATCCCGGCAATGCTTTCTGGCCGACCCTCAACGCCGTCGGGCTCACGCCCGAACGGTTCTCGCCCGACCGCTACCCCGAGCTGCTGACGCTGGGCATCGGCCTCACCGATCTCAACAAGACCGAATACGGTTCCGACCACGAGCTGTCCGCCCAGGCCATGAATGAGCGCGCGCTGCGCGCCAAGCTGCGCCGCTTCCGGCCGGCCGCCATTGCCTTCACCAGCAAGCATGCCGCGTCGTGGGCGCTCGGCGTCAAATCGCCAGCCTACGGCCGGCAGGCCGAGCCGTTGGAAGGCGCGGTGGCCTTCGTGCTCGCCTCGCCCTCGGGCCGCGCCCGCTCCTTCTGGACGCTCGGGCCGTGGCGCGAAGCCGCCGCTTTCGTGGCCGAGCGCCGGCAAATGCGCGATCGCGCCGCATGACAAACCGCACGACAATGCGACGGCGCACCGTGCTTGCCGGAGCCCTCATTGCGCCATTGGCGGCACCTGCGATCGCGCACGCCCAGGAGAGCGCGGCAACACTGCGCGATCTGGCGCGGCGGGCCACGATCTATCTCTTTCCGGTCTATGAGATGTATCGCACGCGCTGGCGGGCGACGGTCGACGAGGCCAATCCGCAACGCCAGCGGCTCAATCGCTTCCGCCACCTGCCGGAGCTGGCCGACCATCGGGCGCGCTCGGTGACCACGCCCAATCACGACACGCTCTACTCGTCGGCCTGGCTCGATCTGTCGCTCGAGCCGCTGTTCCTCACCGTGCCGCCGGTCGGCGATCTCTACTACAGCTACGCCTTCCTCGACCTCTTCACCAACAACTTCGCCTATGTCAGCCACCGGCTCTATGGCGGCAGGCCGCCGCCGCACATGATCGTCGGCCCGGCCTGGAACGGCGATGCGCCGTCGGAGGTGAAACTGATACGCGCGCCCACCAACTCGGTGTGGCTGATCGGCCGCCTTCTGCTCGACGCGTCCGAGGAGCTCGACCGCGTGCGCATCCTGCAGGCCCGCGTGCTGCTCGAAACGCCCGACATGCGCAACGAGCGGCGCATCCTGGAGAGCCGCGAGCTGATGCGCCACCGCACGATCGCCCCGCCCGAGCCGGTGGCCGACTGGCCGGCACCCATCCGCGACGATCCCTTCGACCTTTTCAAGGTCGGCGCACGGGCGCTGGGCGAGAGCCCGCTGGCCGAGCGCGATCGAGCGCTGTTCGAGACCTTCGCGCCGCTCAAGCTGCGGCCGGGACGCAAGTTCGATGTGCGGGCCTTCAACGAGACCGAGCGGCATGCCCTGCAGGCCGGCATCGAGCAGGGTTACGCCGAGATCCGGGCGGGCCGGCCCGGCAAGGCGATCGAGGGCTGGACCTACGGCGAGCGCCATCTCGGCAATTTCGGCGACGACTACCTTTATCGCGCGACGACGGCGCTGGCGGGGCTGGGCGCGCTCGAGCCGGCCGAGGCCGTCTACATGACCTGCAACAGCGACGTGAGCGGCCGGCCGCTCTCGGGCGCCAACCGCTACCAGCTCACCTTCGCAGCCGACGACCTGCCGCCCGCGCGCGCCTTCTGGTCGCTTGCCATGTACGAGGTGACGCCGGAAGGCCGCGCCTTCTTCGTCGACAATCCGATCGGGCGATACACCATCGGCGATCGCACAGGCGGCCTGCAGAAAGCGGCCGACGGCTCGCTGACGCTTTATCTGCAGCGCGAGCGGCCGGAAGGTGAGCGCCTGGCCAACTGGCTGCCCGCGCCAGCCGGACCGATGCGCCTGGTGCTGAGGGCCTATGAGCCCGAGGACTCGTTGATCGACGGGCGGTATCGCTTGCCGGGCGTGCGGCGCAACTCTCCTTCCTGAGGGGCGTTAGGGTCTGAATAGGTTCGTACCCAGGAGACCGCCATGCCCGACATCCCCCGCCGCTCCCTGGCCGCGGGCGCTGGCCTGCTGGTCGGCGCCATGGCGCTGGAGGCCCGCGCCCAACAGGTCGCCACTGCCGCCGGGACCGCCAAGTTCCGAGTCCAGCCGCTCACCTTCAATCCCGAGAAGATCAAGGGACTGTCGGCCAAGCTGCTCGCCAGCCATCACGACAACAACTACGCCGGCGCGGTGAATCGGCTGAACGCGGTGTGCGAGCAGATCGCCAAGCTCGACTTCGCCAACACGCCTCCCTTCATGGTGAATGGCCTGAAGCGCGAGGAGCACATCGCCTACAATTCCACCGTCCTGCACGAACTCTATTTCGAGTGCCTCGGCGAGGCGCCGACCCAGCCCTCGGGCGTGTTCGCCCAGGCGCTCGAGCGCGACTTCGGCAGCCTCGATCGCTGGAAGGCGGAGTTCGCCGCCACCGGCAAGGCGCTGGGCGGCGGCTCGGGCTGGGTGATCCTGACCTATGCGCCGCGCGACAAGCGCCTGTTCAACCACTGGGCGGCCGACCACAGCATGGCGCCGGCCGGCGGCGTACCGCTGCTCGTGCTCGACATGTACGAGCACGCCTACCAGATGGACTACGGCGCCGACGCGGCGAAGTACGTCGACAACTTCATGCAGGCGATCCGCTGGACGACGCCCGAGCGGCTTTATCGCGAGGCGATCAGGGTGTGACAGCAGGGCCTGCAGGCCCGGCTGTCAGGACGACAAAAAGAAGCTAAGCGCCCGGCTGGACGCGGCGGGATTCTTCCTCGGCCTTGGCTTCGATCGCTTCCATGTCGTCGTCGCTCAAGCCGAAATGGTGGCCGATTTCGTGGATCAGCACGTGGCGCACGATGTGCGGCAGGTCCTCGCCCGATTCACACCAGTAGTCGAGGATAGGACGGCGATAGAGAAAGATGCGGTCGATGTCGTTGGCGACATGACCCGCGCCGCGTTCCATCATCGACACGCCCTGATAAAGACCCAAGAGGTCGAACGGCGTGTCGAGCTCCATCTGCTTCTCGACCTCATCGGACGGGAAGTCGTCGACTTGTATGCGCACGTTGCCGACATGCCGACGGAACTCCTCGGGAATCGTGGCCAGCGCCTCGGCGGCGATCGCCTCGAAATCCTCCAGAGTAGGCGCCGTGCCGAAGCAGGGCATGCGCCGCGGATTGGTGAAGACCGGCATGACTCCCCCATATAGGACGACAGCGCGCACGCCAAGAGGCGAAGATGGACGAATCTTTCATGGCCGCTGGCGCGCGATTCGCATGGTCGCGTTCTTGACCGATCCGCTTTAAGCTGGCGTCATCCATGCTGCAGTTCATCGTCCGACGCCTGATCGTGGCCGTGCTGGTGGCGGCCACCGTCATGACGCTGGCCTTCGTGCTGACGCGCCTGTCGGGCGACCTCGCGATTTCCATCGCCGGTCCCAACGCCACGCAGGCCGACGTCGAGGCCGTGCGCAAAGCCTATGGGCTCGACCGGCCGCTCGTCACGCAGTTCTTCGACTGGGTCGGCCGCGCCATCACCGGCGATCTGGGCGAAAGCTACTTCTTCAAGGCGCGCGTGTCCTCGCTGATCGCCGAGCGCATGCCGATCACCTTGACCTTGGGCCTCACCGGCCTGGTGATCGCCCTCGTGGTCTCGCTGCCGCTCGGCATCCTGGCGGCGGTCCGCGAGAACACCGCGCTCGATCGCGCCGTCCAGCTGGTCGCGCTGCTCGGCCAGGCGATGCCGTCGTTCTGGCTCGGACTGCTGTTGATGATCACGCTCGGCCTGCAACTCGGCTGGTTGCCGATCTCGGGCACCGGCTCGTGGCAGCACTATGTGATGCCGGGCATCGTGCTTGCCTTCTCGGCCATCCCGGCGCTGACCAGGCTGACGCGCGCCGGCATGATCCAGGCGATGGGATCGGACTATATAAGGACGGCGCGGGCCAAGGGCCTGTCGCGCGCCTCGATCCTGCTGAAGCACGCGCTGCGCAACGCCGCCATCCCGGTGGTGGCGATCGCCGCCGTCCAGCTCGGCTTCATGCTGGGCGGCTCGATCGTGATCGAGCAGGTCTTTGCCCTGCACGGCGTGGGCTTCCTCGCCTGGGAG
>Ga0070698_100006304_pt1 | contig 12882 bp, 10 predicted proteins | sample KBSK1502metaG_FD_65477 | JGI IMG/M metagenome (GOLD analysis project Ga0070698, IMG submission 65477) | Corn, switchgrass and miscanthus rhizosphere microbial communities from Kellogg Biological Station, Michigan, USA - KBS K1-50-2 metaG | ecosystem: Host-associated > Plants > Roots >... | reverse complement strand
ACCTGCACGGTGTTGTCCGGCCTGACCGTGCCCAGACTGCCGAAGAGCGGTCGCTGGAGCAGGTCGACCAGGTCAGCGGGAATTGTCGCTGTCACGGTGCCTCCCCTACCCTTAAGTGATCCGCTGTTAACGCGCCGGGACAGCGGTAAACGGCCTTTTCGGTGTGACGAATACATCGTAATTGAGTTTGACATCCTCCCGGCCCTGAAGAGCCGGGATTCCCGGGCAGGCTAGCGCCATGATCGCGCCGACAGCGCGGCGGACACAAATACCTCAACTATCGCGAGTTCCTCGCCGACGTAGCCAGGACGCTGGATCCGTTCGACCCGCGTCCCCACTGGGAAAGATCCACTACATGGACCGGAGCGTCTGCAGGCGGCATTCCCCGAGTACGACCGCTTCCTGGCCATCGCAAACGCCTGGACCCCTCGGGCGTCTTCCTGGGTCCCTACCTGAGCCAGGCCTTCAGCTAGCCCGCGATTCTCGCGGCCCAGAGCGGAGAAACAAGTGCAGGAGTTCGCAGACTTCCTAGGCTCACAGCCTCCTTTCGATGCCCTCAATGCCGATGACCTAACGAGGCTGGCTCGACGTATCGAGGTCGAGTATTTCGCGGCGGGCACGGTGATCGTGCCTGCGGGCTCGCCGCCGCTGGATCATCCCGCAGACACCGGTGACCCGGCACATACGGGCGATCGTATGGTGCGACGCTTCGACGCCGGTGCGGGAGGCGGCCGAGGCGGTCAGCCGCGCCGACCAATCCTGTGTCCTCTCCGCCCGCCGCCCAGGTCCGCCGAATACTCCTTCCCACCGGTCGGGGGCAGATAGACATGATTGCGCCGGCGAGGGCAGCCAGCCCGCAGAACGTGCTCCGCGAGGACCTGCCGCTGCCGCTGTGCGTGCTGCGGGGCGGTGCGATAGAACGCAACATCACCCGGTTCCAGCGCTTCACCGAATCGAGCGGGGTCCTGCTGTGCCCGCACGCGAAGACGGCGATGAGCCCGGCGCTGTTCGGCCGCCAGCTCGCCGCGGGCTGCTGGGGGCTGACCTTCGCGACCTGCGCCCAGCTCGAGGTGGCGCGGCGCCACGGCGTGCCGCGCGTGTTCTACGCGAACCAGCTCGTCGGCGCGGCGGACATCCGCTACGTGTGCGACGAGCTGCGCCGCGATCCGGGTTTCGACTTCTACTGCCTGGCCGACTCGGTGCCCGGCGTGCGGCTGCTCGCCAGCCGGGTCGCGGACGCCGATCCCGGCCGGCCGGTCAACGTCCTGGTCGAGGGCGGCCTGGCCGGCGGGCGGTGCGGGGTACGCGACGCCGGGACGGCGGTCGCGGTCGCCGAGGCGGTGCACGCCGCCGGGCCGCACCTGGCGCTGGCCGGCGTCGAGGGCTTCGAAGGGCTCGCGCAGTACCGCGACCCGGGCCGGCGCGAGGCCGACGTCAGGGAGTTCCTCGGCTTCCTGGTCCGCATCGCGGAGACGCTGGACGGCCGCGGGCTGTTCCCGGCCGGGCAGGTGCTGCTGTCAGCCGGCGGCAGCGCGTTCTACGACCTGGTCATCGACCAGCTCAAGGCCGCGCGGCTGAGCAGGCCGCACCAGGTGATCGTGCGCAGCGGCTGCTACCTCACCCAGGACTGGGGCGCCTACGCCAGCTTGCAGGCCGACCTGCAGCAGCGGACCGGATCGGCCGGCCCCGTCCTCGAGCCGGCCCTGGAAGTGTGGGCGCAGGTGCTTTCGGTCCCCGAACCCGGCCTGGTCATCCTGTCAGCCGGACGGCGGGACTTCGGCCAGGACGCCGGGAACCCTGTCGCCCTCACGCACGTCCGCCGCGGCACCACCGAGCGCCGTCCGCTAAGCGACTCCGGCTGGCAGATGACCGCCGTCAGTGACCAGCACGCGCACATGACTGTCCCGCCCGGCCACGGCGCCGAAGTCGGCGACTTGATCGCGCTGGGTCCGTCGCATCCGTGCACCACGTTCGACAAATGGCGGGTCGTGCACCTCGTCGATGACGACTACACCATAATCGAGGCCATCTCGACCTGCTTCTGAGCCTGCCGAAGGGCCCGGCCCGCTGATCCGGGCAAGCAGCTGCGTGCTGACATGCACCACGCCCGTTCGGCTTGATAAATCTTTTCCGGCACCCGGAGCGGAGGCGAATGATGCGCGGACCCGTACCGGACGGCCCGAAAATCGGCGTCCTGGGACCACCGCACAGGCCGGCCGAGCAGCTGGCCGGCTGCGGGCAGAAAGCCGGGCAGCTCGGATTCCCCGAAGTGCGGGTGGCGGAAGACTGCTTCCCGCGCGGTGCATTCACCCGCCTTTGCTGTGCACCGGCACCGGGAAACCCGCCATCAACCAAGACAATGAGACCGTTATGGAACTGAAAGTCCACAACACCCTAGACGGGCATAGAACCTTAAAGTGCCTGGCGTTGAGCTGCGGCCGGCTCCCATTCACCCATAGCCGTCAGTACGTGGTTTGACCGCCGCTGACATTGAGGGCCTCTCCTGTGATTTCCCTGGCCGCGTCGGAGGCCAGGAAGAGCGCGGCGTTGGCAATGTCGACCGGCTGCTGCATTCGTCCCATCGGGATTCCTGAACTCCACTCGGCATAGGCGTCGTCGAGCGAGATTTCTTTCCGCTCACTGGTCTGGCGGATGTTGTTCTGCATCATCCCGGTCAACACCATGCCGGGGCAGATCGCGTTCACCCGAACTTTCGGAGCGACCTCAGCCGCCAGCGAACGTGTGAAGCCGAGCACACCGGCCTTGCTCGCGCTGTAATGGGTGATATCAGGGAAACCACGCTTGCCGGCCTGTGAGGAAATATTGATAACGACACCTTCGCCTCGCTCAAGCATCCCGCGCAGAAGCTCACGGGTAAGCAAGATCGTAGCCCGGAGGTTGACGTTCAGGTTGAGATCCAGTTCCTCGTCGCTCAGCTCAACCAGCGGACGAGATGCGCCGACTCCGGCATTGTTGACGAGAATATCGACGCTTCCCAGGCGCTCCGTAACATCCTGGACGGCGCGAATGATCTCCTGTGAATTTGTCAGATCACAGACCACGCTCAACGCCTCGCCTGGGCCGGCGGTCGAAGCCGCTTCGACGGCCTTCTCCAGCGCCGCCTTGTCACGGTCCAGGAACGCCACTTGCGCGCCGGCGCGCACGAACTCCGTTCCGATCGCGAGACCGATCCCGGCAGCGCCGCCCGTAACTAGGACGCCCTTCCCCTTGAAATTCCAAGTTGCCTGCCACATATCTGTTACGCCTCCTCACAGTCTCACGTCTCGAATCCGCCTAGATCAGCAGCGGGGTGAATTCTCAAGGCTGGGGTAGTCGAGACACAACCTCTTGACAGAAACGGATGGGGTCATGGGGTGCGGCAGGAACGCCGGTATTCTCGGTCAGCGAAATCCGGTCGAGGCCGTACGCCTCATGCCGTTCGATGAGCGTCTCGGCAATCTGCCCTGGTTCGCCGAGCAGCAGGTAAGGGGATGTATTCAGCCGCTGGTCGGGGATATGCCCCCAGTCGCGGCACAACTGGCGCTCCGCCTCGGCGACGGCGCTGCGGTCGCCGTAGGCGACGTACCAGATTTGGTTGGACACTGACACCGACCCAGGCGGGCGCCCGGCACGGGACTCCGCAGCTCGCACCAACTGCATCCGGGCGGCCAGGTCCGCCACGGTGGTCAGGGCCCGGCGGCGGACATCGCCGAGTTTGGCCTGTTCCATCGTGGCTCCCACGACTTTGCCGTGCCTAGGATCCCCGTGCAGTTCCAGAACATCGGCGTAGCGGCCAGCCAGGTCGAAGATTCGGTCCGAGCCGCCGCCGATCATCAGGTCAGGGGGAAGGGTGCAAGGCGGAGACAGCGGAACCTGGCGAGCGGTGACATGGACGCCGGGGAGACTGGCCAGGCGGTCGCTGAAAAGACTGCGCGCGAAGGCAAGAACCTCTTCAAAGCGATCCATCCGTTGCCGGAACGACGGCATGCGCATTCCCAGCGCGTCAAACTCTTCCGTGCTCCACCCGGCGCCCAGGCCAGCGGTGACGCGCTGGCCCCCGGCGAGGACGGCCAGTTGAGCAAACTGCCGCAACAGCAAGGCCGGGTGAATCCAGGCGGTGTTGACGACAGTGGTCTGCACCGCCAGGTGATCGGACATTCCCACCACGGCGGCCATCGCTGTCATCGGATCGCAGCTGTGCGCAACGCCCTCGGCGCGCGGCCGATCATTCTCGGTAACGAAGATGTGATCGGAGAAGCTGACACCAGTCGCCCCTGTGTCCTCCAGCGCATGCACCATGTCCCTGAGCTCTGCCGAGGTGGCGGTGGCTGCGAACCGACTCAGCTCCACGTAAACCCGCACGATCAGCCACCCTTCGGTCGTAGTATGGGCGGTTCGCACACGGGATCACAGTGGCAGACAGGCAGCTCGCGCGAACCTGGCGTGCCAATACTCGACGCCGGGACGAGGGCGGTGGCGTGGTCTGCTCGACCGTATCGGCAGGTCGATGATCGCCTCATCGTCCGCGTCCGGAACCAGCCCGGGTGCGTCACGCGGTTGGCGCTGATGCGATGCGGCTTATCGCGAGCACCTCCGCTGTTCAACTTCGGCGGCCACCTCCCGCTCTTTCCGAACCGCTAGGGCTGCGAAGTGAGACGATGTCGTTTTGGTCAGGGAAGCTCGAGGGTCCTGATCAAGAAGACCTTCTGGCCATCTAGAAGAGCTAGCATGCTCAACTGGAACCAGCTCAAGCTTCAGGCTGCCCGCGCCTGCTAACATGAGATACCTGGAGGACTTCCAAAGTCAAGAGTTTGTCAGAACAATTGGGGGCCTAGAGCTGGCCAGCATGACATGGGATGATGAGATAGCCGAGCTCCGGGTCACGCTGGATGACCGGTCGAGCCCGATGCCTTTGCATGCCCAGGTGGCAGCGCGGCTGCAGGAGCTGATCGAGACCGGCGGGCTGCCGGTCGGCGCGCGGATCCAGAGCGAGGTCACGCTCGCCGAGCGGCTGGGGATCTCCCGCCCGACCATGCGCCGGGCGATGCAGCACCTGGTGGACAAGGGCCTGGTCGTGCGCAAGCCCGGGGCCGGCACCGAGGTGGTGATGCCGTCAGTGCGCCGGCCCGTGGAGCTGATCAGCCTGTATGACGACCTGGTGAGGGCTGGTCGCAATCCGTCGACGGACGTGCTGTCCTTCGCCGTGATCCCCGCCTCGGACGCGGTCGCGCTGGCTCTGCATATCCCCCCGCGCACCGAGGTGACCAGCATCGACAGGCTGCGGTACGCTGACGGGCAGCCGCTGGCCCTGATGCACAACCTGGTTCCCGTCCACTTCGCCAGGTTCGGCAAGGCTGAGCTGCAGCGGCGTGGCCTGTACGAACTGCTCCGGGCCGCCGCGGCGGTGCCGAAGGCCGCAGACGAGGTCATCGGCGCTCGCTCCGCGACCGCGGAGGAAGCCGAGACACTTGGCATCAAGCGCGGCGCGCCCGTGCTCACCATGACACGGACCGCGTGGAACACCGACGGACGCGGCATTGCGCACGGCTCCCACGTCTACCGCGCCGACCGCTATGCCTTTCAGCACACCGTCCGGGCCGAAGACGGTAACCCAGCAGGGGCGCCGTGGCACCTAACCGAGTCCCCGCATTCGCGCCTGTAGCGACCGCATCAGGACTGGGCGTCTGGCCCGCGGCCAGGCCATGGGAGAGGGCACGGCATCAGCCGCCAGCAGCCGTAAACAATCGTGAAATAAGTTAGTGACAAACTACAGACGAACTATAGTGCGCTGTGTGTCGTCTCGTTCCAGACGGATCCGTTCCCGGGGCGGCTGACGTGCATCGGTCCGCCGGATAAAGGGCACTATGGCGGCGGGCCAGCAGGCGAGCAGGCCGACCACGTGATCATGGAGCACGTGCTGCAGCTCGGCGTACGGCGTCTGCCGACCTTCCTGTCCTTGTGGCCGCTAGTTATCTCGCGGTCGCGGACACCTGAAGCACGGCCTTGACGGCCGCGCCAGTCATCAATGCCGCAAAGGCCTCGGGGGTGCGTTCAAGCGGCAGCCAGTGACTAACGATCGGATCCAGGTTGAGAAGCCCTGACTCCTGAAGCCGCACCGCGAGCGGAAAAGTGAAGTCTCCGACCCACGTCCCGAACACGACAAGTTCGCGGCGGGTGATCTCGCTTTGAGGTATCACAGGCCGGGCACGGGTGTTGAAACCGAATAGGAGGATCTTGCCTCGGGGCCGGGTGTCGCGAAGGGCTTCGCCTAGCCGGGTACCGACTGCGTCGACAGCGATATCCGCTCCATCCGGAGCAATCCGATGGAGCGCTTTCGACACGTCCGATGTGGTTGGGTCAACTACGCTGACCGCACCCATCTTGGCTGCTATCTCGCGCCGGTTGTGCGCCGGTTCGGTCACCACGCATCGAACTCCCCCGGCAACCAGAACGGCGAGAAACAACAGTCCGATCGCCCCCGCCCCATAGATCACCGCGACATCGCCCGGCATCGGGCGCGCCTGCGACACGCCATTGAGAACGCAGGAAAGCGGCTCGGTCAGGGCGGCAATTCGCGCGGGGATGTCGTCGCTGATGGCGTAGCACGCGGAGGCCGGCACCGATACGACGTCCGCAAGGGCCCCATCACGAAAGATCCCAATGGAACTGAAGTTCTCGCAGGCGCCGACTATGCCCTGCCGGCAGCTGCGGCAGTTATGGCAAGCAACATTGGGTGAGACAACGACGCGGGCGCCTACGTCAGCCCCGGAGGCGGCCGCACCAGCCTCGACGACTGTCCCAACCATTTCATGGCCCAGCACAACACCCGTCGTGGCTGGATGGCCTGGGGGGTTTTCGACTATGTGCAGGTCGGTGCCGCAGACGCCGCAGGCCTCCACCTCGACAAGCACGTCGCTCGGCGAGCCGAGGACGGGTCGCGCACGGCGCTGGACCTCGACCCTCTCGGGCCCGGCGAATACGACGGCACGAATAGTCCCCGCCGCGGACAGGTCATTACTGATGGCACTACCTTCTTTCGTCAGATGGTTTCCCAGGGAACGCTCTTGCTGCTTGTCCTTCGAGGACCGTCATGACACGGCATTCCACCCGGAACGACAGGCGAAGGCCCGAAGCCGCCAGGGTATCGTTCCGCGCGGACTGGCCCATCAGCACAATTGGCGAATCTCGTGGTGCCTGTTGTGGATGAGGCGAATGGATGGTGGATTGCCTGCCGAACCGGCTCCTGGCGAGCCTCATGCGAAGTGGCTTAGGAGACAAGGAGCACCCGGGCCTTATCACGATCTGACTCGTAGATGGCGTCCGCCAACTGAGCTGCGCGAAGGCCGTCGAAGAAGGTGGCCAGATGGGCGTCCTTGTCGCCGCCCAGCACTTCGGCCAGGAAGGCGCGCCACTCATGAATGAATGAGTGCTCCCAGCCTAGCCCTAGACCGGCTGGCCACCAGGCAGGGACCAGCGGATGGTGCGGCTCCGTAACGTGGACAGCGGTGTACCCCGTCACTCCGGGTTGGCTGAAGTCGCGCAGGCTCACGTGCAATCGGTCAATGTCTTCCAGGTCCCACCACGCCGACCCCTCGCTCCCGTTGACCTCGATACGTTGTCTGGCCTTCCAGCCGGTAGCGCATCGAGAGGCCTCGAGTGTGGCAGTCCCCGATCCTTGGAGTTCGAAGGCGGCCGCATAGCAGTCGTCAGCAGAGCTCGTGAAAGACGACGTCAGCGCAGATACAGAAAGCGGCTCGCCCGCCAGATATCGCATCATATCCAAGAGGTGCGAGAAGTCCAGAACGGATCCTGAGTCTCCCGATCCATCTGGCCGGCGGATGCCGTCCTGGAGAAACAAACCCCGAAAGTGCCGCACGCCGCCCAGTCGGCCATCGGTGATCAGGTTCTTCAACAGCATGACGGCGGGCACGAACCGATAGCTGAAACCGCATGCGTTCGGGATCGCTGCCCGTTGCGCCGCGCCGAACATCCGCGCGGCAGCCGCGCCGTCTGGCGCGAGCGGCTTCTCGCAAAGCACGGGCTTACCAGCGGCGAGCGCCGCCAAGCTCACCGGCTCATGCAACACGTTGGTCGTAAGGTTAGCGACCACGTCGACGGTGGGATCAGCAACCAGTTCCTCCCAACTGGTGGACCAATGGCCAAATCCCAGCTCCCCTGCGAGGGCCGAGACGGTTCCCTCGCGACGGCCGTAGACGCTTGTCAGCCGGATTTCCCGCGACAGCGGTGCCAGGCTGTTGAGCTTCGTGAGGGCCTGGGCGTGGACGCGCGTGATCCATGCGCTCCCAACCACGCCGACGCCAATAGGGACGGTCATGGCTGACCTCCTTTCCGGCACTGCGGGCACCCGCCGACCATCCGACATGCTTCGCTGTTGCGGTATGTAATTTGTTGACTCTGTCTCAGATATCGAGGACGAGGCGTGGGGTGCAGGAACGGGAGACGCAAATCATCATGCAATTGCCGACCTCCCGCTCGTCTTGGTCGAGGACCGAGTCGCGGTGGTCGGGGATGCCTTCGAGTACGGTTGTCTCGCATGTGCCGCAGGTGCCTTCGGCGCAGGAGGACAGTACGCCGACGCCGGCCTCCTCCACGACGGAGAGGATGGACGCGTCCGGCGGGATGGTGAGGGTGAGGTCGCTTTGCGCGAGGTAGACCTCGAACGCCTCGGACAGTACAGGCTCGCTGAGGGGCTTGGCGGCGAAACGCTCGACGTGCAGGGACCTCCTGGGCCAGGCGACGCAGCGTTCCTCGACCGCAGCGAGCAGGGGCTCGGGTCCGCAGCAGTACACCTTGGTTTCGGGCCGCGGTCCACGGAGCAGGCTGTCAAGGTCGAGGAGCCCGGTCTCGTCCTGAGGCCGTACCGACACCTTGTCGCCGTACCGCGCGAGTTCGTCCAGGAAAGCCATCGAGGCGCGGGCGCGGCCGCCGTACACCAGGCGCCATTCCGCACCGGCGGCTTCTGCCGTGGCGATCATCGGCAGGATCGGGGTAATGCCAATGCCACCGGCGATGAACAGGTAGCGCGGGGAGTCCACGAGCGGGAAATTGTTGCGTGGCCCGCGGACCCTGACGATGTCGCCCTGATTGAGCTGGTCGTGAACGTACAGTGACGCGCCGCTGCCTTGCGGGTCGCGCAGGATCCCCAGGCGCCACGCGTGGTAGTCGTCTGGGTCACCGCACAGGGAGTACTGCCGGGTCTGTACGCCGTCGATGATCAGGTCGACGTGCGCTCCCGGTTGCCACCGAGGCAGCGGGTGCTCGTCGAGTTCGCGCAAGGTCAGGGCTGCGACCCCGTCGGCCACCAGGATCTTGGACGCGACGCGGACGTCGGTTTCGAACTCGCGGGCGGCCAGCGTGAGCCTGGTGCTGCGGTGCTGCACCGACTCGACGTGAGACTCGGGGTTCGCCAGCGCGGCCGCCGTGTACATCCGGGGAGTCCGCGGCGAGTGGACGAACTTGACGGGCAGCTTGGCAAAGCCGCGCACCATCTGCTTGGCCCACCGCTCGGGCACCCCGACCACGCGGAGTTCGGTGTCGTCAAGGGCGGCGACGATCTCCTCCACCGCGATCTGCGCCGTGAGCCGGATCAGCGGCGCGCCCATGCACGAGTGGATGCCCTCCCCGAAGCTGAGGATCTTGTTGGCGCCCGTAAAGGCTCGGAAGAGGTCGAAGGCGTCCGGGTTCTCATAGACACGCTCGTCACGGTTCGCCGACCCCATGAGCACCATGACGCGGCGGTTCTCCGGGATGGTGATACCGCCGATGTTCACCTCGGTCGTGGTCTGCCGGCATAGGTTCGTCGCCGGGGTGTCGTAACGAAGGGTCTCCTCCACGAACGCCTTGATCAGCGAGGGGTCCTGGCGGAGGTACCCCTGGAGGGCGGGGAACTTGTCCAGGACAGCGATGCAGTTCGTGAGCAGGGCCGCGGGCGCGTCGGTGGACGCGGACAGAATCAGGTGGGCCAGGCCGATCTGCTCTGCCTTGTCGACCAGACCCTTCGCGCCGGCGAGCAGGATCTGGCTGATGACGTCGGGGGTGTCGGCCTCCGCGCCGGCCTCGATCTCTTCCCGGCGCCGCCGCATGATCTCGCCGAGGTGCTTTTCCGCCTCGCGGTTGGAGCTGGCGGCGTCCTCGGGAATCCCGAACTCGCCGACAGTGCGTGCCATCGAGCGCAGCAGGTGGCCCTGCCAGAACTCGGTCTCCGAGGTCGGAGCTCCCACCAACCGCAAGCCGACGCCGAACACCAGCGGCAGCGCGAAGTCGCCAGCGAAGTCGGCGCCGTCCTTCTTCCGCAGCTTCGCCAGGAGCTCGCGGCTGAGCTCACGGATGTGCTCCTCCATGGCCAGGATCTCGCGCGCGGCGAACGAGGGGCGCACTACCGCACGCAGTACGGTGTGCCGGGGCGGGTCCTGGGCGACGAGATTGCCACTGCCGTAGGAGTCGTGGGTGCCGTCCATGTCGTTGCCCAGGGCATTGACCATCTGCTCGTGGTTCTTCAGGCAAGCGCTGACATCCTCATACCGGGACACAACGAACAGGTCCCGGCGCACGTTGTAGTAGACCGGCGCGTAGTCACGCAGTCGGCGGTACACCTCGTACGGGTGATCGTAGGCGGCATAGGACAGCGGGTCGTAGAAAACGGCGAGATCTCCCGGCAGCTCGGCCGGGACGGCGGCAGACCTATCGGGGGACTCGGGGGCGATAGTCATGAACGGCCTCACATTCAAACGGTTCACCGGATTGTTCGGCGGTAATAGATCCGGGCCAGCTCTTAATGCCACGTCATTGGCCTGGCGGCCATCACCTTTCCTGGCCGGGTCCTTGAGGCTGCTGCCGGCGACGGCGGCAAGCCAGGAAACCTGCGATTCCAGTAGCCTCTGAGCCGCTCCAGGGTCATATCCGCGGGGATCAGGGCCGAAGACTCCCCAAAGCGGGTGGTCAGGCTGATGGCGATGCGCGCCGCGGGTGTCCCCAGCGGGGTCGGAGGCAGGAGCATCGGTTAGTGATGGCAGCCTGTCGAGATGGACCCGGTCGGGCCACATCGCCGCTAGAAGGCTCGTCTCGAAGATTCCGGCGTGGTCCGGCTCGATTGGGCTGTCCGGCTGGCGGTTCACGCCGAGCGAGAGAACTCGCATTGCGTTCGAGCTTTCCGATTGCCAGGCGCGGCCGATCTCATCGATCATCGCCAGCTGCTCATCGGCGAAATGCCCGGTAAAGAGAACGGAGAGCTCGAAACCGAATTCCTGCAGCCGCTGCAGCGATTGCCAGATAAGGGTCCGGATTTGATCCGGGAACCTCATCATGATGGTCCAGGGATACTTGATATGGCCTCCGCCTGTCCCGTAATGCAACGGCGGCAGAACGATCCCGCCCGCCCTGCTGGCGGCGCGGACGCAGATGCCATGCGCGGTGAGCGCATCGAGCCCGATAGGGAGGTGCGCAGCGTGGAATTCGAGGCTGCCAAGCGGCAGGTAAGCAACCGGGTGGTACGCTAGGGCAGCGGAGAGCTCGTGCGGCAGCATAAACTCGGCCTGGACCTGACGGAAGTCAGTGGTCGTCTGGTAGGATTCAGGCGCCATTTTAGATCCCTACTCTGACCTGGGTCATAACTCTCGCAGCACAGTCGTTGGCCCGGGCTGTCACCCGGCCCGCCGAATGCGCATTTACCAGGTCATACGTATGCGGCATGCTGATCCTGTTATTTGTAATAGTTCCTCGGCCAGTTATGCTCGGCGAGTCGCGCGAGCAGCTCAGCCGGGAATGACTGGCCGTCGGAATAAGCGACGTTCATGTCCACCTCGCCTGGATCTTTCATGCCGGGAATGACAGTGGATACCTGCGGGGCGCTCAGGGTGAAGCGCATCGCGGCCTCAGCTAGCGTCGGGTAGTAAGGCTCACATACCTTCTTCAGCGTCTCGACCCGCGCCAGTGTTTCCTTGAAACGCTCGCCCCGGAATAGCCATTTAGGAACTGATCCCTCCGGCCAGTTGTCGTAGGTGTCTTCGGTCCAATGGCCGATCAGAGAACCCGAGTCGAACGGCACCCGGGCAATGAATGCGGTACTCAGGCGGCGGCCGCCAGCCGGGAACAGGTTCTGAGCAGGCCGTTGCTCGAACATATTGAATACCACCTGGATGGAGTCAACGAGCCCCAGCGCGGCTAGGCCGGCGCCTTCATCCGGCCGGTAGTCGCGAATCGAGACGCCGATCTTGTCGATCTTGCCCTCAATGCGCAGCTCGTTCAGCGTCTCCAGCCAGTCCAGCGCACCGATACCATCAGCGAACCAGCCGTGCAGCTGGAAAAGGTCGATACGCTCGAGACCGAGCCGGCCTAGCGACTGCTCGACGGCATCGCGTAGATGCCAGGCCGGGTAGCGACCGCGCATGAGCGGTGTGTGGTCATCCGGGTCCGGCCAGACGGTGGGCTGTACCTTGGTGGCTACGTAGATTTTGTTCCCGCTCCATTGTTTCAGCGATTCGCCGATTACTTTCTCGCTGTGACCGTTGCCGTAGAGCTCCGCGGTGTCGACGAAGTTAATCCCGCTACTGTACGCATGCAGAAGTGTGCGGATCGACTGCGCGTCGTCGACCTCTCCCCACTGGCCCCCGAGCTGCCAGCCGCCGAAAGAAATCTCGCTGACCTTCCAGCCGGTTGCGCCGAAGTCGCGATACTGCATGTGCTGAGCTCCCTAACCTCGTAGTGTGGCAGGATTGCCTGAACACCTGCCACGTCATGTTGCGGCAAGGATGTCCGCGGCCGGAGACGGTCATGCCGCTCGGCTCCTTCGCCATATCGGGATCATCCGTGACTGACCTTCTCGATCAGCTCGTCCACTGAGGTTTCTGCGCGTGTTTTCTCGAA
>Ga0070698_100006303_pt1 | contig 12885 bp, 5 predicted proteins | sample KBSK1502metaG_FD_65477 | JGI IMG/M metagenome (GOLD analysis project Ga0070698, IMG submission 65477) | Corn, switchgrass and miscanthus rhizosphere microbial communities from Kellogg Biological Station, Michigan, USA - KBS K1-50-2 metaG | ecosystem: Host-associated > Plants > Roots >... | reverse complement strand
CCACCACCCCCGCCGCTCCCACCTCCACCTCCGCCTCCACCTCCACCTCCGCCTCCGCCTCCACCTCCACCTCCACCTCCACCTCCACCTCCGCCTCCACCCCCGCCGTCCCCCGTCCGCTGTGTGGTGCCGAGGGTGATCGGCCTGACGCTTCGCAAGGCGCGCACCCGGATCCGTGCAAAGCACTGCTCTGTCGGTCGCGTCCGCCGCGCTCGCTCCAGGCGGGTAGGCCGAGTAATCGCTCAGAGCCCGAAGCCGGGCAGGAGGCTCGCACACGGCACAATGGTGAACCTGGTGGTCGGCCGGAGGTAACCCGGCGGCGGCAGCGGTTTCGAGTCCGCCCCGGCACTCGAGCATTCCTTCGTACGCTTCGGTATTGGCTAACGTGTCCTTGGTGCGGCTGGGCCGCTCAAAGCGCCAACTGCTATTCGCGTTCGGCGTGCTGGTTCTGGCTGCCGTCGCTGTCGCCTTCGGGAGGCTCTTCATGAATGGCGGTGGGGCCGACGGGTCCGCGACTACGGCACAGACATTCGTCACGGTCTCGCGGTCGAGCAATGTCGCCGTCCTCGAGCTCGCAACGGGCCGCACTCGGCTCGCAACCCATGCGGGGGGCCGGTACCTCGCCGTCGCGAGCCCCACATGGGCTCCGGACGGGCGCCGGATCGCATTTGCGCGTCAGACATGCCCTCACTGTTCCTTCCGGATTGCCCTGATCTTTCTGGGTCAAGGCTTGTCCCAGCCCCTACCGGGGTGGCGCAAGGACGTAAACGAGCCGACATGGTCTCCGGACGGCGGTCGCCTCGTGTTCACGACGTCAGACGAAGGTAAGCGCGGTCTCGCACTCTTTGATCTTCGCCACGGTCGCGGCCGAGCGCTCGTGATCCATGCGGATACTTCCGGCGGCGGCGGGGAAGAAGAGGTCGAAGCCCCGAACCACCCGGCTTTTTCACGCGACGGTCGCACGGTCGCCTTCGAGGCCGAGATCACGCGTGAGCGCACGCGAATCTTTCTCCTCGACCTCGCAAGCGGTGAGGCGAGCGTGATCAAGAACGAGGCCGTTGGAAACGCTTATCCCGCGTTCTCGCCCACTGGCAAGCGACTCGCGTTCTCGCAAACGGATGCCCGGTACGCGTGGGACGTCTGCATCGTCCGGCGCGACGGGAGCGATCCGGTCTGCTTGACACGTAGCTCGGCGAACGACGTCGAGCCGACCTGGTCGTCGGACGGCAAATCGATCGTCTTCGCCAGCGACCGGGACGATCCACAACGCCTCACCCGATCGCTCTACGTCGTGCGTCCAGACGGTAGCGGGCTTCGACGCCTCACGAAGGGATTCGACGACGGAGCGCCCACCTTCTCACCGGACGGGACCGAGGTTGCCTTCGTGCGCCGTCAAATCCTGCGGATCAGACGCTAGCTGCTCGCGCTCGTCAGCCGACGCACCCGAGCCAGATGTCGACGACCTCCGCTGTCATCACGCCGTCGGGGGTCACGGTGACGTGAAGCGTGATGTGCATCTGGAGGTTCTCCTGCGGGCCTTGGCTCAGGAGCAGGAAGGTATTCGTGGCTAAGCTCGCGGAGTGGCTTTTCCTCTCCGGCGCCTTCGCGGTCTCGGCCCGCTAATCAGCCTCGGCTTTCTCGGCCCGCTGATCCTGTTCGTCGCGCTCGCGGAGGATGTGCAGGAGCGCCACTCGTTTGAGTGGGATGCCGACACGATTGCGTTCGTCAAGGAATGGGCGCTGGGGACCGACACGGAACACTTGGCAGCGGTTGCCGGCATCGCTGCTCTCATTGCGGGCCCCGTCGTCTTGCTTTGGCTCTTCCTGCTCGGCCGGCGGCGCGACGCCATCTTCTGGACTGTTGCGGTCGGCGGTGGCGCTGCACTCGGCCGGCTCCTCGAGGAAGTGTTCGTCCGCTCCCCGGTCAGCTCGCACGCCACGGGCCACACGTTTCCTAGCGGAACCGCAACGACGATGATGGCAGTAGTGGCCGGGCTCACGTTTCTCGCCCAGCCGATTCGGGTGCGGGTCGTTCTTCTCAGTGGCCTCGCGCTGCTCGGCGCAGGGGCGGTGTTGGTTGCCTCCCGCTCGTACTACCCTTCCGACGTACTGGCGGGGTGGGCGCTCGCGGTCACGTGGGTGACCGGCGTCTGGGTCACCGTCCTCGGAATTCCGGAGGGCTACGGCCTAAGTGCGGCGGCGACCACCAATGGCCGTCGTGCGCAGCGGCTCTTGCCGCAACGGCGCGTCACCTCGACGAGGCCGTTGCGTGGGCGGCCAGGATCGATGCGTGTGCCTCGTCGGCGCGGAGCGGTGGGGGTTGCGCGTGGCGCGACACTCGAGCCAGTTCAGGATCTCACTCGAGAAAAGACCATCTCCCTCGTTTACATCGCCGGGCCATCTCGATCCGGTAGCACCCTGCTCGATCTGATTCTCAGCCAGATCCTCGGCGTGGTCTCGACCGGCGAACTGCAGTATGTGTGGACACGCGGCGTGCTTGAAAACGAGCCGTGCGGCTGCGGGAAGGCATTCCGGGAGTGCCCGTTCTGGCGCGCGGTCGGCGAGGAGGCCTTCGGCGGCTGGCACAACCTCGATGTCCACGAGGTGATCGCACTCCAGCAAGACGTCGTGCGCCTACGCCACCTGCCCAGGTTGCTCGTCTCGCATCCAAGGCCGGGATTCCACGAGAAACTCGTTGCGTATGCGACGTGTATGGAGCGGCTGTACCTGGCCGTAGCGGGGGTCTCCGGGAGCTCGGTTGTGGTCGACTCGTCGAAGACACCCTCGAGTATGTTGCTTCTTCGCTGGATGTCCCGTGTGAACCCGCGCGTCCTGCATCTGGTGCGCGACAGCCGGGGTGTCGCGTTCTCGTGGACGAAGCACATGCTGCGCTTGCCCGACTCAGATACCCACATGGTCAGGTACCGCCCGGTGCGAGGCGCGCTTGGTTGGGTGGTGCTCACACTACCTGTGCACCTCGCGGGCTTGGTCGGGCTTCCGCGGCAGCTCGTCCGCTACGAATCGGTGCTCGAGTCCCCTCGCGCCGAGGTCGAGCGCATCCTCTCCTTCTTGGAGATCAAGGTTGACGAGGACACGCTTGCGTCACTCGATCAACGCTCCGTCGAGTTGGGCGCAAATCACACCGTGTCCGGAAATCCCGCCCGCTTCCGACGTGGCCGGATCCCGCTGCTGCTCGATACCGAATGGCACACGCGCATGAAAACCAGGGATCGCGCGATCGTTTCGCTCGTAACCTGGCCACTGCAGGCCCTGTACGGCTACGGGTCGATTCGGAGTCTCTGGCGTCGGGACCGACGCCGGTAAAGACCAAGCGTCGACGGGAAGTCCAGATCGGCGGGCGTCCGGGTCGAGGTCCCGCTCCGGCAGCCGCCCCGGCTGAATTTACGAGGAAACGGCGATCTGGATGGCGACGCTTCTGCAGGAGCTGGAGACGGTTGCGGTGCTCGTCCCGGTCGGCCCAGGCCCCGGCAACGCCACGGTCGCCGCCTCCGTCGAGACCTTTGCGGTCGCGCTCGTGGTCGCCCGGTCCCACAGCTCGGTCATGCCGCGCGGTGGCGTATAGGTGTAGTTGTTCGCGCAGGCTCCGCCAAAGACGAGCAGGGTGTTCGCCAGGCTCGTCGTGATCGAGGGCGCCGTCACGAAGATCGAGGCGACCGGGCCGTTGCTCTGGCCGCCCGAGGCGTTGATCGGTGCCGCCTGGCTAGCGCCGGAGACGTCGAGCATCCCGCCCGAGATGTCCTGTCCCGAGCCTCCTGTCAGCGGGAAGGTGTACGAGGAAGGCTCGACCGGCCCGGCGAGCTTGTACCACGAGTGGATCCGCGCGTTGTTGCCGTCAGCCCAGTCCGTGCTCGGAATCGGGGTGAAGCCGGAGGGCGCGGTCATGTCGCGGTACTGCCCGACCTGGTGCGCAATGACCGCGATCAGGAGGTCGCCCTGGATCGTTCCGGTCGGCTTCGCGAGCGTCACGGAGGTTCCGCGATCGGCCGTGGCCGAGGAGACGGAGCGAACTGACGGCGGTTCCACTGGAGGAGGAGGCGGTGGCGGAGGAGGCGCAGGTGGGGGAGGAGGCGGCGGCGATGGAGGCGGAGGCGGAGGCGGAGGCGGAGGCGGAGGAGGAGGAGGTGGAGGAGGAGGAGGAGGAGGCGGAGGAGGCGGAGGCGGCGGCGGTGGCGGCGGTGGCGCTCCCGGGGCGCCATGGCAGCTCCCGCTCCCGGAATCGCTGAACGTCCCGCCCGGCGTGGGGACGAACTGCCAGTCGTAGCTTCCGGGATGCAGAGTCAGCTTCATGACTCCGTAGGTGCCGGTGTTCCGAACTTCGCTGTTCGGCATGATCGTTGCGAACCCGTAAAAGCCGGCCCCACCCGTGCCGATGACAAACTCGCGGATACCCTGCGCCGAGTCGGCGACACCCGTCGGATCCTGCGGCGCGAATCGCTCGTAGTTGTGGTTGTGGCCGTTCAGGATCACGTCGGCCCCGTAGTCGTAGAGGGCGTTCCAGTACCTCTGCATGCGCGTGTCGCCCGTGTGGCCCGAGCCCGACGTGAAGAGGGGGTTGTGGAAGTAGGCCAGCGTGCACGCCGCCGGCCGCGAGGCCAGGTCGGCACGCAGCCATTGCTCCTGGCCGACCTCGCTGCAGCCCGGCGCGTACTGGAAGCAGGCGGCGTTCAAGACGACCACGTGCCAGGCGCCGAGGTCGTAGCTGTAGTAGGCCCGGCTCGGGTCGCTCGCGCTCGCCCCGAAGAGCGCCAGCTGGTCGTGGAAGTAGTTCATGTACCCGGCGGATGAGCCGCCCACTACGTCGCCGTAGTCGTGCGATCCGACCGAGGGCCGCGTTCGCGTTCTTGCCGGGCCCCAGGTCGGCTCGTAGCAGTCCGTGAATTGCTGCGCAGTTCCCTGCCCGTACGCATTGTCGCCCAGGGTGGCCACGACCTCGCCCGGGAAGTTGCCGAGCAGGGCGCCGGTCGCCGTGTCGCCCGACTCGGTGCAGGAGGCGATGTCGCCGGCCGCAATCAAGACCCGGTCGGGGGACGGTGCCGGGGCGGCCACCGCAAAGGTGTTCGCCGAGCTGCGTCCGGTATTGCCGCCGGCGTCGCTCTGTTCGGCCTGAGCCGTGTAGTTGCCGGCGGAGAGAGTCGATGAGGCGTCCACCGAATACGTGCCACCCGCCCGCGTCGCGGCCAGGGTCTCGACGGGCGTCCCGAGCGCGTCCCGGCCGGCGTAGATCCGCACCGTGATCGTGGCCGAGTCCCCGGAGGAAGCGCTCGCGCTGCCGCTGAAGGTGGGAGTGGTGTCGTCGGTCGCACTGCCGTGGGCGGGCGCGTCGAGGGTGACGACCGGCGTATCGCGGTCGATCGCCCTCCCGGCGTCGTAATGGGCCTGGATGCGCGCGGCCGAGAGAGCCGTTCCATAGACGGCGACCTCGTCGAGCAGGCCGCCGAAGTAGTACGAGCCGCTGTTCGACCGTCCCATGTTCAGAGGAAGCGTGTTCGGCGTCAGCCGGATCGTCGACGTCGCCTGAGTGGCCAGGGCGCCGTCAACGTAGAGCTTCGCGGTCGTGTTGTCGTACGTAGCTGCGACGTAATGCCAGTTCGTGTCGAGTGCCGCCGTCGCTTGGACGTAGCCGACGCCGTCGCCGAAGAAGCCACCGATCTGATTGCTCGTGTTGAACCAGAGCGCGTAGTTCTCGTACTTCGATTGGGCGGTCCCCGGCTTGCCGACCACTTCCTGCCAGACCCCTGACTTGCTCCGCTTGATCCAGGCCTCGAGACTGACTCCGCTCGTTGCGTTGAGCGAGCTGGCATGAGGCACGACCAGGTAGTCGTCGATCCCATCAAACGAGACCGCGGGATCCCCGTCGTCCGTCAGCGCGCCAGGCTGGCCGAGCGTGACCCCGCCGTACGTGCCGGGGTTCGCGCCTGCCTGATCTGTCGCTGAGGTCCCTGATGTCTCCCCGAGGCGCCAGTACGAGATAGGGCTGTCGGCGAGGACCTGGTCCGAGTAGACGCCGTTGACTGTCGCGCTCGACCCGCCTGTCGAGCTCGACGCACCCGCGCCGGGGATCGTGAGCGCAACGGCGAAGGTCACCGTCGACGCCAGGAGGAGCGTGGTGCCGTGTGACTTGAGGTGCCCGAGGCGACGCTGGATTCTGGTCATCGAGAAACGGCCGCCCAAGGCCCGCACCATCCTTTCGTTTTCTGTCGAGGAAGAGCCGAAGATCGGTTGCCGCCGCTCCACCTCGATGCGCGGAAGTCCACTCCCAGCTTAGTAGCAGGCAGGGAAACCTTCAACGGCCCCCGTCGGCGAGGACGGGGCTCTACCACTACGTCGGGGCTACGGCGATGTTGATCGCGACGTTCTTGCACGAGCTCGAGAGCGTCGCGACCCGGGTGCCTGTCGCCCCGGTGCTTCCGAACGCCTGAGTGGCCGCCTCTGTCGAGACCTTGGAGTTCGCGCTCGTCGTTCCCCGGTCCCATTGCTCGGTCATGCCGGGCGGCGGCGTGTAGGTGTAGGTGTTCGCGCAGGCTCCGCCGAAGACGAGCAGGGTGTTTGCCAAGGTTGTCGTGATCGAGGGCGCGGTTACAGAGATCGAGGCGCCGGGGCCGTTGCTCTGCCCGCCGGATGCATTGATCGGTGCCGCCTGCCTCGCACCGGAGATGGCGAGAATCCCGCCCGAGATGTCCTGGCCCGTGCCTCCTGTTAGCTGGAAGGTGTATGAGGAGGGCTCCCCCGACCCGGCGAGCTTGTACCAGGAGTGGATGCGCGCGTTGTTGCCGTCAGCCCAATCGGTGTTCGGAACCGGTGTCCAGCCCGTGGGTGCGGTCATGCTGCGGTACTGGCCGACCTGGTGCGCGATGACTGCGATCAGGAGGTCGGTCTGGACGGTTCCAACCGGCTTTGCGAGTGTCAGGGACGTGCCCCGATCAGCCGTTGCCGAGGAGGCGGAGCGAACTGACGGAGTCCCGGACGGCGGTGGGGGTGGCGGCGGTGGCGGCGGTGGCGGCGGTGGTGGCGGCGGCGGCGGTGGCGGAGGCGCGACCGAGTGGCACGAGGTGCTGCCGGAGTCCGTGTAGGTCCCGCCGCCTGCTGCGAGGAATTGCCAGTCGTAGCTCCCGGGATGGAGACTGAGCTTGAGGACGCCGTAGTCGGTGCTGTTGCGCGCCTCGCTGTTCGGGTTGATCGTCCCGAACGAGTAGTGGAAGTAACCACCGGTGCCGACGATGAATTCCCTCACTCCATAAGCCGCGTCGAGCGCGCCGGTCGGCGATTGGGGAGCGTAGCGCTCGTAGAGATGCTCGTTCCCGTGCATGGAGAGCTCGACACCATTGTCGTAGAGCGCCTGGACGAGAGGAGTGATCCGTGTGTCGTTCCCGTGCACGCTGCCCGAGCTCCAGCGCGGGTGGTGCCAGTAGGCGAGGGTGCAGAACGACGGGTGCGCCGCGAGGTCCGCTCGCAGCCATTGCTCGAGCGGCGACCCGGCGTTGCATCCGCCGACTACCGTGCAGTTCGTGTTCAGGACAACGACGTGCCAGGTACCGAGGTCGTAGCTGTACCAGCCCTTGGCCGGGTTCGTCGCGTCCGGCCCGAACGGCGAGAGTTGGGCGTTGAAGTAGTCGAAATAGCCGGAGGCGTTCGGCGTGCCATATTCGTGGTCACCGACAGTTGGGAGAGTACGGCTCTTCGAGCGGCCCCAGCTCTGGTCGTAACACGCGAACTCAGCCGGCGAGCCATTGCCATACGCATGGTCCCCGAGCGATGCGACTGTCGCGTCCGGATACTGATCGAGAACCGCTGCAGTCAACTGCTCGCCGGTTCCGTCTTCGCAGCCTGAGATGTCGCCGGCGGCAAGCACTATCGGATCAGTGACGGTGAACGTGTTCGCGGAGCTCAGGCCTGTGTTCCCGGCGCTGTCTCCCTGTTCTGCGCGGGCGGTGTAAGTGCCGGCAGCTAGAGGCGCTGTCGCCCGGATCGAATAGGCCCCGCCCTGTCGTGTCGTGGACAAGGTCTGCACGGGTGTGCCTGTCGGAGTGGACCCCGCGTAGACCTTGACCGTGACGCCGACCTGGTCTCCCGACGCGGTGCCCGCGGTGCCGGAGAAGGTCGGCTTCGGGGCTGCCGTCGAGCTGCCGTTCGCCGGAACCGCCAGCGTGACGAGCGGCGCTACTGTGTCGATCGTCCAGGCGAAGGAGTCGCCCGCGCCCGTGTTCCCGGCCTGATCGGTCGCACGAACCTCGAAGTTGTGCGCGCCGTCCGTGAGACCGTTGTAGCTCTTCGGGCTCGCGCAGGCGCCGAAGGCGCCGTGGTCGACTGCGCACTCGAAGCTCACTCCGGTCTCGTTTGCCGAAAAGCTGAAGCTCGGGTTCGAGCTGTTCGAGGGGTCGGCCGGCTGCGAATCGATCGACGTCACAGGGTCGATCGTGTCGACTGTCCAGCTGTAGTCGGCCGGCGCCCCGGCGTTGCCTGCGGCGTCGACCGCCTTCACACGGAATGTGTGTGGGCCCTCAGCGAGGCTCGTGTAGCCCTGTGGGCTCGAGCACGTGACGAAGCCGGTCCCGTCGAACTCGCAGAGGAAGGTGCTTCCCGCCTCGTTCGAACTGAACGAGAAGCTCGCGCTCGTGCTGTCGGAGGGGTTGGGCGGGTACGAGTCGACCGATGCGGATGGTGCCGTCGTGTCGACGCTGAAGGTCCGGGCGGGGCTGAAGCCCGTGTTGCTGCTCTCGTCGCTCTGCTCGGCGCGGGCCGTGTAGGTGCCCTCCACGAGGGCAACGGTCGCGTCGACCGAATATGAGCCTCCGACGTCCGCCACGGTCAAGAGCGTCTGGACAGGGTTACCGCTGGGGTCTAGCCCGCTGTAGACGTTGACCGTGACGGCCGGGAGGTCGCCGGTATGCGTGCCCGCCGTTCCGGCGAACGTGGGTGTCGTGTCGCTCGTCGAACTGCCGCTCGGTGGCGAAGAGAGAAGGATCGTCGGCGGGGTCTGATCGATGCCGCCCACGTCGATCGTGAACGTGTTGATTTCGCTCATGCCGATGTGGCCGACCGAATCGGCCTGCTCGGCCTGGGCCGTGTACGAGCCGTCTGCGAGGTCGGGTGACGCGTCGACCGAGTAGGACCCTCCGGCCTGCGTCGTCGTCAACGTCTGCACAGGTAGCGAGTTGATGGAGTCGCCTTCGTATACGTAGACAGTGATGGTGTCGCTGTCGCCTTGCGCCGTGCCCGCCGTGCCGCTGAAGGTCGGAGTCGGATCGTTCGTCTGAGTGCCGTTCGGCGGGCTGGTGAGGGTGATGGCCGGCGAGGTCGTGTCGACCCTCCAGACATGTGTTGCCGGCGAGCTGGTATTGCCTGCTGGATCGACGGCTTTGACCTGGAAGCTGTGTGTCTCGTCGACGAGGCTGCTGTAACTCTGAGGGCTGGAGCAGACGCTGAAGGCCCCGCCGTCGATGGAGCACTGGAAACTGCTGCCCGTTTCGTTCGAGTCGAAGGAGATGCTTGCGCTCGTGCTCGCGCTCGGGTTCGGCGGAGCGCCGGTGATCGTCGCCGTCGGCGCGGTGCGGTCAACCGTCCAGGGATAGCTCGTCGTATTGCCGGTATTGCCGGCGAGGTCGGTTGCACGGACGCCGAACGTGTGCGCCCCTTCGGTGAGGCCGGTGTAGCCCTTCGGGCTGGTGCAGGCCGCGAAGGCGCTCCCGTCTAGCCGGCACTGGAAGCCGGCGACACTCTCGTTTGCCGTGAACGCAAAGCTCGCGGTCGTGGAGTTCGAGGGGTTGGGCGGGCCCGAGTCGATCGCCACCGTCGGGTTGGTAGTGTCGATCATGAACGTGTTCGCGGAGCTGAGGCCCGTGTTGCCGGCATCGTCACCCTGCTCCGCGCGCGCTGTGTAGAGACCTTCGGCGAGGGCCGGCGACGCGTCGACCGAGTATCCGCCGCCCGCCTGGCGGGTCGTCGCCAGGGTCCGGATGGGGAGCCCGGAAGGAGTCGGGCCTGCGAACACCTTGACTGTGACGGTGGCCGAATCGCCGTTGAGAACGCCTGCGGAACCGCTAAAGGTGGGGGTCGTGTCGTTTCCCGAGCTCCCGTTGCCCGGTTGGGCGAGACTGACCACCGGTGCGAGCGAGTCCGATCTCCCCGCGTTGTAGTGGGTCTGGATCTGGGCTGCGGAGAGGACCGTGGTATAGAGAGCGACCTCGTCGAGGTTGCCACCGAGGGTGTACCCCGCGCTCGCCGTGCTCGCCATGTACAGCCGATCGGTGTTGGCGGTCAGGTGGACGGTCGACGTCTTCGACGCGCTGAGGGCGCCGTCGAGATAGATCTTAGCTGTGGCGTTGTCGTACGTTCCGACGATGTGGTGCCAGTTCGTGTCGATTGCGCCTGCGGTCGACACCGTCACGAACGTCGAGCCGTCTCCGAAGAAGGCGGTCGGCTTGTTCGACGTGTTCAACCAGAGGGAGTAGTTCTCGAGCTTCGACTGCCCGTTGAGCGGCTTGCCGACGAGCGGCTGCCATGCTCCGTTCTTCGTCCGCTTGACCCAGGCCTCGACGGTGACTGCGGTCGTGGCATTGAGGGAGCTCGAGTTCAGGACCGAGGCCTGGTCGTTGACGCCATCGAACGTGACCGCGGGGTCAGGGTCGTTCCACACAGCGCCCGGGGCGCCGAGGACGACCCCGTTCGCGTAGGTGCCGGGGTTCGTACCCATCTCGTCGACGGTCGTCGCCCCGGAGCTCTCCCCGAGCCGCCAGTACGAGACCGGGTTGTTCGCGAGTACCGCGTCCCTGTAGGTCGATGGCGTTGCCGTCGCGGCGCCGACCAGCGAAAGCGCGATCGCGAGCATTGCGAGCGGGAGAGCCAGCTTCAGTGCACGCCGAGATGCGCGAGCTGCTCGCCAGCGCAACGCAAGACACCCCGCGAGGCGTCCTCTATGCATGTGACTACTCCCCGAAGAACGGTGAGCAGAAGCTTGCCGCAGCACCCAGTCCCCTTGCTCGCAGAAACTGCTAGAACCCTGCTTAAGTATAGAAAGCTAATGGAGTCTTCACAAGGGGCAAAAGGCGTTTCGACGGGGTCCGCACGCACCGCCTATTTCCGAGCCTGCCCTGCCGAGGTGGTTCCCCGCACCGATTCTTCCGCTTTAATGAAGACAGGAGGCGCAGGTTCTCTGCCTCTTCGCCCTCTTTCATCGACTTGAACGATTCCGAGACTCCTCTAAGCCGTTATCTGCGCCTGCTGCGGCGGCAGGCCTGGCTCGTCGTCCTCTTGCCCGCCGTGACGCTCGGGGTGACTGCCCTCGCCGTCTTTTCGCAGAAGCCCGTCTATCGGGCGACGATGAAGATCGTTGTCGTCCAGGCGGGCGGTCAATCCACGCCCGACTTCGGCAGCCAGCAGCTCTCTCAGACCATGAAGACGCTCCTCGAGAGCGATGTCGTCGCTGGAAAGGTCATCGACAACCTTGCGCTCGAGACGACTCCCCCGAAGCTGCTCAAGAAGGTACACGTCTCGTTTCGGCCGGACAGCTCCGTGCTCGACGTGAGCTTCGACTCGACATCGAAGCCGCAGGCACTTGCCATCCTCGATGAGTTCCGCAAGGTGTTCGTCAGACTCGTCGACGAGAGGCTCGGCGTGCGCTCACGTGGATCGGTTCTCAATGGCCGGGCCACCACCCTGCCCGGAATCGTGGTCAACATCTTCGACCCGCCTCATCTCGAGCCCGACGCAATTTCCCCAAAGCCGGCGAAGACGCTCGGCTTCGCCGGCGCTCTCGGCCTGGCGCTGGGGCTGATACTCGCCTTCGCGCGAGAAAGCCTCGACGACCGAATCCGCAGTTCGCGGGATGCCGAGGAATGGTTCGGGGCGCCCGTAGTCGGGACTCTTCCGAAGAAGACGCGTGGAAGTCACCCGGCCGGCGTCTCCGGGCGGGGGGGTGAGAGCGAGGGCCTGCTCGAAGCGCTCAATCTCCTGCGGGCGAATCTGGAGTTCTCTCCAGGGGGAGTCGCCGGGCCGACGATCCTCGTCACGAGCGCGCTGAGCGGCGAGGGCAAGACGACGGTTGCTGCGAACCTCGGCTCCGTGCTCGCCATGGGCGGACACAAGGTGGTCTGCGTCGAGGCTGACATGCGGCGGCCAGCCCTCCGCGGCTACATGGGCGTCCCCGCTCAGGCCCAAGGCCTGCTCGAGGTCCTCAACGGCGACGTCGAGCTCGACCGCGCTCTACAGTCTGTCGACCTCGTTGGGCCGTCTAACACCAAGGGCGGTCTACGCAGGATGGGTCTCGGCCGCAGGAACGGAGACCGCGTCTCGGAGGGGCAGGCCCCGTTCGTCGGCGGCGAGCTACGCATCCTGGCAATGGGCAGCGGTTCACGTCACACAGGCATCGCCTTCACTCCCGAGACACTCGCACCTCTGATCGAGAAGCTGAGGTTGCGCGCCGACTACATCATTCTCGACTCTTCGCCCCTGCTGACGCTCGCCGATTCGTTTCCGCTCGCGCAGCACTCCGACAATGTGCTGGTCGTTGCCCGTCACGGGCGGACGAAGAAGGACAAGGCCGAGGCCGTAAAGGCAAGGCTGGAAGGCCTCGGCGTGCTGAGGGTCGGCGTGATCCTGGTCGACTCGCCACGCCCCGAAAGCGCAGGCTACTACTGATATGGAACGGGCGCTTGTCAAGCCGGCAGGCGTTATCGCCCAATCGCTGACCGGTCGCTGAGGCCCGCAAGGGAGGCGCCGAGGCTCTCGACGGCTTCGCCCAGTCCGATATGCGGGGGTTGGCTACCCCAGTACGCTTCTGCGTCGCCGGCCTGCGCCTGTCTGGGAACGGGCGTCGCCTCGGGAGGCGGCCCATCGTAGATCCGCGCGTGCCGGCAGCTTCGGCCCCGGC
>Ga0070698_100006302_pt1 | contig 12886 bp, 9 predicted proteins | sample KBSK1502metaG_FD_65477 | JGI IMG/M metagenome (GOLD analysis project Ga0070698, IMG submission 65477) | Corn, switchgrass and miscanthus rhizosphere microbial communities from Kellogg Biological Station, Michigan, USA - KBS K1-50-2 metaG | ecosystem: Host-associated > Plants > Roots >... | reverse complement strand
GCCGTGTGCAACTTGGCCTCGACGATGTGATGGCAGCCGTACCGCCTGGCGGGGCACTCGTCTCATTCGTCCGCTATGAGCGGACATTGTTTCGTGAGCCGGTGAAAAATCCGGCGACGCATCGCCCGGCGCGGCCCTCTTCGCGTACCGAACCGTCGTATCTCGCGTTCGTACTTCAGGCAAACCAGCCGCCGGCTGTCGTGCCGCTGGGTTCGGCTCGGCCGATCGATTCGCTCGTGTCGCAGTGGAGGGCAGACATCGCCGCGGAGGGAGCGGCGTCGCAAATTGCGTCCGGCGAGTCGGTCCGCTCATCCCGAGTATCGGGTTCATCCTTGCGACGGCTTATCTGGGATCGGTTGACGCCTTACCTGGGTGACGCGACCCGCATCTTCATTGTGCCCGACGGTGCGCTGAGCCTCGTCCCCTTCGTCGCGATGCCTATCGGACAGCGCTCCTACCTGCTCGATCGCCCGCAGGTTATCCACTATCTCTCGGCCGAGCGAGACCTCGTATCGACGCCTGCCGATGCTCCGACCGTCGGTCAGGGCCTGCTCGCTCTGGGTGGACCTGCCTTCGACGACGCAACGGTCTTTGCCAGCGGCTCGAATCGGCGAACCTCGGTGCGTGAGTCGCCTGCCTCGCCTGCTGCCGCAGTTCGCTCAGCCGGCTCACCCTGCGAAAGTCTCCAGGGCGTCAGGTTCGCGCCGCTCGCCGGCACGCTCCAGGAAGTCCAGGAACTCTCTCATTTATGGAGCATGCCGGAGATTCCCGAGGAGAGAGCGCGCGTTCTGGTTGGTCGCGACGCCAGCGAACCGACGTTCAAGAAGGAAGCCCACGGATACCGCGTCCTGCACCTCGCCACGCACGGGTTTTTCCTCGGGGATTCGTGTTCGCCCGCACCCGCCGGTACCCGGTCAGTGGGTGGGCTCGTGAATGCATCGAGCACCCACCCTGCTGCGACGCCCGCGGAAAACCCGCTGCTGCTGTCGGGGCTTGCACTTGCCGGGGCAAACCGTCGGCAGAGCGCCGCTCCCAACGAAGACGACGGCATTCTGACGGCTGAGGAGGTCGCATCTCTCGACCTTGGGGGAGTCGAGTGGGCGGTGCTGTCAGCGTGTGACACCGGCATCGGTCAAATCAAGTCCGGCGAGGGTGTTTTTGGCTTGAGGCGTGCGTTTCAAGTGGCCGGCGCCCGCACGGTGATCATGAGCCTCTGGTCGGTCGACGACGAGGCGACCCGAGTCTGGATGCGGGCATTGTATGAAGGCCGATTTCAGAAACGCCTTACGACGGCGGACGCCATGCGAGCCGCCAGTGCCGCCGTTTTGCGGAATCGAAGGGCGAAGGGACTGAGCACGAATCCTTTCTATTGGGCTGCCTTTGTTGCTGTAGGCGGTTGGAACTGATTCCTTAGACATCCACCTTCGACGCGCCGCCGTCGCCAGCCTCCCCACGCCCCTCCGACTGCCTCCGTTGTTAGAACAGGCGGCCGGCGTCGTTAGAGTCAAAAGGAACGGGCAGGGGACTTCCTGTATCATGACCGCCACAGCACTGACATTCGGGCCGGATTCTTTGATGGCCAACCAGGTGTCTTCGCGCGCGGGCAAGGTGAAACCGGCGGCGCCGGGCGCGGCCAACGCGCTGACGTCGGTGGAGTTGCTCGCCCGCGCCAAGGGCGGCGACAAGGTGGCGCTCAACGAGCTCTGCACCCGGTATCTGCCGCGCCTGCAGAAATGGGCGCACGGCCGCCTCCCAGCCTATGCCCGCGGCGCGCTCGATACCTACGACATCGTCCAGGACACGCTCGCACACGTGGTCAGTCGAATCGACGCCTTCGAGCCGCGCCACGACGGCGCATTTCAGGCGTTCCTCCGGACGGCTCTGCTCAATCGCATCCGCGACGAGATTCGCTACACGCAGCGCCGGCCGACCGACGCCCTGACTGGCGATTTTGCGGCCGAGGGCCCGACACCGTTCGAGGAGGCGGTCGGCCGCGAGACGGTCGAACGCTACGAAGCGGCGCTGACCCGTCTGAAGGAGTCCGACCGCGAGGCGATCATCGCGCGCGTCGAGCTCAGGTTGCCGTACGACGAGGTTGCGCGCGCGCTGGGCAAGCCGACCGTCGCCGCCGCGCACGTGGCCGTCAGCCGCGCGCTCGTCAAGCTTGCGAAAGAGATGTCACGTGACAAACGATCCTGACGATCCCGAGGTCTTGTCGTCGGTGGCGGCGTCGATCAGCGACGGCGCGCTGATCGAGTGGGACAAGGTCGCCCGGCAGGTGATGGGCGAGGATGACGGCGTCCTCAGCGAGCTGCAGGTGCTCGAACGGATCGCGAAATTTCACCAGGGCGAGCAGCAGGGCAGCGCCGCGGGAGCGGCCGGCGCCGACGTTGAAGCGGCCGACCCGCATCGGTGGGCGCACTTCATCATCCTCGGCCGCATCGGACGCGGATCGTTCGGCAACGTCTACCGCGCTCACGACATAAAGCTGCAGTGCGACATCGCTCTGAAGCTGATGCGTGACGAGGGCGACAGCCCGATGAACGTCGCGCGCGTCCTGAAGGAAGCGCGGCTGCTCGCGCGCGTCCGCCACCCGAACGTGGTCACCGTTTACGGCGCCGATCAGATCGACGGACGAGTCGGTCTCTGGATGGAGCTCGTACGCGGCACGACACTCGAGGATCTCCTCCAGCGGCAGGGGACCTTCGGCGCGCGCGAAGCCTCGGTCGTCGGGCTCGACATGTGCCGCGCCGTCGCCGCCGTCCATCGCGCCGGCCTCCTCCACGGCGACATCAAGGCGCACAACGTCATGCGCGAGGAGGGCGGCCGCAACGTCCTCATGGACTTCGGGGCCGGCAAGGATCTCGACCTGGACTTCCTGCGCGCGTATATCGGCGGCGCAGACGACTTCGCGGGCACGCCGCTCTACCTGGCGCCCGAAGTCTTCGCGGGCTCGCCGCGCACGAAGGCCACCGACGTCTACAGCCTTGGCGTCCTGCTCTTTCGCCTGGTGACGAAGCGCTATCCGGTCGAAGGCGACACGCGCGCGGACGTCGAGGAGGCGCACCGCCGCCACACGCGGACGCATTTGCGCGACCTGCGACCGGACCTGCCCGACGAGTTCGTGAGCATCGTCGAGAGTGCGCTCGATCAGGATCCGAGGAAGCGCTTTCAGACTGCAGGAGCCTTCGAAATCGCGCTCGCCAGATTCCTTGGCGCGTCCCCCGAAAGCGGAACCGAGGTCACCGGTGCGCGGCGCGGGATCGCGATCGCGCTCGCGGCGGTCGTCGCCGGCATCGCGATCGGGACGCCGGCCTACTGGCTGACGACGCGCACGCCGACCGCGCCGCCGCCGCCAACAGCAGCCACGACGTCGTCACCGGCCGCGGCGACCGGCACAGCGGCTTACACGATCGACGCAGGCCTCTATCGCGTCTCCGAAACGGGTGAAACCAGACTTCGCCCGGGCGATCGCGTCGCACCAGGCGACCAGCTGGCCCTCCAGATCCAGGTTTCGAAACCGACTCACATTTATGTCGTCAACGAGGACGACAGGGGAGAGTCCTACCTGTTGTTTCCTCTTCCCGATCAACAGGTGGCGAACCCGATTCCGGCTGACCGTCCAGTCCGGCTGCCGGCGGCCGCTGGCGACACGCAGCTGTATTGGAAGGTGACCAGTGCCGGCGGACGCGAGCACTTTCTGATCTTCGCCACGCCGGAGCCGTTGCCCGCCTTCGATCGCATGTTCGCATCGCTGCCGCGCCCTCAGTTGAACGCGCCCGTTCTCGCATCTCGACTCCCCGCGGATGCAGTTGGCGTACTGCGCGGCGTCGGCGGGCTTTCGGCGACGCCTCGCCCAAGCGGCGACAAGCTCGCCGACCAGTTCACGACGCAGCTGCCGCAAACCGCGGAGGCCGCCAACGGTGTGTGGGTCCGTCAAATCACGTTCGACAATCCTCGATAGCACCGAAACAGATCACGCATTTCAATTCCGTCGCTCGCGCACGCTTGCGCGCACATCACCGCGCACGCTTTCGGATCGATCCGAATTCTGTGCGGAGCGTTTAGTCGCGAGACACAGCAGGGCTTACGTCAGATAGCCTATGGGAGTTGGCGGCGTAGGCTTAAGTCCTACGTGCGGCGCGGGTACGGCCAACATGGCGTCAGACCGGCTCACCTCTTGCGCTTCAGGGGGGCGTCAGGAGGATGTCATGCGAAAACTTGCAGCCGTGGTGTTCTGCCTTGTGTGCGCTCAGGGCACGGTCAACGCGCAATACAGACAGAACGTCATCACCAGTGCCGTTGTCGACAAGGTGGGCGGTCTGGTTCTCGTCGCCGGTCAGTTCGGATTCAATCCGTTGGTCACGATCAACGGAATGCCGGTGCATGTGATCTCCGCTTCGGCTCAAATGATGGTCGTCGAGCTCCCTGCAAGTCTGCTCAACGAGCCCGGGACGTATCTAGTGACGGTGAGCACCGGTTCCGGTTCGAAGCAAACCACGTTTTTCGAGATTACGGTCGGCGCGGTTGGCCCGCAGGGTCCCCGAGGCGCCGACGGCGCGCCGGGAGCCAAGGGCAATCCGGGACCTACCGGTGCCACGGGCGCAAAGGGGGAGAAGGGCGACAAGGGAGATCCCGGCACCTCGGGCGTCCATGGCGACAAGGGCGATAAAGGTGACAAGGGCGATCCCGGAGCGCCCGGCGCGAACGGTCTCAATGGAACCAACGGAACCAACGGAGCCAACGGAACCAACGGTGTCAAGGGCGACACGGGCGACAGGGGTCCGGCGGGCGTCGGCTCGCTGCACGTCGCCGATGCGGCCGGCACGCTCGTCGGAACGTTCGTTGCGCCCGACGCGGTGATCGTCAATGTCAACGGTGCCTGGGTACAGTTGAAGCTGACCGGCGCGGCGTTCTCGACCTGTTCGACGGCGGCCACCTTCTGCGGCTTGACCTCCTTCGAGGAGAAGGGGTGCGGCGGGACGGAATACATGGAGGCCGCCAACGCCATGGTTCAGAACGGCCTCGTCATCGACGACGCGGTTCGTTACCCGTCAGGCTCCGCCCAGACCCGCTCGGTCTTGTCGATTCGCATCGCGGGCGGCGGGTGCATGGACTTCGAGAGTCCGAGCACCCAGCAGAACGCGGAAATGAAGTCGGCGCCGCTCTCGTCGCTCGGTTTCGGCGGCGCGTTCCACCTCGCGCAGTAACACCGACTCGCTGACTACTGGGAGGCGACCGTCTGCGTCGCGGCCTTGAGCGATCGCTGGTAGCGCATCACGCCGTTGAGGAGCGCTTCCGCGATCTGCTGGCGATAGGCGCCGCCGCGAAGCAGCGTCGCTTCCTGGTGGTTGGTGAGGAAGGCAATCTCCGCGAGGATGCTCGGCATGGTCGCGCCGATGAGCACCATGAACGGCGCCTGCTTGACGCCGAGGTCCTTCACACTCTTGTTCGCCCGCTTGAGCCGGTCCATCATCGCGGACTGTACGAGCGACGCGAAGTCGCGCGACTCATCGAGCTTGTTGTTGAGCGCGATGGCCTTCACGATGTCGGGTAGCTGCCTCATGGTCCGTGCCGAGGCGGCATTCTCGCGCGCGGCAATCGCCTCGGCGGCGGGGTTCGGCGCGAAGTTCAGGAAGTAGGTTTCGATCCCGCGGGCGCGGCCGTCCTCGCTCGCGTTCGCATGGATCGATAGAAAGAGGTCCGCGCTCTCGCGGTTGGCCATTGCGGTCCGCTCCTCGAGCGGGACGAAGACGTTCGATCGCCGCGTCATGACGACCTCGACGCCCGGTTGCTTCGCGAGCAGCTTCTCGAGCCGCAGCGCGACGTCGAGCACGAGGTCCGCTTCGCTGAGGCCATCGGTCATCGCCCCCGGGTCGTGTCCGCCGTGGCCGGGATCGATGACGATGCGCGCGACACCGAGGCCGAGCTGCCGCGACAGCGAAAAGCCTCCGCGGCCGTTCTTCCGCGGTTCCGATGGCGCGGCCGCCGCGCCGCTGGCCGCCGGAGGCCCCGTGGCGGGTGGCGGGGTAGACGCGGCTGGCGCGGACGCCTCACGCGAGAAGTCGATCACGACGCGGTACGGGTTGTAGAGCGCGTAGACGGCGTGTGGCGCCGCGGCGGCCAGGTCGAGGACGACGCGCGTCCGCGTGCCGACCTGCCGGCCGACGCGTATCTGGCGTACGAGGTCGTCGGGGAACGTCTGCGCCACGTCCTTGAGCGCCTCGACGGGACGGGTGTTCTGCAGGTCGATGAAGACGCGCGGCGGGCCGTCAATCTGCTCGTCGTGATACGCGGCCTCGTCTCCGAGCTCCAGCGTCACGCGCATCGCCCCTGGCAGCGCCTCGCGGCGAATGGACTTGAGCGTGACGGCCGGCTGCTTCGGCGGTGCCACGACCGCGACCTTCGCCGCATTCAGCCGATTCTGCTGAGGGACGGCCTGCCTGACGAACGGGCTCGCTGGATAACGGCTGCGCAGCGCCTTGAGGAGGCGCAGCGCCGTGCTCCGATCCTCGGGTTGGCCGAATTCCCAGAACGCGTCCGCCGCGAGAACGCCCGCGTGCCAGAGCGCATCGTCGCTGAAGGGACTGGTCGGCAGCAGCCGGGAGATGTCTTCGTAGGCGCCGGCGAGCGTCCGCGCGCGGTCGAGCAGCGGGCTCGCGAGGGCACCCGCTGCGCGCGTATCGATGTCGGCGCGCAATGCCGCCTCGCGCGCCTCGGCCTCCTTGAACAGCTGCGCGCCATTCGAGCCCTGCGCCGACACACCGGGCGCAGATGCGAGACAGACGAGCAGGACGAGGCTAGCGCAGCTGCGCATCGACCTCCTCGAAGTACCCGCGATCGACCAGGACCTCGCGCGGCTTGCCGCCGGCGCCTGGCGAGACGAGCCCTTCGGCCTCCATCATGTCCACGAGCCGCGCGGCGCGGCTGAAGCCGATGCGCAGCTTCCGCTGCAGGTACGAGATCGACACCTGCCCGCTGGCGACGACAATGCGCGCCGCCTCGTCGTAGAGCTCGTCCTTCTCGAACTGCACCCCTTCGGCGCCGCCCTTCTCCTCCCCCGCGGTGATCGACTCGTCGAAAATCGGCTTGCCCTGCTTGCGCAGGAAGCTCGCCAGCCGGGCGCTCTCCTGTTCCGAGATGTACGGGCCGTGCAGCCGGATGCATCGGGACGAGGCCGGCGGCAGGAAGAGCATGTCGCCCTTGCCCAGCAGCTGTTCCGCGCCATTGCCGTCGAGAATCGTCCGCGAGTCGATCTTCGAGGAGACTCGGAACGAGATGCGCGACGGGAGGTTCGCCTTGATCAGGCCGGTGATGACGTCCACCGACGGCCGCTGCGTGGCGAGAATCAGGTGGATGCCCACCGCGCGCGCCATCTGCGCGAGCCGCGCGATCGATTCCTCCACCTCGTTGCTCGCGACCATCATCAGGTCCGCGAGCTCGTCGATCACGACGACGACGAAGGGGAGCGGCTTCGGCGCGTCGGCGTCCTTGTTGCCGGTTTCCTCGAGCACCATCCGGATGTTGCGGTTGTACTGTTCGATGTTCCGGACGCCCTCGGCCGCGAGCGTCTTGTAGCGCTCCTCCATCTCGCGCACGGCCCACGTGAGCGCATTGGCGGCCTTCTTCGGATCCACGACGACGGGCGTGAGCAGGTGCGGGATGTCTTCGTACATCCCGAGCTCGAGGCGCTTCGGGTCGATCATGATCATCCGCACGTCGTCCGGCGTCGCCCGGTACAGGATGCTGGTGAGCATCGCGTTCAGGCCGACGGACTTGCCGGTGCCCGTCGAGCCGGCGATGAGCAGGTGCGGCATCGTTGCCAGGTCGGTGACGTACGGCTCGCCGTGGATGGTCTTGCCGAGCGCGAGCGTCAGCTTCGACGTCGAACGCTGGTACGCGTCCGACTGCAGCAGCTCGCGCAGGGAGATCGCCTCGCGGTTCGGGTTGGGAATCTGAATGCCGACCGTCGACTTGCCCGGGATGCGATCGATCAGCACCGACTCGGCCTGCATGGCGAGGCAGAGGTCGTCGGCGAGGCTGGTGATCTTGCTGTACTTCACGCCCGCCTCGGGCTTGAACTCGAACGTCGTGACGACCGGCCCCGGGTGAATCTGGGCCACCTGGCCTTCGACGGCGAACTCGCGGCACTTCTCCTCGAGCTGACGCGCCGAGTCCATGAGCTCGCGCTCGTCGATTTTCTGTTCCGTCTTCGCAGGGTCGAGCAGCGAGAGCGGCGGCAGCGTGAAGGCACCCTGGCGCCGCGGGGCTTTTGGCGGCTCCGGTTCCGGCAGCGGCAGCTGAGGCGCAATCGTCGCGGTCGTCCGCTTCTTCGCGACGACAGCCGGCGGCGCCTGCTCCGGAGCGGCCTCGGGCGCCTTTGCGACCTCCCAGGCGCCGGCCGCGACCGCGGCCTTCTTCGTCTGCGTGGCGACGACCTCGCGGCGCTGCCTCCGCTTGCGCCAGTCCTCGAACCACGCACGGACGAAGCCGACGCTGCGGGCCGACAGATCGCGCGATCCCTGCCGTGCGTCCGCGAACATCCGGCCGAACGAGAACTGTGTCGAGAGGATGATCGACAGCACGATCAACGTCAGGATGACGATGATCGAGCCGGTTCGATTGAGGTACTCGGCAAACCAGGCGCCGAGCCACGCACCGATGGAGCCGCCGGCGTCGAACGTTTTGCCCGACACGTCCGCGCTGCCGAAGACGAGGCTGAGGAACGAGCCGCTGCAGCCGACCAGCAGCCCGAGCCCAATCATCTTGGTGTAGATGGCCTCGAACGGCTGGCACCAGAAGTAGTACCAGCCTGCCCACGCAATCACGCCGGGAACGAGGTAGGCGGCGTATCCGAGCAGCTGGAACGAGAGCTCCGCCAGGAACGCGCCGACGCGCCCGACGAAGTTCGCGGGCGGATGCAGCGTGGTGGTGGTGAAGAACCACACCGGGTCCGTCGGCTCGTACGTGGCGAGCGCAATCAGCCAGATCAGCGCGAGCGCGAAGAGCGCCACGCCGACAAACTCGCTGATCCGCCGCGACAAGGTTGATTGCGCCATCCGGTCAGATCTCCATCAGCACTGGCAAGACGAGCGGCCGCCGTCCCGACCGCTTCTTGAAAAATCGCCGCAGCTCGACGCGCAGCTTTTCCGTCATCAATCCCTGATCGGCGCGCTCTTCGACGCCCGATGCCTGGATGCAGTCGGCGATCACGGCGCCTGCATCCTTGAACAGCGACTCGGCTTCGTCCTCGGCGACGACAAATCCGCGGGCGACGAGCTCCGGCTCGCCGACGAGCGTGCCGGTCTGGCGGCCGATGGCGACGACCGCCACGACGACGCCGTCGCCGGCAATGTGACGCCGGTCGCGCAGGACCTCGTCGCCCACTTCCCCGACACGCGTCACGTCGATGAGTACGCGGCCGGCCGGCGCCTTGTCGGCGATGCGGGCGCCGCGCTGGTCGAACTGGATGATGTCGCCATTCTCGGCGAGCAGCACCTGGAGCGTGTGCTCGGCGCCGCTCATCACCCGTTTGGCGACGCGCGCGTGCTGCGAGAGCTGGCGATACTCGCCGTGCACCGGCACGAAGTAACGCGGCCGCACGAGCGAGAGCACCAGCTTCAGCTCCTCGGCGCTGCCGTGTCCCGAGACGTGCACGTGCTTCATCGCATCGGTCACCACGTCCGCGCCCCGCCGGGCCACGTGGCTCATCACGCGCGCAATCGCCTTCTCGTTGCCCGGGATCGCGCGCGCCGAGAACACCACCGTGTCGTCGGGCCCGAGCTTGACGAAGCGGTGATCGTCAATCGCGATGCGAGGCAGCGCCGCCTGCGGCTCCCCCTGCGAGCCCGTCGTCAGGCACAACACGTCCTGCGAGGCGAAGTTCTGCACGTCCGAGTCCCGAATCTGCACGCCCGAGGGAATCCGCAGGTAGCCGAGCCGTTGGGCGATCTCGGCGTTCTGCACGATGCTGCGCCCCACGAACGCGACTTTCCGGTCGAACTGCGCCGCCAGGTCCACGAGCACCTGAATCCGGTAGATGCTCGACGAAAAGGTCGCGACCACGAGCTTCCCCTGCGTGCTCGTGAACAGCTCCTCGAACGCATCGATGACCTCGATCTCGGGGCCGGTGAAGCCGCGTCGATCGATGTTCGTGCTGTCGGCAAAGAGCGCCAGCACCCCCTGCGCGCCAAGCTCGGCGAACCGGTGCAGATCGAAGTGCTCGCCGTCGATCGGCGTCTGATCGATCTTGAAGTCACCGGTGTGAATCATCACGCCCACCGGCGTCGTGATGGCCAGCGCCACGCAGTCAGGCATGCTGTGCGTGACGCGGATGAATTCGATCGTGAACGGCCCGATCGTGACGCGGTCGCGGGGCTTGACGGTCTTCAGCCGGTCCTTCGCGTCGATCTCGTGCTCGTCCAGTTTCGGCTGGATGAACGCCAGCGTCATCGCGGTGCCGTACACCGGACCGTCGAAGAGCGGCATCACGTGCGGCACCGCCCCGATATGGTCCTCGTGCCCGTGCGTGAGCACGAGCGCCTTGACCTTGTCGCCGCGTGCCTCGACGTAGGTCATGTCCGGAATGATCAGATCGACACCCAGCTGATCGGGGTCCGGAAACATCACGCCCGCGTCGATGAGGATTGTGGTGTCCTCCCATGACACGGCCATCATGTTCATGCCGAACTCGCCGACGCCGCCCAGCGGGACGACTTCGAGCGTCGCCGGAGACACGTCCGGCACGGCGGACTGATTCATTCGAAGCCCAGCGCCACGCCGCGGACCTCAGGGTCCGCCTCTACTCACGTCGCGGAACGCGCCCCGGGCGGGGCTGCTGTTCACGCCAGTTCAGGCCGCTGGGAAGACCTGTTAACCGGGAAGGCTCAATAACTTGCGAGGAAAACTATAGCACAGCTCTCGACAGGCTGGCGATCTGGTCGAGCGTGAGCGCCTCGGGACGCAGACGTCCGTCGACCTGCGCGCGCTCGAGCAGGTCGGCGGCCTGATGCCCGAGCGAGTCGGCGACCGGGCGAAGCGCGTTGGCGAGCGTCTTCCGCCGCTGGAGAAAGATGCCGCGGACGATGCGTTCGAAAATGCGGCGGTCGCCCACATCAACGGTGGGCGGGCGAAAACGGAGGCGAACCACCGCGGATGTGACCTTCGGCGGCGGGCGGAACGCGCCGGGTGGCAGCGTCAGCAGCAGCTCGACGTCCGCCGTCAGCGCGACCTGGATGGCGAGCGCGCCGTACTCCTTGCGCCCGGGCGTCGCGACGAGCCGATCGGCCACCTCCTTCTGTAGCATCAGCGTCGCGTCGGAGAAGAATCGCCCATCGTCCGCGGAGGCGAGCAATGCGAACAGGATGGGGGACGACACGTTGTAGGGGAGGTTGCCGGCGACACGGAGCGGCCGCGGTTCGCCGCGGAGGGCTTCGCGGAGGTCGACGTCGAGCACATCCGACTGGATGACGCGCAGGTTCGGGATGCGCTCGTCCGCCAGCCCGGCGGCGAGGTCGCGGTCGATTTCGACGCCGACGACACGGCCGGCGCGCGCCGCCAGCGGTCGCGTCAGCGCGCCGCGACCCGGCCCGATTTCCAGGAACGTGTCCTCTTTAGTGGCGTGAAGCGCCTCGATGACCTTCGCCACCCAGGCTGCTTCGAGGAAGTGCTGACCGAACCGCTTGCGTGGCCGTGGCTGCCGGCTGATCATCCTTCGCGGCGCCAGTACCGCTCCTCGATCTCCTCGATCTCCTCTTCGCTCAGGCCGAAGTAGTGCCCGATCTCGTGGATCAGCGTTTCGCCGATCACCATCCGAATGTCGTCGTCGTCCTCGCAGTCTTCCTCGATCGGCTTCTGGAAGAGCGTCACGCAGTCGGGCAGCGTGTTGCCCCAGGTGGCCGAACGCTCGGGGAGCGGCGTTCCCTGATAGAGGCCGTAGAGCGAGTCGGGCGGGTCGATCTCCATTTCATCGAGCAGTTCGTCGCTCGGCTCGTCCTCGACGATGATGGCGATGTTCTTCATCTCGCGGCGGAAGCGCCGCGGGATGAGCGTGATCGCTTCAGCGACGAGTCGCTCGAACTTTTCGCGCGTCATTCTTCTTAGGTCGGCCCCTACGGTCGCTGGAAATGACGAGCCGGAAGTAATCGCAGTCGTCGCTCACCGTACATTGATCGCAGAGCGGCTTCGGCTTGCAGACGCGCCGGCCGTGGAGAATCTGGACGTCGGAAGCGAGGGTCCACATCTCCTTCGGCAGCGCCTTGCACAGCTGTTCCTCGACCGTGACCGGGTCGGCACCCTCCGCGATGCCGATGCGGTTCGAGACGCGCAGCACGTGACGATCGACGGGCAGTCCCGGGACGCCGAGGGCGTGCCCGAGTACGACGTTCGCGGTCTTTCGGCCGACACCCGGCAGAGTCGTCAGCTTCTCCATGTCGGCGGGCACCTCGCCGCCATGCTCGGCGACGAGCCGCTGCGCCATCCCGATCAGCGCCTTCGACTTCTGACGAAAGAAGCCGGTGGACAGGATCCGGGGCTCGAGCTCGGCGGATGTCGCTTTCGCCAGCGCGCGGGCGTCGGGGTATCGCTTGAACAACGCCGGCGTCACGATGTTGACGCGCGCGTCCGTGGACTGCGCCGACAGGATCGTCGCGACGAGGAGCTCGAAGGCGTTCGTGTAGGCGAGCTCCGTGTCGGCGTTCGGGTGCTGCTGCGCCAGCGTCTCGATGATCCGCCGCGTCGTCTTAGCGGACTTCATCCAGCGCAGGATGCATCAGTGGACCGGTCCCTTCGACCAGCCGACGTTCGAGTACGACTCGGAGAAGACGCGCATGTGTTCCTGCAGCGCCGCGACGAGGTTCGGCACGAACTGCACCGGCACGACCACGCG
>Ga0070698_100006299_pt1 | contig 12892 bp, 12 predicted proteins | sample KBSK1502metaG_FD_65477 | JGI IMG/M metagenome (GOLD analysis project Ga0070698, IMG submission 65477) | Corn, switchgrass and miscanthus rhizosphere microbial communities from Kellogg Biological Station, Michigan, USA - KBS K1-50-2 metaG | ecosystem: Host-associated > Plants > Roots >... | reverse complement strand
GTTCCCTGACCTCGCCTGGGGACAGCGCGGACCCGGCCTCCTGCAGCACCGCGAGCACCGCCGCCTCTAGCGCGCCAGCCGCCCGGCGGCCGGCCACCTCCGCTTCGTCACTCATTGCCCGGCATTCGCTCCTTTGACCGGCTACCATCTACGAGTCTGTAGAAATTGTACAGCGCAGCTTGCCGGCCTGTCGCCAGTCTGCCACGTGTGGCCTGGGCCCACGGGCTAGTCTGGTCGCTCGTATGTCCGCCCGCGGCAGAAAGGGAGAGCCTGACTGATGTCGGTTCACCTCACCTACACCGAGGCGATCGTCACCGGCCTTATCCAGGGTGTGACGGAGCTGTTTCCGGTTTCCAGCCTGGGGCACAATGTGCTGCTGCCGGCGCTGATCGGCGGGAACTGGGCCAAGGCGCTCAACGTGTCCGCCAAGAACTCCCCGTACCTCGCGTTCGTGGTGGGGCTGCACGTGGCGACCGCGGTGGCGATGATCGCGTACTTCTGGCGGGACTGGCTGCGGATCGTCCGCGGCTTCTTCTCGTCGCTGCGGACGCGCTCGGTTTCGACCGCCGACGAGCGGCTGGCCTGGATGATCATCCTGGCCACGATCCCGGTGGGCATCGTCGGGGCGCTGCTGCAGAAGGTGTTCGTGAGCGTGTTCGCCAAGCCCGAGCTGACCGCGGTGTTCCTGGCGATCAACGGGCTGATCCTGCTGTACGCCGAGCGGCAGCGGCGGGCCAGGGCCGCGCGGGCCGTTCGGGCACCGGTCAGGCAGCCGGTCGCACAGGGGGCCGCCGCCGGTCCGGGCTGGCAGGGCGGCCAGGGCTGGGGACCGGGCGGCACCGGCCAAGGCGGCCAGGGCTGGGGACCGGGCGGGTACTCGCAGCAGCCAGGGCAGCAGCACTGGCAGGGTCCGGAGGACTGGGAGTACAGGCGGGATCCTCGCGGCGGCCAGGACCCAGGGAACGCGGACGACCCGTGGGCCGGCCAGGACCCGTGGGCCGAGCAGTCGCCGCGGCAGGGGCGTCACCACCGGGCGGGCCAGGACCCGCGCGGGCATGCGGAGGCGCAAGACCCGTGGGGCGAGCAGGACGCATGGGGTAGTCAGGACCCGCACAGCGGCCGGGCCCCCCGCGGCGGCCGGGCCCCTCAAGGTGGCCAGGACCCGTGGGCGGCGCACGACCCGCGCGGCGGGCAATCCGCCCAGGGTCGCCAGGACCCGTGGCGGGCGCAGGACCCGCGCGGCGGATACGACCCTCGGGGCGCGCAGGACCCCTGGAGTCGGCAGGACCCCCGGGGCGGGCAAGATCATCGGGCCGGCGAAGACCCATGGGGTCGGCAGGACCCGAGCGGCGGCCAGTCCTCGCGGGGTGCCCAGTCCCCACGGGGCGGGCAAGACCCGTGGGGCCCGCAGGATTCCCGTGGCGGGCAGGACCCGTGGGGCGCGCAGGACCCCCGTGTCGGGCAGGCTTCGCGTGGCGGGCGGGACCCGCGAGAGGCGCAGGCGGCCTGGAGCGCACAGGACCCGCGCCAGGCGCAGGCGCCGTGGGCTGAGCAGGGTTATCCCCGGCAGGGGCACCCCCAGCAGCAGGGCGGCGCGCGGCGCCCCGAAGGGCCGAGGGCGGTGGAGATCGAGCGGGCGGTGCAGGCCGACCGGCGGCTGTCCACGATGGGCTACGCCCGGGCGATCCTGGTCGGTTCCGCACAGATCCTCGCGCTGCTGCCCGGCATCAGCCGGGACGGCATCGTGACCGTCACGGGCATGTGGCGCGGGCTCAGCACGGAGGACGCGGTGCGGTTCTCGTTCCTGCTGTCCGCCCCGGTGATCCTGGCGGCCGGCCTGCTGAAGGGGAAGGACCTGTTCGGCCCGATGGGCGCGGGCATCCACGGCCCGGTGCTCGTCGGCAGCCTGCTGGCCGGCATCGGCGCCTACCTGTCCGTCCGGTTCCTCACCAAGTACTTCAGCGAGGACCGGTCACTCAACCCGTTCGGCATCTACTGCCTGGTCGCGGGCGTCGCCAGCTTCGCTTACCTGGTGCTGAAGTAACCCGGTCTAGGCGGGAGACGCGGCCGAGCCGGGGAGCACCAGACCGCTTTCGTAGGCGATGACGACCAACTGGGCGCGGTCGCGGGCGTCAAGCTTGGTCATGATGCGGCTCACATGGGTCTTCGAGGTGAGCGGGCTGAGGTACAGCCGCCCGGCAATCTCCTCATTCGACAGGCCCTCGGCGACCAGCGACAGGACTTCGCGCTCACGTACGGTGAGCCGGGACAGGGCCGGGAACTGGTCCGGCCCTGCGGCGCGGCGCGCCCCGCCCGTGGCCAGCGAGGTGATCAGCCGGCGAGTCACACTTGGCGACAGCAGCGCCTCGCCGCGGGCGACCACCCGGACGGCACGGATCAAGTCCTCCGGTTCGGTGTCCTTCACCAGGAACCCGCTGGCCCCGGCGCGCAGCGCCTGGTAGACGTACTCGTCGGACTCGAAGGTGGTCAAGATGATCACCTTGACCCCGGCCAGGTCCTCGTCCGCGGCGATCCGCCTCGTGGCCTCGAGCCCGTCGGTGCCGGGCATCCGGATGTCCATCAAGATCACGTCGGCGCGCTCCGCACGGGCCAGGTCGATGGCCTGATCGCCGTTGACCGCCTCGGCGATCACCTGGACGTCGCCCGCTGCCTCGAGCAGCACCCGGAAGCCGGCCCGGATCAGCGCCTGGTCGTCGGCGAGCAGCACCCGGATCACCGCAGCACCCCCGGTTCGGCCTGGGCGGTGTCGGCTTCCGGCCCGGTCCGCGCGTTGAGGGGGAACGTGGCCGCCACCCGGAACCCGCCCGCCGGCCGTTGGCCGAGCTCGATCGTGCCGCCCGCGGCGGCGGCGCGCTCCCGCATGCCGCGCAGGCCGTGGCCGCCGCCGTTGGCGGCCACGCGCCCGGGCGAGGCTGGTCCCTGGCCGGTGTCGGTCACCTCGATCCCCAGGTCGTCGCGGCCGTACCGGACCGTGACGGTCGCGGTGGCGGGGCCGGCATGCCGGATCGTGTTCGTGAGCGCCTCCTGGATGATGCGGAACGCGGCCAGGTCGGTGACCGCGGGCAGGCTCCGCGGCTGGCCGGTCACGGTGACGGTGACCGGCAGGCCCGCCGCGCGGACCCCTTCCGCGAGGGCGTCCAGCCGGGCCAGCCCGGGCACCGGGCGGACCGGGTCGGCGGCCTCGTCGGCGTGCCTGAGCACGTTGAGGATGGCGCGCAGTTCTCGCAGCCCGTCCTTGCTCGCCGCGCGGATCGCCGCCAGCGACTCGGCGGCCTCCTCAGGCCGGTCGCGGATCAGTGCGGTCGCGGCGCTGGCCTGCACGTTGATGGTGGCCATCGTGTGCGCAACCACGTCGTGCAGCTCGCGCGCGATCCGCAGCCGCTCCTCGTCCACCTGGCGGCGCGCATCCCGTTCGGCGCGGTCCCGCTCCGCCGCCACGTAGGCGCGGCGGTTGCCGACCGCGATGCCGGCGAACAGCGCGACCGCGAAGTTCGCCGGGATGAGGATGAACCCGCCGCCAAACGCGCCGAACGGGTTGTTCGCCACGGTGGCCCCCATGAGCACCGCGGTGACCGCCACCGCCCAGATCGCCGACCGGCGGACCGGCACCATCGCGGCGAGCGTGCCCATCGCCACGGCGGGCAGCAGCAGCGCCACCCCGTTGACGTAGCCGAGCAGGCTGAAAATGGCGACCGCCGCCGTGGAGACTACGAGCACCGTCCGCGGCCGGAGGCGCCGCCAGGCCAGTACCCCGCCCGCCACGACGATGAGCAGGAACGCGGCGATCGGCGTGTCCGGCAGGTGGTGCCCGCCGGTGAAGTACTTGCCGGGATTCTGCGGGTGCGCCTCGCCGTAGGCGGCGGCGACGGCGACGACGGTCAGCACCGCGGCGACGGCCACGTCGCGGACCGGCGGCCGGCCGCCCGCGGGCGGCTGCCGGTCCTCGGGCGACAGCACCCGGGCAAACAGCGCCAGGCGGGCGGGTGGCTGCCTAGCGGTGTCCATGCCACGCAGCGTAAGCCTGTTCCGCCCACCGGGCCATCCTCCAGGGCGAGTACTCCCCAGGGAGTAACAGCGGCGGCGACTCGCAACTGACGCCGGACGACCGAGTACGCGCACTCCCGGCACGCTGGCGATGGCTCGCGGAAATCCCGCCGGCCGGATTAGCCGGGAGGCTCCGATGCAAGCCCTGACGCGTTTCGTTCTCCGCCACAAGGCGCTGGTGGCGCTGCTGTGGCTCGTGGTCGCCGCCGCCGGAGTGATGACGGTGAGCGGGACCACCCACCGGATGACCAACGACTTCGCCATGCCGGGTCAGGCGCAGGTGGTGGACAACCAGATCGTCCGCGAGTACGGCAACGGCGGGTCGCAGGAACCCTATGTGCCCGTGCTCACCGTGGCGCCCGGTCAGCGGGTGACAGACCCGGCCGTCGCAGCCGAGACCGGGCGGGTGTTCGGTGCGATCCGGCAGTCAGCACCGGACGTTCGGATCGCTGATTTCTCCGCAACCGGCGACCGGCAGTTCGTGACCAGAGACGGGCGGACCACCTTCGCGCTCGTGTTCACGCAGCCGAGCAGCGGGTTCGGCGGGCCAGGGATGGCGCCGGCCATCTCCCGCGCGGTCGAGGGGGCGCTGCCCGCCGGGTGGCACTTCGGGCTCACCGGCGAGCAGCTGCTGCAGAACGGCAAGCCGGCCAGCAAGGGCACCGGGATCATGGCCGAGATGATGTTCGGGTCGGTGGGGTCGTTGCTGATCCTGGCGCTGGTCTTCGGCAGCTTCCTGGCGTTCCTGCCGCTGCTCATCGGCGGCGTGTCGGTGCTGGCCACCTTCCTGATCGTCGGCGGCCTGACCGAGATCACCGGGATCAGCCAGATCGTCGAGTTCCTGATCGCGCTGATCGGGCTCGGCGTGGCGATCGACTACTCGCTGCTCGTGGTGTCGCGGTGGCGTGAGGAGCGCGCACGCGGTGCGGTCAACGCCGACGCCGTGGCCTCGGCCATGACGCACGCCGGGCGCGCGGTCGTGTTTTCCGGGCTGACGGTCGCGATCGGACTGCTGTCGATGATCGTGCTGCCGGTGCCGATGCTGCGCAGCGTCGGGTACGGCGGGGTGCTGGTGCCGCTGGTCTCGGTGGCCGTCGCGGTGACGCTGCTGCCGGTCATCCTGGCCTCCATCGGGCCGTGGCTGGACTGGCCGCGGCGCACCGGCGCCGGGCGGCGCCCGTCCCGGGTGTTCTCCTCGTGGGCCGCCCTGGTCTACCGGCACCGCTGGGTGTCGGCCGCGGCCGGGCTCGCGATCATGGGCGCCCTGATGCTGCCCGCGCTGTCGCTGCACCTGGGCGCGCCAGGCAGTTCGGCGGAGGCGACGGCGGGGCCTGCGCACGACGCGCTCGTGTCGCTGACGTCGGGCGGCGTGCCGTCCGGGGTCCTCACGCCGACCGAGGTGCTCGCCTCGTCCCACGCCACCGGGCCGGTGGCCGCGCGGGCCGCGCAGCTGCCTGGCGTGTACACCGTGGTGGCGCCGTCGACGCCGGACTACGCTTCCGGGGCGACCTCGATCGTGGATGTGCTGCCGGCCACCGAGTCGTCGCAGCCTGCGGGCCAGGCCGTCGTGGCCGGCGCGGAGCACGCGCTGATGGGCAGCCCGGGCGTGCTCGGGGTCGGCGGAAGCGGCGCGTCGCTAATCGACTTCGACAACGCGGTGTACGGCGACTTCCCGCTGATGCTGGCGCTGATCGCGATCGCCACGTTCGCTCTGCTGACGCGGGCGTTCCGGTCGGTACTGCTGGCGGCGAAGGCCGTGGTGTTCAACCTGATCTCGCTGGCCGCCGCGTACGGCGTGCTGACCTGGGTGTTCCAGGACGGGCACGGGTCGATGGCGGTGTTCGGGGTGCCGGCTACCGGGGCGATCACCATGTGGGTGCCGCTGATGGTGTTCGCGTTCCTGTTCGGCCTGTCGATGGACTACGAGGTGTTCATCCTGTCGCGGATCCGCGAGGCATACGACCGGGGCGGATCAGCGCGGGAAGCCGTGGTCGAGGGCCTCGGGCGGACCGGGCGGCTGGTGACCAGCGCGGCGGCGATCCTGATGCTCACCTTCGTGTCGATGTCCACGTCCGGGCAGACCGACCTGAAGATCCTGGCCACCGGGCTCGGCACCGGGATCCTGGTCGACGCCGTGGTCGTGCGGTGCTTGCTGGTGCCGGCCATGGTGGCGCTGTTCGGCCGGGCGAACTGGTGGCTGCCGTCCTGGGCGGCGCGGGTACTGCGGGTGCCGGCGTCGCCGGCGCGGACGCCGGCTGAGGCGATCGGGCCTGGATCGGCCGCCGGCTCGGAACGGGTTGCCGAGCTGACCTCCGCCCGGTAACGGCCAACATGGTGGTCCGTCAGGCACCCCTGGGGGTGCCTGACGGACCACTTCGTCGGCGGCTGGAGAGTCAGCCGCCTGCCACTTGACCGGGGGTGGTGAGCGAGGCAGCCTCGGGCACTTACCGGGGTGAGCCCTGCGGGCCGCGGCGGCTCGCCGGGGGCTCGTGCAGCAGCGGGCCGGACGTGCGGGCGAGGAACTCGTGGTAGGTCGCCGGAGCCTCGTTCGGGTTGAGCAGGTAACGGTCCGGCGCGGTCCGCAGGATGATCATCCGGCGCTGGGCCTCGTTCATTTCCCCAACCACGGCCGCGACCTTGCTGACCAGGCGCCTGAGCTGTGCTGCCTTCATGGTCATCTCCCCTGCGTCGTCCTGTTACAAGACTCGCGCTAAGACCTCGGGCGCCGCATTGGGAGAAGTCTATAATCCCCGAGCGGCGGTGTCTTAGGCATCTTTTCGATGCTTGGGCTGCGACAATTATCGCCATGCTCGATCACTTGAGTATCCAGTGCGCCGACATGGCGGCCAGCGCTTCGTTCTACGACACGGTCCTCGCGCCGCTTGGCGGGCGGCGGATCATGGACTTCGGCGTGGCGATCGGTTACGGCACGCCGGACCGGCCGGACTTCTGGATCGGGGCGCAGGCGACAGGGGACGGTTTCCGCGAGTCCCACATCGGCTTCGCCGCGCCGGACCGTGCGGCGGTCCGGGCGTTCTGCGAAGCCGCGCGCGCCGCCGGCGTCGCGGTCCTGCACGAGCCGCGGGCATGGCCGGAGTATCACGAGCACTACTACGCCGCCTTCGTGCGCGATCCGGACGGGAACAACGTCGAGGCCGTCTGCCACCTGCCGGGATAAGGAGCTGGCGTCCGGAGTCAGGGGCGTACGTTCCGGACGAAGGATTTCAGGATCGGAGCGGGAAAGTGCTTGCTGGCTGGGGTCCTGCGCTGTAATCCAGGCATCGACGCGCTGCCACCAGTCATAAAGCCAGCGGAGCCGCGTCTCGTCGTCCGCGTCGCGTGGCACGTCGGCGGCCCGGACACGCCACCAGTGCGCCTGGACGAGGATATCGCCGGACAGGCTCTGCCAGACGTCGCGGACGCTGACTAGCCGGTCCAGGCCCGTGTGCGCCACGAAGATCACATCAGCGGTCGGGCAGGCGTCGATCGCCGCGAATGCCCCGCCCAGGCGCGGCGGGAGGACGTTGGGCATCGCGGCGGCACGTTCGGCCAGGTCGTCGCGGTGGCGGCGGTGCAGCCTGGCGATCGCGCGGCGCCAGCGCTGCGGGGTCCAGTTGCCGCCTTCGGGAAAGATGAGCAGGGCGCCGCGTGGGTCGAGGCTGGCGGCCAGGCGGCTGATCAGGTCGCTGTGGTGACTTGTGCCGCCGAGCTTTTTGCGGATGAACGCGTTCGGCAGCCGGTTGGCCAGCACGTCCGCGGTGGGGTCCAGCTGCAGCGTCTCCTTCATGACGATGCGGGGACGACGGGCGCAGGAGCTGATCAGGTGGTGGACGAGCAGCAGGGAGTCGCCCGGGCCCGCGTGGCGGCTCAGCACGATGACGGGGCGGTTCGCCGGCCGTTCGGTTGGTCCCGTTACCGTGACGTTCAGCCCGCAGGTGCGTTCCGCCGTGCGGTAGATCAGGTCGAGCAACCAGCGCATGATCCCGTAGTGACGGGTCTGGTACGGCTCGGTGTCCAGCCGGCCGCCGAAGCCGCTCACGATCCACAGGCACAGCATGACCGTCAGCGCGGCGGTCTCGGCGACGGCCCAGACGAGCGCGAAGCACACCACCCGCAGCGCCCGCATCCGGTGCCTACGGCCGGTGCCGACCCCGTCCTCCTTCCGCAGCCTGTGCCTGACCAGGTTGAAGGCGGCGCTCAGCAGGGCTAGCGGCAGCGCGAGGACGGCCAGGGCGCCCGCGATCGCCACAACGAGCGGGACCAGCACCAAACGGCGCACCGGGCTGGGAGGAAGCATCGGGCCTCCTGGCGGTCTAGCTAGCCGTGATCGTGGGCCAGGTAATCCGCGGCGGCCGCGTACGAGCGGTCGATGCTGTTGCTTACCTGATTCCGGTCCCGGTAACGGAATTGTCGCATCCCCGGGGGCAGCCGCTGCCCTCCGGTCGGCAGGACGTGCACCTGGACGCCGGGCGGAATCGCCGACATCTCCTCGTGGAACCGGTGCCTGCGCGCGATCTCGAACGCGACAAGGCCCACCTCCCACGGTCGCTTCGGGACGCTCAGCGGGCTCTCGATGCGCCCGGCGTGCAGCACGTAGACGGTGGTCGCGCCGAGAGCGACCGCACGGCCGACCGGGATGGAGTCGACCAGGCCGCCGTCGAAGTAGTGGTTGCCGTCGATCTCCACCGGCGGCAGCAGCCCGGGCACGGCACACGACGCTAGGACCGCCGGCACCAGCGGGCCGCTCGTGAACCAGTGCGCTGTCGCGTCCTCGATGCTGGCCGCCACGCAGTGAAACGGCAGCTTCAGGTCGGTGAAGTCGCCGGCGGGGAGGGTGTCGGCGAGCAGCCTCTTGAGCGGCTCGATCGCGTGGAAGTGGGTGCCAGAACGGATCAGCCGGATGGCGCGCCCCAGCACCGTCTCGCTGAACACGTGGCGGAGCGCCTCGCCGCGCCAGAGTTCGGTGAGCCGGTCGGCGGCGCCGTCAGGATCGGCCGCGACGAAGGCGCCGTTCACCGCGCCGATCGAGGTGCCGACGACGTAGTCGGGTGTGATCCCCGCCTCGGCCAGGGCGCGGAGCATGCCGACCTCGTGCGCGCCGAGCAACCCGCCGCCGCCGAGCACGAACGCAGTCTTCACCTATCGCAGGCTACTTGCACGGCGCGGATGCCCCTGTTCAGCGGAAGCGCAACGCGTTGCGAACCGCATCGGGTTGCGGGCCGTTGCCAAGGGTGAGGTGGCGAATGCTCTAGGTGGTGACGGGTTGGAGCTCGACCGCGTCGAGGACGGTGACGGTTTGCGGCACTCTTATGGCCGCGCGACCGTGGACGGCGGCGGCACCGCCGTGCTCGCCGATCCTGAGCGGCGGGCGGCCATCCACCGGCTGCATCACGCCATCGTCGACCACACCTACGGTGTGGCCAGGGACGCGTGGGCGCGGGCGCTGCCCGGGCTGCACGCCGCCTGGGAACAGCTCGTGGAGAAGTATCCGGGACGAGCCCGGGAAGCGCCGCGAACCCAGCCTGACGGCGCCTGGGCTGCTGACGGGAACCGTCGGCTGACGCCAGAGCAGAACAGCGAAGCCTGCAAGGCTTGCAAGGACGTCAGTGACGAAGGAAAGCAGGTGATCCTGCCGGCGATGCGGCGCATAGAGGCCGCCGACCCAGACCGGAAGCTGGCCGGCCTGGAGCACATGCTCAAGGGCGAAGACCGCCTGAAGGAAAAGATCGCTGACGCCCTGCGGGCACGGCCAGAGCTAACGGTTGCGCAAGCGCTTGCCATCGTGCCCGACTCCGTACGATTCACGTTGAGCTACAGCACGGAACGCTACGCTAATGGTGTCCTAGCGGACATCGATCGGCTCAAGGCAGAAGGGTTCGAACTGATCAGGCTCAAGAACCTCTGGGGCGATGATCAATATAAAGGAATCAATAGCCAATGGCGCAGACCGGAAACGGGATGCTGCTTCGAGATGCAGTTCCACACGCTGGAGAGCCTTGAGGCGAAGGAACTCACCCACAAGGCGTACGAGCGCATCCGCAGCGGGCAGGCTTCGGCGGCTGAGCGCCAAGAGATGGAGGAATTCCAACGACGGGTAAACACGCTGATCGTGGCTCCGCCCGCCATCGCCGTTATAAAAGACTTCCCGGAGAAGAACGATGACTGACAAGATCACCTATTACGCGATCATCGACGAATTCAGCAGCCGCGATCGTCCGGGAGGCGTGCTCCGCCGCGTGGTAAATGACGAAGGACAAGTCGACGAAGCCTTCTCGCGTGATCTGAAGTGGGAGTTCTCACCACTCTTCTACGCGGCCGAGCGCGGTGACACCATGTTCGACTTCGTGCCGATCAGCGAAGAGGAAGCTGGCCGGATTGTGGAGCGGATTCGGGGGCTCGCCGACCCCGGCGCCTAGCCAGGTCTCCCGTTGGGGCGGCTCTGCGCGCGTTGATTTCATGATCACGGAAGAAAAGCACGCGTATAGGATGCTTTTCTTCCGTGATCATGCTTTGCGCTGAGGGCGTCGTCCGGAGAGCGGGGCGGATGTGCCGGATGGTGCGGACGTGGCGTGATGGCCGGGAGCGGTGGGCCTTACACGCGGGCGACGCCTACGATCACCTGTCCGTCGCGGGGCGCGGCGTGCACCGGCTGCTCGGAGTCCGGGTACCATTCCCGGCCGTCGACCACGCCGGGTGGCACGAATTTCAAGGGGCCGAAGAAGCTCGCGAATTCTTCTACCGAATGGTTGTAGACACGCGTCCCGCCCGAGGAATAGGCGCCGAAACCCCGTTTCGCCGCTTCACCGTCGGCGCGGCCGACGGAGAGCACCACGTAGCTTCCGGCTACCAGTCGTGCGACGTAACTGGCCACCAGGTCCCGCGCCGCGTCGGGCGCGAAGAAGTGCAGCAGATACCCCATGAGCAGGCACGCCGGCGCCTCGAGTTCGATGTCGTCATGGATGGCGGCGATGATCGAGGCTGGCTCGCGCACGTCACCGTCCACCACCGTCACGCCGGGATTGCCGTGCTCGGCCAGCGCGCGCAGGTGAGTGAGCACCACCGGGTCGTTGTCAATGTAGGCCACCCGGGCGGCCGGAATGACGGCCCGGGCCGTCTCGTGCGTGTTCGGCACGGTGGGCATGCCGCAGCCCAGGTCGATGAACTGGCCGATCCCCTGGCCCGCCGCCCACGTGACCGCGCGGGCCAGGAACTGCCTGTTCTCCCGCGACACCTCGACCGTCAAGGGGGCGACAGCCATCAGGCGCTTCGCCACCTCCCGGTCAGCGGCGAAGTTGTCCTTGCCGCCCAGGATGTAGTCGTACACCCTGGCGATGGACGGCGTACGGGGGTCAAAGTCGGCCATGGTCGCGATCCTAGTGGTCTAGGTATACAGCGACGCCCACGGCGAAACGGCGCTCAATCACGCGCCCTGCCCGGTGGGCTAGCGCACTCGGCCGACGCCGACGTAAGCCCAGCCGGCGCGCTATTGGGGCGCCTCCACCGCGGGCCACCCGGGCCGCCAAACCCGCGCGTCGGTGACCCCGGGGGCACCAGCTCCAGCGGCTCGAAGAACGACGTGAAATCCGCCTCGGAATGGTTGTAAAGCCGCGCCGCCTCGCTGCTGTACTCGTCGTACGCGCTGCCCGCCGAGCCGCCCGCGGCGACGGCCGCCATGAGGATCACGTAGCTGCCCCGCGCGAGCGCGGCGGCGTAGCTGGCGACCAACTCACGCCCGGTCTCGACCGGGATGAAGTGCAGCAACGCGCCCATGATCAGGCAGGCTGGCGCGGACAGGTCGAGCGGCTCCGCCGCGGCGCCAAGGATCTTGTCCACGTCATGCACGTCGCCGTCCAGGACCGTAATACCCGGGCGGACTCCCGGCAGCGCGTTGAGGTGGCTCAGCACGATCGGGTCGTTGTCGAGGTAGAACACGCGCGCGCCCGGGATGACCGCGCGCGCCGTCTCATGGGTGTTCGGTGACGTCGGCATCCCGCAGCCGAGGTCGATGAACTGGCCCACCCCCTGCCCGGCCACCCACGTCACGGCGCGCTGAAGGATGCACGGCTCTGCCCGTGACGCCCTCGATGGTTGCGACGGCTGGGGTGACCGGGATCACCTCCAGCCGTCCTGCGCGATTGCCGGTTTACGGGAGCGGATCCTTGCCGCACTTGACGACGGTGATCGTGCCCGCGCTCTCTGGCTGCGCGCTGCCCGGTGCGTAGTCGTACACGGTGTGGGTCGCGAAGTTCATCACGAACACGTCGACGATCGCGAAGGTCTTGGGATCGAGCCAGGTGATGTACAGCTGGTGGTTGCCGATGGGCAGGGCGACGTAGTCCTCGGGCGGGAAGGTCGTGCCCACGTACGGGCCGGCGATGGGGACGCCCTGGACGGTGGAGTGCTTGTAGGTCTGCTGGAATGTGTTGCCGGTGTTGCGGCCAAGGGTGTACTTGGCGTTGATCACGTAGCCGTTGAGGTCGAACCGGTTCAGGCTCACCCGCACATGGTGGGCGCTCACCTGCGCCGCCGGCTTCGGGCTCGCCGACGCCGTGCTTGCCATCGCGGCCGCGGTCCCGCTCGCCGCGACTGCCACCGCTAGTGCCGCCACTGCCAGCCGAATGCGCTTCGTCGCAAACATGTTGTCCCTCCTGCACTTGGGGAATGCCGTCCGAATCGTAAATCGGTGCGTCAGGGGCGACAATTAGTGCGGGGGCGGTAATTGGGACTGGCGATTTGTGCTGTGGCTATAGGTGGAGGTTGAGGATTTCCGCGGATCGTTCGCGCATTTCTACCTTGCGGACCTTGCCGGTGACGGTCATCGGGAACT
>Ga0070698_100006298_pt1 | contig 12892 bp, 12 predicted proteins | sample KBSK1502metaG_FD_65477 | JGI IMG/M metagenome (GOLD analysis project Ga0070698, IMG submission 65477) | Corn, switchgrass and miscanthus rhizosphere microbial communities from Kellogg Biological Station, Michigan, USA - KBS K1-50-2 metaG | ecosystem: Host-associated > Plants > Roots >... | reverse complement strand
GTGGCCCCATAGGCCAGGCCGACCTGCTGGCCGGTGAACTTCAGGGTTTCGGTAAGGTAGGTACCCATGGTGACGAACCAGGATCCCCAGATGAAATACTGGAGGAACATCATCACCGAGAGCCGGAACCGGGAATCATTCATCGGCATCCACCTGGAAGGAGACTGGAACGCTGGGAATGGGTCAGCCCGAAAGGCGCACCAACAATAGGGGAAAGCGACTCCTTGCGAAAGGCCGGATTAGTCCAAGAATCTCCTGCCGCTGCGCGTCACCGCGTTGCTTCGCGGCCTTCGCGAGGAGCGGTCGGTCATCCGACTTGGTCCGGTGCCTTTCCTTCCCGAAAGAAGGCCCGAAGGTTTCCAACGGCTTTGAGACCCATGGCAACCCGGGTAGACCACGTGGCGCTCCCCAGGTGAGGCAGCAGGACCACGTTCTCCCTGCCCAGCAGCTCGGCCGGGACCCGGGGCTCATGTTCGTAGACGTCCAGGCCGGCCCCGGCAATCCATTTCTCGTCCAGTGCCCGCACCAGGTCGCGATCGTCCACGATATCTCCCCGGGCGGTATTGATGAGAAAGGCCGATGGCTTCATCAGCCGCAGCCGTTCGGCGTGAATCAGGTGATAGGTCGCGGGGCTGGCCGGGCAGTGCAGCGAGACGAAGTCGGACTCCGCCAGCACGCCCTGGATGCTGCTCAGCTGGGCGACGCCGAGCTGTGCCGCTTCGGCTGCTGGAATGGGATGCGGCGTGTAGCTCAGCACTTTCATGCCGAACCCCGCATGCGCGCGCCGGGCTACGGCGCGTCCGATCCGGCCCAGGCCGATGATGCCGAGGGTCTGGCCCGAGACATCCGCTCCCATCAGGTGGGTCGGTCCCCAGCTGGTCCAGCGGCCGGCGCGGACCTCGCGCTCCCCTTCCCCGGCGCGCCGGGCGGCCATCAGCATCAGGGTCATCGCCAGGTCCGCCGTCGCCTCGGTGAGCACGCCGGGCGTGTTGCTCACCACCAGCCCGCGGCGCCCGGCCTCGGTCATGTCGATGTGATTATAGCCGACGCCGAAGTTGGCCAGGATCCGGCAGCGACGAGGTTCCCTGGCGAGAACCACAGCCGTCAGCCGGTCGGTAACCGTGCAGAGCAGGCCGTCGGCGTCCCGCAATGCGTCCTGCAACTCGGCTTCGGAAAACTGGTGATCGTCGGTGTTGAGCGCGGCATCGAAATCCCGCGCCAGCTCCTGCTCTACCGGCTCGGGTAGCCGCCGGGTTGCGATGACGCGGGGAAGCGGCATTGGACACTACATTTCGGTGATGGGATCTGATCGTGAGCAGTTAGTCCGGATCTACCAGGCGGCGATCGCTGCCGCCGATCCGGCGTTGGCCATGCGCCGGTCACTCGGGAACCTGCCAGCGCCGGCAGTGGTCATTGCCCTTGGCAAGGCCGCGAAGGGAATGGCATCCGCAGCCGGAACCTCCCGGCGCTCGCTCATCATAGACGGCGAAGTTGGCGACCATCCGGTCCCTGGCGCGCGGTCAGCAAAGGCGGCCGAAGCACTCCAGGCCTTCCTGACTGCGATCCGCCCGGACGAGCGGGTTCTGCTCCTCCTTTCCGGCGGCACCAGCAGCCTCGTTGCCGCTCCGGTCGATGGCATCTCGCAGGATGATCTCGCCCGGCTCTATACCCTGCTTCTCAGCTCCGGGCTCGACATCCACCAGGTGAACATGGTTCGGAAGCGCTGGTCGCGCTGGGCGGCCGGCAGATTGGCGGCAGCTCTTCGTGTAGCAACCGAGGTCCTTGCCCTCTCGGATGTTTCCGGTGACCGGTTCGACAGTATCGCCTCCGGGCCCTGCTTCCCCGACTCCAGCACGGCCGCCGAGATTGTTGCGCTCCTCAAGCGTGAAAAGCTGTGGGACCGGATTCCCGATTCGATGCGGCGCGTAATACCGGAAACACTCAAGCCGGGAAACCCGGTATTCCGGCATGTCACCCATCGCATCGTGGCCAACAATCGGAGCGCACTCGACGCGGCCATTTCCAGCGCCGGCGCAATGGGCTATCGGGTTGATCAGGGTGACGAGCTCCGCGGAGATGCAGCGGAAGCTGGACGAACCATCGCCCAACGGGTGAGCCGACTGGCACCCAATTCCTGCCTGGTGCTGGGCGGAGAGACTACGGTGCGATTAGAGCGTCACTCCGGATTGGGCGGTCGCTGCCAGGAGCTGGCCTTGGCGGCCGCGATAGAACTGGAACGGCTGGGCAGTCATGGCGTCACCATCCTGGCTGCAGGGACCGACGGTCGCGACGGACCCACTGATGCCGCGGGTGCGATAATCGACAGTGGCTCCGCGTCCCGCATCCGGGCTGCCGGGTTGGATCCGCTTCGCCACCTTCACGAACACGACTCCTACCCTGCTTTGAACTCGGTCGGCTCGCTCCTGCGAACCGGACCGACCGGCACCAACGTCCGCGATGTGGTCGTCGCGATTCGAATGGCTGGTTAGCCCCGCACCAACTCCTCGCGGTGGCCGCGGTGGGCACGCGGTGAACAACCGGACACTCAACCATTAACTGTTGTTGTGAACAGCTGTTGCTTTTCACCGCGGCCACCGCGCTTCACCGCGTCCTCCGCGAGGAGCTTTTACAAGACCGGAATCACTATGGATGCAGATCAGTGGCCGGCTTGTAGTCCGCCCCCAGAATCACGCTGACATCCACCCGCCTGAGCGTATCCGCTTCTACCCTGACCTTCCCAGCGCCCAGCGCCTTGGCCACGATCGACCCCGCCCCGTCGCGCCCCCGGCGGACCACGATCTCGGTTGAATCGGTTTTCTCGGTGGACCCGAAGAACACCACGTCGAGCCCCTGCTCCCGCAGCTGCCGGGTCACGGTGCGGGCCAGGCCGGTGCGTCCGTTGCCGTTCAGCACTTCGATGACGATACGATTGTCGGCGGAGGGAATGGCGTAGGCGTGGCCGGGAACCCGGTCACGCTGCAGGCGCGCAGCGAGAACGACCCCCGCGGTCAGCAGGACGGCGCCGGCTACGATCAGCGCGGCTCGCGGGACCATAGACTGTTCCAGAACCGATAGGTGGGTTCGGGGATGGGCCAGCCCCGGTCGATCAGGTGGCGCACCCGGATTCGCGCAACCGTGCGCAGCACGCCGGAGACATCCTTGGGAAGTCGCTCGGCCAGCTCGGCCCGGAGCTCCCGGTCGTGGCTGCGCCCGGGCTCGAGGTAATCCGCGCAGTACAGCATGCGTCCTACCATGTCCCACTCGGCGAGACCGATCGAGTGGTAGCGCACCGCGTCCAGCACTCCGCGGTCGATTTCGCCCTCTCCCTTGGCGCGAGCGGCGCTGGCCGGCCCGTGCCGGAGCGAGATCGGTCCGGTCGAGGATGGCGCCCACTTCACCAGCTCTTCGTCGCTGGCATCGCGCATGGCATCGTGCAACCACACCGCTCGCAACCACCGGTTGCGCTCCGAGTCCGGCACATCAAGGGCCTGGGCCCACTCCGACACCAGCTGCGCCACCCGGTGCACGTGGTCCAGGCGTTCATTGGACATCTCGGCCCAGGCAGGAATCGTGGGCCGCAGCTCGGGTGGGGTGGGACGCGGATCTGTCAACTTGCCGGCGCTCAATGCTCCGCGCGGAGTTGGGGGCGGGTCATGCGGTTGCGGTCATCGACGAACACGACCCGCGGGCTGTGGTGGGAAGCTTCCTGGTCGGTATACTCACCATAGCTGATCAGGATGACCAGATCGCCGGGCGAGCCGAGTCGGGCGGCCGCACCGTTCAACTGGATGACGCCGGAGCCCCGGGACCCCGGAATCAGGTACGTAGTGAACCGGGCGCCGTTGTTCACGTTGACGACCTGGATCTCCTCGAATTCCACCAGGTCCGCCGCGTCCAGCAGGTCCTCGTCCACGGTGAGGGAGCCTTCATAGTGAAGGTCGGCCGAGGTGATGGTGGCGCGGTGGATCTTGGATTTCATCAATCGTCGCTGCATCGTTCAGATTCCTTTACCCAGCACGATGTTGTCGATGAGCCGGGTCGCCCCGACCCGGGCCGCGAGCGCGATGATGGTCGCGGCATCCACCCGCTCGACCGGTTGCATCCGCCCCGGTTCAGCGATGGCAATATACTCAACGGTCAGAGCGGGATAAACCCGCAGGACATCGTCCATTGCGCTGCGCAGATCGGCCGCAGCCTGTACCCCTTCGCGAAACCGCTGGTGCGCCCGCATGAGCGCGCGGGAGAGCCCCAGCGCCTGCTCCCGGGCCGCGGGATCCAGATAGATGTTCCGGCTGGAGAGGGCCAGGCCGTCGCGATTGCGGACGGTCGGCACCACTTCGATCTCGACCGGCCAGTCCAGGTCCCGCACCATTCCCCGGATCAGCACCGCCTGCTGTACGTCCTTCTGCCCGAAGAAGGCCATGTCGGGCCCGACCTGGTGAAAAAGTTTGGCGACCACGGTGAGGACGCCGGTGAAATGGCCGGGGCGCACCGCGCCTTCCCACCGGCTGGCCGCTTCTCCCGGCACTACCCGAACCTCGGCCCCCGGCGGATACATCGTTGCGACGGCGGGAACGAACAAGGCCGCCACTCCGCGCCCTTCGGCCAGCGCCCGGTCCCGGGGCAGGTCGCGGGGGTAGCGGTCGAGGTCTTCACCGGGACCGAATTGCAGCGGGTTGACGAAGATGCTCATCACGACGACATCGCTCTTCGCCCTGGCCGCATCGACCAGGGCGAGATGGCCTTCGTGGAGATAGCCCATGGTAGGAACGAACCCGACGCGCTTCCCGGCTGATCGGCGCTCCTTCAGCCAGGTTCTCAGCGCCTCGGGCTGGTCAAACTCGAGCATCATCCAGTGAAATTAGGGGAGAACGCAGAGAACTGGTGCTTCCCTTCGTGGCTTTCGTGGGATTTCGTGGCTTTCCTAAGGAATAGCAACGCACCCCGTCACTCAAAGCTATGCTCGCGCGCGGGGTACTTGCCGCCGCGTACGTCCTCGGCGAAGCGGCGGGTGGCCTCGGTGACCTCCTTGGCGAGCTCGACGTACCGCTTGAGGAACTTCGGGCTGAAGCCGGGGTTCAGTCCCAGCATGTCAGGCGTGACCAGCACCTGGCCGTCGCAATCCGGGCCGGCGCCGATGCCGATGGTCGGGATAGTGAGCGCCTTGCTGATCCGGGCGGACAATTCAGCCGGGACCAGCTCGAGCACTACGGCACAGGCGCCGGCTTCTTCGATCGCCTTGGCGTCGGCCAGCAGCCGCTCGGGGGCGCCCTTCTCCCGGCCCTGCACCCGGTAGCCACCCAGCGCGTGCACCGACTGGGGCGTCAGCCCGATGTGCCCCATCACCGGGATGCCGATCTCCACCATCGCCCGGATGGTCGCCGCCATGTTGACCCCGCCCTCGAGCTTCACCCCCTGGGCCCCGGTCTGCTGCATGACCCGGCCTGCATTCCTGAGCGCATCGGGAATGGTGACCTGGTAGGTGAGAAACGGCAGGTCCACGAACACCATCACGCCGCCGCTGCCGCGCCGCACCATGGTCGCATGATAGATCATCTGGTCCAGTGTGGCGCTCAGCGTGCTTTCCGCGCCGGCCAGCACCTGGTTCACCGAGTCGCCCACCAGCAACAGGTCCACGCCACCCTCCACCAGGAGCCGGGCGAAGAGCGCGTCGTAGGCGGTGAGCACGACGATTTTCCGCCCCTCCCGCTTCATGCTGAGGAGATCCAGAATGGTTTTTGGGCGTTTGTCCGGCGTGTTTGCCATTGTACCGTTGGTTAGTCTGAATATCGCGAAAGCAGGAACGGCGCGAAAACTACCTGGCTACCCTGCACCTGGATCGATCAGCGCGTTTCGGCGTTTATCGGCGTTGAAGCGGTAGCGCCTTCTCGATCTCACGAATTTCCCGGATCCAGAACTCCCGATCCCGGAGCCCGGGATGGGGCACCTGCAGATCCGGCTCGTTCACCAAGGTATCGCCGTACTGAACGATATCGATATCCAGGGTTCGCGGCTCCCACCGGGTGCGCCGCACCCGTCCGGCCGCCAGCTCGATCGCGCGGCACACCTCCAGCAGCGCCCGGGGCGACAGGTCGGTCTCCAGCAGCAGCATCTGGTTGAGATAAGCCGGCTGGGTCATTCCGCCCAGCGGCGCGGTCTCCTCGATCGAAGATGCCGCGACGATCCGGTTCCCAGGCAACGCGGCCAGCCGCTCGCGCGCCAGCGCCAGGTGCGCGGCGCGATCGCCAAGATTACTTCCGAGTGCGATGTAAGCTTTGCTCATAAGGGACTAAGGACTGAGGACTTGATGATCTGAAATCTGAATGGTTCACTCCAAATCCGGAATCTCTGAGTCCTCAGTCCTCAGTCCTCAGTCCTCTTCTAGCTCTCAACGGCAAACGTCTTCGCGATCTCCTGCAGGTGGCTGGCCACCGAGTTCAGATCCCGAATGGCCTGCTCCATTTCAGCGTGACCACTGGAAGCCAGGTCGGCCCGCCCCGACATGTCCTTCGCTTCCTCCAGGGTGCGCCAGGACACGGCCGCGATCTGGTCGATCTGGCCGCGCAGCTGGTCGAAGGTGCGCTGCTGTCCCGCCGCCGTGGAAGCGATCCGGCGGCCGTGCGCGCCCGCCTCCTGGGTCGATTCGACGATCGCGGTGAGCGCGCGGCCCGCATCGGCGCTCAGGTCTTCAACCCCTTCGACTACCCGCTGGCCGCGGGCCATCAGGCCGGCCACCGTGGCGACCTGCCCGCCGATCATCTCCAGCAGCACCGCGGCCTCGCGGGAGGCGCCGGCGCTCTGGGCGGCGAGTTGCCGCACTTCGTCGGCCACGACGGCGAATCCCTGCCCATGCTTGCCGGCCCGCGCTGCTTCGATGGCCGCATTCAGCGCGATCAGGTTGGTGAGGTCGGCGATCTCCCGGATGGACCCGATGAACTCGTTGATCCGGTGCGTGATGCGGCCCAGCTCTTCCACCTGTTTGCTGCTTTCCGCCACGAAACCCTTGAGTTGAACCAGCCGCTGCACTGCGTCGCCGATGGTCGCCCGGCTGGTCGCCGCGACCGTGCTGGCGCCTTCGGCGGCGGTGGCGGCCTGGGCGCCTTCCGAGGCCATGTCATTCACCGCGCGGGCCAGGCCGCTGGTGGTCTCCAGGCCGGTCTTCACCACCTTGCCCTGCTCCGCCATCCCGTTGCGGATCGACAGCGACGCCGTCGCCACTGAGAGCGTGGTCTGCCGCAGCATCTCGGCGTGGCGACCGAAGTTCTCTACCTGGCGGCCGATGCGTTCCACCGTTTCCACCAGCGGTTGCCGCAGGTCGGCGATGTGGATGGCCGTCGCCAGCTGGTTGGCGAAGGCTTCAACCGCTTCCATGTCCCGGGCCCGATAGGCATGCCGCTTGTGGTGCTCCAGTTCCAGGGTGCCGATGGTCTCATCCCCCAGCGTGAGCGGCGCGATGAGGATGCTGCGGGCGAAGGGATCCGGTGTCGTGATCCGGGAGTCCTTGAGCGCGTCGTTGATCACCACCAGTTTCGCCGTGGTCAGCACCTGGGTCCGGAGCTCGGCCGCGTCGTAGAGCGGTTCCCGCCGCTCGTCCCGGCCGTAGGCCCCCCGGTAGATCAGCGACGCGCCGGAGCCGGCGATCCGGTAGACCCGCATGTCGCCCCAGTCCAGCAGCCGGTGCGCCAGCCGTTCCATCTCGGCGAGCGAATCCTGCAGGTTCAGGTTGCCGGCGATCACCCGCTCCCGGACGTGGACCTTGTTCAGCTCCTCGGCCCCGATGGCGTCTTCCAGGATCTTCTTGGTCAGCAACCCGATGACCCCGACCACGACCAGCACGGTGATCCAGCCGACCGGCGCCAGGGAGCGCATCGCCCCGGCCAGCACCAGCACCGCGCTCACCGTGAGCAGGTAGGTGAGCAGCTCGTAGCGGAGAATCACCAGCCGCTCGTCACTCTCCAGCTTGTTACGGAACAGGAGCGTGAAGTAAAACATCGAGCGGCTGAGGAAGAAGTACATCGTCACCAGGGTGACCGCCGCGGGCAGGTAGTCCAGCGAGAGTCCGCTCGGCCTGGTCACCGCCAGTACGCCGGCGTAGAGCCCGAACGCGGCGGCGAACGCGGTCAACTCCCGGGTCGCGTTCACCACGGAAGCTACGAGACTCTTGCGAACCCAGACTACGTCTGCCAGGAACACCCCGGCGCCCAGCGCCAGGCTCACCGTCCCCGGCCCGGCCGTAATGGCGCCGAGCAGGGTAGGCACCCCGATCTGGGTCAGGTAGGCGTACTTGGTGAGGGAGATCTGGCTGCCCCGGATCACGATCACCATGCCCAGGAGCAGCAGCGTCAACAGCGGCTTTTCCAGCCAGCGCCCGTCGATGGCCAGGGCCGTGACGAAGACGACAAGCCCCGAGAATACGACTGACCTGGCGTACCAGGCCAGGACTCTCTGCACAGTCATTCGCGGAAACCCGGCTTAGACAAAATAGTCGCCGACCGTTATACCGTAGCGGTCCGGGTTGGTCACCTTCACGATGGACCGGAGGAAGCCGCCCGCGGGATCCCGCTCGGCCAGGTTGTAGCCCCGCGACGGCGGCGGGATCACCGCGCCGTCGGTGTCGATCACGATCTTCACTAGCGGGCGGTTCAGGTACTGGGTGTCGGGGTTGGCGCCGATCACTACGGCGACTTCGAACGTATCCAGGATGACGCAGGTGCCGATCGGGTAGACGCCGATCAGGTTGATCAGCGCCTTGACGACGACGGTGTCGTAGCCCCGCCGGGGATTCTCCCACATCTCCCGCAACACTTCGTCGGGCTGGATCGGCACCGACTGGTAGGAGCGCCGGGTGGTCGCGGCATCGAAGCCGTCCGCCACCGCCACGATCCGGGAGAACAGGCCCAGCTCCCGGGAGCGGATGCAGCGGGGATACCCGGTCAGGTCGGTCTTCATGTGGTGCTCGTGGGCGACCAGGATCGAGCGGAACGGAGTGTCGCTGTAGCCCCGCATCTCGAACAGGGTGAGCGCCCCGAGCCAGGGATGGGCCTGGATGGTGAACCACTCCTGCTCGTCCAGCCCGCTGGTCTTGTTCAGGATTTCGACCGAGATCCGCGCCTTGCCGATGTCGTGCATCAGGGCGGCCAGTCCCAGGTCGTAGAGCTGCAGCCGGGTGAAACCGACCCGGCGGCCCAGCGCGATCGAAAAGATGCAGACGTTCACCGAGTGGGTGAATGTGTATTCGTCATAATCACGGAGCGTCGTGAGCCCCATGAGCGAAGTCTCGTTGTTGAGCACCTGGTCCACGATCGCCTGGACCACCCGCTTCACCTTCTTGATGCTCGCGGCGCGGCCCAGCCGGACGCTGTTCACCACTTCCTTGGTGACCGCCACACCCTGGGAGTAGGTCCGCTTGGCCAGTTCCTTGGCCCGCTCCAGCTCATCCAGGTGGTCCTGGGTCTCGACCGTGTGCTCCAGCTCGATGTGGGTGACCCTCGCGTTGCTCATCCGGTCCTGCAGCTCCACCAGCTTGTCGGGACCCTCCGGCAGCGAGGCGAGGTTCAGCAGCAGGCCGACGAAGATCTGCCACTCCCGCCGTTCGACGCCGGTCTGGACCCGGAGGGTGCCGATGTCGAAGGTCCGCAGCTGGGCCAGGATGTGGCTGAAGGAGGCGTAGTTCTCCAGCTCGAGGCGAAGCCGGGTGGCGTTGATGAAGAGAAAATCACCCGACTTCCGGATTTCAATTTCGTCCTCGCTCTCCAGCAGGCCCACCGCCGCCGCCTGGAGATCGTCCAGCGCCTTCTGGGCCGTGGCGTTTTCGATCGGGTAGAGCTTGAGGCTGCGCAGCCCGGTATAGAGCGCGAGCAGAAAGCCCCGGCCGCCATGGCGCAGCGCGCCCTCGCCGCTGGCGACACGGGGAACGTCGGTCGAGGCCCTCTGGGGTTTCGCCTGCTCGGTCACTGCGCCGTCCGCTGGCTGGTGGATTCCCGGAGCGCCCGGTTGACCGCGTTGCGCACCACCAGATCCTTGTCGTCCTTGGCCTGCTGGAGCACTGCCCTGGCATCGGGGGTGCCCAGCTTGGCCAGCGCGATGGCGGCGCAGGCCCGGCTCTCGGGACCGTGTTTCTTCCGGAACATGCCGCCGGGAATCAGGATCCGGGTCAGCGGTTCGATGGCGGCGTCGCCCGCGATCATGGCGTAGGCTTCAAAGAACGCGATGCGTTCGGTGAGATCGGCGTCCTTGAGGCCGCCTTCCAGCACGCCCACCTGGATCAGGCGGAGCGCGTTCTTGTAGCCCCGGCTCCCCAGGGCGCGCACCGCCGCGATCCGGACCTCCCGGTCCTTGTCTTCCAGCGCCTTCTCCAGCGCCTGGAGCGCGCCCGCCGATCCTATCGCCGTAAGAGCCTTGACCGATGCCGACCGGATGGCCTGGTTCTCGTGGAGGAGGGTCTCGCCCAGCCCGGTCACCGAGCCCTGCAGCACCAGCCGGCCGCACAGGTCTACGGTCCCCAGCAGCGCCTCGGACTCCGGCAACCGGAGCAGCCGCATGACTTCGTTGGGGCTGGCTTCGGCCAGCCGCTCCGCGGACTGAACCAGCAGGTCGCGAACGAACGGCGTCCCCAGCCGGGGCAACCAGACCAGGATGGTTTCCAGGGAGCCGGGCCGGAGCTCGCGGAACAGCTCTCCCAGATCGGCGGCCGAGGGGGCGGTCTGCGCTTCGTCCACTGCCTGGAGCAGCTGGGTCAGCACGGTCGCCTCGCTCAGCTGGCTCCGGAAATTCTCCAGCCGCTGGCGCTGCTCCGGCGTCAGGCTCTTGGCCCGGTCGCCGATCAAGCGGACTTCCCGGAGAATCATCGCCACCGCGCGGAATTCGCCGTCCTGGAGCAGGTTCGGCATCAGCGTCTCCAGGATGCCGAACAGCTCGCTTCGCACCGCATCGTCGGTCTGTTGCTCCAGCAGGTCGAGCAGAATATTCAGGGTATTGTTGCGCAGGTCCTGCCGGTACTCGTTTTCCAGCGCCTTGGCGATGTAGGCAATCTCGGGTTCTTCCAGGAAGTACAGTGTCGAGTCGAAGTCTTCGATGTCCACGATACCGCTGCGCCGGGCCTCCGGCTGGGTACTGGAGCCGGAAGCGGTCTGCTGCACCTCTTCCTGCACCGCTTCCTGGATCGCGGCCTGGTCCGGCGTGGAGCCATGCTCGGCGGCTTCGATCGGCACACCGTCGGTCAGGAATTCGGTGAACTGGCAGTAGACGAAGTCGAACTGCTGTTCCCAGAGCAGGGTATTGAGATCGTCATCCGCGTCGGCCGGGAGCATTCTCGCCCGGTGGACCACCTCCAGCAGCTTGGCAATCTCCTCCCGCTCTGCCCCCGCCTTGAACGTCACCACCCGCATGCCATCCTTGTACAGCGTCCAGGCCAGGCTCTCGTTCTTGACGGGCTGGTGATAGACGACCTGGTCTTCCCAGTGGAAGTCGGTCTCCACGATCTGCAGCACCAGCTCGTCGAAGACTTCCCAGATCGGGCGGAAGGCTTCGATGATGTTGAGCTGGGCTTTCTGATAGATGGGGTTGTTCGGCAGGTACATCTGGAAGGCCCGGAGTGCCTTCACCACCGTTTTCAACATCTCCTCGACCACGGTAGCGGGCAGGAGATCACTCCGGGTCAGTGAGTCACTCACTGCCCGCTCCGCAACCGGCTACGGTGAGGGGTGTTGGCCAACGGCAGCCTCCTTGAAGATACATAAGGTAATGAAACACCCTGCCGTCCTGACATCCCCAAGGGCTCCAAGCAGATAGTCCGTGTTCCCCTGCCCGTGGCGGAGGTGGGCTTGCGCTTCGGGAGGATTTCGGGTATATCATTCGGCGTACGTTCGGTAACCCCAACCAGGCCGGTCCATGCCACTCACCAAGCGCCAGAGCGAGATCCTCAACTATCTCCAGGGTTATATCGGAGACCATGGGTACGCGCCAAGCTTCGAGGAAATCGCGGAGAACTTCGAATTCCAGTCTCTCGCCACGGTGCACGAGCATCTGACCAACCTCGAGCGGAAGGGCTACATCCACCGCACCCATAACGAGAGCCGCTCCATCGAGGTACTGCCGCCCCGGGGCCAGGCCGGCGCAACCGAAATCCCACTCCTGGGTCGGGTGGCTGCCGGTACTCCGATCGAGGCGCTCATGCAGGAAGAGACTCTCGCGGTGCCGGATCAGATTCTCCCCCGCCGGGGTCCCAATTACGCCCTCAAGGTGCAGGGCAATTCGATGATCGAAGAGCACATCGTCGACGGCGACTACGTCGTGGTCCACGGCAAGAACTCGGCGGAGAATGGTGAGATGGTCATCGCCCTGGTGAACGGCAGCGAGGCCACGGTCAAGAAGTTCTACCGGGAGCCGGGCGGCTGGATTCGACTCCAGCCGGCCAACGACACCATGCAGCCCATGCGCTTCCAGGAGCGCGACGTCCTCATTCAGGGTATCGTAGTCGGCGTCATCCGGAAGTACTGAGGTTTTCGAGTACTGCAAAAGCTCCTCGCGGAACCCGCGGAAAGGAGCGCGGAACGTCCTTCCTGGGAATCAGGTTTTCAGAGTCGATTCACCCAACAGGAACAGCTGATCACCGACTTTTGCACCGAGCGTTCCGCGGATCTTCCGCGGCTTCCGCGAGGTGCAGTTTGCTGGATCGTCCAACGTAAGAAAAGCTACCCTTCGAACCGACTCCTTTTTCAAGTCTGACAACGATTTGCGCGCCTTGAAAGCGACCCTCGGCGGGACTAGATTCCCGCCTGATGAGTCGAACCTTCCTGGCGTTGCTCCACTACGACGGTGGCAGCTTCGTCGGATGGCAGCGCCAGAAGACCGGCCGCTCCGTCCAGGGTGAATTTGAAAGCGTGCTGGAACG
>Ga0070698_100006297_pt1 | contig 12894 bp, 10 predicted proteins | sample KBSK1502metaG_FD_65477 | JGI IMG/M metagenome (GOLD analysis project Ga0070698, IMG submission 65477) | Corn, switchgrass and miscanthus rhizosphere microbial communities from Kellogg Biological Station, Michigan, USA - KBS K1-50-2 metaG | ecosystem: Host-associated > Plants > Roots >... | reverse complement strand
CCACATTTAATCCAACGTTATTAAAAGGAACAAAATAAAATCCCCCGCCATATCCTGTATGCAGTGTTTTAGAATCTTCATCCTCTATCCAAACTTTTCCATCATCAACAAAACCCAGTATACCAAAGTTTTTTCTTTTTGATAAACTCAATCTTAATTCTGTGTTCTGATAAAAACTTGATCTTCCTGAAAACCGGTAACGCCAAAAACCGCGGAGGTTTTCACTTCTTCCTAATGTATTGGCAAAATAAAAATCGTATTCACCGAAATTAGTAGCTGCGCCTGTACGATGCGCAAATACCAAAGATTTTCCCAAAGATTGATAAAATGAAAAAGAGCCTCTGAGATTTAAGTGCGTTGATGTTTTATCAAGATTATCCCGGTAATTAAATCCTGCTTCAATGTTTAAGCCTTTTGTTGGATTTTTCTTGACATCAACACTTGAAAAATTCCAAACCCCACTGACGCCACCAAAATGTTTTCTTTTAAAAACACCTGGATCAACATCAACAATATCTGAGCTAATGAATTTGCCAGGTGTTTTTAAAACCCTGATCTCTTCATACTCTAAAGCAAGGCGAACAAAAATATGATCTGTCTCACGACTAATACCGGGACTTAGTAATAATGCTTTAATACCCGTTCTGTAAAATGATTTATGTTTTACGGGTAATACGGTTTCATTGCCACGGTTATAATAATTTATGACAAACTTGGGGCCCCTGTAAATTGCTGACAGATCAAGATCCCATTTTCCAAAAACATGTTTGAATAATCCTTTATAGGCAAATCCATTAAAACCAGACGCTGTGGTTGTTTCTATTTTAAAACTTTGTTCCCAGCCAAAAGGTGTTTTACCCCATTTTTGTTTTTTATACTTAAAACCAATGCCGAAGTAAACGCCATCATCAGGATTATAACCGGGAATAATGAAAGGCATAAACCAATCATATTTAGTGGCATCCCTTTTATATTGATACAATGTATCTTCATTCCGGTTGATGCGATATTTTTTCGCAGTAATATCAATAGTATCCTGCACATCATAAATAAGGATCTTTTTCCCGGATGCTATCCTGTCATTTATATATTTATCATTTTCTTCCCCACCAATAATTCTTAGTTTGAATTTATTTCTTGCATTACCTGAAAACATAAAACAATCTTTACTTTCAAGTCCAAAAATATTTACTTCTTTTGTTTGATCGGCATAGAATATACGATGATAAAAAGTATCATTCTTTTCATTCAATCCTGTTACAGACATTGCATCTTCCAAAAAAACAATAATAAAATATTCATCTTTAGCTGAACCCGTTATGGTTACATATTTATTAAGCTTGCGATAATATTTCATACCATATTGTGAAAGATTATTTTTTCTTTCGCTGAGCCGTTTGCTCAAAAAATCACCAGAATATTTATTGACTTCTACCGGTACTACGTCGATCGCATCTTTTATTGCATCATCAGTAAGCGCTGATTGTATATTGGAAATAGTTTGTTGCCAGTCTTCTTTTGTCAGTTCATTCAAAAACTGCCGGTCAAGATTTCTTGCTGCATAATTTTCACCCAAAACATCTTTTACTCTTCGGGTCATATTCTCCAGCGGACGTATAGCCCATGGCATCGCAATAAAATGCATAAGCAAACCATCAACCTTTGACAATGCCTGGTCCCTGTCTTTTGCAAAGGCTTTATACAGCGTTGAACTATCACTTTCAAATTTTGCCCAGTTCCAATTATCTTCATGCCTGTCAAAATCATTTATCATCATATCAAACAATCTAACTTTCAACAACTCTTTTTGGTTCATTCGGTACTTTGTATCCTTTGCAAATTTTTCTAAGATATTATCTGTGTTTTCAATTTCGTCGGCATTTCCAGCAATAGGATTTTTTTCCCATCCTTTTCCGGTAGGTCTTTCTTCAAAATAACAAAGCTTTCCACCTATTGTGTCACGAAACTCTTTTAATTCTTCTGTGTTTGGAACAAATACTATTTCAGGATTCATATGAAAAATTCCAAGCTTTTCTGAAAGTTTCGCTATGATCATTGCACCATAAGGGTGAACCATACTTAACTGGTCATTTGCATGCCGGTGTAAAAATGTTCCTCTTAAATTTTCAGGCACTAATGGAGTAAGATCTTTTTCAACCGTTCTTAAAACATATTCTTTTCCATCGCCGGCAATTACTCTTAATGATTTCGATTGATGGCCACCGCCCATCTTATCAGGAGTTAATCCCCCTTTATAAGTCTTCATATCCAATACAGGGAAACTTACGATAGTACCCCATTCTTTCCGGTAATGTTTTCCCCAAAAAAATTGATAGAGCCCAGGAGCTTCATATTTAGTTGAGAAAGGCATTCTCATAGAATCAGCAAAACCGGGTTGCCTGTTTGCAATTAAACTATCGTTTTGAGAAAGCTGCGCAATGGCACAAATAGCTTGTAATAAGCATATAAAGGCGAATAACGAAGATCTTATCATTTATTCTGTCTTTGGTACAAATCAATTGAATTATAAAAGGGGCCGGATCCCTTTTATATAATTACAATAACCGTGCAAAGACATTGTATCAACAATGTTCAGGACATTGATATTAATTTTCTATAGCGGCTGATCTTTTTTGCCGTGGTTTTATCGTTGGCTTTTTAGTTGCCTTAGTTTGCCTCATATTTTTAGCGGGGTCTTTTTTTGTTTTCTTTTTGCTTTTAAAAAGCTTTTTGACGTACAAATAAATTCCGGCGCCGGCACTGGCCAAACCTGCTTTTAACAACATGGCTGGAAGTTTCATAGACGTTCTTTATTACTTATAAAACAATTTATATACCAGTAATAAATTGTTGGTGGAACGCTGTCGAAAATTTGCATCTAACTAAAACTTATGCAAAAGGTTGTATTTGGAAATGTTTTTTTAATGTAAATAAAAATATCAACTTAATAAAAAGAAGTAATTTGTGTATATATAACTAATAACTCACAGCTCGTAATTCATTTTTATAAACCACACCATCCTTCATCACAAAAATTATTTTTCCAAAAACTTTTGAATCAGTTAAAGAATCGCCTTCAACAGCAACGATGCAACGATCTTATTTTTCTCAACCACAATGGTCATATTCTTTTTTGGTTCGTTCGAAATGCTCTATTAAAATAGCCGCATAGGCAGCTTCCCAATGGCAGCATTGGGCGCCAATACTTGCAATCGTTTGTCCTGATTTAAAATCATAAAAATCGAGTTCTGATTGTTTTATTTTACCCAAATGGGCCATGCTATTGTAAAATGCCCCGCAGGGATCCTTAGAAGTTTGCATTTTTTGGGCATGTGTTGAAAAAATTAATGGCAGGGAAATAGCTGTGAAAGTGAGTTTCACCAGAATAAAAAAAATGATTCGGTTTTTTTCCACAATCATGAATTTATAGTTTCTCAATAACGGAAATTCCGCTTAGTTTTGCATGACCTCCCGGATTTAAATACTGTGCCTGTCGAAGTATCCGCTGGTCAAAAATAGAGGCTGACTGGTTTCACTGAAAAATTTATTGCTGAATAGAATTACTGGAAGTATCCCGACTGAGTCGGGACCGGCCCAAAACATTTTTTAAAACACGAATTAAAGATATGTCCAAGTATGTATTTGTTACGGGAGGAGTTACTTCATCATTGGGGAAGGGAATTATTTCTGCTTCGCTTGCAAAGTTGTTGCAGGGAAGAGGGCTGCGGGTGACGATCCAAAAATTTGATCCTTATATAAATGTTGATCCGGGTACTTTGAATCCTTATGAACACGGCGAATGTTATGTAACAGAGGATGGCGCTGAAACTGATCTTGATCTTGGACACTACGAAAGGTTCCTGAATATTTTTACTTCGCAGGCAAACAATGTAACGACTGGTCGTATTTATCAAACTGTGATTAATAAAGAAAGGGAAGGAGCCTATCTTGGAAAAACGGTACAGGTGATCCCACATATTACTGATGAAATAAAACGCAGGATGAAAATGCTTGGTGAAACCGGCGATTGGGATATTGTGATCACGGAGATCGGCGGGACTGTAGGTGATATTGAATCGTTGCCATACATTGAAGCAGTTCGTCAATTGCAATGGGAATTGCCGGAGGAAGATCTGTTGGTTGTTCATCTTACATTGATACCATATTTAAAGGCTGCGAAAGAATTAAAAACAAAGCCAACACAGCACTCTGTAAAATTGTTAAGCTCTGAAGGAGTGTTTCCTGATGTGATCGTTTGTCGGACAGAAGAGCCAATTACAAATGAAATAAAAAGAAAGATCGCTTTGTTCTGTAATGTAAAGCCGGAAGCAGTAATTGAAGCAAGAGATGCAAGTACGATCTATGAAGTGCCGCTGATAATGATGGAAGAAAAGCTGGATGAAATTGTTTTGAAGAAACTGGATATTCCAAATATTAAAGAGCCTGAATTAGGAAAGTGGAGAGAGTTTTTGAATAAACTCAAAAATCCAAAATCAAAAGTTACTATCGGGCTTATTGGTAAATATGTTGAGCTGCAGGACGCTTATAAATCTATTTTGGAATCATTTGTTCATGCAGGTGCTATAAATGAATGCAAAGTGCAGGTTCAATATATCCATTCAGAATTTATTACGGAAGATAATGTGGCTGAGAAATTGGCTGGTCTTGATGGATTATTAGTGGCGCCGGGCTTTGGCCATCGCGGCATCGAAGGAAAAATTACAGCTGTAAAATTTGCAAGAGAAAAAGGTTTGCCATTCTTTGGTATATGTCTCGGTATGCAAATGGCGGTGATAGAATATGCAAGAAATATTTTGGGGATCAGGAATGCGCATTCAACCGAGATGGATCCTACATGTGATGAACCGGTGATCGATATGATGGAGGAGCAGAAAAAAATTACAATGAAGGGTGGGACGATGCGGCTGGGCTCTTATGCATGTGATATAAAAGAAGGAACATTGGCACATAGAATCTATGGTAAACTCCATGTAGGAGAGAGACATCGCCATCGTTATGAGTTCAATAATAAATATCTTTCGCAGTTTGAAAGCAACGGAATGATAGCAAGTGGACGTAATCCACAAACTGGTTTGGTTGAGATAATGGAAATCCCTTCACATCCATTTTTTATTGGTGTTCAATATCACCCGGAACTGAAAAGCACTGTTGAAAATCCGCAACCATTGTTTGTTCATTTTGTTGCTGCAGCAAAGAATTACAGTGAAAACAAGCCAACTGTCAAGAACCTGCAGTTGAAAGATGTTGTAATTTGAAGTTATTATGTTTAAGGTTTTAATTTTGAATTTCAGGGGTTTAGACGCTGAACTTATAACTCATAACTCCGGTCTCTTCTCCCTATCTTTGCCCACTCCAAATTTTTAGCTCCATGAATTTTGATCGTAATACGGTTATCGGGTTTGTATTGTTAGCCTTGCTTTTTTTTGGGTTCTTTTATTTTAATAACCAGGAGCAGGCAAGGTCAGCAAAAAATAAAGCAATCAAGGATTCGATTGATAACGTAGCGAAGCTTAAGACCAAAGTGGATACTTCGGGTCAAAAAAGAGATACTTCTCATTTAGATACACCTCAGATAACAAGTGCTACTGGTGTGTTTCAAAAAAAGACTATAGGAACTGAACAACTTGCTTATGTTCAAAATGATCTTGTAAAAGTTACATTCAGCAATAAAGGCGGACAGATAAAATCGGTAGAGCTTAAGAATTTTAAGGACCAGGAAAAAAAACTTGTTAAACTTGCATCTACCAGTTTTGATAAAATTGATTATAGGATCAAAGGTGACTCAGGACAGGTCGGAAACATAACTGATTTTTATTTCACAGGTGGTAATGTTGTTGAAAAAGGAGATTCTGTTAAAACGATCACTTATACTCTTGCTGATAGTTCTGGTCGTTCCATCACTCACGAATTTGTTTTGAGAAAAGACAATTACATGATCGATTTTAATGTGAAGCTGAGCAAAGCAAATACTTTCTTAGATAATGAAACAATGAACCTGCAATGGCAATACAGGGCATTGAAGCAAGAGAAAGACCTTTCTTATGAAAGAACAAATTCGCAAATGGGATATGTAATGGATGGGGATTTTGATTATTTCACTATCGGTCGTCGTAGTGATGTTCAGTTTGGTAAACCCGTTCAATGGGTAGCAATGCGCCAACGATTTTTTAATGGAATATTAGTAGCAAAAGATAATTTTTCCGGCGGTAAAATGGAGTGGACATCTCCTAATGACTCTGCTACAGTAGTGCAATCAACAGCAACTTTACAACACGTTGCAAAAGGTTCGGATGTTACTATTCCTTTGTCTGTTTATTATGGCCCAAGCGATTTTCGTATTCTAAAAAAATACGATAAGCAAATGGGAAAGCTGGTTAATCTTGGACAAGGCATTTATGCATTTGTAAGACCGATCAATAAGATCATAATATTACCTGTATTTGATATTTTCAGCCGGTTAGTTGGTAGTTATGGCATTGCAATTTTGTTGCTCACATTTGTGATCAGGCTTCTTATTTCACCACTTACTTATACAAGTTATTTAAGTGGCGCTAAAATGAAAGTGCTTCGCCCGGAAATTGAAAAACTGAAAGCAAAGCATGGCGGCGACCAGCAGGCTATGAGTATGGAGCAAATGAAACTCTTCAAAGAGGCTGGTGTAAATCCGTTGGGCGGTTGTATTCCTGCATTATTACAGATACCTATCTTTTTTGCCTTGTATAGTTTCTTTAATTCTTATGTTGATCTGAGGGGCCAGAATTTCTTATGGGCCAATGATCTCTCTGCATACGATTCAATACTTGATTTCGGAAATATTCCTGTATTGAGTTCTATTTATGGCAATCATGTAAGTTTATTTACGATCACTGCATGTCTTACCAGTTTTCTTATTTCGATATACAGTATGAGCATGACGCCGGATCAGAGCAATCCTGTTTTAAAGTACATGCCATATTTTTTCCCAATATTTCTTTTATTCATCTTCAATAGATTGCCGGCAGCGCTTACCTGGTATTATACCGTTTCAAATCTTGTTACATTAGGGCTTCAATTTGTGATCCAGACTTACATTATCAATCACGATAAAATTTTGGCTAAAATGGATGAGAACCGGAAAAAACCAAAATCAAAATCGAAATGGCAGGAACGGTTTGAGCAAATGCAGGAACAGCAGAAAAAGCTGAAAGATGTGCAGACAAAAGGCAAACGCTGATTTTGTTAAATCGGTTAATTGTTAATAAGCCGTTACAAGGCGGTACAACTATTTGGCTATCTTGGTACGTCTTTTTATTACTTTTAAACCAATGAAAAAGATCATTAAATCATTCGTTATTGTATTAAGTCTTTTGTGGGTTTTTGATGCAAAAGCTCAGAAAAGAATTACAGAAGGAACTATTTCTTATGATATCGTTGTGAATACGGGAAATAGTAATCCTTCAATTGCAGATATGTTTAATGGAGCCACAAGTATTGTTTATTTAAAGGGCTATCAAACCCGCTTTGAAAGGGTAAGTTCACTGGGAGTTGAATCAACGATCGTTGATGGTAAAACCGGTAATGTAAATGTGTTGAAGGAATATGGCGAACAGAAATATATGATCACGATGACACCGGCTAACTGGAAAGATGCAAATAAAAAATATGAGGGTATTGTTTTTGAATACAAAGATGAATACAAAGATATAGCCGGCTATAAATGTCAGAAGGCCATTGGTACAATGAAAGACGGAACAACCATCAATGTTTTTTTTACAAAAGACCTGGTAGCAAATAACAGGGAGTTTGAATATGCATATAAATCTTTGCCCGGTCTTGCCATGGAATTTGAAACTACTATTGGAAGCTTGAAAGTAACTTATACAGTTTCAAAAGTCAACTTCAGTATTGTACCTGCATCAAAGTTCGAACTACCGAAAAGCGGATTCAGGGTAATGACATACGAAGAAAGTAACAGCGCCGGAAAAAGTAAATAAGAAATTATCTATTAAGTTGAGGAATCCCCACAGTAACTTTTATTCTCTGAGGAATAACTGTTTTAACCGGTAATATATAAGTCATATTACCTTTTTGATAAGTCACCAGTGAATTGCGGGTAAATGTATTATTCTGATTTTGCTGATTGATGATCTGGCTACCGCGATATTGATAACCTGATTTCAATGTAAACTTGCCGGGAGTAATAGTTGGTTTGGAATTTAATAATGAACTTCTCTTTCCTTTAGATTTGCCATCACCTAAAGTAGCAAAAGCTGTAACTGATAAACCTATTAAAAATAGTGTTGCCAGTTTTCTCGTTAGCATTTTTGTGACTATGATTTGGTAGTTCTTCATCCTTAAGCAAATATAAAAACAAAAATTTTCATAAAACAAACCGTCTATCCACATTTTTGACATTTATTTAACGCAGAAAAAGGGAAAAAGTTATTAAAAGTTGCCTGTTTTTATAAAAATAGGTAAATTGACCAAACTCCTGCACCATGAAAGAAGATCCACTCCGGAAAAACAACAACGAACTAGAGGAAATACTGAAACGATACGAAAACCTGAAAAAGGGTCGCAGCCAATCTTATATTGATGAAGAGTCTTTCGAAAAGATCATAGATTATTTTGATGAAAAAGAAGACATCAGCAGTGCTTTGGAAGCGGCTGAAAAGGGAGCTGAGCAATATCCTTTTTCATCTACAATGCTCATACGCAAGGCCGACCTCTTAATTGCCACTCATAAATACCGGGAAGCATTGAATTTACTCGAGCATGCGGCAATGCTCGATAGCAGCGATATAAATGTTTACATTTTAAAAACAGATGCTTACCTGGCGCTGGATAAACAGGAAAAAGCTGTCGAAATTCTTGAAGAGGCTCTTGCTCTTTTTAGCGGCGAAGAAAGAATATCTCTTCTGTTTGAATTGGCAGATGTATATGACGATTACCAGGAGTTTGAAAAAGTATTTGACTGTTTGAAACTGATCTTAGAACAAGAGCCTAATAACGAAGAGGCATTATACAAAATTTGTTTTTGGACAGACTTTACAGGCAGAAATGAAGAAAGTATTAAACTTCATCAAAAGATCATAGACGAGTTCCCGTATAATGACCTGGCCTGGTTTAACCTCGCTGCCGCCTACCAGGGAATAAAACTGTATGAAAAATCTCTTGATGCTTACCAATATGCTATTGCTATAAATGAAAAGTTTGATTATGCATATCGTAATATGGGTGATGCATACATACGGTTAAAAAAATACAAAGAAGCAATTGAGGTGTTGCAAAAAGTATTGGAGCTTACAAAACCTGAAGCATTAATTTATGAAGCACTTGGCTTTTGTTATGATAAACTTCATAATAACGGGCAAGCCAGATTTTATTACAGGAAAGCATCACATATTACACCTGAAGACAGTAAACTCTATTATAAGATCGCTTGTACGTATTTTAACGAAGGCCAATGGGAAAGTGCGGCGAAACAACTTGAAACAGCTTTGAAAATTCAGCGTCATCAATTAGAATATAATTTGCTGATGGGTGAATGTAAAATGCAACAAGGATTTTATAAAGATGCTATTCAGTATTTTTCTGCTATAGTCACTACACGTCCAAAGAACAAAAAAGGATGGGAAGCACTTGTAAGATGTCTTTATAAAGCGGAATATTTTGAAGAAGCAAAAGACCAGGTAACAGCAGCATTAAAAATTTCAAACGGGCAACCTATATTTCTTTATTATCTCAGCGCAATACTTTTTGCTTTGGGAAAAACAAAAGAAGCCACTTTGCAACTTGAGCATGCGATGGCAAAGTCGCCAAAACTTGTAAAACAATTTGTAGCGCTAAATCCTTCCATACTTCAAAACCATCATGTAGTTGATGTGATCTCAAGATCAAAAAGAAAGCGTTCAATATAAGAATTATCAGATCATTAGTTGCTGATATTGTTCAGATACACTCTGGTCATTCTTTCCTATTTTTGCCGCCATTGCAACTTTACTGTTTACGTAAATGGTTATTCAATAAAATCAACTATGAATTTTAATTTAAGTAACATCCCGGATCGTAATCAAAAGCCTCGTACGTCCGGACTTACTATGGTGATGGATAAAGGACTTAGTATAAATGAGGCCAAGAATTTTTTAAGTGTATCACACCCGCATGTTGATATTGTGAAGCTCGGTTTTGGAACTTCATTTGTTACTCCTAATCTAAAAGAAAAGATCGAAGTATATCAATCGTATGGCATGCCGATTTACTTCGGAGGTACTTTGTTTGAGGCATTTCTGATCCGTAACCAATTTGAAGATTATATAGCTGTTTGTAAAGAATATGGTATTACTTATATGGAAGTAAGCGATGGTTCAATAACAATCCCTCATTCAGAAAAATGCGGATATATAGAAAAGCTGACTAAGTATGGCACGGTTTTGAGCGAAGTTGGAAGTAAAGATGCTGAGCATATCATTCCTCCCTATAAGTGGATCGAACTGATGCGGGCTGAATTAAATGCCGGAGCAACATATGTAATTGCAGAAGCAAGAGAGGCAGGTAACGTGGGGATTTACCGTGGTTCTGGTGAGGTAAGAGAAGGGTTAGTGCAAGAAATTTTAACACAGATCCCTGCTGAAAAAATCATTTGGGAAGCTCCGCAAAAAGCACAACAACTTTATTTTATTGAACTGATCGGTTGTAATGTAAATCTTGGAAATATTGCCCCTACAGAAATGCTCCCATTGGAAGCAATGAGGGTAGGTCTTCGTGGTGATACATTTCATTTATTCCTGAATAAAGAAGAATCCTGATGCGATTATTTGGTTTGATCGGATTTCCGTTGTCACACTCTTTTTCAAATAAATATTTTACTGAAAAATTTGAGAGAGAAGGGTTAAGTGATTGCAAATATGAAAACTTTCCTATTGCATCTATTGATGAATTAAAAAAAATACTTTCCATGCCGGGTTTGGAAGGGTTGAATGTAACCATCCCGTATAAAGAAAAAGTGATCCCGTTCCTTTATCAATCTTCAGCAGTTGTAAAAAAGATCAAGGCCTGCAATTGTATAAAAATAAAAGATGGCAAATTGTATGGATATAATACAGACATAGCCGGGTTTGAAAGATCATTGAAAAAAAACTGGAACCCATTTGTACATTCACATGCACTTATTCTCGGCACGGGTGGTTCAGCAAAAGCTGTTAGGTATGTGTTTGATAAATTCGATATAAAATATAAGAGAGTTTCACGTAAACCTTCCGCCGATAGTTATTCCTATGAGCAGTTGACAAAAAATATTATTTCAAAATACAAGCTGATCGTAAATACAACTCCACTTGGAATGTTTCCAAACATCGTGGAAGCTCCACCTATTCCTTATGAATTTCTTACTCCTGAACATTTTCTTTTTGACCTAATTTATAATCCTGCAAAAACTCTTTTCTTAAAAAAAGGAGAAGAACATGGCGCATTGATTCAAAACGGCTTTGATATGCTTGTATTGCAGGCAGAGGAAAACTGGAAGATCTGGAACACAGATGCAGAACCTACAGACTTGTAATTTTTTTAATTGCTTCTTCAGGGATAGCTACTACTTTTTTTTGTTCATAATCATAACAGACCATCCAGGTCTTTGCAAAGGCTACGGGAACCGATTTGCCATTCGCAGAACTTTTTTCGAGTTTATAAAAAAGATCGAATGCGACTTTTGTGATCTCGCCAACAGCAACTGAAGCAATGATCTCATCACCATAATAGATTTGATCTTTGTATTCGATCGCAACATCACTCATGATCGTTCCTACGCCGGCAAAGTTTAATTCCGTATAGCCACAATGAGTAAAGAATTTTGCTCTTGCTTCATGGACGATCGAAAGAATAGTGTCGTTACCAACATGCCCGCCAAAATTGATATCAGTAATTCTTATTGGAATATTTGTTGAAAATGGAAATTTACCAGGCAGATTGATTTTTATTCTTGCCATTTGAATTGTTTACTCTAAAAGTAATGAAACAGTTTATTTATCCTGAACTGTTTTGAGCAATTCTATAAAACTTGTGAACGCATCACCTGAGGAAACGGGAACCGAAGCAACTTTTTTTCGCCATTCATTCAGCGTTTCTTTCCAATAGGCGCCCTCACCAAACATCACCTCGTAAAGATCTTCTGAAACGGGTTTGTTCTGAAGATGAGGAGCAAGATTTGCAAATTGAGCCGGGATCTTTACTAATCTTCCATTTGCATTTACCATGGTTAAATAATTCTGATCGGCTGTAACCAAAGAAAGGTCATCAATGGATTGACCGAAACTATTTCCACCCGGCGTTTCATTATTCAGAACTGCATATTGGGGAGTTGTTGTTTGAGGTGCAGCATAAGTTCTCTTGCTTCTTGGTTCGACACGTATGTTGTCTTTCTTGGTTTGGATATTTGCCCTTACATCCGGAACTGATGCAATAAGAGGAGTTACGGGGCTATCAATGAATCTTGTGCTATCATGCTTGCTTTTAGCATCATTTGTATCAGTTGCTGTTTTCTTTTCAACATTATTTTGAACGCCAGCTAATTTATCAGTTCCATTGTTATTATTTTTAAATAACACCCAGGCTGTTATTATTACGCCAATAAATACCGCCGCTGCAGCAAGCCTTTTGAAATTGATTACAACTCCTCTCTTAACTGGCTCTTTTTTTTCCTCCGCGCCTATTGCCGTGCTTATATTTTCCCAGGCAATAGCAGGTGGAGTAAGTTCAGCATCTAATACTTTTTTTGCGACTGAATTATCTGCATTTATCTCATCAATGTTTATAGAAAGTTTTTCCCATACCGCTGGCGGCGGCATTACTTCCATATCATACAGTCTTTTTTGTAACCCGGAGTTCATTCTACTTTTT
>Ga0070698_100006296_pt1 | contig 12895 bp, 6 predicted proteins | sample KBSK1502metaG_FD_65477 | JGI IMG/M metagenome (GOLD analysis project Ga0070698, IMG submission 65477) | Corn, switchgrass and miscanthus rhizosphere microbial communities from Kellogg Biological Station, Michigan, USA - KBS K1-50-2 metaG | ecosystem: Host-associated > Plants > Roots >... | reverse complement strand
CAAAAGATGTATGGCAAAACCAGGGGTCTGTTACAAAACAGCCTTTCTGGTTCTTCATCCTTTTTTTCATGCTGCATTATGGGATGTTTGTCGCCATCCAAATGGGAATATTCTTTTCTGTTTCCGGTATAGGCGATCAGTATGGAATTACTTTTTCCAATTTCTTTTCCAAATGGCCTTCACTTTTAAACAATGAAGCCTATATCATGCTGGGAGCTTTTATCATCAGCTATGGCTTCCGGCTTACTACAGATTTTATTTTAAGTGGTGAATATAAGAATGCATCCTTAGGTTATCTTATGTTCCAGCCTTATGGAAGGATCTTTATTCAGCAGGTAACAGTAATACTCGGCAGCATGTTTCTAACATTTGGGGCTGGAAAAATATTCATTCTTGTATTTGCCTTGATAAAAATATTTTTTGAAGTGTTTATTGATTTTGACGTGATCATTAAAAAAGCTGCAAAAGGTGAGCTTAAATCTTCCAACGAAGATCTGAGTAATTAAATAAGTGATTTGTGCGATGGCAAGCCTCCGCCCGAGGCGGATTTGGGGGTTTAAGAAAGGAGTAACTCACATTCCCGTAAAAGCTTCTCTCTATCTACTGCTGCTGTTCCAACTTCCTCACAAACCAACCCACCGGCAATATTTGCGATCTCCGCCATCAGGTGTGCATTTTTTGTTACTGCATATACCATTGAAGCAACAGCAATCACAGTATCTCCTGCACCTGAAACATCTGCTACATTTCTTAAATGACTTGGAATAATTGCAGCATTCTGATGCTGCTGATAAAAAATTCCTTTTTCAGATAAAGTGATCAATGAAACTTTATGTTGCAATAATTTGTGAAGTTCGTCATGGACATTTCGTAGAATATAAAGATCATTGGTGTCAAATAAAAGATGCAAACCCTCCTGCACCTCTTTCATGTTTGGTTTAAAGATGTCAACGTTCTTATAACTGAAAAAGTTTTTTCTTTTTGGGTCAACAGCGATAATAACACCCGATGCCCTGCATAAGTTAATTGCTTCATCTATCACTTTTTCTGTAAGCACTCCTTTGTTATAATCTTCAAATATTAAAATATTCGGATCTTCATGCTCAATAAAATTTGATACTTGTTTTAACAGCGCTGCTTCATCCTCTTTGTTAAGGTCATCAGTAATTTCAGCATCGAACCTTAGCATTTGCTGGTTACGGCTGATAATTCTTGTTTTATTAGTTGTTGTTCTTTTTGCACTTCTCATCAAACCAGTTGTATCGATCATGTTTTCTTTCAGTAATTGTTCCAGTTGATCTGCTGAATCATCTTTCCCAGTTATACCCAGTAAAAAAACCTTTGCCCCAAGACTGCTGCAGTTAATTGCTACATTCCCCGCCCCTCCTATTCTTTGTTCCTTGTGGTCCAAAGAAACAACCGGTACAGGAGCTTCGGGTGATATTCTCTCAACTTTTCCCCAGATATAAGTATCAAGCATCACATCCCCAATTACTCCAACCTTCAAAGATTTAAGATCATTAAAAAGTTCTTCGCATTCTGTCATTGCTTATAGTTATTTATTTAAATATCCTTCTTTATTTTCTATTTGCATAAAATTAGGGGTTAATCCATCATTAAGTTACTGCAAATAATTATTTATACATTTGTCGATAAAGCATAAAAATATTATGTCACCTGATCAGCTTTCAGAAAAAATTTATACGCTTTCCGGTATTACTCAAAAAACAAGCCAATGGAAAAAGGAAGGAAAGAAACTTGTTTTTACAAACGGTGTATTTGATCTTCTGCATAAGGGGCATATCTTTTCTTTATCGCAAGCTGCAAAACAAGGTGTCATTTTAATTATTGGGTTGAATTCAGACAGCTCAGTAAAAAGATTAAAAGGAGATAGCAGGCCAATTAATGACCAGGATGCAAGAGCATTATTACTTGCTTCATTAATTATGGTTGATGCTGTTGTAATTTTTGAAGAAGATACCCCGCTCAAATTAATTACAGCTATTCTGCCGGATGTTTTGGTAAAAGGTGGTGACTATACAATTGACCAGGTTGCCGGGGCTAAAGAAGTGATTGCGAACGGCGGAAAAGTAGTGATCAATCCAATCCTTGATGGATTTTCAACTACCACAATTATTAATGCGATTTCCAAATAAGTTTAATTCGAAACCGCTTTTTTTCTTGTCGCTACAGCAATATAATAAATCGGAATCCCCGCAAGAGCAATGATAAGACCCGGCCACGTAAACTGTGGCTTATATATAATTAACAATACACAAAAAGTAATTCCTGCAATAATATAAAGAGCCGGTAATATTGGATATCCAAATGCCTTGTATGGCCGTTCCGTATTTGGTTGTCTCTTCCTTAAAATAAATATGCCAAGAATTGTCATCACATAAAAGATCACCACTACAAAGGATATCATATCGAGCAATTGCCCATATTTACCACTTACACTCCATGCACAAGCAATTAAACACTGAAACCATAATGCCCATTGTGGTACTGCAAACTTATTGAGGTTGCTTGCAGGCTTAAAGAACAATCCATCTTTTGCCATTGTGTAGTATACTCTTGCTCCTGCAAGAATCAACCCATTGTTGCATCCAAAAGTTGAGATCATGATCATTAATGCGATCACAACAGTTCCCAGGTTCCCAAAAATTACTTGCGAAGCTGCAACTGCTACCCTGTCTTTTTCTGCTGATGCAATTTCATTTAATGGCAGTACAGCTGTGTACATTATATTGGTAGTAACATAAATTATTGTAACGATCAATGTGCCGAAGAAAAGTGCCAGCCCGATATTACGTTTCGGATTTTTTATTTCGCCTGCGATAAATGTTACATTGTTCCATGCATCACTGCTGAAAATAGAGCCTACCATGGCAGCCGCGATAGCACCAAGCGCTGCAGCCATTGTATATTCTTCCACACTATCTAATTTATGCAAATGCCAGGCATCGCTCCAATTCGCATTCCACACATCTCCTTTCATCATTATCAGTCCAAATATGATAAGACCGAATAAGCTCAGCAGTTTTGTTACGGTAAATGTTGTTTGTATCAGCTTACCACCTTTAACTCCTAATGTATTGATGAAAGTGAGAAAGACGATCAAAGCAATCGATACCAATTGCGCCGGGGAAACATTTAAGCCCCCAATTGAAAATGCAACAAGATCTTCACTTACCTGGGGAACGAGGTAGGCAAGAAATTTTGAAAAAGCAACACCGACCGCAGCAATGGTGGCTGTTTGTATCACTGCAAAAAAACTCCAGCCATATAAAAATCCGGCTAAAGGATTGTATGCTTCTTTTAAATAAACATATTGACCACCTGCTTTTGGGAACATACCACTCAATTCACCATAACTAACAGCGGCAGTTATTGTCATAAATCCTGTGATCAGCCAAACCATGATCAGCCATCCTGAAGAGCCAACACTACGGGTAATATCAGCGCTTACAATAAAAATACCGGACCCGATCATTGAGCCAGCAACGATCATTGTTGAATCCAACAGACCAAGTGATTGCTTAAATTTTGGTTGTTGTTCTTCCGGAATTAAGATTTGTTCTGCCATAGCCTTGGTTTATCTCCGCCCGGATGATCCAGTCGGACGGGGTTCAAGATAAGTATTTCAGGTTATTTACAAAAAGAAAAACTCCCACCGTCGAACAGACAATGGGAGTTTATATAAATTGATCTGTCTTTTATTTTTTCTTATTGTAAAAAGCATTGAGCCCCTTCAATAATTCAGTAGTAACATTGTAAGTAGTATCCGTATAATAAAATAACCCGGGTTCTCTTGCAATTATGTATGAATATTTCCTGTCTTTATTAAACTCCTTACAATAGTTTTTTATTTTGTCAATTATCTCCTTTTGTTTACTCATGTAATAGGCTTGATAGTTTTGATTCATATCCGATGCCCTATTCTTAATATCCATATCCATTTGTGCCAATTCATTTCCAAGTGAATCTTTTTGTCTCGGAGTTAAATTGGCGCTCTGTCCCTGTAACTTCATGTAATAAGATTGAAAGGCAGCCTTCATCTGGTTTATTGAATCATTGATCCTCGCCTCTCTTGCCACTACTTCAGTTTGCATTTTTTTGAATTCGGTGAAATTGGCTTCTACGGAATCCATATCGAAATAAGCTACCGGGGTATGTTGCCATTTAGGAAGACTATCATTATCTGCAGATCGCATTGTTTTATCATCAACCGGGTCAGTTTTCTTATTAAAGAACAGAAAAAAAAGTATCCCTACAGCAACAAGTAGAATTATGTTCAGGGCGAGTAAACCTTTATTCATGCAATCTTTTTTGCAAGTTAATAAAAGCCTTTAGGGCAAATATAATCATTCGGATCACTTTAGGAAACAGTTAACAGGAATAGCTATGAGCTTCTAGCTTTGAGCTATGAGTAAATAAAAATGGAGCAAGATTTCTCCTACTCCTTAATATCATTTGCACATTTGCATATTAGCTAATTAGCACATTCATTACTCTTCCTCATCAAAAGTCATCGCCTCTCTTGTTGTCTGCAACAATTCATATTCTTCCTTGCTGCCAACGATCATGTTTTCAAATTCACGCAATCCTGTACCAGCAGGGATCGGGTGACCAGTGATAACATTCTCTTTCAATCCAAGCATATCGTCGGTTTTACCATGAATAGCTGCAGATGAAAGAACTTTTGTTGTTTCCTGGAATGATGCAGCAGATATCCAGCTTTGAACACCCAATGATGCTTTTGTAATACCAAGCAATGTAGGCGCCGATGTTGCAGGACTTGCATCACGAAACTCAACAAGCTTCTTATCATTTCTGCGAAGAATTGAATTCTCTTCTCTTACTTCTCTCAGGCTCACGATCTGACCTGGACGAAGCTTCGCTGATTCACCTGGGTCAGTCACGATCTTTTTATCATACACCCAGTCATTTTCTTCAAGGAATTCAAATTTATCTACAAGATCTTCTTCAAGGAATTTAGTATCACCCGGATCAACGATGCTTACTTTACGCATCATTTGACGAACGATAACTTCAATATGCTTGTCATTAATTCTTACGCCTTGTAAACGATAAACTTCCTGTATCTCATTTACAACATATTGTTGTACTGCAAATGGACCCTGAATTGAAAGAATATCCTGTGGTGAGGTCTGGCCATCTGATAATGATGAACCGGCTTTTACAAAGTCACCATCCTGTGCAAGGATCTGTCTTGTTAATGGTACAAGATATTTTTTCTGAACGCCATCTTTTGCTTCAATGATGATCTCACGGTTACCACGTTTGATAGCTCCCATAGAAACCACACCATCAATTTCAGAAACGATGGCTGGATTACCCGGATTTCTTGCTTCAAACAATTCAGTAACTCTTGGAAGACCACCCGTGATATCACGAAGCTTACCAAGAACCCTTGGAATTTTTACAATTACCTGTCCGGCTTTTACCACATCACCTTCTTCGATCACGATATGGCTACCTGTAGGTAAGTTGTATGACTTGTGCTCTTTTCCTTCAACAACTAACTGAGGGATCTTTGTTTTATCTCTAGTTTCAATTACCACTTTTTCGCGGTGACCAGTTTGCTCATCAGATTCTTCGCGGTAAGTAACACCTTCGATAACGTTATCAAATTTAATAGTACCGTTGATCTCTGCCATGATCACATTGTTGAATGGATCCCATGTACAGATTATATCTCCTTTATTTACTTTCTGACCATCTTTTACATTCAGAGTAGCGCCGTAAGGGATGTTATTAGTAATTAATAAACGATCATTCTTCACATCCATAATTCTCAACTCACCGGTACGACCGATTACTACCTGGTTCTTGCCTCCTTCGTTGTTTTCAATCATAACAGTTCTCAAACCATCAAATTGAACAACACCTTCGAATTTCGCAGTTAATGTAGACTCAACAGCAGCAGAACCGGCAACACCACCTACGTGGAATGTACGTAGTGTAAGCTGAGTACCTGGTTCACCAATTGATTGCGCAGCAATAATACCAACTGCATCACCTTTCTGTGCAAGATTACCTGTTGCCAGGTTCTTACAATAGCATTTTACACAACATCCACGCCTGCTTTCGCAAGTAAGTACAGAACGTATTTCAACAGCTTCTATTCCGCTTTCTTCAATACGTCTGGCAACTTCAGTTGTTATTTCTTCACCACCATGAATGATCAATTCATCAGTTTGCGGATCGTAAACATCATGTAATGATGTACGTCCTTCAATACGATCACTCAATGGCTCAATAACATCCTCATTATCTTTTAATGCGCTGATAGCAATACCACGAAGTGTACCGCAATCTTCTTCTGTTATTACAACATCCTGCGCCACGTCAACAAGACGACGTGTCAGGTAACCGGCATCCGCAGTTTTTAACGCCGTATCGGCAAGACCTTTACGGGCACCGTGTGTTGAGATGAAGTAATCCAATACATTCAAACCACCTTTGAAGTTGGAAAGGATTGGATTCTCGATGATCTCACTTCCTGTAGAACCAGATTTTCTTGGCTTCGCCATCAAACCTCTCATACCAGCAAGCTGTTTTACCTGTTGCTTGCTACCACGGGCACCTGAATCAAGCATCATATAAACAGAGTTGAAGCCCTGCTTATCGGCACTCATTTCACGTATCAAAGTTTCTGTGATACGTGTATCCACACGGCTCCAGATATCAACTATCTGGTTATATCTTTCATTATTTGTGATAAGACCCATGTTATAGCTATCCCACACTTCATCTACTTCACCTTTAGCCTGGTCAAGCAATTCTTCTTTTGCTTCGGGAATTACAAGGTCAAGAATATTAAATGACAATCCGCCCTGGAACGCTGTACGGAATCCGAGTTGTTTAATGTCATCAAGGAACTTAACTGTTTTTGGAATGTTTGTGATCTTCAGAATATCACCAATGATCTCACGAAGATTCTTTTTAGTCAACAATGCATTTACAAAACCAACTTCCACCGGTACATGCTGATTAAATAACACACGGCCAACAGTAGTTTCCACCATTTTATTTGAGATCTCACCATTTTCTCTTACAGCAGTTTTTACTTTGATCCATGCATGCAGGTCAACAATTCTTTCATTATAAGCGATCACAACTTCACTCGTATTGTAAAACTTCATGCCTTCGCCGCGAACTTTTTCAGCTTCTATACTTTTCTTTCCTTTAGTCAAATAATACAGACCCAATACCATGTCCTGTGAAGGAAGTGTGATAGGCGTACCATTCTGAGGATTCAAAATATTATGTGATGCAAGCATCAGCAATTGTGCTTCCAAAACTGCAGCATGACTCAATGGAACGTGAACAGCCATCTGGTCACCATCAAAGTCGGCGTTGAACGCTGTACATACCAATGGGTGCAATTGAATCGCTTTTCCTTCAATCAACTTCGGTTGGAAAGCCTGGATAGATAAACGGTGCAGTGTTGGAGCACGATTCAGCATTACCGGGTGTCCTCTCAAAATATTTTCAAGGATATCCCAAACAACTGCTTCTTTTTTATCAACTAGTTTTCTTGCACTCTTTACAGTTTTTACTATACCTCTCTCAATCAGTTTGCGAATGATAAATGGCTTGAACAATTCAGCAGCCATATCTTTTGGTAAACCACACTCATGCAATTTTAATTCAGGACCAACAACAATTACTGAACGACCTGAATAGTCAACACGTTTACCAAGCAAGTTCTGACGGAAACGTCCTTGCTTACCTTTCAACACATCACTCAATGATTTTAATGCACGACCACCCTCAGCCTTCACTGCATTTGATTTTCTCGAGTTATCAAACAATGAATCGATCGCTTCCTGCAACATCCTTTTTTCATTACGAAGGATAACTTCAGGAGCTTTGATCTCCAATAATCTTTTCAAACGGTTATTACGGATAATAACACGGCGATAAAGATCATTTAAGTCAGAAGATGCAAAACGACCACCATCCAAAGGAACAAGCGGACGAAGCTCAGGGGGAATTACAGGAATATATTGCATCACCATCCACTCAGGACGGTTTACAATTCTTGAATTTGCATCACGGAAAGCTTCAACAACACTCAATCTCTTCAATGCATCAGCTTTACGTTGTTGTGAAGTTTCAGTTGCTGCAGCATTACGAAGATCAAATGACAACTGATCGAGGTCGATACGTTGTAACATATCATGTACTGCTTCAGCACCCATCTTCGCAATAAATTTGTTAGGATCATCATCAGCCAAATACTGATTCTCTTTTGGCAAAGCCTCAAGAATATCCAGATATTCTTCTTCAGTAATAAGATCACCTGGATTCAAACCTTTCTCTCCACGAATACCTGGCTGTATCACCACGAATCTTTCGTAGTAAACGATACTCTCTAATTTCTTAGAGCTTACACCAAGCAGGTAACCAATTTTATTTGGCAGTGATTTAAAATACCAGATATGAACAACAGGTACCACAAGCTTTATGTGGCCCATACGTTCACGACGGACTTTCTTTTCTGTTACTTCAACACCGCAACGATCACAAACGATGCCCTTGTAACGGATACGCTTATATTTTCCGCAAGCACATTCGTAATCCTTTACAGGGCCAAATATTCTTTCGCAAAACAAACCATCACGTTCAGGTTTGTAAGTACGATAGTTAATGGTTTCAGGCTTTAACACCTCTCCAAAACTTTTTTCAAGAATATTATCAGGCGAAGCAAGCCCGATCGTAATTTTTGAGAATGTTGGTCTGGGACGATTGTCTCTTTTCATTGCCATATTCTAATTTCTTGTTACTGTTTTTTGTTTTTGTTACCAGCGACATCAACTCTATACATCTTCTGTTGCGTCGCACTCTTGTACGTTTTGTTCGTTCATCAGCAGGCCCCTTCCTCCATCTCCTTCCCCGAAGGGAAAGGAGCGGCGCTTAAATACAACTCCAAACTATATCTCTTCCACATCATCTATTATACATTTCCAAACAAACAAAGAACTTTTCTATCTAAGTTTCTCCGCCTCAGGCGGAGGACAGGGGGCTTTATTCAAACTTCAGGTCAAGCCCTAATCCTCTCAATTCATGAACCAATACATTGAATGATTCAGGCACACCAGCTCTTGGAACGTTATCACCTTTTACAATTGACTCGTATGTTTTTGCACGACCAATGATATCATCTGATTTCAGTGTGAGTAATTCCTGTAAAATGTTTGATGCACCATAAGCTTCCAATGCCCATACTTCCATCTCACCAAAACGCTGACCACCGAATTGTGCTTTACCACCAAGCGGCTGTTGTGTGATAAGGCTGTATGGTCCGATAGAACGGGCATGCATCTTATCATCAACCATATGATGAAGTTTGATCACATAAATAATACCTACTGTTGCTTTCTGGTGGAAACGATCTCCAGTTTCACCATCATACAAGTAAGTATGACCCATCATTGGGATACCTGCTTCAGTACAATAGTTAGCGATCTCATCAGTTGTAGCACCGTCGAAGATTGGCGTTGCGAATTTTACACCAAGTTTCTGACCAGTCCAACCAAGAACTGTTTCATAGATCTGGCCAAGGTTCATACGGCTTGGTACACCCAAAGGATTCAATACAATATCAACGGGTGTTCCATCTTCAAGGAAAGGCATGTCTTCAGCACGAACGATCTTAGCAACAATACCCTTGTTACCATGACGACCAGCCATTTTATCTCCCACTTTCAACTTACGTTTAACAGCGAGATAAACTTTTGCAAGTTTTAATACACCCGCTGGTAATTCATCCCCAATGCTGATGTTGAATTTCTCTCTCTTATAACGGCCTAACTCTTCATTAAACTTAATATTATAGTTATGCAAAAGAGTATTGATCTGCTCGTCGGTTTTCTTTTCACCAGTCCATCCAAGCGGATTTACGTTTGCATAATCAATTGTTGCAAGATTCTTTGGGTTGAACTTAGCTCCTTTACCGATCTGCACTTCACCAAAGTTGTTACTTACACCAGTACTTGTTTTTTCGCTAAGCAATTGCTGAAGTTTATCCAGCAACAATTCTTTAAGATCAGTTTCATTCTTCTCATGCATTCTCTCAAGCTTTTCAAGAGCTGCTTTCTCACGGATCTTTGAGTTCTTATCTTTCTTTGCTCTTTGGAAAAGTTTCTTACCAATCACAACACCTTCAACACCATTTGGCGCTTTCAATGATGCATCTTTTGCATCCCCGGCTTTATCTCCGAAGATTGCTCGAAGAAGTTTCTCTTCCGGGGTAGGATCACTCTCCCCTTTCGGCGTGATCTTACCAATGATGATATCGCCTTCTTTTACCTGTGCACCAATGCGAATGATACCATTTTCATCAAGATCTTTTGTTGCTTCTTCTGAAACGTTAGGAATATCTGGTGTTAATTCTTCTTCTCCCAATTTTGTATCACGAACCTCTAATTCATATTCAGAAATATGGACTGAAGTAAACAAGTCTTCACGAACAACTCTTTCGCTGATAACGATCGCATCTTCGAAGTTGTAACCCTTCCATGGCATGAATGCCACTTTCAGGTTTTTACCCAGTGCTAACTCGCCATCTTTTACGGCATAACCTTCAGTTAAGAAATCACCCTTCTTAACTTTCTGTCCTTTCTTAACAGCTGGTTTAAGATTGATCGAAGTCTCCTGGTTTGTCTTAATGAACTTAGTAAGTCTGTAAATTCTCAGATCATCTTCAAAACTTACAAGCCTGTCCATTGCATCACGATCATAACGAACATGGATCTCATTTGCATCTACAAATTCAACTATACCTTCACCTTCTGAGTGAATTTGAATTCTTGCATCACGGGCAGCTTTACCCTCAAGTCCTGTTCCTACGATTGGATCATCAGGACGAATAAGCGGAACTGCCTGGCGTTGCATGTTTGATCCCATCAATGCGCGGTTGGCATCATCATGTTCAAGAAATGGGATCAATGATGCACTCAAACCAACGATCTGGTTTGGCGCAACGTCCATATATTCTACTTCGTTCTTATCAAGAATAGGAAAATCACCAGTCTCACGGCTTACAACTTTCTCTTCTTTGAAGCTTCCTGATTCATCAAGCGGCGAATTTGCCTGTGCGATCTTCGCAGTATCTTCTTCTTCGGCACTTAAGAATGTAAGATGTTTCATATTCACTTTACCGCTTTCAACTTTGCGGTAAGGTGTTTCAATAAAGCCCATCTCATTGATCTTAGCATGTACACAGAGAGTAGATATAAGACCGATGTTCGGCCCTTCCGGTGTTTCAATAGTACACAAACGGCCATAGTGTGAATAGTGTACGTCACGAACTTCGAAGCCTGCTCTTTCACGGCTTAAACCGCCCGGTCCGAGTGCTGAGATACGACGTTTGTGAGTGATCTCGCTTAATGGATTTGTCTGATCAAGGAACTGAGATAGCTGTGACGTACCGAAGAATGAATTGATAACCGAAGAAAGTGTTCTTGCATTGATCAGGTCAACCGGAGTGAACACCTCATTATCTCTTACGTTCATTCTTTCACGGATCGTTCTCGCCATACGGGCAAGACCAACACCGAACTGAGCATATAACTGCTCACCAACTGTACGTACACGACGATTGCTCAGGTGATCGATATCATCAATCTCTGCTTTACCATTTGTTAAACGAACAAGATATTTGATGATCTCGATAATATCTTCTTTAGTTAAAGTCTTTTGCTTAAGCTCTACATCAAGATTCAGTTTGCGATTGATCTTATAACGACCAACTTCACCAAGATCATATCGTTTATCACTGAAGAATAATTTATCAATGATACCACGGGCAGTTTCATTGTCCGGGGCATCGGTACCACGCAATTGACGGTAAATGTGCTGTACAGCTTCTAACTCACTGTTTGATGTATCCTTGTTAAGTGTATTGTAGATGATTGCAAAGTCGCCACCAACATCTTCTTTCTGGATAAACACACTCTTCACATCCATTTCAGTGATCATGGCTATCGCTTCTTCATCCAACACAGAGTCACGTTCAAGTACGATCTCATTTCTTTCGATAGAAACAACTTCACCAGTATCTTCATCAACAAAATCTTCTACCCAGCTTCTTAATACACGAGCAGCGAGACGACGGCCAACATATTTACCTAATGTTTTCTTATCCGCTTTTACTTCATCGGCCATTCCGAATAATTCGAGAATGTCTTTATCAGTTTCATAACCGATAGAACGAAGCAATGTAGTTACAGGGAATTTTTTCTTACGATCAATGTATGCATACATCACGTTGTTGATGTCTGTTGCAAATTCCATCCATGCACCTTTGAAAGGAATTACCCTTGCGGAGTAGATCTTGGTTCCATTCGGGTGAATAGACTGACCAAAGAATACACCTGGTGAACGATGCAATTGAGAAACAACTACTCTTTCGGCACCGTTGATAACGAATGTACCTCTTGGTGTCATGTAAGGAATATTGCCAAGGAACACATCCTGGACAATAGTTTGGAAATCGACGTGCTCCTCATCATTACAGCTTAAACGAAGTTTAGCTTTAAGAGGAACAGCATAAGTCAATCCTCTTTCCATACATTCTTCGATGGTATAACGAGGGGGATCAATAAAATAATCAAGGAATTCCAGCACGAAAATGTTGCGGGTATCCGTGATTGGAAAGTTTTCTTTGAACACTCTGAACAAACCTTCAATATTTCTCTTGTCGGGAGTTGTTTCCAACTGGAAGAATTCTCTGAAGGATGCGATCTGGATGTCGAGCAGGTCAGGGGCGTCTGCGAGATGTTTGATTTTACCGAAATCTACCCTGTGATTCATTTTTGTTGAAGACATATCTGTAAAACCGGTTTTTTAGTTTTTGACG
>Ga0070698_100006295_pt1 | contig 12896 bp, 8 predicted proteins | sample KBSK1502metaG_FD_65477 | JGI IMG/M metagenome (GOLD analysis project Ga0070698, IMG submission 65477) | Corn, switchgrass and miscanthus rhizosphere microbial communities from Kellogg Biological Station, Michigan, USA - KBS K1-50-2 metaG | ecosystem: Host-associated > Plants > Roots >... | reverse complement strand
ATCAGCACGCTCGCGGCGTCAATCGTCGTGCAGTCGAATGCGAGTAATCGCTACGACGCCGCGAAAGCGATCGAGTCGTATCTTCAGACTGCGTACGGCTATTCGATGGAGATGAAGGCGGGTGGCTCCGATCCCCTCGCCGATTTCCTGTTCAATGTTAGAGCAGGCCATTGTGAGTATTTCGCGACGGCGATGACGGTGATGCTGCGCACGCGTGGTGTGGCGGCGCGCCTCGTGAATGGTTTTACTTCGGGCGAGTACAACGAAACCGCCGGCGCCTACACGGTGCGGAACAGCAATGCTCATTCGTGGGTCGAGGTTTACTTTCCGGAGACGCGTTCGTGGGTGACGTTCGATCCGACGCCTGCGGCCGGTCGCAGCGAACCGGTGCGCACCGGGCTCGCTGCGCAGTTGGAAAAATACGGCGAAGCCATCGAGCTGCTCTGGTTTCAGTATGTCGTTGGCTACGACAAGCAGGAGCAGCGTTCGCTTGCAGCGTCGATACACAACCAGGTGTTTGACTATGGCCGCACGGCTACGAATCTGCTCGTCATGGTGCAGGATGTTGCGAGGAAGAATTTTGCGCCGGTCACAGTCGGACTAATTGCCTTTGCCCTGGTGATATTTCTGGCGTTCTTTGGAAAAAGGATTTGGCGTTGGACGCAAGGCGGGCTTGTGTCCGGGTCTGCTGAAGGCAGAGCGCTTTCAAGTGTTCAGTTCTACGAGCGACTGATGTCGGCGATGGAGCAGCGTGGCGTGCCGCGCGATAAGTCTTTAACGCCGCTCGAATTTGCGGATACAGTGAAGTCCAATGAAGTGCTTTTGATCACGCGAGCTTACAACCGCGTGCGGTTTGGGAAAGAAAAATTATCGGCTACAGAGACGAAAGAAGTGGAGCGAGCTTTGTTTACTTTGGAAGATCTTGCCACGGATAAACACAGATAGATACGAATGAAGAAAGTTGGATTTATTAGTCTTGGTTGTCCCAAAAACCTCGTCGACAGTGAGGTGATGATGGGCCAGCTCAAGCAAAGTGGATATCAGATTACGCCGGATGCCGCCGATGCCGAGACGATTGTCGTTAACACCTGTGGGTTTATTGACTCCGCGAAGAAGGAATCGATCGATACGATCCTCGAAGCGGCGCAACTCAAGACAAACGGAAAGGCGAAACGACTAATTGTTGCAGGCTGTCTTGTGGAGCGTTACCGCGATGAGTTGAAGGCAGAAATTCCGGAAGTGGACGCCTTCATCGGGACCAGCCAGATCAACGACATTCTCACCGTTTGCGATCCGAAGACTAACACGCGCTCCCTCCCGGTCGTGCCGCTCGGTAATCAAAGCGCGACGTATCTCTACGACGAATCTACCCCACGCGTGCTCGCGACTCCGTCGCACTACGCGTTTGTAAAGATCGCCGAAGGCTGCGATCGCCCATGTGCGTTCTGCTTCATTCCGCAAATGCGCGGTCACTTTCGTAGTCGTCGCTTCGGGTCGATCGTTGCCGAGGCACATCAGCTCGCCGAAGAAGGCGTCAAAGAGCTGATCCTCGTGGCTCAGGATTCTTCGCGTTATGGCGAAGATCTCGGCAAGCAGGACGCGCTCGCGCGACTGCTGCGGGAACTCTCGCACGTCGACGGCATCGAGTGGGTGCGCGTGATGTACACCTACCCGACGCACATCAGCGACGCGTTTCTCGACGTTCTCGCCGAAGAGCCGAAGGCCGTGAAGTATCTCGACATGCCTTTACAGCACGCTTCGCAGAACGTGCTGAAACTGATGAAGCGTGGCGGCAATCGCAAGAGCCTGGAGCGCTTGATCGAGCGTGTCAGGAAGCGCGTGCCGGGGATCGGGGTACGGACGACGTTCATCTCAGGCTTTCCGGGTGAGACTGAAGACGACTACGAGGAGTTGCTCGGGTTCATCAAGAGTGTCGAATTCGATCGCGTCGGAGTTTTTACTTACTCGGATGAAGAGGGCACTCCGGCGTTCGATTTGTCGGAGAAAGTTCCGTCACGCACCGCCGCGCGACGGCGCAACAGTTTGATGAAAGAGCAGGCGAAGATTTCGCGACGCAAGAATAAGGCTCGTGTCGGCGACGTGGTCCAGGTGTTGTTTGAAGGCGAGTCGAAGGAGAGCGAACTGTTGTGGCAGGGCCGGATGGAGACACAGGCGCCGGACATCGACGGTTGTGTGCTGATTAATGATGTTCCCGATGGTGTGTTGCCGGCGGCGGGCGAGATGGTGAGTGTCGAGATCACGGAAGGGCATGAGTACGATCTGGTCGGAAGAATATTGACCGCGGATGAACGCGGATGAAACCGATTGATTACCTCGCCCTCGCGATTGCGACTTGTGGTGTTGGTTATTTGCCGTTGATGCCCGGAACGTACGGGTCGCTTGTTGGAGTTGGAATTTTTCTGGGCCTCACTCAAGTCGTCAAAGGGAATGCGTTAATTGCGGTCGTCGTGGTTGCGATTGTCGCCATCACATTTGTTGGGATCTGGGCTGCTTCGAGAACGGAAGAGTTGTCGGGTCGGAAAGATCCCGGCAAGGTGGTTGTGGATGAAGTTGCGGGCCAGCTAATCTCCTTATTCCCCCTCACGCTTTTCACGGACTGGACCATCGTCGCGGTCATCATTTCGTTTATTCTTTTTCGCTTTTTCGACATCGTTAAGCCATATCCTGCCCGGAGACTCGAAGCCCTCAAAGGTGGCTACGGAATCATGTGCGACGATCTGGTGGCTGGAGTTTATGGCGCAGCGATCACGGCAATCATCGTTGCCGTTTTTTAGGAGCGTTCGATGATCCGGACGACTTGAAGAACGCAGATCCGCCGTAATCAGTTTTCAGGCGTTTCCTCCCGCTTGTCCGAGCCTCCGATCCAGCCGCGCCGTCTGAAGAAAAGCAGCATCCCAACGGCCACCAGAATCATCAGTCCCCAAGCCGCGTAGTAGCCATATCTTGAATGCAGCTCGGGCATGTTTTCGAAGTTCATGCCGTAAACACCCGCAATGAAGGTTAACGGCAACATGACTGCCGAGAAGATCGTCAACACCTTCATGATCTCGTTCAGACGGTTCGACACGACTGACAAATAAGCTTCCAACGAACCGGTAATCAGATCGCGATAACTATCCGCGAGATCGACTACGCGCACGAGGTGATCGTAAACGTCGCGATAGAACGGCCGCATGTCTTGCGGTATCAACGAGAACTCACCACGGCTCATGCGGTGCAAAATATCCATCTGCTTGCCGGAAATGCGGCGCAGTCGCAACACGCTTCGCTTCAGATCCATGATCTCTGAAAGAATCTCGTTGTTTGGTCGTCTCAATCTGAAAATGTCGTCTTCGAGACGGTCGATGCGTTCATCAAAGTCGTCGAGTATTGGCGAATAGTAGTCGACGACCTGGTCCAGGATCTGGTGCAGCAGGTAGCCCGGTCCACGCTGGCAGGCGACAGGCGTCGTGCGCAGTTGCTGCTTCACGTTATTGATACTGCGAAACATGTCGTGGTGATAAGTGATGACGTAGTTGGGACCGAGAAATCCGTCGAGCTCGATGGTGTTGAAGCGATCGGGGCTGGTGTCGGCGGTCACGCCGTGCACGATGAAGTAGATGTAGTCCTCAAACTCTTCGATCTTCGGATAGTGGCGATTCTCGCGGCAGTCTTCCACGGTCAGCGGATGGAAGTTAAAGACGTCGAGCAGCACTCGTTCGTCTGCTTCCGTAGGCTGTTCCATGTCGACCCAGATAACTGACGAGAGATCCTTCAGCAGCTCAGGCAGGTCCTTGGCCGTAAAGTTCTCCTGAATCTTCTGAACGCCCTTTTTATAAACAAGAATCTCCATGCCACTCTCCTCGCCACAAAGAAATTTCAGCCACAAAAAGGCACAAAAAGCACAAAAGGATTAACTGTAGATCCCGCCTGGTGACCCCAAGCGACGCGTATCTATCTTAATTTCTTTTTGTGCTTTTTGTGCCTTTTTGTGGCTGAAATTTTTTTGTGGCACAATCCCGAAAACATGACGACAAAAATTTTCGTGGCGGATGATGTGAGCGAAAGTGGTCTTGGACCACTACGGAGCGCGGGTTTTGAGGTTGAGAAACGTCCTGGACTCAAACCGCCGGAACTACAGGAAGCACTGCGCGATTGCGAAGGTCTTATCGTACGCAGCGAAACCAAAGTCACTGCGGATATTCTCGACGCGGCTAGTAGTCTGCGAGTGATCGGACGCGCCGGCGTTGGCGTCGACAATATCGACGTTTCTGCCGCGACGATTCGTGGCATGGTCGTGATGAATGCTCCGGACGGCAACACGATCACGACCGCCGAACACACGATCGCGATGCTGATCTCGCTCGCGCGATCGATCCCGCAAGCCAACAGCAGTCTCAAAGCCGGACGTTGGGATCGCAAACAGTTTATTGGTGTCGAGCTTCAGGGGAAGACACTCGGCATCGTCGGACTCGGTCGCATTGGCCGCGTAGTTGCTTCCCGCGCGCGCGCGATGGACATGCAGATCGTGGCCTACGATCCATTTATCGCTCCCGAGCAAGCACGCGATCTCGAGATCGAACTGGCGCCGCTTGAGGAAGTATTTGCTCGCGCAGACTTTCTGACTGTCCACACGCCTTTGACTCCGGAAACGCGTGGGCTCGTCGATCGTGAAGCGATTGGCAAGATGAAAAAAGGCGCGCGGATCATTAACTGTGCTCGTGGCGGTTTGGTCGATGAAGAGGCGCTTTACGAAGCACTCATGAGTGGTGCGATTGCGGGCGCCGCATTGGATGTTTTTACCCTCGAACCGCCGCCTGCCGATTACAAGCTCCTGCAACTGGGCCAGGTGATCGTGACGCCTCATCTCGGAGCCTCGACAAAAGAGGCGCAGGAAGGCGTCGCGTTTACAGTCGCGGAGCAGATGCGTGATTATTTGCTGACTGGCGTTTTGCGCGGCGCAGTGAACGTACCGGCGATTGGAATCAAAGAGTTCAATCTGGTCCAGCCTTATGTGAAACTCGCCGAGAGTCTGGGCCGGTTTCAGGCGCAGCTTGTCGACAAGCCGGTGAGCGAAGTCAGGATTGAGTACGCGGGCGAGATTGTCGACATCGATGCGGCGCCGGTGACGCGCGCGTTTCTCGCCGGACTGTTGCGTGACGTCAGTGCGCGCGTGAATGTCGTGAACGCGTTTCTGATCGCCGAAGAGCGCGGGATAAAAGTGACGACGACTTACATCCGCACGTCTGGCGAACGTGCGCCTGCAATCCATACTGAGATCAGCGCGGGACCGTCGACGCAGAGTCTTGCGGGCACGCTCTTTGGCTATGGCGGACAACAGCGTGAAGGGCGTATAACCGAGATCGACGGCTTTCATCTCGAGGCGACACCGCATGGTCATATGCTCGTGACGCGCAATCATGATGTTCCGGGTGTGATTGGCGGTATCGGAACGATCCTGGGGAAGGGCGGCGTGAATATCAGTCGATTTCATCTCGGACGCCGCGAGCGTGGCGGCGAAGCGATGGCGGTGATTGAGGTTGATGCGCCACTGAATAAAGAGACTTTGCAATCACTGCGTTCACTCGAACAAGTTATCTCCGCGCAACCGATCGAATTATGAATCTTGTAAATCATGTGAATCTTCTTAATCCTGTAAAAGATTGACTCGGATTCATAAGATTAACAGGATGATCGCAACGCGATGCCAAAGCTCCCCTTATTGGTACTTGCACTGATCTCGCTCTTTCCCCAGGGCGATACGGGACAACTTAGCGGCAGAGTTGTCGATACCAACGGCGCGGTGGTTCCCGCCGCAAACGTCAGGCTAATCAGCCAATCGACCTCACAACTCCGCGAGATCACAACCAGAGACTCAGGTGACTTCTCGTTTACGCTCTTACCGCCCGGCGTTTACAAACTCGAAGTAGCCGCAACTGGCTTTCGTACTGTTCAGATCGACGAAGTACGCATCAACATCACGCAAACGACTTCCGTCGTCGTTCCTCTCGAACCCGCCACAGTTTCGGGCGTCGTCAACATCAACGCCGACGCGCCCCTCGTCCAACAGGAATCTTCGCAAATAGGCCGCGTGGTCGAAGGCCAAACTATTCGGCAGTTGCCACTGCCAACGCGCAACTTCCAGCAGTTGCTGACACTCTCTCCGGGCACGTCTGCCAGCGTTTCAAACAATACCGAACTCGGTCGCGGAGATTCGATCATCTCCGTCAACGGCCAACGCACGACCGCCAATAACGTCCGCATCAACGGCATCGACGCGAACGCTGTCGGCACGAATGCAACTGCGAACATCGCCGTACCCGCGACGGACAGTCTGCTGGAGTTCATCGTGCAGACGAGTCTTTACGATGCGACTCAGGGCCGGAACGCCGGTGGCAATGTCGAAGCTGTCACTCGATCGGGCGGAAACGACTGGCACGGCAATGCCTATTACTTCATCCGCAACAAAGCCCTCAACGAAAACGAATTTTTTCTCGAATCAGCAGGACAACCGAAACCTGTTCTGACGCGCCATCAGTTTGGCGGAACACTCGGTGGTCCAATCATCCGCGAGCGGGCCTTCTTCTTCGTCTCGTATCAGAGAACGAAGGAAACGAATGGTGCTTCGCTCAACAATAGTTTGTTGTTTCCGGTTATGCCCGCACCGTTGCGCGACAACAACAGGACCGCAGCCGCGTTGCAATCGACGTTCGGAGTGACGCCGAACCCGATTGCCGTCACGATTCTGAATCTTAAATTGCCGAACGGACAGTTTGCGATTCCCTCAGCCGCGACGCCTTCTGGATTGACTCCGATTTCTGCGATTTCACTTTTCCGCGAACATCAATTCAATGCCAATTTCGACGTCAATTTCAGCGACAACCACACCCTCTCGGCGAAGACCTTTGCAGCACGGAATCCACAATTCCAGTCAAACTTCAATTTTGCGGCACTAGGCAACGGCCCAACACAGTTGCCGGGCACAGGCGCGGAGCTGGTGATCATCCAGACACTAGATTCAATCTCTGACACTTACGTCATCACTCCAAACATCGTGAATCACGCGCGTTTCGGTTATGCGCGTTTGCGTAATACATCGACGCCTGACGAACCATTCACGGCTGCCCAACTCGGTATTTCGACCCCGTTGCAGAATCAGTTTCCGGGCATGCCGACTTTGATCGTGACGGGATTGTTTGTCTTCGGTTCTTCGCCGTTTGCCGATCAATCGTCGCGAATCAATGCCTTCACTGCCGCCGACACGCTTTCGATCGTGAGAGGGAATCATCAGCTACGAATAGGAGGCGAGTACAGACGCTCGCAGATCAACTTCTTCTTCAACGCCTTCTCACGTGGTCAAATCAGCTTCGCGAGCTTCAACGATTTTCTCGTCGGCAACGGCGTTTCGATTATCGGTTCCGGTGTCTTCGATCGCGCGGTGCGCATAAACGATTTGAGCGGCTTCGTTCAGGACGATTGGAAGTTCAGCCGCCGGCTGACGCTCAACCTCGGCGTGCGTTACGACTTCTTTGGTTTTCCGAGCGATATTCGCGGGCGCTTCGTAAATTTTTTGCCCGACCAGTTTCGCCAGGGAACTGTGGCCGTCCCGGCTGGTCCACCAAATGGATTTGTTCAGGCTGAAGGAGGAAGTCTCGCGGGCGTTCCCGAAGTCAAGTCGACACTCGTTCCGAGCGATAAGAACAACATCTCGCCGCGCGTTGGTTTTGCATATCGACTTAACGGTGCCGGCTCGCTGGTTCTGCGTGGTGGTTATGGCATTTATTACGATCGCTTCTCAACTCGGTTTGCGAATACGCAGTTGTTGAACTATCCGTATCTCGCACTTGCGGTCGGGTTGCCGGGGCTGCTGCGAACCTTTGCAAATCCGTTCATACCCGTTCCGCAGCCCGGCGCTTTTCCACTCAATCCAACGATTCCGTCGCCGCTTTCGCCGCTCGCGCCGATTGTCGGTGTTCCGATCAGCGGTCTCTTCGTCGATCCGGAATTGAGCACGCCGTACGTTCAGCAATACAACGCAAACGTTCAGTGGGAGATTTTCAAAGACTACCTGCTCGAGATCGGTTACGTCGGCTCGAAGGGCACAAAGTTGTTACAGGTCGTGAGTCTGAATCAGCCGGTTTACAACCGCACGGCCAACGTCTTCACGGCGCCGTTTGGGCCTGCGCTTTCGACGCAGAAGATGGTGGCTAACGGTATTCAGCAAACGCAAACGTCTGCCAATTCAAGATACAACTCGTTACAGATCAGCATGACGAAGCGTTTTAGTCGTGGGTTGCAGTTTCTCGCGGCTTACACACTCGGTAAATCAAACGATTACTACTCCGGCGGCTCGATCAATGAGGTTTTCGCAATGCCGGGCGATCAGCTCAACTGGAAACTCAACTATGGTCCATCCGACTACGATCGCCGGCATCGACTCGTGACTAGCTTCGTTTACGAGCTGCCAAAAGTGTCGAACGGCAATCGCGCGGCAAAGGCGTTGCTGAATGACTGGCAGATGAATGGAATCCTTACGTTGCAAACAGGCCTGCCGTTTACGATTATCGACTCTCCCAATCTTGCTATTATTCAACGTGCCAACTTTGCCGCAGGCGCCAACAATCTGCAGACAAGCGGCGACATCGAATCGAGGTTGAATCAGTATTTCAACACCGCGGCGTTTGCGTTGTCGCGCCCGATACTCGCCGGCGGGAATCTCGGCACGCCAAACAATCCGACGTTCGATCCGAACAATCCTTTTGGTAACACCCCGCGAAACTTTCTTTATGGACCAGGACAGAAGAATCTCGACTTTTCCGTGGTAAAGTTCATTCCTGTTAGAGAATCGGTGCGGGCGGAATTGCGGGCAGAGTTTTTCAATCTCTTCAACTGGACCAACTTCGCGAATCCAAACAGCAACATCGCTGTGCCGGCCACGTTTGGACGTATTACCACGACCAGTTCCGGGCCACGAGTGATCCAGTTCGCTATCAAAGTTAGCTTTTGAGAAATGGACGCCACTTTGGAGTGCGGCGGCCTGGCGCCGCTTTGTTATCGAATGCACGTGATCGAGGCCAAAGCGGCGCCAGGCCGCCGCACTCCAAAGTGGTGTCCAAAGCGGAGACTGCCTGAAGATGCACAGCGAGGAAAAGTCGAGTTCGTATGCGTGGTATGCGTTGGGGCTGCTGGCTGCGGTCAATTTACTCAATTATGTTGACCGCACGTTGATCTACATTCTGTTTGCACCGATCAAGAAGGAGATGGCGTTCTCGGATTTTGAGCTCGCGCTGTTAGGAACGACGTCTTTCGTCATCTTCTTCACCCTGCTTGGTGTGCCTTTTGGTCGACTCGCGGACCGAAGCTCCAGAAAGAACATGATCGCTGCGGGACTCGCAGTGTGGAGTCTCTTCTCCGGATTGACAGGATTTGCAACCGGGTTTTGGTCGTTGTTCATGTGTCGCGTGATGGTTGGTGTCGGCGAAGCGACATTAGCTCCAGCGGCGCTCTCGTTGTTGGGCGATTATTTTCCGCCGCAGAAGCGCGCAACTGTGCAGTCGATTTACGCTTCGGGAATTACAGTTGGCTCGGGTCTGGCTTTCTTTCTCGGCGGTTGGATCGGATTCAAGTATGGCTGGCGACCTGCATTTCTCTTTCTCGGTTTTCCTGGGCTGTTGTTTGCAGTGCTGGTCTTTCTGTTGAAAGAACAGAAGCGTGGTCGGACTGAAATTATTACGCCGAAATACACGAATGAGGATTGGAAACTACTCTTTCAATTGCGACCTCTGCGCTATCACTTTGCGGGCTATGCCTTCTTTGCTTTGGCCGCGAGCAGTCTCTCCATCTGGGGACCGACGTTTTTCACCCGCGTTCACGGATACAACATCGCCACACTCGGCATTGTTGCCGGTCTCACTTCGTTGACTTTTGGAATTCCCGGCACGGTGCTCGGCGGTTATCTCGCCGACAGACTGCGCCGGACCGGCCGTGGCGGACGTATGCGACTCGCCGCAATAGCTGCCTTGTTCGCTATTCCTTTCTGGATCGCATTGTTGTTTTCTTACAGCGTACCGCTTCTGTTGGTGTCGCAAGCAATTCTGCTTTCACTTTCCCTGATTTGGATCGCGCCTTCGATGGCCGACGTTCATGAGATGGCTGGTCCACATCTGCGTGGACTCGGCGCCGGCGTGTTTCTCTGCGTTGTGATGATCGCCGCTTACGGCATCGGCTCACCCCTGATCGGGAAACTGAACGATCTCTTTGGCGCGGCAACAAATCCGGGCGTGATGAGATACGGATTTTTGGTTAGTCCATTTTCCTGCTTCCTCGCCGCGATCTTCCTCTGGCGCGGCAGTAAAGTGCTCGAAAAATTCCGCGAATCAGCGTAATCTGTCCGGCGAAAATCGTATGGCAGTAAACCCTCAACCCAGTCGCTATGAAACCCCGTTCATCGCAGCGGATTATTTGCCGAATCCAACTGAACCGTCGCGTCGTCGCGTAGACTCCATTGACTTACTCCGCGGCATCGTCATGGTCGTGATGATGCTGGACCACACGCGGGACTTTGTTCACAACGCGGCCCTTGCATTTGATCCCACTGATCTCTCGCGCACGAATGTGGCGTTGTTTCTCACGCGCTGGATCACACACTACTGCGCGCCCGTGTTTGTGTTTCTGGCCGGAACTGGCGCCTACCTGCAATGGGCGCGCGGCAAAAGCAAGAAGCAGTTGTCGTGGTTTCTGGTGACGCGTGGATTGTGGCTGATCGTGCTCGAAGTGACGGTTGTAAAATTCGGCGTCACCTTCAATCCTGATCCTCGCTTCGTGGGTTTCTTACAGGTTATCTGGGTTATTGGCGTGTCGATGATCGTGCTGGCAGGGCTGATTTATTTGCCGAAGAGCGTCATCGCACTGTTCGGTTTATTGATGATCGCGGTGCACAATCTTTTTGACGGTTACCGGGTTGTCGGTTGGCGTGGTCCAGGGACGCCCGTTCCTGGTCTTGGGACAAAGCTTTGGATCCTGCTACATCAGCCATTTGACGGTTTCCCGATTCTGGGCTGGCCAAGTCCCGTGGTGTTTGAGATTTATCCGCTGATTCCGTGGATTGGCGTGATGGCGGTTGGATATGTTTTCGGCGCGCTCTATCGCGGGCACTCACAACCTCGCAAACGCTTGTTACTGATCATCGGCAGCTCAGCTATTCTGCTGTTCATCATTCTTCGCGCTATCAACGTCTACGGTGATCCTAACGAGTGGTCGTCACAAAAGAACATTGTTTACACAGTTCTTTCGTTTGTGAACACAACCAAGTATCCGCCGTCGCTGCTTTTCCTGTTGATGACACTTGGACCAGCGGCTATCGCTCTCGCCCTGTTTGAATCGGAACGACCGCGAGGTTGGATCAGGAACTTCTTCGTTACTTTTGGTCGTGTGCCGCTATTCTTCTATCTGTTGCAGTGGTACACGGCGCATCTCATCTCGCTGTTGCTGCACTTCGTGTTCGGCAAGCCGACGAGTTTTCTGTTTCAGGCGCCGTTGAACTTCGGCCCACCCCCTCAGGGAATCGGTTTCAATCTCGGTGTGGTTTATCTCTCGTGGATTGCGGGCGTTTTGTTGCTCTATCCGTTGTGTAAATGGTTTGCGGGAGTCAAAGCCCGTCGAAAAGACTGGTGGCTGTCGTATTTGTAACCACAGATTACACGGATAGAAATCCGGATTTTATTCCGTGTTATCCGTGGCTGTTTTAAGCTCACGAAACAGGCGCGCGAGGTCGGCTGCCTGGTAGTTGGCATTCAATCCACTCGGATTCGGTAACACCCAGAGAACAGTTTGCCCGATTTGATCTTCCTGACGGCCGACGTTTGCTTTCGGTTTGTTGAATGCCGTGCGGTAAGCGCCCACACCAAGTACGGCTAAAACTTTTGGACGATAGCGAAGCAGCTTCGCCCGCAATCGCTCGCCACCCGCAACAATCTCGTCTTTCGTCAACATATCTGCTGACGCGGTGGTACGCATAACAACGTTCGTGATTCCATAGCCACTCTTCAACAGCTCACGCTCATCAAACGGCGACAACAGCCGATCGGTGAATCCGCCGGCATAGAGCGCGGGCCAGAAACGATTTCCCGGACGCGCGAAGTGATGGCCCACGGCGGCCGTGTACAGACCCGGATTGATACCGCAGAAAAGAACGCACAGGTCCGGCGCGATCACATCACGAACCGTTTTCTCGGTAGCGGCCAGGAGTTGTTCTTTCGTCGGTTTCCAGGGTTTCGGCACGAAGAGTGTCAATAGACGTCGAAGTGAGTCTGGCGTGAAGTGCTCTGTTTTGAAATTCGATCGATCACGGTGACCTTCAGCAGGTAACGTCCGGTCGACAACTCGGTTAACGGCACCTCGGCGGCGTAGGGAAGTCGCGTCAGGTCAAGAACGCCGTCAGTGCTCACCTTGCGCAATGCAGTTGTGAGCACGGGTTGATCGTCACGAACAACCTGTACTTGTACGACAATGTCGGGCTTGTGGTCCTCCGGCGACAACAGCGTATTGTACGCAAAGATCAGAAAGCGCAACGTCGATTCGCGCCTGAAGCGATGGCCCGCACTCAGCGCTACCGGACTCGCGCCACCAGTTTCGGAAACGTTAGTCATCATCGCCTGCGTGCGTTCACCTAAAAGCAGACTGCTCATCGCCAATTTCTTGTCGATCAGATTCGGGATCTCGATCCATGCGTGTGCGCTTCCGATTTTGCCGCTCTTCTCTTCGCGTGCTGCGACTCGCACCTGGTAGAGACCCGGCGGAAGGCTTGCCGGATAGGTGAAGGTGATGTCGTTGTGATAAGTCTTGGCCTGTTCCAAACTCGGCGCCGTGGTGACAATTCGTTCCAGGAAACTCGTTTT
>Ga0070698_100006293_pt1 | contig 12897 bp, 7 predicted proteins | sample KBSK1502metaG_FD_65477 | JGI IMG/M metagenome (GOLD analysis project Ga0070698, IMG submission 65477) | Corn, switchgrass and miscanthus rhizosphere microbial communities from Kellogg Biological Station, Michigan, USA - KBS K1-50-2 metaG | ecosystem: Host-associated > Plants > Roots >... | reverse complement strand
TTTGCTCAATCTGAGGCGTGGAATTATACGCGAGATACAGGAACGCGCGCAAAAGAGGGATTTGCGGTTTCTTTTTCTCTGTGATCCTCTGTGTCTCCGTGTCTCTGTGTTGACGAAGGACTTGCCCTACCACAGAGACACGGAGACACAGAGGATCACAGAGAAAAAGAAAGGCTTAGGTCATCATGTCGATCTGATCCATCGGTGCGCCCGCCAGAGTTAACACAGTTTTACGGCCATGCTTGTCCCGCTGCATATTTCGCGCGGCGGCGGTCAATAACTCTTCAGTGGTCTCACCATCGTCTGGAAAGCAGGCGACTCCGACGCTCAAGCCGAGCCCAATCATCGTGCCCGTCCGTACAGAAAATAGTTGTTCCTCGATCGCATTGCGAATCCTTTCGGAGACGGCCGCAGCCATTGCGCTTGAGGCCATCGGCATAATCGCCACGAATTCATCGCCGGCATACCGCGTCAGAATGTCCATCTGTCTTAGCTCTCGGCGCATTACGCCGGCGGCGCTCGCTAGCAAACGATCGCCAATCGAGTGCCCATACTTATCGTTAATGATTTTGAAGTCGTCGATGTCCATGCTAATGACTGCGAGGGACTCTCGATTCATGCGTTGACACTCCGCAATTCGCTGTTCGAGCATCATGTAGAAGCCACGAGCGTTCGGCAGCTCTGTGAGGGGGTCGACGAGTGCACTCTCTCTTGTTTTTTCGTACGTTAGAGCGTTGTTCAGTGCACTGGAGGCATGCTGACAAACAGATTCCAAGAGACGAACGTGCTCAGTCGTGTAGGAGGTTCGACTCTTCGAGTAGAGCGTAATAGCCCCAAAAGAGCCGTCCTCTCTTAAGAGCGGTGATACCAGGACGCCACGATACTGCTTTGCGATTTCATCAGGTATCCCAACCATGTCGAGTTCAGGGGACGCATTGCACATCGAACGAGAGTTGGCAATGACCCACCCGGTGATACCATCACCGACATTCATTCGCCTGCGTGAGAAGAGTTCAGCATCCTCACCAGCAGCATGAGCGGCGGCAGCCTTTCCCGAGCGTTCGTCAACTACAAAAATGACACAGCTATCGAAGGGCACAATCGACTTGAGCTTATTTGCGACTAGCGTAACAGTGTCGCTCAGATTAAGTGACGATCCGATTGTCTGGGCGATTTCATGTAGAGCGAAAACTTCGCGCTGAGCCTCACTGATTGTGCGGAAGCCGGATGAAGTATCCTCAACCGAGCCTAAAATGTCTGACGCTAGACCAGCGTCTGGCTTTGTCTTCGTCTCATTGTCGAGCGCTGGCGTCTCAGAGGGCACCTGCTCCTGGATATCTTCGAGGCCAATCAATTGATCAAACTCTTCCACGTGCGCGATGAACTTTTGGACGACTTGCGGATCAAACGCTGAGCCAACCATTCCGCGCAATAAGGTAAGAGATTCTTCCCGCTTCATCCCTTTGCGATAAGGACGGTCACAACGAGTTGCGTCGTAGAAATCCACAACTGAAATAATGCGCGCGACAAGCGGAATCGCTTCGCCCTTCAGTCCCTTCGGGTAACCGCTACCGTCCCACTTTTCATGGTGGTAGCGAACAATATCCTCAACCGGATAAGGGAAGTTGACGCGTCTCAAAATGTCGCCACCCACCGTCGGATGGATTTTCATTTTTGCGAATTCAGCCTCTGTTAGTTTGCCTGGTTTGTTGAGGATGTATTCGGGGACTGCAAGCTTTCCAATGTCGTGAAGCAGCGCACCTGCGAATAAGGCCTGGACTTCCGGCTTAGTTACTTTGAAGAGCTTGCCCATCTGAGTCGCATAGATTTGAGTGCGTCGAACGTGACCGTGAGTCGTTTGGTCCTTTGCGTCAATAGCGATCGCCAACGACTCGATGGTGTTCATGTGGATGTTCGCCATCTCCTCAATATGACGGCGACGTTCCGCCTCAGCACGCTTAACCTCTTCTAGTCGCCCTTCGTTGAAGCGGTAGAGCAGGTGAGTTAAAGCGGAGATCAGTAGACCAAGAAGCACATACGACGAATCCCGATGAATAATGGCGGTGTAGAAAAGAACGGCGGATGCGGCGCCTGCGAGTTGAGTCGTCATCGTCCAAACAACGCTTTCCGGTGACGGGATCAATTTGAACTTGCCGGCATCGATGCTTAGAAACCAGGTCGCTGCAACTGTATTCAACGAGTATTGCAAGATGGCGAGTGCGAAGAGGGGCACCACAAGTTCATTGAGGGGGAGACCGTTGGACGACGTTTGGGGCTCGACTGCGATCAAATCCACCAGAAAACCGTACAAGGATGCGGCCACAGAGGTAGAAATGATCGCCATGCCTGTCGTGAAGATCATTTCCCGCCGAGTGCCAAGGCGATAGGTGGAGACGAAGCCGACAAAAGCGGCTAACAGGATAGCGGGTCCGACAGCATTTGTTGGAGGAGCAGCATAGAGGACGACCGCTAGGAAGACGAAAGCGTCAGCGATCGATTTCCGGTAACAGCGAACTCCATCTGTGCTGGTAACAGAAACCGTAAAACGACTAGCGGCTACCGTGAGCACTAATAGCACTAGCCACGACACCATTCCGGCGTTACCGAAAAGCGGGAGCCCTAGTGTGCCCAACAACGCTAAGAGCAACAGCAAAATGCCGGACACAGAAATCGCCGACAAAAGAGCCGTACTCTTCCAGTTAGACTTCAACATTAATGTGTTCGTCGATCCTTCCTGAAATAAGAGCTGTCCTTATTCCCACAAAGCCAAGCAAGCTGGAAAGGGTATCTGGGTCGAGAAAGACCCTACGCGGAGTCAAGATGAGAGTGCAAGCCAGAGCGCCAACAATGTTTGGCACTGGCCAACTATAGAGGTTTCAGCGGGTTGACGTCAAGAAGCTTCCCCAACGCCTGAGCTTTGCTGAGGAGTCATAGACTGCCCAATTGCAGACGAAAAGCCTGTAAATCAGTGACTGGCGTCTTACAGACGTAGTTTTCACAAACATAGGCTGTCGTTTGTCCCCCAACCAGCGGACGGTCCTCAAGGAGCGCAATCGAGACCTTTGGCTCAGAATCCCCTGTGTGCGAGGTAGTCACGACCTTGTTGGGAAGGTAATTTCGCCAGGCTTCTCGACGAAATTCGGCGAGTGAGCCCGCGTCGGTGCCAACTATTGCGATTTCTTTTGGACTCGACAGGAGGAAATCGATGGCTGAGAGTGCGTAACCAAAGCCAGCCGGGTATTTCTGTGCTGAGTCAGCAACATCCCTGAGGACGGAAACAGCTCGATTTCGATAATTCTCGTTGCCAGTTAGGATTGCGAGCCGCAGCAGCACCAGCGCGGCAACAGAGTTTCCAGAAGGCGTTGCATTATCGAAATTGTCCTTCGACCGGACGATCAGGTTTTCGTGACTCTTTCCGGTGAAAAAGAAGCCGCCATTTGTTTCATCCCAAAACTCATCGATCATCCGATCAGTCAACGCCAAGGCCTCTCGCAACCAGATGAACTCTCCCGATGTTTCATGCAGTGTAACTAGACCCTCGATTAGAAAAGCGTAGTCTTCCAGATACGCATTGTATTTGGCCACTCCGTCTTTATAGGTCCGGAGTAAGAACCCATCGCGTTGAAGGTTAGACAATACAAACTGCGCGTTTCGCCGGGCAGCATCGAGATAGTTGGGCCGGTCAAGAACTACTCCGGCTTCGGCAAAACTGGCCATCATCAAGCCATTCCACGCCGTCAGTATTTTTTCATCACGGTCGGGCTTTACTCGGAGTTCTCTTTTTTCAAAAAGCTTGCGTCTGCTTTGTTCCAGGGATGTTTCCAGTTCAGAGACTGAGATTCCGAGCTTGGTTGCAACCTCGTCCTGGTTCCAGTTTATGTTTGGGATATTCTTGCCTTCGAAATTTCCCTGTTCGGAAATGTCGTAATAGGCATTGAATACGGCAGCATCTTTCTCACCAAGAATCGAAGTGATTTCAGCCATGTCCCAAACGAAGAACTTGCCTTCGTGTCCTTCAGAATCAGCGTCCTGCGTTGAGTAGAAACCGCCCTGTGGATTTGTCATTTCCCGGATAACGTAGTCGAGAATGCCTTCCGTGATCCCACGAGCGAGGACGTCATGGCTAACCTGAAAATAGTGCAAGTAGAACCGTGAGAGCAGAGCATTGTCGTAGAGCATTTTCTCGAAATGGGGGACTAGCCACCTGGCATCGGTTGAGTACCGATGGAAGCCACCTCCCAACTGATCGTACATTCCGCCTTTCGCCATCTTTTCCGCCGTGTGGCGAACGATCTCGAGCGTTTCAGTCTTTCCGGCACGAGTGTAGGTTCTGAGCAAAAACTCAAGCGTCATGGCAGGTGGAAATTTTGGCGCGTTGCCAAACCCGCCATTCACTGAGTCGTACCCTCGTACTAGCCCCATGTAAGCAGCGTCAAGCAACTCTTTTACTATTGTTTGACCCGAGCCACTGGTTGAGCTAAGGCGTTGCAACTGTTCAAGCAAAGCTGTGGAGGTCTCGACAATGTCACTCTGACGGTCGCGATACGCTTCCGAGACGCTAATCAGAACGCGCGGAAAGCCCGGCATGTTGTAACGATCCTGAGGGGGAAAATAAGTGCCACCATAGAACGGCATCGCTTCTGGAGTCAGAAACACTGTCATGGGCCAGCCGCCGTGATGTGTCATCATCTGCACGGCATTCATATAGATTTGATCCAAATCGGGCCGCTCCTCACGATCAACTTTGATGTTCACAAAGTTTTCATTCATGAGTTGCGCGATCTCTTCGTCTTCGAATGACTCGTGCGCCATGACGTGACACCAATGACATGCCGAATAGCCGATGCTGAGCAGCACCGGCTTATTCTCCGCTCGTGCTTTGGTAAAGGCCTCATCGCCCCACGGATACCAGTCAACGGGGTTGTGCGCGTGTTGCAGTAGGTAAGGGCTACTTTCGTGGATGAGATGATTTGTGAATTCGTGTTCTTCGGCTGTACCTGCTGGATGTTGCAATGCTCACTCCTTGAACCAGTATTTTGTTTTCTTTGCCCAGGTGCTGCTGGGATACTTCCTGTGTAACAGATCAAACGCTGCTTTCGACCATCGTCCAGAATCTTTATCTGTGCACCCGTAACGCGTTGATGTGACCGCGAGGTGAAGTGCTTCGGGAATGCGCGGATCTGTTGGATTCTTTGTTCCCCACTGGATTACCTGCTTACATAGATAATTTGGAATGGCACCAAGACTGGTGAGCGTCTTCCACTCTCTTCCACCAGCCGCTCGCTGGGCATCTGTTAGAAAAACGGGGCTATTAATGACGCTCGTGGTGAAAGAAGCAATCTCATCGTTATCTTCCGCAGCGGGATCCGGCGAAAGCGTCAACGACGCTCCGCACCACCAGTTGTCGCGATACGTGTCTTGTTGGTTCAATGCGCTGCTGCGGCTCATTCCAGTGTCCACAATCGGTTCGATACCTGGAAACTTCAGCCATGCATAAAGCGCCGAAAATTTCTTGGCTTCGGATTGTGGTGTCTTGAGAAAATCGTCCAAATTCGCCGAGAGACCTGGAACTAAAGCCTTCAGCGTGGGAACGAGTTCATCGGCGGTCTTGTAGTCGCCCAGCAAGACCGATCTAATCCAGACTGCCTGCGCAAGGTCGCTCCGCAAATGTTGAGGTAACGCCTGACTCATGGCGGCGTCCTTCAACAGAGCAAGCGGCATTTGTTTATTCAAAGTCTTTGCCGTGTCGTCGTCGAACAGTGGTTTCCCAAGAATCGCTTTGCCCGCCTCCGAAACGTCTTCATTTTCTGCGGGCAGCTCTCTACCATCCTCATTCCAGCTCAAAGAAGCAGGTATCCTTGCAGCGTGATTCAAAAAATCGGCAAGGCTGGTTGCCAGCATCATGCGGTCGTCGATCAAGAGGTTCAAAGAAGAGGCATCAAACTGAGCCCGATTGTTTTTGAGTAGCTGATCCAGCAGCGAACGAGCTTCGTCAAATTTTTCTGACCGCATTAGCAAACGGATAGTGTAGAAGCGAGCGGAGGCAAACGCCGCCGAGTTCGATTTGATACTGAGCGCCTCTCTAATTAGATCGCTAGACCTGGCATTCTTTGGGTCTATGCTGGCAAGTGCTGCGATGAGCCATGTGTGAGCGTGTGTCGCTTGCCAACGAGACAGTGCGTGAACTGCGTCTGCGTCAGAACCTGACTGAAGAGTCGAGATCCAATCTGTGAGATCGTCGCTGCGCAAATCGTCCAAAGGCTTCGGGCCTGGTGCGGGCTCGTCTGAACCTAACACTCCGTCGAGCAGGATTGTGTAGTCCCACAAATCCTGCTTTAGATGATCATTTGCGCCTTTATTCATCAACGAGTGCGCCAGCTCGTGCATGCGTTCCGAAGGACGCAGCCGCAAGTGAACGAGGTCGAGAAGGCCCTTTGAGGAAGCATGTGTACTTGCCAATTTCTTGTCTGCCAGCACCTTTTTGAGTTGCGCCTCAGCTTGGCTCAACAAGTCTTTCTTTGTCTCATCAGCCCCGAGACTTGCCTGACGAATGAAGGTTCGTGCGATTAGGTAAGTTGCCAACGTTTGCCACGGCGACGAAGCGTCAGCAGCGATGGCCTCGAATTCCTTGCGAGCCTCCTCAAACCGTGTGGAATAAAAGTTTGCGGCGGCGATTTGGTATCTTCGATCGGCTTGGGCCAATGCATCCGCGTCCGAGGAAAGTGGGGAAGGAATATTCTGACCTGTGGAACAGTTTGAAAAGACTGTGTCCTGGGCTTCGATCCAAGTTCGAACTGCAGGACTGTCGGCACCGTACTTTTTCATCCGATCGTTTAATGTAGAAATGGCGGAATCAAACGCGTCGTCGTTGCAGTTCAGAAAAGTTTCATATTGATTAGGTTTTTCTCGATGTCGATACACATCTATCTCTGATAACTCTTGTAGACGCGGGACTTTTTTTCGAACTTGGGGCCATGACTCGCCCGTCGCTTGCTCGTCGGTCGTATTCCACGCGGGCGTAAGACGCTCTTGCCAAAGGTCAGTTAATGCCTTTTCTTCCTTAGGATTGAATGGAGCATTGGCCAGATGACGATAGGCAACGTAGAGATACGAGCGCGCGTAACTGGGTTGAACAACCCCAATCTCTCCGCGTGCATAACGATTCAATGGGAATGCTGGGTGGGCGGTGAAGACGAACACAGCTTCCATTGAGAATGGTCCGCAACCGAGGCTGGCAGAGTTGAATACAACTATAAGAAGAACCAAGGCGACGAGAGTGCGTGGGAGCGATCGGGTCATTGTTTATAGCTCCAGCGTTAGAAAGAAGCTTGAACTCACACGATCTTTCTGGTGGAAACGAAGTTTACACCAGCCGTCAGGCTTCGACGCACGGAAAACCGTTGAAACGGTAATGACATACCCGCCTCACCTGGCCTTTGCTCCGGAGGAGCAGCATGTTTATAGCTCTCAGCCTTTAAGATTTTGTCGCTCCGCTAGGAGTGAGATGTTGATTCAGTTACATGGCGCTCCTGCCGGAGCGCTCTATTCCAAAACCACCTCACCTATAAACATACTGCTCCTCCGGAGCAAACCCCTTGTACAGCCTCTCTTGTATCGATCTTTTAGATACAGGTAAATCACTCTCTTAGCCGAGCCACACGCTTTTGCTATACTGCTTTACTGAATGGCCATTCATTTTGTAGAGGTTGATTGATGGAACGTGAAACCCTCGAGTTCGACGTTGTCTTTGTTGGTGCAGGTCCGGCAAATCTGAGTAGCGCTTTGCACCTTGCCCGTCTTGTCAAAAAACACAACGAAGCAGTTGCAAACAGTGAGGTGCCGGGCGAGGCCCTCGGAGACATTGAGATCGCTGTTATTGAAAAGGGTGCGACAGTTGGTGCTCACATCTTGTCAGGTGCTGTGATGGATCCAAAGGCGCTGAAAGAGTTGATGCCTGACTTTGTTGAGCAGGGTGCTCCTCTCGAATCGCCGGTGAAGGAAGACTTTTTCCTTTATCTGACTGCGAAGTATGCGGTTCGATCGCCCATCACTCCGCCGCCTTTAAAGAACCACGGTTACTACATCGTGTCGCTGAATCGATTGACTGCCTGGTTGGGCGAGAAATGCGAAGAAGCCGGCGTAAACATTTTTCCTGAATTTCCGGGCGCCGACCTGCTTTACGATGAGGGGGACAGAGTTATCGGCGTGCGCACTGGCGACAAGGGCATCGATAAGGAAGGACATCGCAAGGCCAATTACGAACCAGGCGTTGATCTAAGAGCGAAAGTCATAGTTTTGGGTGAGGGGCCACGCGGTTCGCTAACGAAACAATTGATTCAGCGACTTGGTCTCGATGAAGGACGTGAACCGCAGGTCTACAGCGTCGGCGTAAAAGAGCTTTGGGAATTGCCGGACGATCGTTATCCGGCAGGACGGGTTACACACACGCTGGGTTTTCCATCGGACAGTCAGACATATGGTGGTGGTTGGATCTATGGCATGCAGAACAACATCGTCAATATCGGATATGTCACCGGTCTTGACTACAAGGATCCGATGCTCGATCCACACGCCGAGTTCCAGCGATACAAGACACATCCTTTCATCGCCAAGCTACTGGATGGAGGGAAAATGATTCGGTACGGCGCCAAGACCATTGCTGCCGGCGGCTACTTCGCGATGCCAAGGACGTATGCTGACGGCGTACTCTTGGTCGGCGACTGCGCGGGCTTCTTGAATTCCCAGCGACTCAAGGGAATTCACTCGGCGATCAAAAGCGGGATGTTAGCAGCTGAAACAATTCTCGAAGCGTTAATCGCGCGTGACTTTTCAGCGAAACAACTACAGCGTTACGAACAAATCGTGAACGATAGCTGGATTATCCCCGAACTCAAAAAGGTCAGAAACTTTCATGCTGGCTTCAAGCACGGACGTTGGATGGGAATTGTTAATACGGGTCTTCAGTTTTTCACAGGTGGGCGCGCGTGGGGAATCTTTGATCGCGACAAAGCTATCGCGGGCCATGAAGAGATGAAGAAACTTTCAGCTTACGGCTATCATGGCGATAAGTTGGAGCAGCGTTACAACGGGTTACGTTTTGACGGCAAACTTACTTTCAACAAAGTCACTGACGTTTATCACGCCGCGGTAGGCCACGATGAAGATCAGCCGGCGCATTTGCACATTCTCGACCTTAACATCTGTTCGACGCGTTGTGCAGAAGAGTATGGCAACCCTTGTCAGCGGTTTTGCCCCGCTGCCGTATACGAGATGGTAGACGATGGTGGAAACGGCAAGCGGCGTTTGCAGATAAACTTCTCAAACTGCGTTCACTGCAAAACCTGCGACATCATGGACCCGTACCAGATTATTAACTGGGTGACGCCTGAAGGTGGTGGCGGTCCGGATTATAAGGGAATGTGAGTGAGTACCCGCGACTGTTTGAGAGGTTTTCTCTGGGCAACCTCGGTGTTCCCACTATGGCGGTCCAAATACCTTCACCACAGAGACACAGAGGACACTGAGGTTACACAGAGAAATCACGAGTTTACAATCGCACTTACTCCGCCGGGGACTTCAGTCCTTCTTCCTTGATACTGAAATGAACTCGCCCGCGAATCACTTCTTCCAAAGCGATTCTGGTCGGTTTGTGTTTCTGCGGATCGATCTCAATTCGGGGTTGCGCGCCACGTTGAAGCTGTTTGCTTCGCTTCGCCGCAAGTATGATGAGGCGATACTTCGAGTCAACCTCTGGACTTTCTGATCCATCTACTGCGTTGTCGATCTGTGTAATTGCTGTCGGCATGTGGTTGTTTGGTGCTCCTTCTCAATCAAGCCTGAAGATGTCTCTAGTTAGTTTTGAATTTTTGTATCACTTCGTTTATCAAAATCTCCTGACGTAAGCAACGCGCTCGTTCGGCCGTAACAATCGCTGCGAGCTGCGCTGCCGCACGATCAATCTGATCATTGACTATCACGTAGTCAAAAGTCGCATATTGGTTTAGCTCTTCGGGGGCATTGCGTAACCTGACGGCTAAGTCCTCGGGACTGTCCGTGCCCCGCGCCACTAAACGCTCTCGCAGTGTCTCAAGCGACGGTGGCAGAATAAAGATGCTGACTGCATCGACTCCCAATCGCTTTATACTGGCGGCCCCCTGGACATCTACCTCAAGAACAATGTCCGAACCGGCGGCAGTCTCCTCCGCGACCTGGCGTCGAGCTGTGCCGTAAAGGTGGCCATGCACATTGGCCCACTCGAGAAACTCGTCGGCCGCGATCATTTCTTCAAATCTCTTGCGGTCAACAAAAAAATACTCGCGGCCATTAACCTCTCCGTTCCGCGGCACGCGAGTCGTATACGACACAGAATAACTAAGATCGCGCACAACATCCAGCACGCGACGAATCAGAGTGCCCTTGCCGCCTCCCGAAGGCGCACTTACCACATACAGGACGCCTCGTTGTGAGGGTTGAATTTTCTGGGTCTCGGACTTGAGGTCCTTCACTTTACTCGACATTCTGGACTTGTTCGCGAAGTTTTTCGACTTCCGCTTTGATCGCTAATCCAGCTTCCTTAATTGCAAGGTCAGTTGACTTTGACAGAGTTGTATTGGCTTCCCGGTTTAGTTCCTGAAGCAGAAAATCAAGCATCTTGCCAGTCTCACCCGCCGACTCAATTGCTTCCTGGAACTGAGAGAGATGACTGCGAAGGCGAACCATTTCCTCACTAACATCAGAACGATCCGCAAGGTAGGCAACTTCCTGAGCCAATCTGGCAGGGTCGATTTCGACAACTTGACCACCGCGATTCAGCAATTCACCGATTCGTTTTTGAAGACGCAGTCTATAAGCATCAGCCAACCCCGCGGCCGCGCGCTCGATCGTTGGTACTAATCCTTCGATCTTTTGCAACCGGTCGCGCAATTCGTTGCGAAGTGCTTCACCTTCCTGCTGTCGCATGTTTTCCAGTTCATCGAGCGCTTGATCGATAGCTTGGTCCAGGGCAGCGATCATTCGTTCGTCGATTCCATTACGAGCCGGCTGTAACGCGCCTGGAATTCTAGCGAGTACGTTGATATCCAGTTCACCACCGATCTCGAACTCCTGTTGCATCTGTTTTAGGGCGCTCACGTAACCTGCGATCAGAGGACGATTCAACTCATAAGCCACCTGCGCAGTCCGTTCGAGGCTGACAGTAACGTCGACGCGGCCTCGTGAAAGGCGAGAGGTGATTCGGCGCTTAATCGACGATTCAAGGGCCGACAGCTCCGCACCCACTCGCAGGTGAATATCCAGGAATCGATTGTTAACGGTTTTGAGATCGACTGAAACGGAGAAATCATCTCCATTCACCGTTCCCTTACCATAGCCGGTCATTGATTTCATAAATTGAAGAATGATCTTTGTGCTTTGAGCTTCGTACCTTGCTCGTTTGTGACGCGACCCAATTTGCCAAACAGTTGTTCGAGGATCTTGCAGATCCTACACCTGCTCCTGCCCCTAGCTCGTTCCAATCGCGGTCAGCTCCTCCTCCTCGTCTGCAAACTGCAGTTCGTAGAGCCTCCGGTATTGCCCACCTTTGGCCAGGAGTTCGGCGTGATTTCCGGTTTCGATGATTCGTCCGCCTTCCATGACGACAATCACGTCGGCCCGTCGTATGGTCGACAATCGATGAGCGATCACAATCGTTGTGCGGTCGCGAACCAGGTTAGCAATAGCTTGTTGTACCAGTCGTTCCGACTCCGCGTCGAGCGCTGAGGTGGCTTCATCCAGTATCAGCACTGGAGCATTTACCAGAACGGCGCGGGCGATAGCAAGACGTTGTCGTTGACCGCCAGATAAAAAGATTCCACGCTCGCCGACAATCGTATCGTAGCCGCTTGGCATTTCGCGAATGAAGTCATCAGCGAGAGCGATCGTCGCCGCCTCTTGGATCTCGGCGTCGGTAGCATCTGGCTTGCCGTAAGCAATGTTGTGCCGAACTGTGTCGTTGAAGAGCACGGTCTCCTGAGTTACGAGCGCAATCTGCTTTCTAAGACTCGAGACAGAGACGTCCCGCAAATCAATACCGTCCCACAAGACAGCTCCTGATTTCGGGTCATGAAAACGTGGCAACAGCTTCGTTAATGTTGATTTGCCCCCACCAGACTCGCCAACTAGCGCGACCATCGAGCCAGCTGTGATATTTAGATCGACATTTTTTAAGACCGCGCGCGATTCGTTTGCATATCCGAATGAGACATCTCGCAGTTCTATGTTCGTCTTTAATCCCGACAGCTTTTGCGCGTCTGCTTTTTCTATGATCGCAGCGTGTTCATCCATAACTTCCCAAACGTGTTGGGCCGCGGCGAGAGCCTGCTCCATGCTATTTTGAAGACGCGAAAGCTTGCGCATCGGGTCGTAACTGCGGAACAGGAAAAACAGGAATGTAAGGAACTGTGCGGTGTTCATGCGACCAGCCATGATTTCCTGCTGACCAAAGAAAAGAAGTATTACCACGAATACAATCCCAATCATTTCGATTGTTGGCGGAGCCGCACCCGCGATGCTGGCGCTGCGCAGGTTAGCGCGCACAATCGACTTCGCAACTTCTGCAAACCGAGCCGACTCCCGCTTCTCAGCACGATAGGCTTTGACGATGCCCTGATTTGCGAGCGCCTCCTGAGCGGTGTCTGTCAGATGCTTACTACCCTCAAAACTTTCTCGGGCGAGATTTCGCAGCGCTTTTCCAAACTTCGCGGTGAGGACAGCAATGATGGGAGCAATCGCCAGAGAGCCTAGTGTAAGTCGCCAACTGAAATAAAAGGAGGCGCTCAGGAACCAGATCAAGGTGAAGCTTTCGCGAAGCATGTCACGAATCGTGGCCGTGACCGCATTCTCGATCGCGGCGGCACTGGA
>Ga0070698_100006292_pt1 | contig 12897 bp, 11 predicted proteins | sample KBSK1502metaG_FD_65477 | JGI IMG/M metagenome (GOLD analysis project Ga0070698, IMG submission 65477) | Corn, switchgrass and miscanthus rhizosphere microbial communities from Kellogg Biological Station, Michigan, USA - KBS K1-50-2 metaG | ecosystem: Host-associated > Plants > Roots >... | reverse complement strand
GCTTCATCAAAACCAAAGAAACAGGAAGAAGAGGATGATGAAGATGATCTGGCAGAAGATGAGGAGATGGATGTGAAGGCTGCAAAAAAAGGGAGTAAACCTGCCGCTGCAAAAAAAGGCGATGATGATGACGATGACGATGCCGGTGAAGATGAACCGGATGAGTGGGAAAAGCCTGAAGAAGAAGAGGAATGGGATCCTGACTTCGATGAATTCGATATTCCTGCTTCAAAGAATAAAAAAAGCGCCGGCGCTGCCGGTGTAGGAAAAAAGGGCAAGGAGGAAGAAGACGATTTTAAAGTGGATGATGAATTTAAGGAAATGGGGCTTTATGATGACAGGTATGACGATGATGACGAGGATGATTATTAAAAAGATTTTATTTTCCGTTTTATATTTTGAACGCAACCAATACTAACTGCATTTTTGCTGTTACCGATCTTGAAGATGCAAAAAGAAAAATGCTGAGCTGGGCCAACCGGTTCGGCATTTTTTGTTTTTTGGATAATCATCGCTATCAAACAAATTATCACTCTGTTGAATGTTTACTGGCAGCTGGCACTGAAAGCAGCTTTACTGCAAATGCCGGTAATGCGTTGACTGATCTTCAAAATTTTATCAATGAAAGACCACGATGGTTATTTGGTCATTTAGGATATGAGCTGAAAAATGAAATTGAATCGTTGACCTCCTCACAAAAAAGCAAATTAGGATTTCCGGATATTTTTTTCTTTGAACCAACAACCATCATCAGGCTTTCTGAAAAAGAAATGGAAATTGAAAGTGAAGAGGATACGGGAAAAATTTTTGAAGAGATCATGCACAGCGATCAAACGATAAGATTACAACATGATCCGGTCAATATTCAACAAAAGGTTTCAAAGAAAGAATACATTGATACGATCGAACAATTAAAAAAACATATTCTTCGTGGTGATTGTTACGAGATAAATTACTGCATAGAATTTTTTGCGGAAGAAGCACAGGTTGATCCTTTATCTGTTTATCAAGAACTCAGCAACAATTCACCAAACCCTTTTTCTGCCTTATATAAACTGGAAGATAAATGGCTGTTCTGCGCCAGCCCTGAGCGATTTTTAAAAAAGACAGGCGCCACTATTTTATCACAGCCGATCAAAGGAACATCGTCCAGATTTTTAAAAGATGATAGCAAGGATAAAAAGAGCAAAGAAGAACTTTTTACAAGTGAAAAAGATCGTTCCGAAAATGTAATGGTGGTTGATCTTGTGCGCAATGATCTTGCGCGGGTTTGCAAAGAAGGAACAGTGAAAGTGGATGAGTTGTTTGGTATTTATTCTTTTCCGCAGGTTCATCAAATGATCTCAACAGTAAGCGGTGAGTTGAAAGACGGGATTTTTTTTACGGAAATTATCAAAGCAACTTTCCCAATGGGCTCTATGACCGGTGCGCCAAAAACAAGAGTGATGGAACTGATCGATCAATATGAAAGATCGGGACGAGGAATTTTTTCAGGAGCGGTCGGTTATATCACTCCCGAAGGAGACTTTGATTTTAATGTGGTAATAAGAAGTATCATGTATAATGTTTCTGAAAAATATCTTTCTTTTATGGCTGGTTCCGGGATTACTTTTTACAGCGATGCAGAGAAAGAGTATGAAGAATGTTTATTGAAAGCGGAAGCGATGAGGAGTGCGGTGAATAAATAGATTGACCTTCATTATTTTTATTCACAATTTGAATTTTTTGTTTGAATATATAGGTACTGAAAGTATCATTATCTTATAAAATTAAGTTTTTATGAAAAAAATTGGTATTCTTCTATTGATCATTTATCCTGTTATGGGTTTTGGTCAACAAAAGGAATTTGAGGGTGTGATAACCTACAACGTCAATTTCAAATCAAGGAAAAAAGAATTTGATGATAAATACTGGAAGAATATAATGGGTAGTGGTGATGATATGACTATAATCATAAAGCAAGGAAATTATTTAAGACAATCAGGAATTGTTTCTGAGTATTATATATCGAAAGATGAAAAGGTGTATATTAAGTTTGGGGGGATAGACACTTTATTTTATCGTGGTTATTCATCCGACACAAGCTCTGTAATCAATATTTCAAAAACAGATGATACCAAAAAGATTGCCGGGTATGATTGTAAGTCAATTGTGATTAAAACTTCAGCAGTTACTAATAAGTATTATTATGCGCCGCAGCTTTATGCTAATCCTATTCATAACAAAAGCAACAAAATAGGTCGTTTTGATAGCTTTATCAGTGAAACTTCTTCAATATGGCTTTATGAAATATCAGATTATGTTGCTTGCACAGTAGAGAATACTTGTACAAGTGTAGAACAAAAATCCGTAGATGAATCAGTTTTTAAATTACCAGAATTACCTGTTGTAGAATACGATCCTAAATATTTTCTCAAGCCGGCGGAATTTGGGAGAAGCATTGGGTTAAAGAAATACCTGGAAACAAATCTAAAAGCAGAGCTTGGGGCGAAATATCTTAAAATTCCTAAAAGTGAAAATGAAGTGATTCAAACCGTGATCATTCTATTTACAGTGTCAAGGACTGGGGAAGTAACGAATGTTGAAGTGGTAAACAAAAAAGAAGTACACCCAAAACTGGCGGAAGAAGCAGTAAGAGTTATTTCTGAATCAGGAAAGTGGAAGCCAGCTACTTTTTTGGGAGAGAAAACTCCTTACATGATGAAACAACCCATAAGCTTTGCTGTTTCTAAAGGATAGCTAGGTATAAAAAAAATTAAATGCCAGGCTTCTTCTCCGGTTGAGTTTTCGCTGGCGTCGAAAGCGATTGTTTAAATGAATCCAGCATTATCTGGAGACTTTCATTAAGTATATCATATCGTTTTGCCATAAACAACTCCATTTTATCTGCCGGCAGTCTTAATTCATATTTTCCATTATGAGTGATCAGTTTATCAAAATCGGGATTGTAACGATTGAATTCAGTGATCGAAAATGTAATGTGCTTTGTAATGACCAATGAATTATACCGGCCGCTGATGGCCTGTACTTTTGAATTGGTCAATTCGGTTTCACTCAAATTTTTTGCAGCAGGATTTACATTCGATGCCTGTTTTAAGATAGCTGTTTCATCTTTAGTCAATGTGGTAATGCCGCCATCACCCTCCATTATATAATGTGTAGCAATAAATTTTTTTACATGATCTCTTGATTCTGCAGGTAAATAATGTTGCAGGTCCCAGAAATTTCTACTCTTGCTTTTTCTTATTGCAGCGTCTACATTTCCCGGGCCTCCGTTATATGCAGCGATCACCAATAGCCAATCGTTATAAATATTGTAAAGTTCGCTTAGATACTTTGCAGCGGCATCTGTACTTTTATAGTAATCAGTTCTTTCATCAATGTACGCGTTTACTTTCAGTCCCATTCTTCTTCCTGTTTCCGGCATAAACTGCCATGGACCAACAGCACCTACCCATGATACAGCATAGGTTTTTAAATAGGATTCTATGACAGCGAGATATTTTAATTCTCTTGGCAAACCATGATAAGTAAGCACTGCATCGATCATGTCAAAATAGGGCCGCCCCCAACCTTTTAATTTCTCCAAACTCTTTCTATTTTTTGCCATATAATCATCTACAAAACTTATGGCCCGTGGGTTCAGTTGTACCTGGCTCAATCCTTCTTCTGCTGGCTTGCCAACAAAAAGGTCTTTGAAACCTTCTTTTGGATCAGCAGCGATCGCAACCCGTGCAATGGTTGAATCAATGGGCGATTTGTTTAGTCTTGATTTCGACAGGTCTACAATTGTATCAGTGGTAGCCTGCTGTGCAGTAAGACTTATTGAAGAAATAAAAATTAATATGGTAAATAAAAGACGCATTAGAAATAAAGTCCGGTGAAATCAATTTTTCTGCACATGAGCCCGCCTGTTTCCTGACAACTCCATCAATTGCTGCGAGGCCTGCAACAAAGATAGCTCGTTAAATTGTTTTGCCATTAGCTGCACGCCAAAGGGCATGCCATTCGAATGTTTAAAAAGTGGTATTGCTATGCCGGGAATTCCTGTAAGATTTGCAAATACTGTATAAATATCGGCAAGATACATAGCAATGGGATCATTGGTTTTTTCACCGATCTTAAATGCAACAGAGGGTGAAGTTGGCATCAGGATAAAATCAAATCCTCCCTGTTCTCCCGGCATACCATTGAAAACCATGTCAGTTTTTTCAACAAGTTTGCGTCTTACTTTTTGTGCCCTTGTAAAATATGCATCGTAATAACCGGTACTTAAAACAAATGTGCCAAGCATGATCCTTCTCTTCACTTCTTTACCAAAACCTTCGCTCCTGTTATGCTTGTAAAACTCTGTTAAATCATTTGATGGTTTTGCAGAACGATAACCATATCGAACACCATCATAACGCGAAAGATTCGATGAAGCTTCTGCTGTTGTAAGAATATAATAAGCCGGAACTATATAATCGAGATATTCAAAACTCAAAGCTGTTACTTCATGTCCATTATCCTTTAATTGACCGATCAATTTTTCTATACCCTGAGCAATCTCATTATCCAGCGAGGGATGTTCCAATGTTTCTTTAAAGTAAGCGAAACGGAATTTTTTATTTTTTTCTTTTAATGCTTCTGAATATTTGGCAACCGGGTTTTGAGAAACAGTGCTGTCATATTCATCAGTCCCCGCAATTGTTTCTAAAATCGTACCGGCATCGTTCACATTGTTTGCAAAAATTCCAATTTGATCAAACGAAGAGGCGTAAGCAATCAGGCCGTATCTTGAAACACGACCATATGTGGGTTTTAATCCAACAATGCCGCAAAAGTCAGCAGGCTGCCGGACAGAACCACCGGTATCGCTGCCCAATGAAACCATGCAAAGCCCGGCCTGTACGGCAACGGCTGATCCGCCAGATGAACCGCCCGGGACTCTTGTTTCATCTATGGCATTCAACACATTTCCATAAACAGAATTTTCATTCGCAGATCCCATTGCAAATTCATCGCAATTACAAACGCCGATAATGACGGCTTCTTCTTCTAAAAGTTTTTTAACGGCAGTTGCTGAATAAAGTGAAGTAAAATTTTTTAAAATGGCTGACGCCGCAGTAAGCGGATGATCTTTATAACAAATAACATCTTTGATAGCAATTATAACGCCATGAAGTTTTCCAATCCCTTTTCCGGTTTTTCTTTTTTCATCAAGCTCCACAGCTTTTTGGATTGCTTCATCTGTAAACACATGAACGAATGCATTCAGGTGTTTGCCTTTTTTGATTTCAGAAAGGTAATGACGAACGGCTTCTGTACAGGAAGTTTTACCCTGTGCTAATGCAAGCTGGTATTGGTTAATAGAGATATACTCAAACAAAAGCGAAAGCTTTTATTAAACAGGAGATAAAAAAATTGTAACGCTGTTACTGAGCAATTAAGCGGAAGTCTTGCTGTCTTTTTCTGCAATGCTGTCTTCCAATTCTTTTTTCACATTGTCTTTTGCATCTTTGAATTCACGAACACCTCTTCCAAGGCCACGCATCAATTCAGGTATTTTTTTACCACCGAACAACAGTAAAACAACAAATGCAATTAACAGTATTTCAGTCCAACCGAGGTTCATAAAAAAAATTTTAATGAAGGGTCAAAGTTAATGCAAATTGAAGTTCGGTTTGAATTAATTTGTTAAGCTGATGTAAATGCAAAAAAAAGCGGCCGTTAGTATCGGTCGCAAATAATATATTATGACAAAATCACTTATTTCTGTTCTGTTCCTTCAACAGCTTGACGCTTTTCACGAATTCTTGCACTCTTACCGCTACGGCTGCGCAGGTAAAACAATTTAGCTCTGCGAACACGGCCACTTTTATTTACTTCAATAGATTCAATGTTGGGAGAATAAAGAGGAAAAAGTCTCTCAACGCCCACACCGTCAGAAATTTTACGAACTGTAAAACTTGCAGTGGGTCCTGTGCCCTGGCGTTTGATTACATCGCCTTTAAAACTCTGGATCCTTTCCTTATTTCCTTCAACAATTTTATAGTTAACGGTAACATTATCACCAGCCTTGAAAGCTGGAAAGTCTTTTTTACCGGTTAATTGCTCGTGTACAAAATCTATAGCATTCATAATCTTCAATTTTTAAGAGGGGACGCAAAAGTAAGGCAAACATTTTAGATTTTAGATTGCAGATCGCAGATTTTTATATTAAAAGCTGACATTTCATTGAGAGTTGAAAACAAAGGCTCTAAGTCAATCTAAAACCTGAAATCTGAAATCAACAATCACCTATCTCGCCACATTCACAGCTCTTTTCTCTCTTATTACTGTCACTTTTATCTGGCCCGGGAATGTCATTTCGTTTTGAATTTTCTGCGCTAATTCAAAAGAAAGTTTTTCAGAATCCTGATCACTTACTTTATCAGCCTCAACAATAACCCTTAACTCACGACCGGCCTGGATAGCATATGCTTTTTCAACGCCTGGATAGGTCATGGCAAGGTTTTCAAGGTCTTTGATTCGTTGCAGGTATTGCTGCATTATTTCTCTGCGGGCACCTGGTCTTGCACCGCTGATAGCATCGCAAGCCTGTACAATAGGAGAGATCACATATTGCATTTCCATTTCATCGTGATGGGCGCCGATGGCATTTATAACAGCAGGATTCTCTCCATATTTTTCAGCAAGTTTAGCGCCAAGTAAGGCATGACTTAATTCAGTTTCTTCATCAGGAACTTTACCGATATCATGTAAAAGACCGGCACGTTTTGCAAGTTTTGCATTCATACCTAATTCCGAGGCCATGATGGCGCAAAGATTTGCTACCTCACGACTATGCATTAGAAGATTCTGACCATAAGAAGAACGGAAACGCATACGGCCAACCATTCTTACCAACTCCTTGTGTAAACCATGAATACCAAGTTCAATTACGGTTCTTTCTCCGATCTCCATTACCTGTTCTTCAATTTGCTTTTTTGTTTTTTCAACAACTTCTTCAATTCTTGCAGGGTGAATCCGCCCATCAGTTACTAATCTTTGTAAACTTAAACGGGCAATTTCACGACGAAGCGGATCAAAAGATGAAAGAACAATTGCTTCAGGAGTATCATCAACTATAAGATCAACGCCTGTGGCAGCTTCAATTGCACGGATATTTCTTCCTTCCCTGCCGATGATCTGGCCCTTTATTTCATCGCTTTCCAAATTAAAAACTGTAATGGAATTTTCAATTGCCTGTTCAGCCGCTGTACGCTGTATCGTTTGAATGATGATCTTTCTTGCTTCTTTATTCGCTTTTTGCTTGGCATCCTCAATTATTTCCTGTTGAATTACCAATGCTCTTGTTTGTGCTTCATGTTTGAGGCTTTCTACCAATTGTGTCTTGGCTTCTTCGGCAGTAAGACCAGCAATTTTTTCTAATCTACGGATATGTTCTTCCTGGTGTTTTTCAAGCTCGGTTCTTTTGATGTTTACCAGCTCAATTTGCCTGTTCAGGTTATCCTTGATCGCTTCATTTTCTTTTATATGCTTATCAAGATTGCCTTCTTTCTGGTTAATAGATTGTTCTTTTTGACGAATGCGGTTCTCGGCGTCATTGATCTTTTTATTTTTTTCAAAAACTTCTTTGTCATGATTTGATTTCATCTGGACAAAGCGTTCCTTGGCCTCCAGTTCTTTTTCCTTTTTGAAAGTTTCACCCCTGAGTTCTGCTTCTTTAAGAATACTTTGAGAAAGTAGTTCGGCTTCTGCTATATGTTTTTTCGTGTTTTTGGAGAAAATGAGCTTACCCAGAATAATGCCTATGATAAGAGCAGATCCTCCAATTATGGCAGACAATATATTTTGATCCATGAATGTTTAGTTTGATTGTTTTCACAATACTTGTTTTTTAAAACTACCTGCCTGGTTTCTTAAATGTTAATGGTCAGGTAATCAGCGAAGATACAAAACGGCGGGAACCAATGAAATCAATTATAAGTCGTAAAAACCCAACAGCAAGCTCTTCAGGGGTATAATATTGATTAGGATTGTAATTGCCCGTCAAGCATCCGCTCCAATAAATTCAATTTATCAGAAATATTATCTCTTTCAACACCCGATGCGGGGTTTTCATTCTGTTCTGTAGCATACCAAACCAATGCCATTGCCACATAGTCCTGCATATCCTTACCGGCAAACATGGTTTTGAATTCAATGATCTTGTCATTGATCGTTTTTACTGTTTTGCGTACCACTTCTTCATCCTTTGGATGCAATTTGATGCGATAGCTGCGGTCGGCAATTGTAATAGTAGCGGGAATTAATTGTTCTGACATAGTCGTGAATTGTGAATGGTCAATTGTGAATGTGGAAACTTCCACTATTCACTTAACAAAGCGATGCACCGGTCTATTTCCTTTATGTAAGAGTTAATACGTTTTTCAAATTCTTTCTTATCTCCTTCTTCCCAGTCGCCGGAAGTGATCTTTAATACTTCCACCTGTTGCTTCAGGTCATCAATGTTTTGCTGATGAGCAAAAGATTGAGTTCTGTTTTTATCCAATTCTTCTTTCAGTCGCAGGTTTTCTTTTTGCAATGCCGCATGATCTTTCAGCACTTGCTGAAGTTTATCCTGGATCCTTTTTAATTGTTTTTCTAAATCAGACATAAAAATTATTTCCTTATCTCGGCATTAAGTTCTTTTTCAAGTGTCGTCATTATTTCACTCATCCATCCGTCGATCTCTTTATCAGTAAGTGTTTTTTCCTGGTCAAGGAAAGTAAAGCTTACTGCAATTGATTTCTTATCAGCTCCCAGCTTTTCGCTTTCGAATATATCAAAGAGTTTAACCTCCTGCAATTTGTCAAGCCTTAATTTATTCACCGATTTCTCCACCTCACCATAAGCCAGGGATTTTTGAACAACCATAGAGATATCTCTCATTACAGAAGGGTACTTCGGTAACTCAGTAATTGATAAGCTTTGCAACGAAGCAAGTTTCAAAACTGACTCCCAATTAAGCGCCGCAAAAAATACAGGTTGTTTAATGCCAAATTGCGACAATACATTTTGATTTACTTCACCAGCACCTGCAACTAACTCGCCATTTGCTTTATAAATAATATGATCATGCAGTTTGGGAACAGGAAGCGTTTCAATAGTATCAGGTTTTATTCCGAGTAATTGCAATACTGATGAAACCACTCCTTTTATATAAAAGAAATCTGAAGCTATATTTTTTTGTTTCCAGCTTTGGTCATTTACATTCCCGCTGATCACAATACACACCTGTTCGGGTTCATGATATCTTTCCGATCCGCTGGTGAAATATCCTTTGCCAAATTCAAAAAGTTTCAGGTCGTTGTTTTTATGATTCAAATTACGGGCAACAACTTCCAGGCTTGTTTCCAGCAATGAAGGACGAAGAATATTCAGCTCAGCGCTAAGGCTATTCAACATTTTTACCATCCGCTGTTTTTCTTCTTCGGTAAAATAAGCCGCATTGGTAATTGAGTTGGTCATCATTTCATGAAAACCCAGCCCAACAAAATAATTCGCCACCTTTTCTTTCAATGTATGACTCAAATAATTTTCTTCAACTGAAGGAGTAATGGTAATGGCTGTTGGAATTTCGATATTATCCAATCCATCAATCCGCAAAATTTCTTCTACAATATCTGCCGGCAATGAAATATCGGGTTTGCTGAATGGAACTGCAACACGTATCTCATCAATCCCGTCTTTTACTATTTCAAATCCAAGATTGTTTAAAATATTCTTTACAGTGTCAGGATGATAATTTTTACCACTCAATTTTTTCAGGTAATGATATTTAATTGAAACCTCGGTTTTGTTTACCGGATCAGGATATACATCAACAATATCAGATGCTATTTGACCACCACAAAGTTCTTTGATCATAAGTGCAGCACGTTTCAGCACAACAACTGTATTCGATATATCAATGTTTTTTTCAAAACGGGTTGCTGCATCAGTTCTCAGGCCGTGACGGAAACTTGTTTTGCGAATATCAACAGGATTGAACCAGGCACTTTCTAAAAAAATATTTTTAGTTTTATCAGTAACACCTGAATGCAGGCCGCCAAATACGCCGGCAATACATATTCCTCCTTCTGCATCACAGATTATCAGATCCTCTTTGCTAAGCTTTCTTTCTTTTTCATCCAGTGTAACGAACTTCGTTCCTTCAGGTAAATTTTTTACCACTATTCTTTTACCTTTTATTTCATCTGCATCAAATGCATGCAGCGGCTGCCCTGTTTCATGCTGAATAAAATTGGTAATATCAACAATATTATTGATCGGCCGCAAACCGATAGCTTTTAATTTTTTTTGCAACCAAACCGGCGATTCTTTTATTGTGACACCTGCAATGCTAACTCCACTATATCGCTGGCAGGATTTTGTATTTTCAACTGAAACCGCGATCGGTAATGATCTAGTATCAATTTTAAAAGAATTAGTGTTTGGAATTTTAGGCCTGAGACTTTTATTTTCATGATGATTCAGGTAAGCACAAACATCTTTTGCAATGCCCCAATGACTCATTGCATCCATTCTGTTTGGCGTAATACCTAATTCATAGATCCAATCTTCATAAGGTTGAAAATATTCAGCAGCATCCACACCCACTTTTGCATCTTCTTTCAAAACCATGATGCCTGCATGTGATGTTCCTAAACCAACTTCATCTTCGGCGCAGATCATTCCATGACTTTCCACGTTCCTGATCTTTGCCACCTTCATAGTTACCGGCTCATTATTTATAGGGTAAATAGTTGTTCCCACTTTGGCGACAATAACTTTTTGACCTGCTTCCACATTTGGTGCACCGCAAACAATTTGTAAAGGCTCACCATTTCCTATGCTAACTTTTGTAAGAGTAAGTTTATCAGCGTTGGGATGTTTTTCAGTTGAAATCACCTCACCGATCACCAGGCCTTTTAATCCACCTTTTACTTCTTCATATTTTTCAAAACTTTCCACTTCCAAACCAATAGAAGTAAGAATGCGGGCCAGTCTTTCAGGTTCGACTGTAACAGGCAAATATTCACTGAGCCATTTATAAGAGATCGTCATGTTCGCTTGCTTCTTTTAATAGCTGCGAAGATAAGGAATGAGGGTTTGAGGGACGTTTGAAATACAGCTATTCCTTTTTTGGCGATTGTCTTTATGCACTGAATAATTAGCATTACACTATTGCCCGATCATTTCCCGGTACTATCAGAATTTCCTGCTGTGCTATTAGAGATTATTTTATAAATATCTCCCATGCTTTTTATTTCATGTGCATCTATGGTCAGAAGATAGTTTGTAAGTTCGTTTATATTTTTATTATTTACCGAAAGTGAAGAATCAACGCTCCTGAAAAAAGCTATGGAATCACGTTCAAACCCGATTACTTTTTTGCTTGTAGTATCTATTATGGGTTTTTGGGGAAACAGTGGATTTTCAAATCTTGATAATTGATCAATAATATTCATTTCAGCTTTTGTATAGTTCATGTAATATTTAATGTTCTCATCAAAATTTGCCTGTTGTTTAAATACTGATGGAAAAAACCCACAAAAGGTAACTACCATTATAATGGAAAGGAGCAACGCCTTAAGTACAATTGAGGAATCTTTCCACCCTTTATTCATAACAAGAAAGATAACTACTCCGCCTATACATGAGTATAGCATAAGAATAACCAAAATAGCATAATAATTTCTAAAAAAAACATTGCTCAAATGGAGATAATGTTCTTTTCGGATGCTCATTATCTTTTGCTGTGCTTTAAAAACATTGAAATATTTTTCAGGTAAATGATCCGGTTTTTTTAGCGACCCCATGTATTGGTTTATGAAATCTTGCGATTTAACATAAGGACGCATTGCTTTTGTACCCGCTCTTGACATTTGGCAGGATGCCAATAAAAAAATTATGCCACCCATTATTATTGTTGAACTAAAGACAATCGTAGCTTTCATTTTATCTGTCTGTGAATTGAATAAAGCTTGTAAAGATGCCATATTGCAGTTTTAATTGTTTATATTATTACATTACATAGTAGATCCATTTCCAAAAATGATAAATCTGAAATTCCCTTTCAATGTTTAAATCACCCTTTCTATACCCGTGTTTTCACGGATATGCTAAAAACATACTTCAGCAATAAATGAATTGCTAACCAAAGAGAAACCTTAAATAGAGTGAGTTTTAATAAGTACGAGAAGGTATCAGCAATATATAAATAAGGAATGATAAAACATGACCCGGGGAAATCTTTCTAAAAAAAAGTGACCATAATTAAATCGATTGAAGCGAACAATTGTTTGAAGCTCCAAATTTTTTTGCAGGCAGGGGGATATTTTTAATTAGCCGAACAAATATTTTTTTATAAATTACAGATGACCTTTATAAAAGCCGATGTGGAAAAGCTTGTGAAGTATTAGTTAAGAAAGAAAAAATTTTTTGGTGTCCATTTGGCTTTTATATTCGCCGTCTGACTGAGGGATAATGTTTCGAACCAAACCGACTAATTCAGTGAAATAAGGCTGGAAGATACTAACCCAAAAGTCATTGGTGTGAAATCAATGGTTTAAATTTTTATCGCCCTGTATCAACGATGGAACTTACTAATCTCAACAAAGACCGCAAACAAAGAAGAAAGACATCATCCGATCTGAGTAGTTTGGTTTATGGTAAAATACCACCACAGGCAAAAGATCTTGAAGAGGCAGTTCTGGGAGCAATTATGCTTGAGAAAAATGCTTTTGATACTGTTGTTGAAATTTTAAAGCCCGAATGTTTTTATGTGGATGCTCACCAACGTATCTATCGGGCAATGCAGGGCCTTGCCCAAAAGAATAAACCCATCGATATACTTACTGTTGCTGAAGAATTGAAAACCCGCGA
>Ga0070698_100006291_pt1 | contig 12899 bp, 22 predicted proteins | sample KBSK1502metaG_FD_65477 | JGI IMG/M metagenome (GOLD analysis project Ga0070698, IMG submission 65477) | Corn, switchgrass and miscanthus rhizosphere microbial communities from Kellogg Biological Station, Michigan, USA - KBS K1-50-2 metaG | ecosystem: Host-associated > Plants > Roots >... | reverse complement strand
CGAGGGCTTCGGCCACCACCGCTGATTCGAGATCCTGCCGCTGGTCGAGCGAGAGCGTGAGCGCCTGCGGAGCGTCGGCGCCCCTCAGCTTGCGCCGCGACTCGCTGATCCTGACGCACTGGTTGATCGCCTTCAACCGGTCGGCCGGGTCCTCCGCCGCGACGATCAGCGTGTACGAGCGACGGTAGAGATCTTCGAGCTCTGCCTCGCGGTGGGAGGCGTACTCCTCCGCCGGGGGGCCGACCGTCGCGGCCACCTGCTCTGTGACGATCTCGTGTACGCGGGTGGGTGAGAGTTCAACCTCAGCCGCTATCTGACGCTCGGTCATTCCGGCCAGCCGGAGCCTGAAAATCTTGGCGTCGCGTTCGGCGTGCCTCGCGGCGTTGGGGCGCCTCTGGGGAGGTGCGCTCATGTGCTTGCCTCTCAGTGCTCGGTGGCGGACGGGGCGGACAGCGAGCAGTCGGGGCAGTGCTCGATCACGTCCGCGAAGGGGTCTTTCTGGCAGCAGGGGTGTCCGAGGCACGGGCCGCTGACCTGCGGTGTATTGGGTGTATTGGCAGAATCGGTAACCCTCGCGTAAGCATTTTTCTTGGGGGTTACAGGATTTGCCAATACACCCAATACATGATCTTGATTGGCGTCGTCTCCGGCCTCCCGGAACCGGACCCCAAGCCACGCGTTGTACGCCTTCGGCCCCTCCCCGAAGGGATCGGCCCCCGGCGCATGTTCCGGCGCGGACAGGCCGCTGCTGGCGCGGGTGAATTTCTTGGTCACGCCGTGCTGGCTGAACTCGCTGTGACTGCCGAACCGGGCAGCCACCGTCTTGTCGTTCCAGACGTGCATCTCCTTGGCCCGGAGCCACCGGTTCACCTCGGTGGTGAGGTCCGCCGTCCGGACGTGCCGCTGCGGATCGAAGACCAGGTGTTCGCCGATGTAGGCGAGCACCATGTCCGACTCTTTGCGCCACTCCAGGGTGTCCAGCTCGATGCGCTCCGGCAGCGGCGGCATGACCTTGCCCGCCGCGTACCAGCGCCGGGCGCCTTCAACCATCCACGCCAGGGCCGCAGTCTGAATCTCCGGGTCTGTCTTGCACCGTTCACGGAGCGTCGGATCGCCGATGCGGTCGTTGGGCCCCACGACGTCCTCGGGCCCCTTGCAGTAGGTGTACGGCCACGTGAGCAGCGCCAGCCGCTCCCACGACGCGTGGTCGGTCTCGGTGACCTCCGGCTTGTGGTTCGTGTTGACGAACAGGCTGTGCGTCGCGTCGAACGTGACGCTGTCCTGGCGGATCCGGCGCGCTGTGATCTGCACTGTGCCGATCGTCTTCTTCAGCCTCTGGGTGTCCAGCCGCCTGGCCTCTGGTGTCTCCTCCAGTGCGGCGAACCGGATCCCCATCAGATCCATCAGCTCAGTCGGATGGGCGCCGGGATCGGCCATCAGCACCCGGTCGCTCAGCAGCCGGTAGTAGTCGCCTGAAGCCAGGCTGGTAGCTGCCAGGACAGCCGACTTGCCGTTGCGGCCCCCGCCGTGGCTCACGATCAGAAGGTCGTCCGGCGTCATGTGCCCAGTGATCGCCTGACCCACCCGCAGCTGGTACCAGTCGCGCACGTCGTCGGGCAGCGCCGTCAGAGCCTTGTCCCAGTCGGCATGCCGCGCCCCGGGCACGTACGGCACGCGGGTCATCCTGGTCATCAGCTGGTCGGGGTCGGACGGGGCGAGCTTGCCGGTCGTCAGATCCACGATGCCGGACGGGGTATTGAGCAGGTCCGGGTCCGCGTCCATGTCGGCGGCCTCCACCCGGACAATGCCCCTGGCCAGGGCCACGACGGACGTGATCCGGTTCCGGGACAGCAGGCGTCCCCAGTCCTGTACTTCGTTGCGCTGTCCGGCCGCTGCGGCAGCGGCGTACTTTCCGAGGACGAACTGGCGGAGCAGCTCCACCGGTACGGAGTCGTCCACGGTCTTCCACACCTGTCCGGTCCACCGCAGCCAGCCGAGACCGGAAGCCCAGAGGATCTCCTCCCGGAACACGTCGTCGGCCACGACACCGGCCATGGCAGCGTCGGAGAACTGATCACTGGCAGTCACCTTGGGGATGAGCGTGGCGTTCTCCGCCCAGGCCGCCACGGCGGCTTCCCGCTCCTCCTCGGGCATGCGGGCCAGGACGTCGTCCGGGCCGTCGTTCTCCTTCTGGACCAGGTCCGCAGGGAGGTCCCAGATACGGACCTCAGCGGCTCCGGACTGGTACAGATGCCGGGCTGCGGTGCGGGCAGCTGCCTTGACCCTGATGCTGGTGCGGCAGTCGGCGTCCAGTCCGAGGATGATCCGCTTGCCCTCGGCCCAGTCAAGATCGGTTTTGTCATGGATGCCGTTGCAGCCGTTCATCCCGAACACGTCGTACTTCTCCGGCGCCCAGCTCGCCACCGCGAGATGCTGGCAGAACCCTTCGACGATCAGCACGTCGTCCGCGCCGTCGTGGCGGGCCATGCTCAGATTGGTGGTCGTGCCCTTGGACCAGTCGGTTTTCCGGATCTTGCCCTTGCGGTCCGGCTGGCGCTTGTCATGGTCGATGCGCCCGCACGGATGGGTACCGGATCCGTCGGTCCAGTCGATCACGACACCCTTGGGGTAATCCCGGGCATTGACCGCCTGGAGCATGTCCACGGTGATCGCGTGATTGTCCATGAGATCAACCAGGTGATCAGCGCTCAGCGGCGCGGGCCCGGACCCATTGGAATTCACTGCACCGATTTCGCTAATAGGGCTTCCCTGCACGTCACCGTGTCCGTTAACCTCGGTGGTGGTGATGTTGTGGTTTTTCGGGTCCCCCTGCTTGTCCCGGCGGGGGGTCTCTTCTTTTTGCGGCTCCGTCATCACTGCACCCGCCGAACCTGGCGCAGCAGCGGGCGGATCTGAGCTTTCTGGTCCTCGGTGAGCGGCGGGGCCAGGGCCACCACCCGCGCGATGTAGTCCTCGATTGATTCCCGTGTTGCCTCGGGTGCCTTCTGAGCACTCATGAGAGCGCCTTCCGATGGTTTCGTCGGGGCGATCACCCCCTTTCTGGTCTTTGGTCATCTTCAGTTGGTCGTGCTGTTGAACGCTGAATCAGTGCGTGGCACCCATCAGCGCATCGGCCTCGCGCTCCAGGCGGTCGGCCTCACGACGGGCATGGGTGGCGATGCCCCGCAGGTACGCGGCACGGGTCTCGGGGCAGTCCTCGCGGGCGATAGCCATGCGGAGCTGCTGGAGTTCCTTCGTCCTCAGATCGAGCGGCCGGGCCATGTCGTTTCCTCCCTGAAAACACAGAAAGACCGGCCGAGTGTGTCCGGCTGGTCTGTGGTCTGGATCAAAGCTATACGCGTCCTATTGGGATTACAAGCGCGCAAGGATCACCCGGGGCATTCAGTTGTGTAGATTCTGTGCTTTATCTAAATAGCGTTACGCCTCAGACCTGTTACCCGATTTAGACAAATCAAAGAGGCGCACCCCCGACACAGCAGATCATTCACGCAAGAGGGGTGCGCCTCAATTTCGAGCGTAGCATTCCCGTTAATAAACCCTTCCCGGAAAAGGAGCCACCGTGGAACTGCTCACCGTCGCGCAGGCCGCAGACCGTCTCGGGGTCAGCAACGTCGCGGCATACAAGATGCTCACGGAAGGCCGTCTGACGGCCTCGGTCGCCGGGCCTCCCGCCCTCGTCAGCGTCGCCAGCGTTGCCAGGGTGGCCGCCGACCGCAGGACCGAGGCACTGGCCCGCGTCGGGGACGAGTCTGCGTACGCCGCTCAGATCGCCGCCGCGCTCCGCCCGCCCGCCCCCGCCACGGTGACCCTTGCCGACGGGCGCGAGGTCACCGCAGACGGGCTGGAAGCCGTACGGGCCATGCAGCGTCCCCCGGCGCACAGCACCCTGCGCACGGTCCTGCGCGACACCAGCGCGGTCGCCCTGTGGGGGAAGGACGCGATCACCGCCGCTGCCCTGCCCGAGGGCTCCTGCCGCTGGTGCTACGCCACGAACGCCAGCCGCGTGCACGAGCTGCCCCCGCCCCGCCACACCGAAGCTCTCAGCGTCCTGCTCGGTGAGCCGTGCCCGCGTGACCTCCAGCGCTGGCGGGCCGAGGGTGAGCGCGTCCGCACCGTGATGGGCCAGCGCCGGGCCGCGGAAATGACCAAGCGTCGTGAGGCTGAACAGGCGAGCGCCCGGGCGGAGTTCGCCCGCCTTCAGCGCGAGGCACAGACGGCTGCCTCCCGCGTCCGCAGCGCTGCCCGGCAGCTGGCGGCCGTGGACCCCCGGATAGCCCGTCAGGCGGGCGCTGAAGCCCGCCGCAGGCACGAACAGAGCACCCTCTCCGCCCAGGAACGGCAGCGGCTCGCTGTAGTGCGTCAGCGCAAGGCTCAGCTTCGCTGGGAGCCGTGATGGGCGTGCGTGAGGATCTTGTGGCAGAGGTCCTGAAGTCCGCGGGGAGGCCGCTCACGGCCGCCGTCATCGGCCGCCTGACGCATACGCCCGTGCGCACGGTGAAGGCGACCCTGCACCGCCTCGAAGCCGACGGCCTGGCGACGCGCAATGGTGTCGGATCGTGGCGGGCGGCGTCGTGAGGCGCCAGCCCCCGAAGGCCACTGTGCAGCAGCGCGTCGCCTCGCTGCTGCCCGCCGCGGGAGGCCTGCGCCTCAGCGACATCTCCATGGGCACAGGACTCCCGTCCCGCGTGGTGCGCTCCGCCCTGCTGAACCTGGAGCGCATGCACAAGGCGCACAGCGACAACGGCCGCTGGACGTCAACAGCTCCCGCAGACAAGGAAGTTGACAGTGGATGATGCGGAGCGCAGTGCGCTGATCAACGAAGGCCGGGCGGCGGTTGCCGAAGTCACCGCGCTGGCCGACAGGGTCACTGAGGCGATCGTGGCGCGGATCGCGGAGGAGACCGGCGAGAAGATCCTCGTACGGCGGCCGGGTGTGCTCGACGCCAGGTACGGCGATCTTCTCGGCCTGGAGGCGCAGGCGCAGGCGTACGGTGCGGCCATGGCATTGATCCGGCAGTGGCTCCTGCCCCACGACCCGCGCCGTCTCGGTGATCTGCTCAAAGTGATCCCGGCGGATGTGGCCGAGGAGATCACGGAGCACCTGCGGGCGGCCGGGGTGCTGCGGTGATGCGCCAGGAAGATTTTCCGCCCCCGCCCCGGGAGCGCAAACGCGTGCTCGATCTCGTGCGGGAGCGCCCCGGGCTGACGGGGCAGCAGCTTGCCGAGTACGGCGGCCGGGGCGTGCTGTGGGTGCTGAGCGAGCTCAAGCGGCGCTCCGACGCATGGACCGACGACTCAGGCCGCTGGTACACCCACTAGGCCTCTGACCTGGGGTTATGCCCCAGCCGGCCAGCATGATCATTTCATGGAAAGGCCCCGCAGCCAGAAGACCGCGGGGCTCCGTCGCGCTCGGTCAGATGTCGTCGCCCGCCACACGCGCGTTCCACGCCTGCCGGTAGCTCTTCCAGAGCTCCAGCCCCGCGGGGCAGAGATCGGGACGGCACTCACCGCAGGCCGCCGCGTGCGTGATCCAGCTCCGGTATGTGGCCGTGACGCGGTTCTCGCGGACCACGTCCGCCGCTGCCGCTATCCGCTGGCACTGCCCGGGTCCGCTGCCTGTGTCGCGCCATTGCCAATCAGTACGCTCTCCTGCCATGGCTGCCGCTCCTTCTCTCGGTGGCCCGTCCCCCGTGACCGCGCACCGGTCCGGGGGACTCTTTAGGTAATCCACCATAGGCCGCCCCATGCCGCCGCATGGCGCCATCTGCGGATGCCGGGGGCAGGGCACGGCCGTACGGTCCGGCTCATGGAGATCGAGTACGTGTACATGCGCGTGGCCGACCAGGTGGAAGAGGAGATCCGCTCGGGGCGCCTGCCGGTCGGCGCGCGGCTGCCCAACGAGCGGGCCATGGGCACGCTGTACGGCGTCGCGCCCAACACCGCCCGCCGCGCCGTGCAGGAGCTGAGGGACCGCGGCTGGGTGACAACCCTCCCCAACAAGGGGACATTCGTTGTGAAGGTCCCGCCTGCCCGTCCGTGACAGTGCCTCCCGCCGCAGTGGCAGACTGGGACCTGCTGCCCGTCTTGTCACCGCTCGAAGGGCAGCAAGAAGCCCTCCCAGCTCGTATGGGAGGGCTTCTCTGCGTGCGGGTCAGGAGGTCAGCTCTTGGAGCTGACGCACATGCCCCCGCCCCTCGCTTCGGCCTCCGGCGTGCACTTCCATCCGTCGCTGCCGGGCAGCGGGAGGCCGAGCAGGCAGAGGACGGCGTACGCGAAGGCTGCCCACATGAGCCAGTCGAAGGCTGTGAACTTCCGCTTCATGATGTCTCTCTCCTTCGGTGTGTGTGTGGGCTGGTCAGACGGTGATGCAGGAGGCGGACTTCTGGGCCTCGCTCAGGCCCTCGCACCGCATGCTCTCGGCGCCGGGCACGTTGACACCCAGGACGCCGATGATCAGATAGGCCATGATCGCCCAGATGATCCAGTCGGAGATTCCGAACTTCTTCATGATCTTCCCTTTCAGCTGATTCCCGGCACCAGGCCGAGGACGGTGTGGATGACGACGGACGGACCGACGATGACGACCATCGCCGCGACCGCCATGAGGACGGACGTCCGGTGCTGCTTCCCGGCGACGATCAGCACGGCCAGGGCGACGAGAGCGACCAGCCCGAGGCTGTCCATGTCAGCTCCCCTGCCTGGCGCGCTCGCGCCGGACGGCTGCCGCCACGGACGCCCTGTTGGCGTTCGGGATGATCGCCATGACGGCCGCGACCGCCGCGGTGTTCTCCGTCGTGTTCGCGATCTGTTCGCGCACGAGTTCGGCCATGTTCGGGGTGTTCGCCGCGAAGCCGAACACCGTGTTCGCGCTGGTCGCGGGGGCGAGCTCGGTGTCCGCCACGCTCCGGGCGAACTCAGTGTTCGCCTCGGTGTTCGCGATCTGTTCGCGGGTGTTCGCCCGCTCCAGCTCCCGGATCTTGGAGGCCAGTTCCTCCACCGTGGCGCCCTTCACCTCGACGATCCGGCTGGCGTCCGGGGCAGGGTCCTGGGGAGCGATCCGCGTCCACGCGTCGAAGCGCAGACGCGCCATGGCCTCCTTGCGGAAGAGCACCCAGACCAGGGCCGTCAGGGTCCGGTGGCGGAGCTCGAAGACGATCTCGAACGCCAGGGGCGCGGCCGCCAGCACGGCGGCTGTGGTCCAGCCTCCGAGGGCGTAGCCGTGAGCGCCGTTGACGACCGAGCTGGCAACCAGGGCCAGGGTCATGGCGATACGCGCTCCGACGGCCGACCACGGGTCGGAGCGCCGGGTGTACACCAGGACCCCGGACGCCAGCGCGACCAGATCGAACACCGCCACGGCGAAGATGGCGACCGGCCACGGGGCGTGTGCCTCACCGTGCATCAGCGTGCCGAGCGACCAGCCGGACAGCACCAGACCGGCGATGCCGAGCACGAGCAGGATCACGTCGGGTGCCGTCTCGGACAGCGGCTTACGGGTCTTGCGGACCTTGACGGGCATGGGCATGGGGGCAGTCATGATCCTTCTCCTTATCGGAAGGTCGGGGGGTTGTTGCGCTTCATGTGATCGAGCGCGAGGGCCCGCGCGGCGTGGCGGCCGTTCTGCGAGGTGCCGCCAGCGCCGCAGTTGCAGGCCCATTCCGCGTGACGGCCCCACGCGGTGACGACGCGGGCCTTGTGGACGAAGCTGCTCATGACTCGGTCTCCTTGGGTGCGTTGAACGCGATGTCTGTGTGCGCCGGGGCGATCCACCACAGACCGCCGTCGGTCTGCTGCACCGCACCCTGTTCAGCGAGGCGCTGGAGCGCCTTACGGGTGGCGGTCGGGGAGTGCGCCGTCTTGACCGCGATGGCGTTCGCCGTGAGCGGCTGCACGGCCGGATCGGAGAGCAGACCGAGCACGTCCTGCTCCAGCGGGGAACGGGACGGCTCAGCGGGCTTCTGCGGAGCGCTAAGGGCGAGTTGACCCGCCGGTACCGACTCCAGGGCGAGAGGCTCGGAGACGGACGACAGGGGCCTGCCGAGGGCGACTGTGCGGAACACGTCCTCGTCCAGCCAGAGCGCCTGAGATTCCTCCGGCACGCGGTGCACGGCCGACTTGATCAGCAGCGCGCCGGAGCCCTGGAGGGTGTGCGGCTGCCAGCCGTTGGCCACCTCGTCCTTGAAGATCACCGCGGACTCCTCCGAGCTGATCAGCTGGAGGCAGATGCGGATGTTGAGCTGTGAACGAAGAGCCGTGGGGAGGTTCGTAGCCTTGGGGAACTGGGTGGACCACACGAAATAGACCCCGAGGGCCCTTCCCTGCTCGGCGCCGGTCAGGAACCGGTCCCATTCACCGGCCTTGAAGCCACGGACCAGGACGTTTCCCTCATCCACCATGATCACGAGGGCGGGGTCCTCGGGCGTCTCCTGCCATGTGCTGGTGCCGAGTTCGAGCATCCGGGCGGCACGCCGGGGGAACTCGACGTCGAGCAGCCAGTCCAGCCTGGAGAGCGCGTCGGGGACAGTGATCACGCGGTGCGCCTTGCCCTCGTAGTGCTGTGACTCCAGGCCTTGCTTGAGGTCCCAGACGTCCAAGTCGGCATCCACAGCCGCGATCACGTGCGCCCCGATCACCCGCTGCACGCAGGACTTGCCGCTGCCGGACGTGCCGAAGATCCCGATGCGGTTGCGCACATCGAGCGTGACGACGTCGCCGTACGCGGTGACCGAGAGGCGCAGCGGGTCGCGCAGCCGGACCGGCGAAGTGGGCGGGGTCCACAGGACCGTGGCCGATCCGCCCGCGAACCGGACGTGGAGCCACAGCTGATCGTCCCTGCCAGCGGGCTGGAGCCGGATGCGCGTGCCGCTCTTCTGTCCCAGGTGCGCCTGGATCACGGGCAGTTGCTTGCGGACGACGGCGGGAGAGCTGCCTGAGGGAATGTGCAGCTTCACCTTCGCTCCGCCCGCCACGGCGCGCACCGCACGCCTGCGGAGGAAACCGCCCTCGGTGCGGGTGGTGGCGTCCTTACTGAGCCGCGCGTTCTTCGCCATGGCGTTCCAGCGCGAGTGCTCCAGCCGCTGAGCGAGCAGCCAGCACTCCGGCCGGAAGCGCAGCCGCGCCCAGATGGAGATCACCGCGGCGGTGCGGGAGATCTCCCGGGCCAGCCAGCCGACGGGCGCCAGGGCGAGAGCCAGCGGGCGGGTGCTGCCCTTGCGGACGGACATGCAGGCCGCGCAGACGACCACTGCGCCGTAGCCGTAGCCGATCACAGTCAGCGTCGTGGCCGGGGTCATCGGACGGCCTGCCTGTGCAGCCTGTCTGTGGGAAGACTCGCCTGCGCACCCGCGCTCAGCTGGGTGTCTGTGACAGGCAGGCAGGCAGACAATCCATCCGTGATGCGCTCGATCATCTGGGCATCGAGAACGGCGAACACGTCGTCTCGGCCGAGGCTGGCGGTCCTAAGCTGTGCGGTACTGCTCATGACCTGGGTCCTTTCCAGGTGGTGTGCGGTAGGCGGCTGTTCGGGGTGCAACCCGGGCAGTCGCCGCTGTGTTGGTCAGTCGGTCGGGTACTTCCGGTCGAGCTCGTCGGCACGCCTGCGGAGCTCGGCCGCCTCCAGCTGCGCATAGGTGCGGCGCCACTGGTTCTCGGCCGCGGTGTTGCCGTTGCGCGAGTACGTGGCGACGCGAGCGCGGGCCTGCTTCATGGCGGCTGTCTCCGGAACGACGGGCATCTGTTCTCCTTGGTCCGAACGCAGAAAAGACCAGTCCCGGATCGGGACTGGTCTTTGGTCGGGTCTTGCTGATCTGCCATCAGCGTACTTGAAAACGAACGTGCGTTCCAGGGCTTACGGGCCCTTGCCGACACGGGTTTTGAGGGCGTGTCAAAGATCTTGTCAGCGTGGTGTCATTGGTGTCATTGAGGCTGTCAAAGCGCTCTGACCTTAAGGACTTTTTCTCTGACACCCGTGATCGGGAAAGCCCCCGCCGACAGAAGTCAACGGGGGCTCGGGACGGAAGGTCAGATCAGCTGGTCGAGCCTGGCGATCCGGGTGTCCCGGTCGTGAGGAGCGGCGTATGCAGTGGGGCCGCAGTCGACGACCACACGGCCGGGGTCGGTCACGCCGTTCACGGTGAAGGGGCGGACGACCACCGCCGCGATGGTGCCGGGCAGGCGGTACGACGGACGGTAGGCGACGGGCGTGCCGAGGGGGAACTGCATCATGATCGCTTCTCCTTGGTCGGGGTGGTTGATCAGAGCGCGTGCTGGCCGAACCACTGGTAGTGGACGCGGCCGGTGGTGTAGCCGAGAGCGCGGAGCGCCTTGACGACCTCCCGCTTGGCCCCGTCCTGGTCGTGCGCCTTAGCGATCATGTCCTTGCGGACCGGGTCGGCACCCGGCGCGGTGATCGTGACGACCACACGGAACTGGAGCGGCGCGGTGAACGCGGGATCGGTGCCGGTCATCACGCACCAGCCTTCGGGGTCCAGTCGATGCGGACCGAGCGCGGGTCGAAGTACGAGGCGCCGGGCACGTGACCGGCCGGACGGCCCTGTCGCGCAGGGAGCAGCGTCACCGCGGTCAGCGCAGCGAGGATGCGGCGCCGGGTGTCCATCGCGTACGTCGCACGCCAGTAGGCCAGCGCGGCGTCAGGAGACACGGCGTGCAGCCGGACCAGTTCGGGGAGATCCACTGCGTCCAGCGGAGAGGGCTCGACGGCCGACGCTGCGGCCGCCTGCGCGTCGGCCAGCTGGCGCTCGATGTCCGCGATCCGCTCCTTGATCTTCCGCGTGGCAGCGAGGAACGCGGTCATGTCGCCCTCGTCGTCCGCGCCGAACGCTTCGCCCATCGTGGTCAGGCGGTCGGAGAGTTCAGCGTGCTTCGCTGCGAGCTCGGAGGTGTCGGGTGCGTCGGCGGGCACGGGCACCTCGGACGTGAACAGATCGCGCGCGTCCTCCCGGCACAGCCGGGCGATGAGTGTGCGCTCCACCAGCTCATCCACTGGCGCAACGGCGCGGATCATGTGCGCGCTCACCGTGCAGCGGTAGAGCCTCGGGCCGTCGGCACGCGCCCCGCCGGGACGGACCACGCCGCCGCAGTGGCAGCGGTAGATGCCGGACCCGATGTACTTGATCGTCTTGCCGTCGTGCCGGGTGTTGCCGCTCCGGCGCTCGGTGCTGTTCAGGACGTGGACCACGGCCTTCCAGGTGGCGGGGTCGACGATGGCGTCCCATGAGGCAGGGCCGACGTCCTCACCCTTGTGCATGATCCGACCGGCGATACGGCCGGACAGCAGCATCTTGCGCAGGCTGGGCACCGACCAGTCGTTGCCGCGCGGGGTCTTGATGCCGAGGGAGGTCCAGTGACGGCAGATGCCCGCGAGCGTCATGCCCTTGTCGGGGTCCGCATGCCGCGCCAGCACAGCATCCACGGCGGCGCGGATCAGCTTCGCCTCGGTCTTGTCGATCTGAGGCGGGTTGGGCCTCTCGCCCTTGGCGTGCTTCTCGACGGCCTGGAAGCCGAAGGCGCGGGGTCCGCCGTTCTGCACTCCGGCCGCACGGTTCGCCGTCTTGGCCGACACCATGCGCTCGATCGCGTGCTCGACTTCTCGTGTGCTCACACTCGCGAGGATACGAGCGGTCATGCGGCCGTCCACGCTGTTCAGGTCGAGCCTGCTTGCCGTCACGGTGTGGACCGAGGCGCCAAGTTCGATCAGCGGTTCAAGATCGCGGAGTTGCCGGTACAGCCGGTCCACGTGCCAGACGATCACGGTGTCTGCAACGCCATCGCGGAGCATGCCGAGCACGCGCTGATAGGCGGGGCGCTTCCTGCCCTTGTAGGCGGTCAGGTCGTTGTCGACCTGTACCGGCTCGACCACCTGCATGCCGAGATTGGCCGCGAGCTTGCGGCACTCGGTCTCCTGCCGGGTGACTCCGGCAGCGAGGCCGGTCGGGTCGTTCGAGATCCTGGTGTAGATCACTACTCGTTGTGCCTGGTCGGCGGCCATCTGGTGTCCCTCCCTTGAACCTGCCTCAAAGGTACACCCTGAACCCACACTCCGAGAACTCGAAGTACATGATCGGAACGCTTCTAACTGCCTAAGATTCCAAGGGGCAAAAGCACAGGTCATGGAGTTATCAATTGTAAATTCTGAGCTGATCACGGCAGGGTGACGGAGCTTGGAATCACAGGCGGGGCCAGGAATCCGCCTGTGATTCGTACCTCATGATCAGTCGTGCCAGGGAGTGATCACCCGCGCCATGGAGTTCTTGCGGATCCGCTCCCCGATCACGCCGGGCACCTGTCGCCAGCGGTCGGCTTCGGTCAGCTCGGGCTCGGGTGCGGGCGCTGCCCTGCCGCGGGAGCCGAGCTCCTGTGCCAGGCGCCGGTACTCACCCTTGAGCGTCTGCACCCGCATGGCCGCGCCCGGCGCGGAGGGGTCCGCGGCGATCAGGCGCAGCTCCCGCTTGATCTCCCGCTGGCGCTCGGCAATCTGATCGCTCGTCACCGGTCGTCCTCCCCGAGGGATCCGAAGTCGGCTTCGAAGTCGGCCAGGGCGTCCAGTACGGCCTCAGCGGGGGACGTGGACACCTTGGGCGGCACGGGCGGGCGCCCGTCGTCTGCGGGGCCGTCAGAGGGACGTACAGCGCTTCCGGCTGTGATCGCCAGCCGGGCGGGCTCGCACTCCGGCCGGTCGCCCTGACGGCCGTCCAGCACCCAGCGGGCGAGCTCCACCCCGAAGCGCTCCAGCTGCGTACGGCGGAAGGGATCGGCGCCCGCTGCTGCGCAGATGGCGGGGATGACTTCAACGAGGGCTTCGGCCACCACCGCTGATTCGAGATCCTGCCGCTGGTCGAGCGAGAGCGTGAGCGCCTGCGG
>Ga0070698_100006290_pt1 | contig 12901 bp, 13 predicted proteins | sample KBSK1502metaG_FD_65477 | JGI IMG/M metagenome (GOLD analysis project Ga0070698, IMG submission 65477) | Corn, switchgrass and miscanthus rhizosphere microbial communities from Kellogg Biological Station, Michigan, USA - KBS K1-50-2 metaG | ecosystem: Host-associated > Plants > Roots >... | reverse complement strand
GCTGCCCGCGTACTCCTTCACGCCGAGCCGCTGCCCGGCGGAATCGCGACCGTTGCGGGTCGAGCCCGCGCCTTTTTTGTGTGCCATCTATTTCGCCTCGATCTTCGTGATCTTCACGGTGGTGGTCTTCGAGCGATGCCCGGTCCGCTTGCGGGAGCGGGTCTTGTTCTTGTAACGGAAGACGACGATCTTCTCGCCCTTCCCGTGACCAACGATCTCGCCGGTGACGGTGGCCTTCGCCGCGTCCTTCACGCTGTCGCCGTCCGCCAGGAGGAGAACGTCGCCGAAGCTCACGGTCTTCCCGGGCTCACCCGCGATGGTGGCCACGGTGAGGACCGAGCCCTCTTCGACCCGGTATTGCTTCCCGCCACTGCGGACGACTGCGTACACGGTCAGGGACCATCCGTACAGAAAAAGTCGCCGTGTCCGCCCGACACGACGTATGTGAAGTATAGCGGACGGGCCCTTGAATGCGGCTCGGCCAGGGCCGGCGAAGCCGGTCCTGGCCGAGCGAAGATCCTCTCTGTCTTACGCGGGCGCGGGCATCGCTTGCGCCGCCCGCCGTGCGGCGCCGAGACGCATCGAGAACGTGACGATGCCGAGGAGCGCGGAGAGTCCCATGACCGACGCGGTATACGCGACCGGGTGCTGGAACGGCCCCGAGCCGTAGCCCGAGCCGACGAAGAGGAGCACCGCGATGAACGACGCCGCGCCGAGGTTGAGGCCCCAAAAGATGACGTTGTCGGCCCACGGCCAGGCCCGCGAGGCGCCCTGGGCCGACGTGGCGACGAGGATCATCCCGAACAGCGTGTTCGTCATGACACCGATGAAGAACGAGTGGTCCAGCGCGTGCACGAGCCCGAGCGGGATCTTGGTGAAGTCACCGCCGGCCTGACCGATCATGGCGATGAGCGTGACCTCGAGCGCGAGACCGAGGACCAGGAACGGCACGGCGATGGCGATGTGCCGGGTGCCGCTCGCCGCGCCCCATGGGGCCGTGAGGGCGCGTTTCCCGAAGCGGACCGCGATGATCACGATGCCGGCGATCTGGAAGACCGTCGCGAGCAGCTGGAGCGGCAGGATGTTCATCCCGACGCCGATCGCGATGAACAGGCCTCCGAGGAACAGGAGCCACGCTTGCGCGAGGCCGGCCCTGGTCCGGCCGCCCGCGCCGCTGAGCCTCCACTCCGCGATGCCCGCGGCGACGAGGACGAGGTAGCCGCCGATCTGTGCTGACGCGTGCGTGCCGATGAGGTCGGGTGCCACGGGGAGCTGGATGCCGAAGGCGAGGAACACCTGGATCGTGACGCCGATCGTCGAGCCGATGACGAGCGTCGTCAGCCCGAGGACGACCGAAAGCTTCGGCACGTCGATCCGACCGAAGCCCTCGCGGCGGGCCGCGCTGAGGACCCACCACCACCAGTAGACGATGACGATGAGCTCGAGCGCGCCGAAGAGCGCGCGTGCCGGGAAGTACCCGGACCAGAAGGCGAGGACATACGCCGCGGTCGCGAGCCCGCTCCAGAGGACGTTCCGCGACAGCGTGGCGCCCGAGCCGGCGAACATCCAGATCGCCACGCCGATCACCCCCATCGTGATCCAACCGAGGGTCCCCGAATGGAGGTGCGTGAGCAGGGTGTCGGTCGAGAGCGCGCCGAAGATCCGGGTGGCGTTCGCGAGGCCGAGGAGCGCGGTGAGGGTGAAGATGCCGAGGCCGATCTGGAACGCGCGGTAGGTCGCCCGGTCAGCGGTCATGGTCCCTCCTCCGGCCGGGAGTCTGCCGCTAGCGAGCGCGCGAGTCCAGCGTCACCACCTGGACGTTCTCGGGCAACGAGGCGCGCGACAGGGAGAGCTTCGCGGTCGGCGTGATGTCCTTCACCCCGAGCTCGTGGAGGAGCCGCTCGAAGGGGCTGTCCTTTTTCTTGCTGTCGGGGTCGTAGGACATCGGCACCACGACCTTCGGCTCGAGCTGGTGGATGATCTCGGCCGCCTGGGTCGCGCTGAGGTCCTCGTCGTGGCCACCGATCGGGACGAGCGCGACGTCGATATCCCCGAGTTTCTCGAGGTCCGCCGTCGGGAGGACGTGGCCGAGGCCGCCGAGGTGACAGATCACGAGGTCGTCGAGCCGGATCGCGTAGATCGTGTTCTTCCCGCGCTTCGCGCCCTGCTCGTCGTCGCGGAACGTGCGGAGGCCGGTGACGAGGATCTCTTTCACCTCGTACTCGCCGGGCCCCCGGAGCACCACGGGCTCGCCGCCGACCGAGCGAAGGCTGTTGTGGCGGGGATCGTCGTTCGAGATGGTGACGAGGTCGGCCGCCGTCTTCGGGATGGCGGCGCCGGACTTCGGATCCGGAGGGTCGGTCAGCACGACACCCTCGCGGCCGCGCAGCCGGAAGCACGCGTGACCGAGCCAGGTCAAGTCCATGGAGGAGTTGAGAATACGCCGAAACATGACAGCGCCGGCCCGGGTATGACTGACCAGGAGATCGTGCATCTGTGCTTGTCCGGTGACGCGGACGCATTCGAGGCACTGGTCGAACGCTACGGAGGACGGGTGTACAACGTCGCGCTGCGCATCACCCACGACGCTGATTCCGCGCGCGACTGCGCCCAGGACGCCTTCATCCGTGCGTACCGGGCGCTCCACCAGTACGACCCGGCGTACCCGTTCGGGCCGTGGCTCTTCCGGATCACCACGAACGCGAGCCTGAACTTCCTGCAGCGCGGGCGCGGCCGGGAGATCACCGTCGAGGAATTCCCCGACGCTCCGGAGCCGGCCGAGGCCGGGCCCGAGCTCTCCGCCGTTCGCAAAGAGGACGTGCAAGAGGTACTGGACGCGATGGCGGAGCTGCCGCCGGCGTACCGGGCGGCCCTCACACTGAGACACATGCAGCAGCTCTCGTATCAGGAGGTCGCGGATGCGCTCGGCATCCCGCTCGGCACGGTGAAGACGCACCTGCATCGCGCACGAGCTGCGCTCAAGCAGCGGTTGGCAGCCCGGAGGGGAAAGCCGTCATGAACGATCTACAACCCGAGGAGATCGAGATCCACGAGCTGTTGAGCGCGGTCCGGCCCGTGGCACTGCCGGTCGGGTTCCGCGAGGCGGTCATGCGCGAGGTCCGCGACGAGCGACCGGCCACGCGGTGGGAGTGGGTCTTCGCGGCCGTCCTCGCGCTGCCGAGCCTCGCCTACCTCTTCTGGGCGCTCGCCGCGCATGGCGCGGAGCTCGGCGCATCGCTCAACGCGATCCTCGTCGCGGCGCAGGGGCTCGATCAGACCACCGGCGCCGACATCGTCGTCGACGGCCTCTCGATCATCTCATTCGCCCTGGTGGCCATCGGGAGCGCGATCGCCGCGCACGCGATGCTCACCCCGACCGAACAGCACCGGATGATCGCCCGATGAGCGGACGCGACACCGTCTTCGCGCTCGGCGCGATCGTCGTCGCGATCGCCATCGCGACGATCCTCCTCGTCGGATCGATGGGCGCCTCGGCCGCGGACGAGGGAGGCCGATCGCGGTTCTTCTTCGCCAACTTCGGCGGCCGGGTCGTCCAGCCGGTCCGCACGACGGTCGGCTCGGGCGACGTGCCGGCCCCGCTGCGCGCCGTTGTGCCCTTCGAGCGTGGCATCTCGGACACCGCGCGCGACGCGGCGGGCTACCTCCTCGTCGTCATCGCCGTGTCTGCCGCGCTGGTCCTCGGGCGCGACCAGGTGCTCGGCGCGTACCACGCCGCGCGCGGCTCCTGGCGCGAGCAGCTCCGCGTGTTCGGCACGGGCGTCGCCGTGCTCCTGCTGTTCGCGTCGGCCTCGTTCCTCGGAGGCGTCGTGCTCCTCGGGACGCTGGCGAACGGGTTCCGCGCGGCACCGGCCGGCATCCAGTTCGGGCTGCAGATCGGGCTCATGACGATGGCCGTGCTCGGCGCGGTCGTCCTCGTGATCACGCTCATCGGCTTCGCGGCGACGTCTTGGCGGCTGGGCGACACGCTGTTCGGAAGTCGCGTGCTCGCTCGGTGGACGGGCCGCATCCCCGGTCCGCTCGTCGCGCTCATCGGCGCCACGATCCTGTACGTGCTCGTGCAGCTGCCCGTGGTGGGCGGGCTGTTCGCCTTCGCGGTCGTCGCGTATGCGCTCGGCACGGTGGTCGTCGCCCGGCTCGGGCCGAACCCCGTCGCCACGGCAGCCGGTATCCGCTGAGCAGGTCTCGCGTGGAAGGGAAGAGGGTCGATGTCGATCAGTAGAGGTCTTGCGGCCGCCGCACTGGCGAGCCTGTTCGTCGCGGCATGCGGCGGCGCGACGCCCGCGCCGGAGGTACGCACGGCTCAGGTCGCGCGCGGAGCGGTGACCCAGACCGTCGCCGTCCCCGGCTCGGTGAGCTCCGCCGGGATCGTGAAGCTGAACCCGGTCACGAACGGGAAGGTGGCGCAGATCCTCGTCTCGGTCGGACAGCAGGTCACGGCCGGTCAGCCGCTCGCGAAGCTCGACACGACCGATCTCCAAGCCGCGGTCACGACGGCGCAGAACAACCTCGCGGCCGCGCAGACGAACTACGACAAGGCGCTGTCGGGCGTGACCGACGCGCAGAACACACTCGCCTCCACCCAGCAGTCGACCGCGAACAGCGTGGCGAACGCTCAAGCGGCGCTCTCCAAGCTCAAGTCGAGCTACGCGGCCGCCAAGACGAATTTCTCGAGCCTGTACGGATCGCTCATCAACGATCTCGCGACGTACGTCTCGCAGATCAGCGTGGCGCAGCAGCAGGTCCAGAAGACCCAGAACGACCTCGCGAGCGCGAACCAGATCAGCGACAACAAGTCGGCGCAGACCGCGATGAACCAGGCGAGCGCTGCGCTCGGGAACGCCCAGAGCTACGTCCAGAGCGTCTTCGCCAGCGCGGAGGGCGACTACATCCAGGCGGCGAATCAGGTCTTGAACGCGGCGAGCGCGTTCGATGCGGCGATCGCCGCGAACGCCGACACCTCGGCGGCGAGCCAGCAGATGGCGACGGCGCAGGTCGCGTACACCACCGCCGCCTCACGGCTCACGAACGGGATCGATGCGCCGAACGGTCAGATCGGCACGGCCCTCGCGTCGTCCATTTCGGCGCAGAACTCGCTGAATACCGTGAACGCGAAGCCGGACTCGACGCTCGACGCGGCGCGCGCCGACGTCGCGGCGTTGCTCGTGACCCTCACCGGTGAGCAGCAGGCCGCGACGAACGACAAGAACAAGATCACGCAGGCCGGCACGAGCGTCAGCACGATCAACGACGCGATCTCGGGTAGCTACGTGAGCGCGATCTCGAACGTCACGTCGGCCCAGATCCAGGCGGCCCAGAGCATCCAGAACGCCCAGACGTCGCTGAACAACCAGCCCGCAGCGGTACAAAGCGCCCAGAACTCGCTCGAGAATGCGCAGACGAGCTTCGCCACCGCGCAGACCAACTTCGACAGCGCGACGATCAAGGCCAGCGTCACCGGCGTGGTCAGCGCGATCAACGCGCAGGTCGGCGAGAACGTGACGAGCACCGCCACGGCCGGCTTCATCGTTCTCGCGAACACCGGCTCGCTCGTCCTGCACGGGACGATCGGCGAGGCCGACGTCGTGAAGCTCAAGCTCACCCAGGTCGCGACCATCACCGTCGATGCCGTCGGGACCGCGAAGATGACCGGGAGGGTCACCTCGCTCGACCCGGTGGCGACGATCGCCTCGGGAGTCCCGGTGTACGGGATCGACGTCACGATCGACGTCCCGAACGCGGCCGTCCGGCCGGGGATGAGCGGCACCGCGAACGTGATCATCGCGAGCAGCCCGAACACGCTCGTCGTGCCGAACCTCGCGGTGAAGACCGCGAGCGGCCGGCGCTACCTCACCGTCATGAAGAACGGCGCGGCCGTCGACACGGACGCGACCTTCGGCATCTCGAACGACACCGTCACCGAGGTGCTCACGGGCGTGCAGGAGGGCGACGTCGTCGTACTCCCGCAGCCGCGCGCGACCGCGAGCGGCGGCGCGAACCGCGGCTTCGGTGGTGGTGGCGGCGGCGGCCCGGTCATCGTCGGCCGATGACCGCCGCGGTCGCGAACGGCTCGGTCATCCAGCTCCGCGGCGTGACGAAGGCCTACCGGATGGGGAAGGACAACATCGTTCACGCGCTCCGGGGCGCGGACCTCGACGTGCATCCGGGCGAGTTCGTCGCGCTGATGGGCCCCTCGGGCTCCGGTAAGTCGACGATGATGAACGTCCTCGGCTGCCTCGATGTTCCGGACGAGGGCAGCTACGTCCTCGCCGGGGAGCAGGTCCGCACGCTCAACGACGACCAGCTCGCGGCGATCCGCAACAAGCACATCGGGTTCGTCTTCCAGACGTTCAACCTGCTCCCCCGCCTCAATGCGATCGAGAACGTGGAGCTCCCGCTCGTGTACGGCGGCAGCATGCGCGGCCGGACCCAGCGCGCGAAGAGCGCGCTCGCGGCGGTCGGACTCGGCGACCGGATGCACCACAAGCCGAGTGAATTGAGCGGCGGTCAGCAGCAGCGCGTGGCCATCGCGCGGGCGCTGCTCAACGATCCGGCGATCATCCTCGCCGACGAGCCGACCGGGAACCTCGACTCGCGGTCGACCGCGGAGATCCTCGCGATCTTCCAGCGGCTGAACGACGAAGGCAAGACCGTGGTCATGGTCACCCACGAGCCGGACGTCGCCGAGCACTGCAAGCGCATCGTCCGGATGCGGGACGGCGTCGTGGCCGGGGACGAGCTCGTGCCGCAGCCGCGGCGCGCGGACGAGGAGCTCAAGAGGGCCGGCGCGGGCCAGTCGGTCGACATGCACCAGGGCGACGTGAAGCACGTCCCGACGGCTGCGCGATGAAGATCCTCGACTCGTTCCGCTCCGCGCTCCAGTCGATCATCGTGAACAAGCTGCGCTCGGCGCTCACCATGCTCGGCGTGATCATCGGCGTCGCGTCCGTGATCGCGATGGTCGCGGTGGGCAACGGCGCGTCGCAGCAGGTCCAGCAGCAGGTGCTGTCGCTCGGCTCGAATCTCGTCACGGTCACGCCCGGCGCGCAGAAGAACGACCAGGGGTTGAACGGCGCCGGCGCCCAGAGCCAGAACCTGACCCTCGACGACATGAACGCGCTCAGTGAGCAGCTCGGATCGACGATCTCCGGGATCGAGGCGGAGCAGCAGGCCGGCCGCTGGCAGGTGACCGCTGCCGGGCAGAACTGGAACTCACCGGTGGTGGGCGTCACGGCTGGATACCCGCAGGTCCGCGAGTGGAACCTCTCATCGGGCGACTTCTTCACCGATTCCGACCTTCGGGTGAACGCGCAGGTCGCGGTCATCGGCGCGACCACCGCGACGAACCTGTTCGGCGATGGCGTCGACCCGGTCGGCCAGACGATCCAGCTCCGCCAGGTGTTCGGCGGTGGCGGACCCGGGGGCGCGCAGCGCGCGCGGATCGTGAACTTCAAGGTCATCGGGATGCTCGAGACGAAGGGGACGACCTTCGGCTTCTCGCGCGACGACCAGATCCTCGTCCCGACGACGACCGCGCAGCGCGTCCTCACCGGCCGTACGAACTCGGTGAACTCCATCATCGTGAAGGCCGCGAGCAGCGATCAGATGGCGAACACGACGGCGGACGTCACCGACATCCTGTTGACGCGTCACAAGATCAGCGACCCCGCAAGCGCCGATTTCACCGTGACGAACCAGAACGACACGCTCGCCACGCTCAACCAGATCACGGGGACGTTCACGATCCTGCTCGCCGCGATCGGCGGCATCTCGCTGCTCGTCGGCGGCATCGGGATCATGAACATCATGCTCGTTTCGGTGAACGAGCGGACCCGCGAGATCGGCATCCGCAAAGCTGTCGGCGCGAGGCGGCGCGACATCCTCGTGCAGTTCCTCATCGAAGCCATCGGGCTCACCGGCCTCGGCGGGATCCTCGGGATCCTCCTCGGCTGGGGGATCACCGTCGTGGTCAAGCAGATCCCCGCGGCGGCGCAGCTGCCGATCCTCATCACCCCCGGCACGGTCGCGGTCGCGGTCGGGGTGTCGGTCTCGATCGGGATCATCTTCGGCCTCTACCCGGCGATGCGGGCCGCGCGCCTGCATCCCATCCAAGCACTTCGTTATGAATAAGGGAGAACGAGCATGAGCCTTTTTGCGAAGCGTCCGTTCCAGATGATCCTCGGGGTCGTCGTAGCCCTGGTCCTCTTCGGTGGCGGCTACGCCGTCGGCTCGTCGCGCGCGACGCCAGCGGCGACGCCGACCGGTGCGACCGGATCGACCGGCGTGTTCGTCGCTCGCGGCGGCGCCGGCGGCGCGGCGGCTCGTGGGCTCGTGAACGGAGAGGTCCTCGCCATCAACAGCGACTCGATCACGATCTCGCAGCGCCAGCCCGGCCAGGCGGGCGCGAGCCCGACGACGACCACGCAGCTCGTGCTCGTGGGCAGCGGCACGCGCGTCGTGAAGACCGTGGACACTGAGGCGAAGCTCGCTGACCTCAAGGTCGGCGACATGGTCACGGTCGTGGGCACGCCGGACACGGCGAGCGGAACGATCTCGGCGCAGGCGATCGTGCTCGGCGGGACGAGCATCCTCGGCGACATCCTCGGCGGCACGCAGTTCCCGGGTGCACGCGGCGCCGGCGCCTCCGGCAGCCCCCGACCGAGCCCGACCCGCTAGGTCGCTTACGGCGCGGAGATCTCGTAGCTCCCCGATCCGGTGATCAAAAGGAATCCGCCGGTGATACCTGACGCGACGGCGTCCGTCGTCGTGAGCACGAGGCCGGTGTCGCGGTCCTGGCGGGTGGCAAGCGCCAGGACGTGCACACGGTCGCCGTTCCGCCAGAGGATCGCTCCGTCGCGGTAGGCGAGTACGTTCTCCACGGGAAACTGCGGGAGGATCGACCGGAGGGCGTTGCTCGCGAACCCCGGCGTGTACGCACTGAGGTCGTACGACGCGAGGGAGCCAGTGCGCGACCGCACCAGGATGGTCTGCGAGCCGAGCCACACCGGGGTCCCCGGGAGGCCCGAGGAGGCGTGGTCGACACGAACGATCGTTCCCGCCTCGCTCGGGAACGCCTGTAGCCGGTCCTTGAAGAACATCCACGCCGCGGTCGGGTCGAACGACAGCAGCAGGATGATCGAGCGATCAGGCGACGATGCGTCGGCGCCGACTTGGGAGGGCACCAAGCCCGGCGGGATCGCGAGGTCCTGTCTTGGTCCGCCGGCCAGCGGGACCAGGCCGACGCGATCGCCATCGCGGAAGAGCACACGGTCTTGGTCGTCCACCCCGAGCAGCGCGACCGCCTGAGTCGCAGTCGCCGGCGCCGACGAAGTGGCAATGACGCGGAACGGACCACCGCTCCGAGGCGCGGCGCGGATCTCGCGCTGGATGATGCTCGCGCAGCAACCCTCTTGCTGCTCCGCCACGATCGTCTTGCCGTCGACGGAAAGCATCGGGTTCGTCAGTTCGAGCGACGTGTCGGTGATCCGCGCGTCGAGCTCCAGGATCGCGAGCGGTGCGGCGCGTTGGGGTGCGGAGGTCGCGATGAACAACCCGGTCGAATCAGGAAGCCACCGTGACCCGCTCATGGGCCGGGTGGCGACGACCGAGCCGTCGATCCGCGCCAGCGTGAGCGTGTTCGATGACTGGTACGCGACATACCGACCGTCCGGCGAGAACGCGGCGCTGATCGGCACATTCAACGCCGAGCGCTTCACACCGGCAGGCAGACCGCTCGCCGACGGTGTCGTGGTGGACGCGGAGATCGACGCCGACGGAACGGTCGTGCCCGCGGAGGGCTGAACTGGAGCACACGCCGAGGCAACGAGCCCGAGCGCGATCAGCAACGAGCTGAGCCCAGACTCTGAGCGTCGCGGTGATCGCGTCACATCGATTCGGGCGCGCTCACGCCGAGGAGTCCCAGCGTCTGGCGAAGCGTGATCCCGACCGCCTCGACGAGCCGGAGGCGCGCCTTCGAGCGGCCGACATCGTCGCCGACGACGCGGTTGCCCTTGTAGAAGGCGTGGAACGCGCCGGCGAGCTCGAGCCCGTAGCCGGTGAGCAGGTGCACGTTGTGCTTGTCGCGGATCTCCTCGACGAGCTCGGGGAAGCGGAGCATGAGCCGCACGAGGTCGAGCTCGGCTTCGTCGGTGAGCAGCGACACATCCGCGCCGTCGGCGTTCAGCGATCGCTCCGACGCGGTGCGGAAGATGCTGGCGATCCGCGCGTGGGCGTACTGCACGTAGTAGGCGGGGTTCTCGTTGGACTGCTGGACCGCGAGCTCGAGGTCGAAGTCCAGCTGCCGATCGGCACTGGCCTGCAGGAAGAAGAAACGCGCCACGTCCTTGGTGACCGCTTCGATGACGTCATCGAGCAACAGGAACTTCCCCGTACGCTTTCCCATCCGCGTCAGCACGCCTTCATGCACGAACCGAACGTACTGATAGAGCAGGACCGTGAATCGCGAGGGCTCGATGCCCAACACGGGCAGCGCCAGCTTCATCTGCATCAAGTGGTACTGCGTGTTCGCGCCCCACACGTTCAGCTTCAGATCGATTCCGCGCTCCTCGAGACAGAGTCGGTGATACGCGATGTCCGTCGCGAGATACTTCGCGTCGCCCTCCGCGTCGACGAGGACCCAGCCTTCTTCGCTCCCCCCGCGACGGAGTGCGATCGCCTCGGGAGTCTCGAAGAAGATGACCCCGTTGCGCTCGACGATCACGCCATGCTCGCGCAGTGCCTCGATCGTCGACGCGAGGTAGCCCGATTCGATCAGCGAGGACTGCTTGAACCAGCTGTCGTAGTGAACGCCGAGCTTCGCCGTGACGCGTTGCGCGTCCGCGACGATCCAGTCGATCGCGATCGGGGCCATTTCCCGTGCCTGCTCTTCGATCGGCAGCTCACGGAATCGGTCGCCATACCGCTCCTGGATGTCGCGGGCGATGTCCTTCACGTAGTCGCCCTGGTATCCCTCGTCCGGCACGGCGACGTCCTCGCCGAACAGCTGTCGATAGCGGACCGCGACGGAAATGCCGAAGCGCTTCAGCTGCCCGCCGCCATCCTCGATGTAGTACTCGCGGGTCACGGTCGCTCCCGAGAACGCGAGAACGTTCGCGAGGACGTCGCCGATCGGTCCGCCGCGGGCGTTCGCGATGGTCATCGGGCCGGTCGGATTCGCCGAGATGAACTCCACCTGGATCTTCCGGCCCTTGAGCGCGTCGGTGCGCCCGAACGCCTCGCCCGCGGCGGCGATCGCGTCGACCTGCCGCGCGAGCCACGCCGGCGCGAGACGCACGTTGATGAAGCCCGGCGCCGCGACCTCCACGGCGGCGATCGCGGCGCTCTTCGGGACGCGCTCGGCGATGGCTCGAGCGATCTCGAGCGGTGGACGCCGGAGCGGCCTCGCGAGACGCATCGCGATGTTCGCGGCGTAGTCCCCATGAGCCTTCTCGGCCGGACGCTCGATCTCGACCGTCGCCCCGCGCGCCGCATCGCCCCAGCCCTGCGCCTCGCTCGCGGCGACGAGCGCGGCCGCGACGGCGTCGTGGACCAGGTCGCGCGCGGTGGCGGTCATCGGGCCGAGTCTGACATCGGCATCGCGGCCGCGTCGCCACGCGGCTCGTGCGCGCGGAAGAAGAGGATCACGAGCGTCGCGGCGACCAGGTAGGACCCCACGAGGGTCACGAGGTTCGCGGTGTAGCCGTCCGCGCCCAGCTCCGCCCGGACCACGCCGGAGAGCGCGGCCCCCGCCGCCGACGCGCCGTTCCACGCGATGGCGAACGCGGCGACCGCGCCCGCCCGCTCGACGGGCGCGAACGACGAGAGCTCCAGCGCGGAGAGGTTCGGGGTCGCCCCGTACATGAGCGCGCCGCGCAACGCGAGCCCGGCGAACGCGAGCAGGGGCTGGCCCGCGACGGCCGCGAGCAACGCGAACGGCAGCGAGGCGAAGACCGGCAGCGCGATCGCGGCCATCGGCCGAAGGCGCGGGACCAGCACCCGACCGCTGAGGATCGCCCCGATGCTCCCTGCGATCGAGAGCGCGCCGATCGCAAGCCCGACCCCCGCGATCGGCAGGCCGAAGCGGTCGGTGAAGAAGAGGTTCGCGAACGGCAGGAAGCTCCCGGCACCGAAGCCGAAGGCCATCTCGATCGCGATGAACCGGAGGAGCAGGCTGCGACGGTGCGGCGCATCGAGCGCGCCGACGGCGACCGCGGCGGGCCGCACGAAGAGGATCGGGACGGCCGAAGCGATCGCGAGCACGCCGCCGATCCCGATGACCGTGCGGATGGTGAGCGGATCCATCTGCGCGCGGCCGATCGCCGCGCCCACCGGTGCCGCGAGGGCCCCGGCGATCGCGATCGCGGCAAAGCTCGCGAGGGCGCCGAGCGCGACCTGGTTGCCGAACATCCGCGGTCGATCCAGGCCGGTCGTCGCGTCGGCGACGAGCGCTGTCCCTGAGGACGCGACGATGATCCCACCGCAGCCGGTGAGCGCGGCGCCAACGAACAGGAGCGGCAGCGCGGTCTGGGTGAGGATGCCGATCACGCCGAACGCGGTGACGAAGCCACCGACGAAGATCGCATTCCGGCGTGGCATCCGTCGTGGCAGGAGCGCCGCGGGCAGCGCGCCGGCGAGCGCGCCGAGCGCCTGGGCGCCTCCGAGCACACCGATCGCGCGCGCGTCGAACCCGAGCGACCGGTAGAGGAAGTTGAGATAGAAGAGCGCGATCCCGAGGCCCAGGCCGCCGAGCCCGCTCGCGACGACGTACAGCGACGCATCGTGCCGGCGCAGCGCCGGCGCCGCGTCAGCTCTGCCGGCCGAGGGTGAGGTCGACGGTCTGCTGTTTCCCATCCCGGATGATCGTGAGGGTCACCTTATCGCCAGG
>Ga0070698_100006289_pt1 | contig 12903 bp, 11 predicted proteins | sample KBSK1502metaG_FD_65477 | JGI IMG/M metagenome (GOLD analysis project Ga0070698, IMG submission 65477) | Corn, switchgrass and miscanthus rhizosphere microbial communities from Kellogg Biological Station, Michigan, USA - KBS K1-50-2 metaG | ecosystem: Host-associated > Plants > Roots >... | reverse complement strand
GGCGTCGTCGAGGGCGTGGCCCGGGTGCTGCGCAGCGTCAACGAGATCGGCCAGATCCGCGACGGTGAGATCCTCGTCTGCCCGGTGACGGCGCCGAGCTGGGCCCCGGTGTTCGGCAAGATCAAGGCGGCCGTGTCGGACATCGGCGGCACGATGTCGCACGCCGCGATCGTGGCCCGCGAGTACGGGATGCCCGCGGTCGTCGGCACCGGGCACGCGACCAAGCGCATCACGACAGGCCAGCGGCTCCGCGTCGACGGCGACCGCGGGATCGTCACCGTCGTGGGCTGACATGCGCGCACGCTCCCGGCGGCCCGGCCGCGCCAGCCGAATCCCGCGCTCGCTCATGATCGGGGAGACTTTGGGGCGCCCTACGGCACAAAGTCTCCCCGATCATGAGCGTCCGCCGCGCTGCGGGCACGGGGCGGGCGTATGAGGGGAGGTGAGCTGGTCTGCGGACTCGGCGAGCTGGGTGTCGGCGACCGTGTGACCGTCGGGGGCAAGGGAGCGAGCCTGGGGGAGCTAGTGCGGGTCGGCTTCCCGGTTCCGGCGGGCTACGTGGTCACTGTTGCGGCGTTCGAGCAGGCGCTGCGGACGCTCGACCCGGCGGAGGGAGATCCGCGACGGCGGCCACGTCATCGCGGTGCGCACCTATCGCGGCGAGACCGAGCGCTCGATCAAGGTCACCACGGCGTGGGTCGGCGACTACCTGCGCGCCAGGGACAAGCTGGCCGACCTGGCCCGCCTGGCGGCGGCGGGCCGGCTCACGCTGCGGGTGGCCAGGACGCTTCCCGCCGAGTTCGTGGCCCAGGCGCATGCCCTGCTCGAGCCGGGCGGGGTCAGGAGCCGCCTGGTCCTGACGTTCTAGCGGCGGCGGCGCGGAACGGAGGATTGTGCTCGATGGGCCGTTCACCCCATTCTATTGTGGTGAGTGGCCCATCGACCCGGTGCGTCACGACTCGGCCGGGGCCATTTCTGCAGGTCGGTGCTCGAAGGGGGACACGTGAACCGAAAGCTGTGGATCGCAGCGCTGGCCGTGCCGGTGCTCTCGGCGGCATCTCTGGCCGCGGCGCTACCCGCGGGAGCGGCCGGCCGGGCGGCGGCCGGCCCCGCAGGCAGCTACCAGACGTTCGGGTCCATGCGGGCCGCATTAGGCGTTCACCTCGCCGGCACCAGGCTGCCGCGCCCGGCGCGTGTCACGAACAGCGTGTTCAAGTCCTCGAACTGGAGCGGTTACGCGGCGGTCATCAAGACCTCGGTCACGATCAGCGAGATCACCGCCGACTTCACGGTCCCGAGCGTGAACTGCGCGCGGAGCACGCTCGGGACCAGCGGCAGCGCGTACGATTCCACCTGGGCCGGGCTGGACGGGTTCGGCGACAACACCGTCGAGCAGGAAGGCGTCGACGGCTTCTGCACCTCGACCAAGGGCGCGCCGTCGTACTTCGCGTGGTACGAGATGTTCCCGCTGGCGCCGGTCGCGTTCACGGGCGTCGGCCCGGGTGACGCCATCAGCGTGACCACCGACAAGGTCGGCCGCGACTGGGTGCTGACCCTGCACGACCTCACCACGGGCGGCGGGTTCACCACCACGCAGCCGTGCCCCAGCGGCGCCAGGTGCCGCGACGCGTCGGCCGAGGTGATCACCGAGGATCCCGGCTCCTCGACTCCCATGTTCGACCTGGCCGATTTCGCCCTGGTCAACCACACCGCGATCCTGCTCCACGCGAGCACGGGCGTGCGCGGCAGCCTCGTCGCGCCCACGCTGTGGAACACCGACGAGATCGAGATGATCGACGGCCACGGCAACCTGATGGCGGTACCGAGCACGCTCTACGCCGGGCAGGCGTTCAACGTCGGCTGGTTGCGCGGCTCCTGACGGCCTCAGCAGCCGGGCAGGTCGTCCGCGCTGCGGGTGTTGATCACCTGGCCCGGCTGGATGCCCAGGCTCTCGGCGCGCGCGCAGCCGCTGTCCAGCCAGTCGAGCTGGCCCGGCGCGTGCGCGTCGCTGTCGATCGCGAACGTGCAGCCCGCCGCGAGGGCCAGGCGGAGCAGACGGTCCGGCGGGTCCTGGCGCTCGGGCCGGCAGTTGATCTCGACCGCGACGCCGTGGTCCCGGCAGGCGGCGAACACCGCGTCTGGATCGAAGGCCGACTCGGGCCGGCCCCGGCCGAGGATCATCCGGCCGGTGCAGTGCCCGAGCACGTCGACGTGCGGGTTGCGGATCGCGGTCAGCATCCGGGGGGTCATCTCCGCGGCGGGCATCCGCAGCTTCGAGTGGACGCTGGCGACCACGACGTCGAGCCGGGCGAGCAGGTCCTCGTCCTGGTCGAGCGCTCCGTCGTCGAGGATGTCGACCTCGATCCCGGTCAGGATCCGGAACGGGGCCAGCTCGGTGTTGAGCGCGGCCACGAGCTCGAGCTGCTCGCGCAGGCGCTCCGCGGACAGCCCGTTGGCCACGGTCAGCCGCGGCGAGTGGTCGGTCAGCGCGACCCACTCGTGCCCGAGCTCGCGGGCGGTCTCGGCCATCTCGCGGGGCGGGCTGCCGCCATCAGACATGTCGGAATGGGTGTGACAGTCACCTCGCAGCGCGGCCCGCAGCGCCGTGCGTTCCGGCGGCTGGGCCTCCCCGAGCAGCCGGGTCAGGTAGTCCGGCTCCTGGCCGGCCGCCGCCTGGGCGATGACCTCGGCGGTGGCCGGCCCGATCCCGGGCAGCTGCTGCAGCGCTCCGCCGGCCAGCCGCGCGGTCAGCTCGCCGGCGGGCAGGCCAGCGGCGACCGCGGCCGCGCGGCGGAACGCCCGCACCCGGTAGGTCGGCGCCCCGGCCCGCTCGAGCTGGAACGCGATCTGCCGCAACGCCCACACCGGATCCACGGTCACTCCGGTACCGTAGCCCGGCTCGGGCTGAAGATGCTCGCCGCTCCATGGTCGTTCACTCGGCGCGCAGCGCCGAGGCGGTGCGCGTTCCGGCGGCCCAGCTCGCCGGCAGCATCGCCCCGGCCACGGCGATCACCAGGCCGGCCAGCGCCAGCAGCGCGAGCTCGGCCGGGCCGTAGACGTTCAGGTAGCTGGCCGGGATGTTCGTGGCGGCGGCGTGCGCCATGACCGGCAGCACGTACCGGTGCACCGCCACCCCGGCCGGGACCGCGACGATGCCGGCCACCAGCCCGGTCCCCGCGACCCAGCAGATCACCATCGCGATGGTCTGCCGCGGCGTCATCCCGACGGCCTTGAAGATGCCGAGGTCATGGACGCGCTCGCGGGTATGCAGCACCACAGTATTGAGCACGCCGAGCCCGGCCACCACGGCCAGCAGCAGGGTCAGCACGCCGATCAGGCCCAGCAGCGTGAGGAAGAACGGGTCGTTGCCGCTCTGGCTGACCGGGTAGCCGGGCCCGAGCGCGGTGCCCAGCGCTGCGGCGAACGCGGCCGGGCTGACGCCGGGCCGGAGCGCGACGTCGTACGCGCTGGGAAGCAGGCGGTGATCGGCCGCGGCGAGCGTCGGCCAGTCGGTGAGCACCTCGATCCCGCGGTTGCTCGTGTCGAAGACCTCGCCGACGATCCGCACCGGGATCCGCCTGCCGCCGAACGTGATCGTGATGGTGTCGCCGATAGATTTGCCCGTGACCGTGAGGAAGTTGCTGGGCACGTCCGCCTGACCGGGGCCGGTGAACCAGCGCCCGCTGATTAGGTCGTAGCCGGTCCAGCTGGCGTCGCCGCGGAACGCGGTCACCGGGACCTGCCCCGGCAGGCCGGCCACGCTGAGGTCCAGGTCCGCCTCGGCCGCGTAATGAAGCGTGCCTGGCTGGGCCCGCAGCGCTCGCTCGATCGCGCGCTGCTGCGCCGCGGGCGAGGGCGGAGGCGGGCCGGTCGCGGGGCCGATGTGCTTGACGTTGCCCGAGCCCTCGGCCAGGGAGACCTGCACCGGCTCCGACGCGGAGCGAGACAGGCCGTAGGCGACCTTGGACAAGGAGGCCGCCAGGCCGGCGGCGAAGGTCACGGTCACGGCGCCGAGCAGGATCGCGGTCAGGGTCACGGCGGTGCGGGCGGGCCGGGCGAACGGCGCGGCCAGGCCGATCGTCACCGGCCTGGGCAGCCGCAGCCGGCCGAGCAGCCGGTGCGCGGCATAGCCGTGTCCCTGCGCCGGAGCGCGCCCGGTGGCGATCGCCTGCACCGCGCTGAGCCGCCCGGCCCGCACGGCCGGCGCCACGGCGGCCAGCCCGGCGAGGCAGCACAGGGCCGCGGGCACGGCCGCGTCGACCCAGGCGGGCACCGCGAGGGTGCCGACCCGGTAGACCGTGGCCGTCTTGGCCAGCAGCGGTACCGCCAGGGCGTTGCCGAGCGCGACCCCGGCCAGGCAGCCGGCCAGGGCCGGCACCAGGACCTGACCCGCGTACGCCGCCACGACCTGGCCCGGGGTGAACCCGATGCTCTTCAGCACGCCGATCCGCCGGTAGCCCGCCGCGACCGCGCCGCCGACCACGTTGACCACGATCAGCACCGACAGCACCAGCCCGATGACGGCGAAGGCCACGACGAACGGCACGATCGGCGCGATCCCCGAGTCCTGCTGGAGCTTGACCGCCAGGTACGACTGCGTGGCGATCACGGTCCCGCGCGGCAGCGCGCCGCCCACTTCCTCGGCGTCGGCGCTGAGCGCGGCCGCGGAGCCCGCGGCGCTGAACCGGTACAGCATCTGCGCGGTCGCGGGCGTCCCCGGCGCGCGTAGCGCGGCGATCTCGCCGGGCAGCACCCAGCCGTCGGCCGACTGGGTGATCGAGGTCGCGATGCCGACCACGGTGAGGCTCGGTGATCCGGGCCGGCCGCTCACCGTGATCCGCGTGCCAACCGGCACGCCGGCGGAGTCGCGGGACAGCACGACCTCGCCGGGCCGCTGCGGCCAGCGGCCCTGCTGCAGGTCGAGGTCATCCAGCGGCCCGCCCGGCGCGGCGCGGCCGACCAGGGTGCGCGGCGGCCCGGTGAACCGCCCGCCGGATCCCGGCGGCCCGGGCAGCAGAGGGGTGATGGTCACCTCGGGGAACGGGCCGGACGACGCCATCACCCCGGGCAGCCCGGCGGTGGCCCGCAGCTGCCCGGCCGTGGCCCGGCCGGCGTCGACGGTGGCGACCAGGTGCGCGCCGCGCTGGGCCGCGAACGCGGTATCGAACGGCGAGCCCGAATCCACGACCAGGCCGAGGGCGAGCACGCAGGCCGCCGTGGAGATCAGCACCACCAGGCCTATCACCAGGGTCTGCACCCGGCGCCGGGCCAGCCCGCCGCGTGCGGCCCTGGCCACGGCGCCCGGCTGCCAGCGCCTCACCGCTGTGCTCCGCTGACGACGTCGCTGGCGATCCTGCCGTCGACAAGCTGCACGGTGCGGCCCGCGTAGCGGGCGGCCAGGTCCGGGTTGTGGGTGACAAGCAGCATGGTGTGGCCCGCCCGGTTGAGGTCGAGCAGCACGTCGCCGATCTGCTCGCCGGTCGCGGTGTCCAGGGCGCCGGTCGGCTCGTCGGCCAGCAGCAGCGCCGGCCGGTTGACCAGCGCCCGCGCTATCGCCACCCGCTGCCGCTCGCCGCCGGACAGCCGGGCCGGGTAGGCGCTGGCGTGCTGCGCGATCCGCAGCGCGGCCAGCAGCTCATCCGCCCGGGCCCGGGCGGCGGCGCGGGGCACGCCGGCCAGCTGGGCGGGCAGCAGCACGTTGTCCGCGACGGTCAGGTCGTCGAGGAGGTTGAAGAACTGGAAGATCATGCCGATCTGCTGCCGCCGGAACCGCGCCACGCCGGTCTCGCTGAGGCTGTCGATCCGCTCGCCGGCGACCGTGACCATGCCGCGCGTCGGCCGGTCCAGGCCGGCGACGAGGTTGAGCAGCGTTGACTTGCCGCTGCCGGACGGTCCCATCACCGCCACCGCCTCGCCCGCGGCGATCTCCAGCCGGACCCCGTCGAGCGCGGGCCGACCGCCGTTGTCGTAACGCTTCGTCACATCGTCGAGCCGTATGAGTGCGTCCATGCCGGCACGCTAGGCTCCGGGGGCCGCGGCGGGCGTCGGCCGTGATGCGCAACCTGGCTACCGCCCTGGTCGGACACTGGCCGCCGGTCATTCTTTGTGCGCAGCCGGCTACCTCTCAGGGCCGATGGACGGACGCCGCCGCCGGGCGACAATGGGACGGTGAACGGCAACGGCGGGAAGGTCGGGCTGGGCAGGCAGATGAGCGCGGGAGTGCGCGGCTGGGCCGGGCGAGCGCTCGCGTTCGCGCGGTCCACCGAGCCGCGGGACGCGCCCTCGCGGCGCGCCATGGCCGCGGACCTGGCCCTGGCCTCCGCCGTGGCCCTGGCCTCGCTGGTCGCGGTCGTCTACAGCACCGGGGGCCGGATCTCCGTGTGGCCGTCCCCGAGCGGGGAGATCGTCACCCGGGGCGCGGACGGTTCTGGCGGGATTCCCGCGGCGGCGGTGTTCTCGGTGCTGGTCACCACGGCACCGCTGGCGCTGCGCCGGGTCCGCCCGCTCACCGCGTTCTGGGTGGTGTTCGTCGGCATCCTCCTCACCAGCAACTACATCAACACCGTCACGATCATCGCGATCGTGCTGACCGCGTACTCCGCGGTCACCCGCAGCCGGTTCCGGGGCGCGGCGCTGATCAGCGTGCCGCTGGCCGGCCTCGTGATCACGGCGATCTTCGCGAACACCGCCCCGCCGCTGCCCGGCCGGTTTGCCGCGCTGTTCGTGCTGGTCCCGGTGACGCTGGTGGGCAACGCGGTGCAGACGTGGCGGCGCCGGGCCGACGACTCGCAGGCGCGGCTGCGGCACGCGCAGGCCGAGCACCAGGCGGCGACCGCCCGGGCGCTGGCGGCCGAGCGGGCGCGGATCGCCGGCGAGCTGCACGATGTGGTCACGCACAACGTCAGCGTGATGGTGGTGCAGGCGGGGGCGGCCCGCCGGGTGCTGGCCGCATCGCCCGGGGAGGCCACGACCGCGCTGCTGGCCGTGGAGGCGAGCGGCCGCACGGCCATGATCGAGCTGCAGCACCTGCTCGGGCTGCTGTCCCCGGTCGACGGCATGCAGTCGCCGGGCGAGGAGGTTTTGCGGCCGCAGCCGGGCCTGGACCGGCTCCGGCCGCTGATCGACCGCGTGGCCGCGGCCGGTCTGCCGGCCGAGCTGACCGTCAGCGGCCGGCCGCGCGCGCTGCCGCCCGGCCTGGACCTGGCCGCCTACCGGGTCGTGCAGGAGGCGCTCACGAACGTGATGAAGCACGCGGGCCACGCCCGGACCGCGGTGCGGCTGGACTACCGGCCGGATGAGCTGATCATCGATGTCAGCGACGACGGCCCCCCGGCCGCCACACCGACGGCGAGCCTGGTCGGCGGGCGCGGCCTGCTGGGCCTGCGCGAGCGCGTGTCCCTGTACGGCGGCGAGTTCGATGCCGGGCCGCGGCCGGCCGGCGGCTGGCGGGTGACCGCGCGGCTTCCGCTGGACACGCTGGATGCGCGGGATGATCAGCCCGCCGGCGACGCGGACGGCGGCCCGGCCCAGGACAGCTCCCTGGCGCCGGTCCCCGCGCGACCGTGACCGGCCCCGGCGAGGCGGCAGCGGCGGCCGGGCAGGAACCGCCGCCGCGGGTCGTGATCGCCGATGACCAGGCCCTGGTCCGGACCGGCTTCCGCATGATCCTGAACGAGGCCGGGATCCCCGTCGTCGCCGAGGCGGCCGACGGCGCCGAGGCCGTCGCCGCCGTCCTCCGGCACCGCCCCGACGTCGTGCTGATGGACATCCGCATGCCGGAGATGGACGGCCTGGAGGCCACCCGGCGCATCCTCGCCACGCAGTCCGGCCGCCAGTGCCGGATCATCATCCTGACCACATTCGATCTCGACCACTACGTCTACGCCGCGCTGACCGCCGGGGCCAGCGGGTTCCTGCTCAAGCACGTCTCGCCGGAATACCTGGTGACCGCGGTCAGGCTGGTGCGCTCGGGAGACGCGCTGCTGGCGCCGTCGATAACCCGCCGGCTCGTGGAGCGATTCGCGCCCGAGGCCGCCTGCGGCCCGCCGGTGCCGGCCGACCTGTCCGCGCTCACTCCGCGGGAGCTCGAGGTGCTGCGCCTGATGGCCCGCGGGCTGAGCAACGCCGAGCTCGCCGCGCAGCTGACCCTCAGCGAGGCTACGGTCAAGACGCACGTGGGACGCATCCTGACCAAGCTGCAGCTCCGGGACCGCGTCCAGGCCGTTGTCCTGGCCTATCGGACCGGCCTGGTCGGCCCCGGGCCATCCTGAGGGCGCGATCAAGGCTCGCGCCGTCAGCCCGTGGGGCGAGCACCGGACGTATGCGGCTCCTAAAGACCGAAGCGGGCTAGGGTCAGGTGGCGGCAGGTGCCCAGCCCGAGCCCCGGGCACGGAGCAATTCTGAATCGCGTCGACGTGATCTCCGCCCGCGACGCCTGGGCCGCTGGATCATCCGGCCTCGGGATGTTCATCTTGCACTGGAACGGCACCGCGTGGCGTCGCGCGCGCACCCCCGCCGCTGGGAGCGGTGCCGGGCTCATCGGGATATCGGGGGCCTCGCCGCGCAGCGTGTGGGCGGTCGGCGCAACCGGGGGCCTCCTCGCCGTCGGCGCACGCCAGGCAGGCTTTGCTGCATCGGCCGCCAGCACTGCGCGGCCAGCGCCTGCCGCCGGCGCGGCACCGGCAGCCGAGCCGCTGATCTTGCACTGGAACGGCGCCGCGTGGCGTCGCATCAGCATTCCGGTACCCGCGGACGGCGGGATGCTCATCGGGCTGTACGCAGCCTCCGGCCGGAACGCCTGGGCGGTCGGCTGCACGAAGACCTTCGGCAACATCAACGCCAAGCCGCTGGTGCTGCACTGGAACGGAACCGCATGGAACTGACCCGCCGCGCCGCCGGCCCGGCCAAGCCTCGGGCTGCAGGCCATGATGTCGGCTTGGTTACTGCGCTTCGGTTGCCTGCGCCGGGTCAGGAGCGACCGCCATGCCGTCAGCTGTCATGCCGACTGGCACTTCTGACTGCTGGTAGCCGAACTCGGCATGCTCGCTGAGATCGAGACCGGCTTCCTCTTCTCCGGCGCTTACCCGCAGCCCGACGGTGCGGTCGGTGATCCACAGGATGATCCAGGTCACGACGAACGGGTAGGCGATTCCGACGGCGGCAAGGACTGCCTGGCGGCCGAGCTGGGTCCAGCCCCCCGCTTCGCCGGCTGCATTCACGGCCAGGCTGGCGAACACTCCGGTTAGCAAGACCCCGATAGCGCCGCCGACCATGTGGACGCCGACCACATCGAGCGAGTCGTCGTAGTGGAATACGTCCTTCAGGTGGACCGCGCCGTAGCAGAGCAGCCCGGCCGCGGCGCCGATAATGATCGCTGCCCACGGCGGCACGTAACCAGACGCCGGGGTGATCGCGGCCAGGCCGGCCACGGCACCGGTGGCGATGCCCACGCCCGAGGGCTTGCGCCGGCGCCACCACTCGACGCCCATCCAGGCCAGCATCGCGGTACAGGCCCCCAGCTGAGTATTCACCAGCGCGTAGCCCGCCACCTGCCCGGCGGACACCGCGCTGCCCGCATTGAAGCCGAACCAGCCGAACCACAAGATCCCGGCGCCGAGCAGCACGAGCGGGATGCTGTGCGGCCGCTCAAGCTGGTAATTTCGCCTCAGGTAGAGGGCGGTCGCGAGCGCCGCGGCGCCCGCCAGCTCATGGACGACCGAGCCCCCGGCGAAGTCGATCGCGTGCAGGCCGCCAGACCCGAGAAACCCGCCGCCCCACTCGCTGTGCGCGAACGGGCTGTAGACCAGCAACGACCACAGGCCGATGAAGACCAGGTAGCCGCGAAAGCGCATCCGCTCGCAGAACGCCCCGGCGATGAGCGCCGGGGTGATGACGGCGAACTTCATCTGGAACGCCATGTACACCAGCGACGGAATCGTGGGGGCGTAGCTGTTAGGGCTGCCGTTGACGCCGCGGAGGACAACGTTCTGCAGGCTCCCGATCACCCCGCCGTGGTCGGCGCCGAACGCCAGCGAGTAGCCAAGGATCACCCACAGCAAGCTGATCACGCCGATCGCCGCGAAGGACTGAACCATCGTGGCGATCACGTTCTTCGCGCCTACCAGCCCCCCGTAGAACAGCGCGAGCCCTGGCATCATGAAAAACACCAATGCCGTCGAGGTCAGCATCCACGCGGTATCACCAGCATTGACGTGCATACCAGCCTCCACCCGACCTCGGCGCCTTTGCCCCGGCCCACTAGCGATCACCGTAGCCCATCGCCGATTCGCCCGCCCGAGATTGCGCGGACGACCACGACCGGCAGCAACAAGCACCTCAGCCTGACGGGCAGCCCTACCACGCGAACGAGCGCCCTCACGGGACTAGGACGAACGTTGCTCGGCGATGACGCGGGCCAGGATCTGGACGCCCTCGGCGATGGCGTGCTCGCTGACCGTCGCGTAGCCGAAGATCAGGCCGCCGGGTCCCGGGTGGGTGATGCGGTACGGCCCCACGGCGTCGACGGCCACCCCGGCGTGCCGGGCCGCGGCGACGATCGCGGCCTCGTCGAGACCGGGCGGCAGCCAGGTGACCAGGTGCAGCCCGGCCGAGATCCCGGTCGGCTCGAGCCAGGGCAGGTGCCGAGACAGCGCGGCCAGGAGCGCGTCGCGGCGGCGGCGGTAGACCGAGCGCATCCGCCGCAGGTGCCGGTCGAACTCACCGCGCGTGATGAAGTCCGCGAGGGCCAGCTGCTCCAGCGCGGGTGAGCCCCGGTCGGCCGCGATCTTGGCGGCCGCCATGGGCTCGGCCAGGCGGCCGGGCAGGACGAGCCAGCCAAGCCGTATCCCCGGCGCGAGCGTCTTGCTCACCGACCCCGCGTAGACGACGTGGTCGGGCGCCAGGCCCTGCATGGCGCCGACCGGCGTCCGGCCGTAACGGAACTCGGCGTCGTAATCATCCTCGATCACCACGGCACCGCGCTCGGCCGCCCAGGCCACGATCGCGGCCCGGTTCTCGGCCGACAGCACCGAGCCGGTGGGCCACTGATGGGAGGGCGTGAGCACCACGGCGTCGGCATCGCTATCGCGCAGCATGTCGACGCGGATGCCGCCGGTGTCCACGGGGACCCCGATCACCTCGAGCCCCGCGGCCCGGGCCGTGGGCAGGGCGTCGTCTACGGACGAGGGGTCCTCGAGCGCGAGCCGCCTCGCCCCGCGAGCGGCGAGGAGCTGGATGAGCAGCGCTACCCCCTGGGCGTATCCCGTGCAGATCACGATGTGATCCGGCTGCGCCAGGGTGCCGCGAACCCGGTTCACGTAGTCCGCCACCGCCGTGCGCAGCTGCGGCACGCCGCTGCCGGTCAGGTAGCCGAAGACCTCGTTCGGCGCGTACGTCAGCGCGCCGCGGATCGATCGCAGCCACGCGGCGCGGGGGAAGCTGGACACGTCGGCGCGGCCGTAGCTGAGGTCGATGCGCGGCCGCTGCCCCGGGGCAGGCCGCGGCGCCGTGCCGGGCGGGGCCGGGCCGGCCGCCACCTGCGTGTGCCCGCCCGCGCGGCTGGTCAGGTAGCCCTCGGCCGAAAGCTGCTGGTAGGCCTCGACCACGACGCCGCGCGAGACGCCGAGGTCGGCGGCGAGCATGCGTGAGGGAGGCAGCGTCGAGCCGCGCGGCAGCCGCCCGGCGCGGATCGAGTCCCGGATCGAGATCTCGATCTGCCGGTGCAGCGGGGCCCGCTCGTCGCGCTCGAGCACGACCAGCAGGCCTGAATTGGTCCTGAGCTTACTCATCAAACTGGACCTTATCAACAGGACCGATTCCTGTCAGGGTCGTCGTATGACCGGCTCCGCCCTCCAGCCACCAAGCAGGTGAGGACCATGGGAATCGTGCTCGGGCTCGTCGCGGCCCTGCTGTACGGCGGCTCCGACTTCGGCGGCGGCCTGCTCTCGCGACGCCTCGGATCTCTTCCGGTCACGATCGTCGGCTCGGCGGGCGCCGTGCTGCTGGTCTGGCCCGCGCTGCTGCTCGCGCCTGGCCCCGCGCCGAGCGTGCGGGCCATCGCCTGGGGGCTGGCCGCTGGCCTCGGCGGCGGCACCGGAACGCTGGTCCTCTACCGTGGCCTCGCTCGCGGGCAGATGAGCGTGGTCGGGCCGGTCTCCGCCGTGGGCGCGGCGGTCCTGCCGGTGCTCGTCGGCGTCGCTCTCGGTGAGCGCCCCGGCCCGGTGACCATCGTCGGCGTCGTCGTTGCCCTGCCCGCGATCGCGCTGGTCGCCACCAGCGGCACCGCCGCGCGCGGCATGCTCAGGACCGCTCTGGCCGACGGCCTGGTCGCGGGGGTCGCGTTCGGCATCCTGTTCGTCGGCCTGGCCCAGGCGGGCCGGGGCGCGGGCCTGTGGCCGGTGGCGTCGGAGCAGACCAGCACGCTGCTGGTCGTGCTCGCCGTCGCGGTCAAGTCCCGCGCGCCGGTCCGGATGGGGATCCGCGCCGCGGGCCTGCCGTTCCTCGCGGGCGCCGCCGGCATGGCCGCCACGCTGGCGTACTTCTACGCGACGCACTACAGCATGCTGGCCACCGTGGCCGTGATCGTGTCGCTGTACCCAGGTGTCACCGTCCTGCTCGCCCGGCTGATCCTGCACGAGCGGTTCAGCTCGGCGCAGCGCGCCGGCCTCGGCCTGTGCACCCTCGCGATCGTCGCGATCGCGCTGAACTGACCCAGGCACCGCGGCCGCTGGCGCCCGGGTGCCCGCACGGGCAAGACCCGGGCTGGGGGGCGCGGTGTGACGCCGGCGCTCCCCCGCCAGCCCGGGCTCAGAACGTCACGGCGCTGGGTCAGGCAACCACCAAGATGAGCGTTGCGCTGATGCCCTGCAGGAAGCCGCTGGACGCGGGCTTGACGACGCGGTAACG
>Ga0070698_100006288_pt1 | contig 12904 bp, 13 predicted proteins | sample KBSK1502metaG_FD_65477 | JGI IMG/M metagenome (GOLD analysis project Ga0070698, IMG submission 65477) | Corn, switchgrass and miscanthus rhizosphere microbial communities from Kellogg Biological Station, Michigan, USA - KBS K1-50-2 metaG | ecosystem: Host-associated > Plants > Roots >... | reverse complement strand
GGTCTTGCGCCCGGTCAGCTGCATTGCCCGCCCCCAACAGCTAGCCCGCGTCGATGCGGACGGGCCGCTCGACGCCCGGCACGCGCCCACCGTCAGCGGAGGCAACACCGCATGGGGTGCGGGCCGTCACTCAACGTCGGGCCGGGCGCCCCCGCCACGCGGGTATGCCGCGCGTTCCTTGCCGACCGGCGACGGCCCACACTCTCGATGACGTGCCCAGCGTCGCTAGACTACGGGCGATGCGCGGCGCTGGCACGGCGCCCGTGTAGCCGGTGCGCGCCGCGTGTGCAGAGCAGCTGGCTAGTTCACTTGAGCTTTGCAAGGAACAGTAGTTCCTGCACAACTAATCGGAAATCGCCCTGCACGCGATCGATGTCCTCCCGATGGGCAACGAACCGGCGGCTGTGGGCAGACTGATCCCCAAGTCCTTTCAGCTTCGGGAGCGCCTGCTTCGCGGTCCGGCCGAGGTTCCAGGCGCTCTCGTTGAGAGTTCCCGTAATCAGGTCTGCCAGATGGAGAAAGTCTCCCTGCGCGTTTTTGATCTGGTGCGCGATCTGGTGATGTTCGAATACCTCAATTATGAGTGTCTCCATCAAGCGGCGCATCATCACAGCGCAGCCATCGTACCAGCCGTGCTCGTAGCAACCGTTGATCTGATAGACAATCCGCTCGATGTACCCCCGCGTCCCGCGAACGAGGCCGTGCGCAAGGATCATCTCGCTTTTCGGCCGCGTCCCCTCGGAGGGCGGCACGTACCTTAGGGGCAGCTCTTGCCGGAGCGACTTGGCCAGAACTACGGCCTCTGCGATGTTCACTCAGACCCCTTATAAATGTGCTTTGCCATGCTTGCGAAGACCTGATCGATCTGATCTGTGGACGCGTCCGCAGAGATGTGGATTTGAAGGTTTATATGCACAGCCGGGCCGCGACCACCGGCGTCAGACTTTCCCTTACTTGCACCTTCAGCGCCCGCTCCGCCGGTATCCGTCGACACCTGACGGACGGCCGCACGCTCAACTTTGCGTGCAGGACGAGTAGCGGCCTTCGCTTTTCCCTTCGCAGATGAACTGGTGGTCTCCTCGGGGGCCTTCTTCGGATCAGCCTCAGTCAATAGCGCGTAGAACGTAACCATCTTTGTCACCGCCGCCGTACCCGCGCCAGTATGGTTTGCGAACCACCTTTCCGCTGCCGTTCGGTTCTTGACGGGATCTGGAATGGCATGCAGCAGATCATCAGGGTAGATGTCTTTTCTAATCTCCTCGCAAACCGCCGGGTACGCCTCATCGTCACGCCAACGCTTCGCGCGGTCCAGCGGCTTACCATCGCGGTCGATGATCTTAGTGGCCCTGAGGGCTGGCATGACGTTCGCCTGCGCCGAGTTCAGCTGCATGTTTAGCACCGACGCGACGTAGTTGTCGGTCACGACACCAGGTATGCTCTGCTTGAACTTCTTCCGCAGAGTCCACCAGTGAGGGGTTGGGATGCTCGGGAACGAGCCCTTCTTCTCAGCACCGGCCATCTGGCGACCTCTCTGTTATTGAAAATCGTGCGCATTATTTGCCGAAAACCAGGAAGCGGCCTGCCAAGCGCGAGGTGCTCGGACTTCGATCAACCGGATGATCAACCCGAATCGTCGGAAGCACGAACGCGACTTGCTCGCTCTCGGCGCCGAACCTCGCGTGACTCCGGTGTGACTCCGGCCCGATCCCAACGCGAACGCCAGACCGGCCAGTGACTCTAACTCTCATTGTTTATGGTGTTTAGATGGTGGGCCCCCTGGGGATCGAACCCAGGACACCGTGATTAAAAGTCACGTGCTCTACCACTGAGCTAGGGGCCCGCGCGGGCAGTGCCCCGATTATCTCACTTCGATCTCGATGGCGTGCGCATCGCTGTTGCCCACGGCGCTGACCACGTGCGCCTGGAACCGCGGCAGCGACAACCACTGCCCCGGTTGCTGGAGGCGAACGGGAGCGGTGCCGCCGATGCCGCCCTGCTCGAGCGCCCCGTCGACGAGGACGACGATGGTGGAGCCGGTGTGGGTGTGGGTGACCTCGGGCGTGCCGGCCTTGAGGCGGACGTCGTAGATGGTGAACGCGCGGCTCTCCTTCAGCACCGACGAACCCGGAGCGGTCAACGGCGGCGCCGCGGGCCAGTTCCCCTCGTGCATGTTCTCGATCTCGAACGCGCGATACTCGGTCGTCCCGTTGTTCTCGATGCGATAGGTCGCGGGCCTGCCGGTATGCTCGGCGACAATCACCGAGCCGCGCGCGTTCGGCGCCACCGGCGTCAGCGCTTCGCCGTTGCGCTGGATGTCGAGCGTCCCGTCGCCGATCACGACAGTCGCCACGTCGTAGTCATGGACGAACGGCTGCGTCGCCTGCCCTGGCGGCAGCGTCACGTCCCAGAGGCGGAGGTCGCTCGTGTACAGCAGGCGCTTGTGGTGCGGCTCGTTGTTGATCGACGGCGCACCCTGCTGAGCCGCGACGCTGACGGCGCAGAAACTTGCAACGACCAGGCAGGAGAGGATGAGGCGGGGCATGCCGCGATTATAGATTCATGGTGAACGACTTTCCCGCCGGCATCATCGATCGGATCGCTCACCGGCCGTGGCGGCTGCCCTCGTCGCCGTGGCTGATGACCCAGAGCTGGCACACGCTGCTCTTCGCGCACTGGCCCGTGGACGCGGCTCTCCTTCGCGCGCGCGTGCCGCCCGGGTTTCCGCTCGACCTGTACGAAGGCCAGGCATGGATCGGCGTGGTGCCGTTCCGGATGACCAACGTCGCGCCGCGCTTCGTGCCGGCCATCCCCTTCGTGTCGGAGTTCGCCGAGATCAACGTGCGGACGTACGTGACGATTGGCGGCAAGCCCGGCGTCTACTTCTTCAGCCTCGACGCCGAGAGCGCGATGGCCGTGGCCGCCGCGCGATCGCTGCTGCACCTGCCGTACTTCACCGCGCGGATGCAGGTGGAATGCGACGGACCGCAGGTTCGCTACGCCAGCCGCCGGACCGCCGGAGGCGCGCCGCCGGCGGAATTCGTCGCGCGGTACCAGCCGGTTGGCGCACCGTTCGAACCGTTGCCCGGAACGCTCGAGTACTTCCTCACCGAGCGCTACTGCCTCTACAACGTGGACGCGCAGTTCCGCGCCTACCGCCTCGAGATTCATCACGTGCCGTGGACGCTCCAGCGCGCCGAGGCGAGCATCGAGGCGAACACGATGACCGAGGCCGCCGGCGTCCGCCTGCCGTCAATGGCCCCGCTGCTGCACTTTTCCGCTCGACAGGACATGCTGGCCTGGGCGCCTGAAACGCTTGAGTCGATCGGGCCGTCTTAAGGGGAAAACGCCCATGTGCGCCGCTCCGGCGCGAAGGCGAGAAAGTTGCAGTTGTGCCCAGCATCATGCCCAAGCGCAGCCGGCCTAAGACTCTGGAGTTTGCCCCGACGAAACGCCGGAACACGGCGCTCATCGACTGGAACGATCCGTCCCGGCAGGCCCACGTGCTGGATTGGCGTCACCGGGCGCAGGAATTCGGCCTGGCCGTCGAAACGCACGAGGAGGTCGAAGACGCCGGACAGCCGTTTGCGCCGAGCCCCGAGCAGATCCTTCACGAGGAGGAACCGGAAGCGTTCGAGGATCAGCCCGTCAGCGCCGAGGTCGAGGAGGACGATCAGCTTGAAACCGGGCCGCCGGCCGGACGCGAGGAAGTCGATCTCGTCCGCGTCTACCTGCAGCACATCGGCAAGCGGAAGCTGCTGAAGGCCGCCGACGAGCGGGCGATCGGCGAGCGAATCGAAAACGCGCAGCGGGATCTCGTGACGACGCTTGGCGACGTGCCGTCCGCAGTCCAGACGCTGGTGGCGCTGGCGGACCGCATCCGCACCAAGGGCGAGCCCGCCGCCGAACTGATCCTGCTGCCGGAAGGCGGCGAGCTGAAGGAAGCGCACGTCGCGCCCGTGCTGAAGGCGTTCGCCCGCATCAAGCGCCGCCACTGCATCGTCGACGGCGCGAGGGCGAAGCTGGAATCCCCGAAGCTTGGCGCGAAGGCGAAGGCGCAGCTCGAATGGCAAATCGTCCGCACGCGCCACGCGACCGCCGAGGATCTCGCCGCGCAGCCCATTCGCCCCTCGCTCATCGACGACATCGTCGCCGAGCTGACGCGCCTGGACGACGAGTTCAAGACGCTGGAGCACGTGCCACGGGAGCAGCGCCAGCAACGGTGCCGCGAGCTCGAGGCCTACGTCGGGCTGACCCGGGTGGAGTTCCGCAAGCGGTTCGCGCGCGTCGCGGCGTCGGAGGACACCGTCCGCGAAGAGAAGCGCGTCCTGATGGAGGCGAACCTGCGGCTCGTCGTGTCCATCGCGAAGCGCTACATGAACCGTGGCCTGTCGTTCCTCGATCTCATCCAGGAAGGCAACCTCGGGCTGATGAAGGCGGTCGATCGCTTCCAGTTCCGCCGCGGCTTCAAGTTCTCGACCTACGCGACGTGGTGGATTCGCCAGGCGATCACGCGCGCCATCGCCGACCACGGGCGAACGATCCGGCTGCCCGTTCACGTGATCGAGTCGCTCAACCGCCTCGAGAAGGAGCGCAAGTCGCTGCGCAGCGAGCGGGGACGCGATCCGTCACCGGACGATCTCGCCGAGCGGTTGAAGATGCCGGTCGCGAAGGTGCGGCTGCTGCTCGACGCGCAGAAGACGCCGTACTCGCTCGAGATGAAGGTCGGCGAGGACGAGAACACCGAGCTCGGCGACCTGCTCCGCGACACGTCGGTGCGCTCGCCCGAGGAGGCGACGCTCGAAGGCGACCTGTCGAACGAGATCGCGCGCGCGCTGGCGCCGCTGACCGATCGCGAGAAGGAAGTGCTGCGGCTGCGGTACGGCCTCGGGACCGACCGGGAGTACACCCTCGAGGAAATCGGGCGGCGGCTCTCGGTGACGCGGGAACGCGTGCGTCAGATCGAGAGCCGCGCCCTGCAGAAGGTCCGCGCGGCGAGGAACGGACAGGCCGTGCGGAAGCCTGCGTGATCGAGCCTTACAAACAACTGGGCGAGACGATCCGGATCGTCTTCACCTGCACGCGGCCGGTGAGATCCGCCGTCGTCCCCTTTTCCGTGGCGAGCGGAATGGCCTCGGGAATGACCGCGCCATCCTGGACGCCCGGCGCCGTGTTGTCGCGCGGCGTAGCGGTGACCGGGACGTCGGACTGCCCCGCCGTCGCCGTCTGATCCTTCGGCGCCCCCGTCTCGCCCTTCCCCAGCTCGCTCGTCTTGCCCGACGTCGCGCGTGCGCCCGTCGAACCTGACGCGAGCGTGCCCGTCACTTCCACCCGCTTCCCGAGATACCGTTCGAGCTCCTTGTCCGGGCGGCCGGCAAGCTTGTACGAGATCCCGTTGGCGGAGATGGTGGGCTGGCCGCCGTTGGCCGCGTCGCGTACGACGCACCCACTGATGGTCGCGGTCTGCGGCGCCTTGGCCGCATCGGTGTTCGGCAGCGGCTTGTCGGGCGTGCGGCCGCGGTTGGTTTGCGCCGCGGCCACGGTCGCCGACAGCAGGACCGCCGCCAGCATCGCGCCGAGCTGTGCTCTGGCCATGATTTCCCCCTGAAACAGAAAAAACCGGGTGATGCGCGACGCGCACCAACCCGGTGTCGTTTCAGGCAAACATCACGCCGGACGCGAGCTCTACTGGCAGGTGTCGCCGAGTACGCGGACCGACGTGACGCGCAGTGTCTGATTGCCTGCCGCGCCGGCCTGGCTCATCGTGCCGACGACCTCGACACGCTTGTTGACGTACTGATCCGGGTTGCGAACGTCCATGAGCTGATACGACACGTTTCCACCGGCGTTCCGGCTGTTCTTGTCGCCGGACGCGGCATTCGGGCTTTGCTCCGTCACACCCGCCGTTGCGCCGGCACCAACGGTGCCGCCTTTCTGATCAGTTGCGCCGAGGGTCCCTCCGCCGTGCGCCTCGGTGTCGACGCGTGCGGTCGGGTTGTTCGTGCCGCTCGTGCCAATGGCCGTTGAGGTCGATTCGGAGACACCGACGGCAGTTGTTCCGTTTCGATTGCCGGCGCTCGTGCCCTCGTTGCTCGGGCTGCCCGAACGGCTCGTGCCCACGGCGCTTTCGTTGACCGTGCCGGTGTTCTCGCTCACGCGGCCGGAAGCCGGTGTCCGGCTGCTGCCGCCGGCGACCGTCGCGTTCGACAGCATCCAGATAGCGGCCCGCGTGTCGGTGCCGCGCGTCAGGCAACCGGTGACCGTGACGCGCCGCGCGGCCGCGGCCGTGGGGGTGGGCGACGACTGATCGCGGCAGGAAGCCGACGGAGATCGCTGCAATGCGGACGCCTCTCAACGCGCCGCGAGGATTTTTGCCGTCGTAATCAGCTGACCCGCGTGTCGCGTCGAATGCTCGGCCGCATGAAACAGCAGACCCAGGACGTTCGACGGCAGCTGCTGCCGTCCGACGCCTCGGAAGTCGAGCAGCTGATCGCGGTTCGTCCTGCGCAGCTGCTCGAGGGCGCGATCGATCTGTGCCTGGGCCTCGTGGACGAGATCCTCGAGGCGCGCGGGCGGCTCGCCGGGCACGCCTTCGGTCTGAAACGCCGCCTTCTGGGCATCGCTCAACCGTTCGCCGCGCGCGTAGGTGAACAGGCGGTCGAGCGCGCCACCGAGGTGACGCACGTGAAAGCCGATGGATGCCGCGCCCCCGGGCCGCTGCCAGACCTGCCCGGCCGGGATACTCGAGACGAGTTCTTCGAGATCCTCACGTACCTGGATCAGCGCGTGGGCGACCGGCATGAGCATGGGGTCCACCCCCTCGATTGGCCCGCGCATCCAGACTTCCGGTTGGGTCGTGGTGGACATGGACGCAGTGTAACCTGCGCGGCCGACGCGCATGTCGCTTGCATGTACGGCATGACCATTCACGACCCAGGGCCGAGGTGTATCCATGGATGAGCGGATTCGATCGACGTCTACGATCGCGACCGCTGTCGCCGGCGTCGCACTCAAGCCCGTTCAGCAGGTCGTGCGGCGCTGCGTCCCCGCGCTCGCGGATTTTGCCGTGGTGTTCGTGGTCACCGGACGCTCGATTATCGGCATCGCCGCGGCGCACGCGAGTCCGGCCGGCGAGAAACTGCTCCGCGACCTGCGTCGCGTCTACCACGTTCGCACGGACGATCTTCGCAGCACGGTCGCGCAAGTCGTTCGCACGGGACGCCCGGCCCTGCGGCGCAGCATCGTGCACGAAGGTGCGCCGCACGCGCCGCGCGGCAGCGTCGCGGACCTTCACTACCGCCTCGCGTGCCGGTCCGCGCTGGTGATCCCGCTTCGCGTGGGCGGGACGGTGACCGGGGCGGTGAGCCTCTGCTACGCTGGGTCGGGGCGAACCTACGCGACGTCGGATGTTGCCGGCGCGCGCCGCGTCGCGCGCGACATCGAGCGCGCTGCCCTGCCTCCGCTGCCGCATGCCGCACCCCGACTACGTGCCCCAATTGGCGACGCTCGTCGACCGGCCCCCGTCCGGCGACGAGTGGTTCCACGAAATTAAGTACGACGGCTACCGGATCGGCGCGCGTGTCCGTAAAGGACACGTGTCGCTGTACACCCGCAACGGCAACGACTGGACTGCGTCGTTCCCCCAAGTCGCCGACGCCGTCCGCAGGCTGGACCTGGACGATGCGCTGATCGACGGCGAGGCGGCCGTCGTCCTTCCCGACGGACGAACCAGCTTCCAGGCGATGCAGAACGCCGGCGATGTGGCCAATCGCGGGACGGTCGTCTACTTCGTGTTCGATCTCCTCCGCCTGAACGGCGCAACCCTCGAGGCGTTGCCGCTCGAGGAGCGGAAGGCGCGGCTCAGGAAGCTGGTCGGCGGACGGAAGACCGGACGCATCCGGTTCTCGGAGCACATCGAGGGCAGCGGCCAGGCCTTCTTCGACCACGCGTGCCGCGCGGGCCTCGAGGGCATCGTGTCGAAGCGGCGCGACCAGCCGTACCGCGCCGGCCGGCACGGCGGCTGGCTGAAGACGAAGTGCAGTAAGCGGCAGGAATTCGTCATCGGTGGCTTCACCGATCCCGAAGGGATGCGCGCCGGCCTTGGCGCGCTCCTCATCGGCTATTACGACCGGGATCGCCTCGTGTTCTGCGGCAAGGTCGGCACGGGCTTCACGCAGAAGCTGGCGCTCGAGTTGCGCGCGACGCTCGATCGCCTGGAGCAGAAGACGTCACCCTTCACACCGCCGCTCGAAGGCCGGCTGGGCCGCGACGCGCACTGGGTGAAACCTGACCTGGTCTGCGAGGTCGTCTTCACCGAGTGGACCACCGATGGGAAGATCCGGCATCCGTCGTTCCAGGGACTGCGCGCGGACAAGAAGCCGAAGCAGGTGACCCGGGAAAAACCCGCCGTGCGCCAACCGGCGGCGATGCCAGCCTTCAAGCCTCGACCAAGAACACGCGGCACGGCCGCGTCGCGGAGCGACGAACGCACCGTCGCTGGCGTCGCGATCTCGCATGCGGATCGCGTGGTCTATCCCGATCCGCGGCTGACCAAGCTCGACGTCGCGCACTATTACGAATCCATCGCCGCCTGGATCGTGCCGCACGTCGCGGGACGGCCGCTCACGCTGGTGCGCTGCCCCGAAGGCATCAGCGGAGACTGCTTCTTCATGAAGCACTCGAAGCTCTGGGCGCCGCCGGCGCTGCGGCGCGTCCGGATCAAGGAGAAGACGAAGCTCGGTGAATACCTGATCGCCGACGACATCGCCGGCGTCGTCAGCCTCGCGCAGATGGGGGTGCTCGAGATTCACACGTGGAACTCGGTCTTCGAGGAGGTCGAACGGCCGAACCGCATCGTGTTCGATCTCGATCCCGGCGAGCAAATCGAATGGCCGGACGTCGTGCGCAGCGCGCGGATGGTGCGCGACGCGCTCGCCGCGCTGCAGCTCGAGTCGTACGTGAAGACGACCGGCGGCCGCGGCCTTCATGTCGTCGTGCCGCTGGCGCCGCACGCGGACTGGGCGCAGTGCCTGGAGTTCTCGCGCGCGCTGAGCGAGCGGTTCGAGGCCGCTCAACCCGACCTCTACACCACCGCGTTCGCCAAGGCCGGCCGCGCGCGCAAGATCCTGATCGATTACCTGCGAAACAACCGCACCAACACGTCGATTGCCGCCTATTCCACGCGGGCGCGCGCCGGCGCGCCGGTCAGCGTGCCGCTGACGTGGGACGAGTTGCGCACGTCGGTCAGACCGGAGAGCTTCACGGTGCTCACCGTCCCGAAGCGGTTGGAGAAGTTGAAGGGCGACCCTTGGAACACCTACTCGAAGAGCCGGCAAAAGCTGACCGCGCAACTGATCCGCGCCATGCGGGCCGGCTGAAGCCGGCCCCTACGCCCAATCGGCCGGCTGAAGCCGGCCCCTACGTCCAATCGGCGGGCTGAAGCCGGCCCCTACGCTCAACCGACCGCCATAGGCGCATAATTGTGGCTCCGCTTCTGGCTACGTCTACCGAGGAGGCGCCGTTGAACGAAAGCCGCAACCCGAAGCACCCGCCCGACAGCCTGCTGGGACCGCGCGCGCGGAGCGCGGTGCTTTACGCACTCATCTGCTCGCTCGTCGTGTTCTTCGCGCTCGTCGGCGTCGCGCTGCTGTTCTGGAACGTGGCGCATCCTCGTCTGTCGGCGATCCAGCAGGAGCGCGAGCGTGTGATCGGAACCTCCAGCGACTACTCCACCGAAGGCGGCCACAATCCGGTTCGCCACCCGTCCAGCACGCGTGACGAGTTGAGGTTCAGGGGAGCGCTTACGCCGCCGCCGAACGAAGCGCGGAGCCGTTAAGCGTCACGGTCGCGCCGTTCATCAAGCCGGCCCATAGGTCGAGCGCCCCTGCTTCGCCGGACCATTCGGCGAACCGGGGCGCCGCGTGCTCCTGCAGCGACATGATGGTCGCGTGCGGTACGAGCACCGTCGGTGCGCCGTCGCGATCGGCAATCACACACGCGAGGTCGCTTCGCCTGGCGACAATCGGCAGGTTGGCCGACGAGCGGGGCGTCTGCTGCAGCGCCGGCGTGATGTCCACCATCTGGTAGCGCATCTCGCCGCCTTCGCACTTCTCGGCAATCGACACGCCGTGCGGCCACTGGGCCTCTGCGGCCGCACCGCACTCCATCAGGATGTAGGTCCCGCCGGCTTTCAGGATTCCCAGGAGGACGACCGCGGTTTCAGCGGATCGCGGCAGGCAGACGGTCGCCATGCCGCCGCGGCGGAAACCATGTGCAATGAGGTGCCGGGCGACGGCGTTGGCTCGCTGGTTGAGCTCGCGATAGCTCAGCCGTATGTCCGTGTCAGCAATGGCAGGCGCGTCGCCATATTTGGCAGCCTGCGCCTCGATAATTCGGTGAACGGCCATTTCCATTCTGCCCTCTGCCCTCATTCGGCTGCCCGATTCCACTCGCAGCCCGTCGCCTGACAGAAAGGCAAAGGTGCGGCCATCCGCGGATCATCTCCACCGGAACAACCGCAGCGCCAGCGCGAACCCGCCAACCCCCCAGGCGCCGAGCACGGCCAGCTCGCGCACGACGCTCCCGAGCGGCGCCCCTTCGAGGACGATGCTGCGCAGCGCGTTGTTGAGGGCGGTCAGCGGCAGCGCCTGGATGGCGGGCTGCATCGCCTGCGGGAAGTTCGAAGACGAAAAGAAGACGCCGCTCAGGATCCACATGGGCACCATCGACAGGTTCATCAGGCCCGAGATCGCCTCGAAGGTGCGCGCGCGGCTGGCGAGCAGCAGCCCGAGGCTGCCGAAGGCGAGCGCGCCGGCGAGGCACACCACCGACAGCGACAGCAGCGACCCTCGAACGGGCATGCCGAGCACGAAGACGCCGAAGACCAGCGGCACGCCCGCCTCGGGCGGGAGCAGGACCATCCGCCAGGCGACCTGCGCGAGCAGGTATTCGCTCTTGCGCATCGGGCTGGCGACCAGGCGCTTGAGCAGCTTGCGCATCCGCGCCTGCACGATGGCGAAGCCGATGCCCCACATGCTCGTCCCCATGATCGTCAGGCCGACGATGCCCGGAATGAGCCAGTCCACGTAGCGCGAGCCGGCCACCTGCAGCGGCTCCTCCCGCGCCGACCACGGATCGCCGCGGCCCGCCGCCCTCTTCAGCGCGTCGTCGACCATCAGCCGCGCCACGCGGCTCTCGTCGCGCGAGGGATCGAACCGGTACGCCGGCGGCTCGGTCGGGACCACGAGCAGGTGAACCTCCCCTTCGCGAAGCGCGCGGGCCTGGTCGCCCGGCCGGATGTCGCGAACGGCGACGCCGGGGGCGTGTGCGAGCGTCTCTCGAACAGCGGCAGCGCGCGGCCCCGGCTCGATGCCGACGAGCGCCGGCTTGCCGCCGCCTCCTGGAAAGGCGAGCGCCATCGTCACCGACATGAGCATCGGAAAGATGAACGCCCAGAAGACGGCCTCGGGCTCGCGCGCGAACTCGCGCAGCCGCGCGAGCGAGAGCTCGATCAACGGATGCGACGCGCCTCCGCGGTCGATCGATTCCTTCACGGGCGCCGCCACGTCACTCCTCACGGAGATGCCTTCCCGTCAACGCGACGAAGACGTCCTCGAGCGTGCCCTGGTGCGTCACGACGCGCGGCGCGCCGAGCGAGGCGATCAGCTCGCGCGGCATCCCCTCGGCGATGACCCGGCCGTGATCGACAATCGCCACCCGGTCGCAGAGCGTCTCCGCTTCGTCCATATAGTGCGTCGTCAGCAGGATCGTGCCACCCTGCTGGCGGAAGTGCGAGAGCAGCGCCCACAACTGGCGGCGCGACTGCGGATCGAGGCCGGTGGTCGGCTCGTCCATGAACAGGAGATCGGGATCGCCGGCCAGCGCGCACGCGACGGCGAGCCGCTGCTTCTGGCCGCCCGACAGCTTCGCCACCCAGCTGCGGCGCTTCGACTCGAGCTCGACGATGCGCAGGAGCTCGTCGATCGTGCGGCCCCGGTGGTAGAAGGAGCGGAACAGGCGGAGCGTTTCTTCGACCGTCAGCTTGTCCGCGAGCTGCGTCTCCTGGAGCTGCACCCCGATGCGCTGCCGCAGCTCGCGCTCGTGCCCTTTCCAGGTGAGGCCGAAAATCTCCACGTCGCCCGCATCCGGTTCGAGCAGCCCCTCGAGAATTTCGATCGTCGTCGTCTTGCCGGCGCCGTTGGGCCCCAGCAGCCCGAAACACTCGCCGCGATTGACGCGGAACGACAGACCGTCCACCGCGACGACATCTCCGTACCGCTTGGCCAGATTGGCACAACTGACGCCGACCACTGGGGTGATTCTGGTAATTCAAAACGCAAAATGCAAAACGTATACGCGACGCGGCGGCCTGATGTCCGACGTTCACGCGATTGCATAGCGGATTTTCCCGTGTTGTTTTGAATTACACTGATCCGCCTGTGTCCACGGTCTTGATCGCCGCGCCCGAACATCTGCAGACGCTCAAGGAGCGCGAGGATTTCGCGGGCGCGCAGGCGTTTTCCGACGCGGAGGCGCTCCGCGCGCTCGAGGTGATCACGCGCAAGCGTCCGGACATCGTCGCGCTGGAGCGGATGTTCGCGGCGACGACGCGCGGCGCGGCGCTGATCAATCGCATCAAGGCCGATCCCAAGCTGTCGTCGTGCGAGATTCGCATCGTCGCGCACGACAGCGCGTACTCGCGCGTCCCGGCCAGCCCGGCGCCGGCCGCGGCCAGCGACGGATCGTCGGTCGCCGTCGCGGCGCCACCCGCGCCGGCGGCGGCCCCGCTCGATCAGCGCGGCACGCGCCGCGCGCCGCGGTTCAAGATCGTCGATGGCGTCGAGGTGATGGTCGATGGCAACGCCGCGACGCTCATCGACCTGTCGGTCGTCGGCGCGCAGGTCGTCTC
>Ga0070698_100006287_pt1 | contig 12907 bp, 9 predicted proteins | sample KBSK1502metaG_FD_65477 | JGI IMG/M metagenome (GOLD analysis project Ga0070698, IMG submission 65477) | Corn, switchgrass and miscanthus rhizosphere microbial communities from Kellogg Biological Station, Michigan, USA - KBS K1-50-2 metaG | ecosystem: Host-associated > Plants > Roots >... | reverse complement strand
GATGAACGGCCTCGAAATCTCCACTGATAAGCTCGACCTCGCCGCTCCAGACCGCGGCGATCTTATCACTGACTGATTTTCATAAGGTTTCGCGGGCCGAAGGCCCTAAAAGGACAGATGAGGTGTAGCTTGGCACGATTCGCGCGTATGCCGAAGAAAGAGTAGATCTGCCCGGAAACGCAATGGTTTCGTTACATCGGATAACTTCCCAGTTGCCACCCGGGAACTATCGTGTGGCAGTTCGAAATCGAAGTGCCAAATACAACTACCAGGTTGGCTACTCGTGCGAAGCAAGTAGAGGTCATCTATGGACAATCCGACCTCGCGGGTCCGGAAAAGCAATGTAGGTGAATTATCGGTCGGCCATCAGGGATCCATGTCCTTTTACGCGGTCTGCCGAGCTTGAAATTTCTGCGTCATTGTTGCGTCGAAGGAACGGCGAGGAAGCCATGAGTGTGGCCGCTGGAATCCGCGTACTGGCCAACAATGGCTCCGGTCGGATTAACGCCCATCGCAATGGTCTTGACGGCGTTGAATGGCGGGGCGCTAGGAACGTCAATTGATAACGGCGCTGCTCCTCCCGGAAGCTGCAGAAACCCGTGTTGTTTACCGGTGCCGTCTACGTAGGTTCCGACCATTTCTTGCTCCGGATTGATGTCCCAAACAACTGTCAAGATACTGCCGGGCACATCGTAGGTTTGAAGGACCTTGTTCTGTAGAACGTACCCGTGCTGGTGGTTCGTGGTCATGTCGATGTAGAAGCCAACCATGATGTTGCCGTCGGGAGTCGCGCCGCCATGCATGGAGTTCGGAAAGGATTTGCTAGGATCGGCCAACTCACCGCCGCTCGCGGCCAAGCTGGTGTCGCCGAAGCGCGTCCACGCGGCCGAGAACATGGAAGCCATCACATCGAAATCGTGATAGCAACCGTATATGCTGCCATCCGGCGTAATACGGCCCGGTATCGCCCCCGGATGGCCAGGGAATAACAGGATGGAAAACTGACCGTTGCCGTGCAGAAAGCCTTTTATGCATGCCGTTGACCCGACCGCTGGACAATAAGCCGGTGAGTCCACCGGAGCCGAGGAGTTGACCGGAGCGGTGAACTGCCCAACAATTTCTCCCCAGGGGCTGATTCCCCTGGCGACGGTTGGGAGAGCCCCACTGGCTCCGACTAGGGTACCGGGAACATCGATGGTAGTGAATTGACCGCCAGCCAGTAGGAATCCGTGCTGCTTGCCGACGGCGTCCGTGTAGGTCCCGACGATTTCGCCGTCTGGATTGATGCCGCCGATGGCGGTTCGCCGGGCGATTCCGCCGGGACATGCGCTGCACGGAACGTCGATGGAATTGAATTTAAACGATTGGGCGGAACTGTGCGCTGGGAACAACGGGAGCGAGCATCCGATCATGACAATCGCGAGCTTCAAATCTCTTCTCATTCCTATCCTCCTTGGGCGCGGCTACCTGCAGGGAATTTTGCGGTGCAAGAAAGGCGGCCGCGCAAACTATCCGCACACGCTAGTGAGGCCGCAAAAGCGAGTCAATGAATGCAGGCTACGGTTTCCCTGAATTTCTTATGAATGGGCAACCTGCTAAAGGGGTGGAACTTAGGGGAATTTCTTGCCGGCCCAGATAGACGTCTATATAATGCCGCCATCCGCAGGAAGGAAGTGTCTGTGCCTGCCTCGGCCAACAACCCACTTCTTTTGGGGTTCGGGCCTTTCAAACTAGACCCCCAAGCCTGTGAACTGCGCAAGGGGGAGACCCTCCTTCACCTGCCTCCTCAACCCTGCAAAGTGCTTGCTTTGCTCGCCTCGCATCCGCGCAAGGTATTTACCCGGCAGGAGATCCAGCGGGAAATTTGGAGCGGTGATACATTCGTAGATTTCGACCAGGGACTGAACGCCGCCATTCGGCAAATTCGCGCCGCACTGTGCGACGATGCAGAGACGCCTCGCTACATTGAAACCCTTCCCCGGCGCGGCTACCGATTCATCGCCAAGGTTGGCGAGCGACCAGCTGCAGCAGGGAGTACTCCGCTTACAGTGGCCGCGGAATCTGCAACGCATTCCCCGCCCACGGTTTCTCGTGCTTCCTTGTTTCGCCGGCCGCTGACTCTTGCAGTTAGTTTCGCCCTGGCTGTGGTTGCCGTAGTTTTGGTTTGGAGAATGGCGCGTGCCCCGGTTGAGACCCCGCCGGCGCAGATTCAGTCAGTTGCGGTGCTTCCACTGGAAAACCTCTCGCATGACGCGGAACAGGAGTACTTCGCCGACGGAATGACGGACGAGCTGATTACCGACTTGGCCAAAATCCATGCGCTGCGAGTCATTTCGCGCAACTCCGTGATGCAGTACAAGGGCAAGCACAAACCGACTCCGCAAATCGCTCGTGAGCTAAACGTGGATGCCATCGTGGAAGGTACGGTCATGCGGTCCGGGGACCGCGTGCGCATCACGGCGCAGTTGATTGAAGCGCCCAAGGATCGTCACCTCTGGGCGGAGACCTACGAACGCGATCTGCGAGACGTCCTGAGTTTGCAGGACGATGTGGCGCAAGCGATCGCGAATGAAGTAAGAATCAAGCTGACCCCGCAGGAGCGGATTCACCTTGCGAGCGCCCGACCAGTAAATGCCGAAGCGCATGAGGCTTATCTCCGGGGACTCTATGAACTACACGGGACGGCCGCTGAGACCACCGGAACTCTAAGATCGCAATCCATCGAAAAGGCCATCGGGTATTTCCAGCAGGCTCTTGCACATGACCCCAACGAAGCGCTCGCCTATTCCGGCTTGGCTGACGCTTATTCCGACTTGAGTACGAACTATCGAGCTCCTCTGGAGGTGATGCCTCAGGCAAAGGCTGCTGCCGTCAAAGCCATTACACTCGACGATACGCTCGCGGAAGCACACGCCTCTCTTGGCTATGTCTCGCTTATGTTTGACTGGGACTGGTCCCGTGCGGAGCGTGAGTTCCGCAGGGCACTGGAATTGAATCCCAGCTTGCCGCAGGCGCACGCCGGTCTCGCGGATTATCTTCTGTTTAAGCTTGGCCGCTCAGATGAAGCGATTCAGGAGCGTCAGCGTGCTTATGAGTTGGATCCGCTTCTTCCCCGTAGCGGCTTGGCGTGGCTTTCCTTTTTCGCGAGGCGCTACACAGAATCCATTGAGGCGGCCCAAAGGCTTGGGCACGACGACCCGATCCTGGCGCTCTGCTATGCCGAACTTGGCCGGCGAGACCAGGCACTTGCCGAAGCAGACCGAGCCGTAAGTTCCACTCGAAATCCGGTGATCCTTTCCCGAATCGCGTTTGCCTACGCGCTGGCGGGGAGGGCGGATAAGGCCCGTGCGATGCTCGGCGGGATCGAAGCCCAAGCGCGAGTGCGCTACGTCTGCGGATACAACGTGGCGACTGTCTATGCCGCGCTCAATGATAAAGAGGAGGCCTTTGCCTGGCTGGAGACAGCGTATCGCGACCGTTCGGATTGACTGACCCATGCCGGGGTGGATCCCCGGCTCGACCCGCTGCGAAGCGATCCGCGCTTTGATGATCTCCTGCGCCGCATTGGTCTTTCCCGATAAGCGCGATTCCGAGCTATTGGCCACTTCTGATGCAACCGCCGCCTTTCGGAAAATATTCGCACGCGTTTGTGGTGGAGAGCCGCGCAGGATTGAAGTTGACACAACTTGGTTGTGTAGCTGCAACGTCAGGCAGATCTTGAGAGGAAAGAGGTTCTGGAGACTCTCCTGACTCAACCAGCTTGGCTAATCCGAAGTCCAGGATCTTGGCTTCACCCCGGCTCGTCAGGAAAATATTCGCGGGTTTGATATCGCGGTGGATTATTCCTTTTTGGTGGGCGGCTTCAAGACCGCCTGCAATTTGCAAGGAGATATCCAGCAGTTCATCATTATGAAAGCATGCCCTCTGGCCGGTGCTACTCTGAATGCGTTCGCGAAGGGTTTGTCCCTCAAGCAGCTGCATTACGATAAAAGGCTTGCCCGCGTGCTCTTCTACTTCATAAATGGTGCAGATGTTCGGATGATCCAAACCGGATATCGTTAGCGCTTCTCTCGCAAATCGTTCCAGTGCCCGTGGTTCATTCGCCATTTCTTCAGGAAGGAATTTCAACGCAACTCGACGGCTCAGTTTGACATCTTCCGCCTTGTAGACGACTCCCATGCCTCCTGTACCGAGTAATTCCAGCACTCTGTAGTGCGAAACCGTCTTTCCAATCAGGTCGCCGCCGGCTGCTTCTACTTCCTTGTGTTCTGCACTTTCGCCCTCTTTGTGCGCGAGATTTTTTTCCACCCTCTCCACTTCAGTCATCCAGCGATATCCGCGTCGGGCAAGCGTTTCGATGTACCTCGGTTTCTCTGCAGAATCGCCCAAACTTTGCCGCAAGCGGTTCATCGCGGCGCCGATGGAGTGCTCGAATTCGACGATGGTGTCGTTGGGCCAGAGTCGCTTGCGGATTTCCTCACGAAGAACAACGCTGCCGGGGTTTTCTAGTGGTGTGTCGCATAAATAGCTTGACTTATAAATACCGAGTCCTTATGATGTCTACCGTTGAGAGTCTCCGAAGCCATCATTTTGTCCCCCGAGGAACGAGCGGTGCTAGACAAATGGGCCGCGGGACGGCGCATCCCGCTCCGATTGGTTCAGCGCGCCCAGATTATTTGCAAAGCGGCGGAGGGAGTGTTCAGCAAAGATATTGCACGTGCCCTGCACATCTCGCGTCCCACTGTGCAGCTCTGGCGACAACGCTTCCTGGCGCTTCGGCTGCCGGGGCTCGAAAAGGATGCGCCTCGTCCGGGGCGTATTCCCCGGATTTCTCACCGCAAGGTCCAAGCCGTGGTCCACGCCACCCTGCACACGACGCCGTCCGACGCCACTCACTGGAGCGCGCGAAGTATGGCCAAGGCCCAGGGGCTGAGCAAAGACACCATTCATCGGATCTGGAAGCAGCACAACCTGAAACCTCACTTGATCGAAACCTTCAAGCTCAGCCGCGACAAGCGCTTCATAGAGAAACTCCACGACGTGGTTGGGCTTTATCTGAATCCGCCCGACAAAGCCCTAGTGCTCTGCGTCGACGAGAAAAGCCAAATCCAGGCCCTCGACCGCACTCAGCCGCTCTTGCCGCTGAGGCCGGGAATCCCGGCCCGGCAAACGCACGACTACAAACGCAATGGCACGACGACCTTGTTCGCTGCACTGAACATGCTCGATGGCACCGTCATTGGCGATTGCATGCCGCGGCATCGCCATCAAGAGTTTATTCGCTTCCTGCAGCTGATCGACGTCAGGACACCACTCGATCTGGACTTGCATCTGATCGTCGACAACTATGGAACGCACAAACAGCCTCGCGTCCAATCCTGGCTGAAACGCCATCCCCGCTTCCACTTACATTTCATTCCCACTTCCAGCTCTTGGCTGAACATGGTGGAGCGCTGGTTCCGCGAGATTACCGACAAGCGCATCCGGCGAGGGTCTTTTTCCAACGTCCCGGATTTGATCGCCGCTATCAACCACTACCTCCAAACCCACAATCAGAATCCCAAAGTGTTCATCTGGAGCGCATCTGTAGAACGAATTATGGGCAAAATCGCCAAATGTAAAGAAGCGTTGGAGACACTACACTAGGAGAACTAGGAGAATTCGGAGTGGTTGCTCGCCGAGTCGAGCTTTGGCGCCGTCAGGTCGCAACAACTCGCCAGCTCGGACGTCGAGCTCAAAGCCCCCGAAGCGAACAGCGGTCAACACCTTCAAGGATCCCGCCATAGAGCGTACCTCGAGTGGCCCGGAAAGATGGCACCGGGAAAGTAACACAATGCAAACTCACTCGCGAGGCTATTGTTGGTGTTGCCGGAGCAAATCCTCGCGGCCCGTTAAAGTGTTCCAAGAAACAGCAAATAAAAGGTTTAGAGTTGTGACGGCCATATGATCTTCACATGACGGCCATTGCATTGAGGCTCTTCGCCAACTGACCGAACATCGCCGCATCACAAAATCCGTGTGGAGGGCGACATGAAACTGCAGGCTGAAATTGTAGGAAGAGCAGGGCAACGCGAGCGTGTAAGGGGCGTTGGAAGGCGGCATCGTGGGATGCGGGATGGAATCCGTCCCCGCGGGCTGATATTTAGTTTGCTCGTAATGGCCGCTACCGCCGCGAACCTTTTGCCATTATCGGCGACTGGGTCAATCGTTAATTTCGTGAACAAGATGGCACGAAAGCGTAGGCTGGCTTGCGTAACTGCTGCCTTAATTATCGCCCTCGGTCCATCTTCAGCCCAAGCCATTACTAACGGCTTCCCAGACACGACAAATACCTTTAGCAATGTGGGAGCAGTGCTGGTGTTAACACCAGATGGCCAACAGAGTTTCCAACTCTGTTCTGGGACGCTAATTGCTCCCACGGTCTTTTTGACGGTGGCCCACTGCGCGCAGTTCTTCATGCAAATATTTGCTCCGCAAGGTTACAGTCTGTATGTGAGTTTTGATAAGCTCGTACCGATTGCAGGTCTGACTAACGTAAGCGCGTTGACTCCGGTCGCCAAGATCATCCCTAATCCAAAGTACGTTTTTGCAGACCATCAGATTCTCAATCCACTCCACGAAGGTGATTCTGGTGACATCGCAGTTTTGATTCTACCTCCAATGGAAATCCAACCGGCAACCTTGCCAACTCTGGGACTTCTGGACCAGCTTGCGGCAAAGAACGGGCTGCACGACGCGATTTTTACAGCCGTTGGATACGGAACTGAGGACAAATTCGGGACACAGCTTAATCCCGTGCCTCGGATGTTCGCTTTCTCTGGTTTTAGTGCCCTAGAAGTGGGCAACCTGCAATTGTCAATAAACCCTAATTTGAACAACGGAGGAGACTGTCGTGGGGATTCGGGTGGACCAAACCTTTTGCAGGTTAATGGCAAGCAGGTTCTCATGGCCATCCACAGCGTTGGGAGCGACCAAGTGTGCCGAGCAACCAGCGGAAACTACCGTCTCGACACTACGACTGCGCGTGACTTTCTCAAGGATTTTGTGGCGCTGCCGTGACTGAAGCTGGCTGCCCCAGATCTCGAGCAAACAGTATTTCTGATTTTCCTACCAACCCGAATAACCGCGGGCGGGTGACTCCTGCGGCGGCAGGTGACCAGGCCGAGGTTTTAAGTCGAGAAGTGAGAGAGTTTTTACCAAGCTGAACGGATGTGCAAGCGATGGGCAGTCGGCGTAGGAGAATTGATCAGAACTGGGACGTGCTCGCTGAACGCAATTCCCGGAGCAACCGCCAAAAGTCGGCTTGTGGACGGATTACGGGCAAACCTTTCATAATCCGATAAGGGAAGGTTTGCCGACACCTCGGCAAGTGAACTTTGTCAGATTTGCAGGCCTCCTGCTTTGTGCCATACTTTGGGCCGCCTGAAGCCCAGCCAAACGGTTCAGACTCAATCTGGTTGCCGGTGCATCTCAGAGGTCACTGATCTTCCTGATTGATTTTTCGCGCTTGTGCAACTCGATCGTGACTTGTGCCTCACTCGCACACGAGGAGGCGATATGCTGGGTGAAATCCCTCACATGAATGTCGCGGAGAGCATCTCTCTGCATGCGAAATTCAAGGGGAATCGGACTGCGCTGATCTGCGGTGAGCGCAGGGTGAACTGGACCGATTTCAATGCCTTGGTCAACGCCATCGCCAGCGCACTGATACATGAGGGTCTGAAGAAGGGCGACAAGGTCGCTTCGCTGAGCCTGAACAGCATCGACGCAGTGGGCGTAATGTTTGGGATAATGCGGGCAGGCGGGGTTGTGGTACCCCTATCGGCACTGCTAACTCCGCAGCAACTGGCATCCTTCATCGATGACTCCAGCTCGGAATTCATTTTTTGCGATGCTCAGCTACAGGCCCTGGTCGCACCTGTGCTCATTCAGATTCGCATTCCCGCACAGCGTCGAATCGCCGTCGGCTTTTCGGGCGAAGGCTGGAGGGAATTAAATGAGTTCATGTTAGGCCAAAACACTAAGGACCCGTACCCCCAACTCAGTGATGAGGATGAGGCCAACATAATGTACTCCTCGGGTACGACGGGCGTGCCTAAAGGAATCGTTCATGATCACCGCGCCAGGTTTCTCACCGCCCTGGTGCTCGCTGCGGAATTACGCATCGATTCCTCTGCAATCACACTCCTTACTACTCCACTTTTTTCTAATGCCACGTGGGCGATGCTGCTACCCACAGTCTTCATGGGTGGTACCACATCCATGCTCGTCCGGTTTACCCCCGAGAATTTCCTGGATGCGGTAGAGCGGGACCGGATCAGCCACACCTTAATGGTGCCGCTTCAGATTCAAAGCGTTCTTGCCAGCGAAACGCTGCATTCGCGCGACACAGCAAGCCTGCGCATTGTCGTGACGGCTGGGTCTGCCATGCCGCTTGCGACCAAAGAGTTATTTCTTAGAATACTGGGGGACCGACTGGTTGAGCTGTACGGCGTGACAGAAGGCGTTGGGACGTTCTTAAAACCCGAGGAAATGCGAAAGAAGACGGCGTCGGTGGGCACTCCCGGATTAGCGGACTTCCGCATTATTGATGAGGCCGGTCATGAAGTCGAAATGGGAAAAATAGGAGAGATTGCAGGCTATGGCGGAGGTCTGATGAAACATTATCACAATCAACCGCAAGCCACCGAAGATGCTATTTGGCGTGACGAGCGCGGGCGTACTTTCTTCAGAACGGGAGACATGGGCCGACTGGACGAAGATGGATACCTGTACATTCTGGATCGCAAGAAAGACATGATCATCTCTGGTGGCTTTAACGTCTTCGCGGTTGACATCGAAGCAGTTCTCGCGCGACACCCCGCAGTTGCCGAAGCATGCGTCATCGCAATCCCGAATGAGAAGTGGGGAGAATCACCTTTAGCTCTGATCATCCGAAAACGTGGCGCTACGGCAAACGAGGAAGAGATTCGAGAGTGGGCCAACTCGCAACTGGCGAAGCACCAACGCATTCTCGCCGTTGAGTTCCGAGAAGAACTTCTGAGAAACGCTGTCGGAAAAATTTTGAAGAATGTGCTTCGAGAACCATATTGGAAGTGAGTGGAACAATCTCGGTCGGATGACGGGCAAACCGTAAGTTGAGATCCCCCGCAACCGGGAGGCTCAACTTCAGAGTCGCCGACAACTTGGACCATAACCGCCAGTGTTCAGCTTCGATTGACCGGACCACTGACTATTTCTCTCGCTCCCAAACGATCCGGCGAAAATCGACCTTACCTGGGAACAAGATACTTGGCGCCGGGGCCGATTCGATGAAAAGCTTGTCGCCTTCGATCCTAAAATGCCGCCTCTGCTCGGTGCCATTCCATTCTTCATTCCATGAGACGTCGACAACCGTGATGAGGTCATTGCCCTCGACGCGGTACTTGCCGCTATAGGAAAGCATCGACTTGTGCAGCGCAGCCCGTTCGCCGTCGCCCATCCCTTTCCTGCGGTTCTCGGCGGTCGTCAGCACGATGCTGCGTCCCTCGCGTGTCAGGATCAAGAAGCCCTTTGGGTGTGATCCAAAAACGTTTTGCGGAGGTTCGTTTTCGACAATCACCTGCCATGAGACGAGCTTCCAGGTACCGATGAGGCCATCAGCATCTGCTCCGAACAAGGGGCCGGAGATCGCAAGAAAAATTACAAATAGGGCTCGCATGGTTTATCTCCCAGTTTACTAGCGACCTCCCGGTGCAGAGGCCACCCAAAGTGGATTCGGGCAAGTCCCCGGAAAAGCTATCGCATGCTTCGTTCATACACAAGCCAGGGAATAACATCCGAGTGAACTGCATCACTGACGGCCTTATTGCGAGTTGCCGACGAAGCACCCAGAACGGGGGCCGCTCCGATCAATCCGTTCGGACTGTAAGAGTCAACGAGCGTGCGAGAGGCATATCATTTGTGGCAAGGGTAGGACACTGCTCTCGGCAGTAATATAATTCGAAGCTTTGCGCAGTGACTCAGCCCTGGAAGGTCCCATGCGCCGCGCTCAAATCCTCGCATCATGCGCCCTGTCGACCCTACTACTCGCTTCTGCTGCCCAGATATCACAGAGTGATGTGCGGAAGCGCGTCCTGGCACTTCACCTGGATTCGCTTGTCGGGCGCGTTCCGACATATTACAGCCCGGGCGCGCACGAGCGCGCGGCGTCGTTGCAGCGAGCGATCGACGAAGAAATAACCTTCTTTATTTCGAGCCTGCACATGCAACCAAACCTCACGCTGGCGGTCCTCAGTGAGGCAGACTGGGCGAAAATCCGAGCGACACCTTACGGAGAGCCTTGGGTCTCGGACGCGCCGCACGTGGTACTTCTGCCGGCCGATCTTCAGGCGTCAGTCATTGTGAAGGGTTTCGCGTCTTCAGGCAGGCGCGCGTCCGGTAGCACACGAGCCGCCCTCGAGGCAGCCGGAGTTCGGTTCGAGACCGCACCGTATCGCCTAAATGATCTCATCGGGTATCACGAGATCGGACACGTAATAGTCGGAGATTGTGGACTCGAACAAACACAGCGCTGGTTCAACGAAATGTTGGCGACATATGTGGCGTACGCATTCATGCGTGAGCGACGTCCTGAAGACGCGAGGGCGTTCGACGTACTCATGCGTCTCAATGCTGAGACGTTGCACCCGAGCTTCCGGTCGCTCAACGATTTCGAGACTCATTTCCAAGATATTCCTGGGGACAACTATGGATGGTACCAGGCGATGTTCTACTCGCGGGTGGTGGCGGTATATGATCGTGAACACCTGGGGTTCTTGGATAAGCTGCGACGCGGCGGCATCGTAGCCGGTGTCCAGTATCAGTCGCCTGCACACCTGTTGAAACGTCTCGAACAGATTTCGCCTGGTTTCGAACGTTGGGCCAATCTCATGCGGCAGGACGCGAATTAACGGTCTCTGAACACATGCAGGTCTTGGATTTTTGGTGTTTCATCACGGTCTCAGCCTTGGGATCAATCCCGTCGATGGATTGTTTCAGGACACGCATGGACTGCAGGGTGCACTCGGATTGCCAATCTTTACGTGAGTGTTGCAAGACGGGGTAGCGCCGTTTGGACGCATGCACAAACGTGAGAATTCCACTTCTCGGCCTTCCTTTACTCTTGCAATCCCAGAGACATCGATGACTGAGGCCTGCACCGCTGGGCCACACAGGCACAGGTCCAAGCCGCAGCAGGTGCGTCACTTTCCGTTTATTCGTGTACCGTCACACAGAATGCGCAGTCCTCCTGTCCTGGTATCGGAAAACGGATAGGTATCCCATTTTGAGGCAGCCAGTCGTCTTGTGTCGGACAAGTCGTAGAGCAATGCTACCGTGTCACATTGCGCATTTGCCTCCGATGGTCGGGTGATTCTTTCGTGTTCGGTGCCGATCGTTTCGAAGTAGGAGCGAATGACTTCGGGCTCGCGATAGCCGACCGCCGAATGCGTATAGAAAAACCACACACGAGGGTGCCCGCGCAACTGATCCACTTCGCGGAAATACGCGCGCGGTTCTTCGCGATGGCACTCGCCGGCAGTCCATTCCTTGAAACCCGCGCGTTTCCCGTAAAAGTCCATCGCCTCGCGCGCTCCGTAATAGACGTACAAAATATCGCCATCGTGCCAACGCTGAGCGAGTGCCAGCAGCACCGGACGCGTATCCTGACAACGGTAGGGTGGACGCGCCCAGGAAAAGCTTAGGATCGCCGAGGCCCCAGCGATCAGTACGGTCAAGCTTGTTGCCGCGACCCGCGATCGCTGAGACATCCATGCGCCGATTGTCTGAAGTCCCGCCATTGCAAGAATAAGAAGGGGCCAACCGGCCCACATGCCCACGCGACTTTCGAACGGCAGAAGCCGTATAGAGGCAGCCACGATTGCTGCCAGCGTGGGAGCCACGATCAGAGCCGCATGCCGCGGACACTTCCGGAACAAAACGAACGCGCCTACGCAGCCCAGCGCAGCACAAGCACCCACCAGAACAAGGCCCATTCGGGAATCCGCAGCGAAGAAAAGCATTAAGAATCCAAAACTGTCGAACAAGTGCTTCGGAAACCACAGGAATGCCAGAGCGCTGCTCCACGGAGCGGGCGGGAACCCCTCAATCCAGAATCGCCGCATGTAGGCGTTCGTTGCGGGATCGACTAATTTGAGTGCAAGCAGCCCTGCGGCCAAAGCCGCAGCGCCCCAAGGCACCCCGAGGCACAGCAGTGGCGTGATAGAAGAGCGCGGGCGATCCCTGAGCCAGTTCCATGCGAGAACCAGGCCCAATACTCCGGCTGTCACGATCGCCGGGTACGAGATGAGCACGGCCGCGGCGCCAAGCAGGCCCGCCACAATCGCCCCGCTGGGATCGCCTGGCCGCTGTTCAAAGTGCAACGCGAGCAACACCAAGAGAAGCGTAGCCGCAACATCACCAGAGTAGGGTTTGACGTTGCTGCCATACCAGATCAACGATGGGCTTACAGAGAAAATCAATAGACCGGCCAAGAGCGCCGGGCCGCTCACCACGCGACGGGCTACGCTCCAAAAGAGAATGATGCCTGCAACAGCAGAGAGCCAGGGAATGAAGCGGAGTCCGATTTCGTTCAAACCGAGGAGTGTGCTGCTCGCCTTAACCGCAGCAAGGAATCCCGCCGGTGCTACCTGCATCTCTGCCAGCGGGCGCGATACGAGTTCGGTTAACGACCGGTGCTCGAAATTAGCCACCATGTCCAACTCATCGAACCAAAACGACGTGCGTGCAAAATACTGGACGCTCCTCAACGAGCACGCGAGAAATAAGATCGCCAGTACAGGAAAAAGCGAGCGGCGCGCATTACTTGAATTGCTGCTCGAAGTCATCGCTGCCATCGCCTCAAAAGACTGCTTACAGGCCGCCGGAT
>Ga0070698_100006285_pt1 | contig 12908 bp, 13 predicted proteins | sample KBSK1502metaG_FD_65477 | JGI IMG/M metagenome (GOLD analysis project Ga0070698, IMG submission 65477) | Corn, switchgrass and miscanthus rhizosphere microbial communities from Kellogg Biological Station, Michigan, USA - KBS K1-50-2 metaG | ecosystem: Host-associated > Plants > Roots >... | reverse complement strand
TGCCGAAGCAGTTCGTTGCGTACATTATTTTCAAACGCTTCCCAGTTCGTATCCACACCTTTCCGCTTCGCGATTTCGTGCGCGCTGCGCAATAATTCATTTTGCTCTCGCATCTGTTTGATGATCACGCCAAACTTGACGATCACGCCAAAGGTTATCGTTGGGTTACTGCCTCTTCCTAGATCCAGCGGCGGCGTGGTATGAACCAGGATACCTCCTTCACCCGACTCCATGTACACCTCAATAATGGCGTGGGTTGGGGGTTGTAAAACCGGCATATCCTTCTCGAACAACAGGACGCGACCATCGCCGTGAGCATGCGCGCGCCAAAAGGCATTGCGGTCATTATGGGCTTCTGCATTGACTGGCTGGTATGTAAGTTCGCCAGAATGATCGGCGCTCTCAAGGGGTGGAATTCTGTAAGCAAATCCCTGATAGGTTTCGCAATGCTTGCAGTGATAAAAACCAACAGTCCAGCCATTCAGGCGATCGGCTTCCTTGTCATCCAAGAGCACGATGGTTTCCAGCCACGTCTGGAAGTTGTTTTTAATGATTCCCTGGGATACTTTGATCGGCTTACCAAATAGACCCGACATATTCTCTCCTTAGCGGCTCACATACAACTGAACCAACCACCAAATAAACGCTAGTGTCGCAGTGACGGCGCTGATTGACAAGGTAACAAGCACACCCTTGATAATGCTCCTGCGGACATCCAACCAAAAGGCGTCCGAATTCTCTTTTCTCTGCTTTTCCAGATCCGCAATCACGGAGGCCGTTCCGGCGCGGATCTTTTCATTTGTATCCGAGCTTTGACTGCTCTCATTCTTTTTGATTTCCAATTTCTCTTGCAATGCTCTCAAGCGTTGCTCCGCCAGATCCTTCTCTATTTCCACTTCTCTCAATTCCGCTTCCAGCCTGCCCGCCCGGGTCCCCGCCAGGCCGCTATCGATCCTGGCCAGCACTTCCAGGATCGTTATATTATTACTTTGCAGGACAGAGATTCGGTTTGAGAACCCTTTGACAATATCTGTCAATTCTCTCACTTGCGTCAGGATCTGCACTCCATCCTGGGCCGTCATTGGATCCGTGGGTCTCGCGTTCATTTCAACCTCTCCCGACCATCTCAACAAACTGATCGACCACTTTCGCCTCGAAGGATTTGTTGCGTTCCTCCAACAGGTAGTCGATGACCTTGGGCTTCGGCCACGAGGCGCGATACGGCCGGTCACTGGTGAGCGCGTCATACACATCCGCCACGCTAAACAAGCGCGCGGCCAGCGGGATCTCGTCGCCCATCAGACCCCGTGGATAGCCCTTGCCGTTCCATTTCTCGTGATGGCAATAAGGGATTTCCAGAGCCTCTCGGAGGAAAGCGATGGGGGAGAGCAGCTCGTATGCCAGGACCGGATGCATCTCAATGATCTTTTTTTCGTCGGTCGTCAATACTTCGCGCTTCAGCAGCACGGCATCGGGAATGCCCATCTTCCCGATGTCATGCAGCAGGCCACCACGATACATGTTCTTGAACTGCTGCCCGGAGAACTCGAAGACGTGCGCCAGGCGCAGCGACAGGTCCGTGACGCGCAGCGTATGTCCCTGGGTGTAGATATCCCGCAGCTCCAGAGCTTTGCCCCAGGCCATCATGGTCTCCTCATACCCGATCTCCAGATCCATTCGATACCGCGCCCGTCGTTCTTTTTCACGAAGCTCGCGCTGCACGGCCAGGATCAGCCGCGGCATGCGGTCCTTCGTGATGAAGTCACTGGCCCCGGCTTTCAATAGCTCAATGGCAGCATCTTCCTGGACCGCACCCGAAAAGACAATTAACGGAATATCCTGGCCTCTGGCTCTCAACAACTCCAGCGCGCGGTAGGGAGTAAAGCGCGGCATACGGTAGTCACAGATGGCGATCTCCCACTGGCTCTCGAGAAGCGCCACTTGCATCGCTGCTTCGGTCTCAACATATTGATGGGTGACTTCATAGCCCGCGCGCGTCAACGCCCGCACGATCAAACCCGCATCCGTATGCGAGTCTTCGACCAACAGAAGCCGTAAAGGGATACCGCTGTTCTTCATCATTCGAATCGATATGGGCTCGGAATCGGTGCGTTCGCAGTGATCGGCAATAAGTTGGCCAGCGGATAAAGCACATCCCCATAGCTGTGATTCGAAATATGCGGCAGGAACGAGTAAGGCGTGTTGTCATTCGTCCAACTGTATAAGCCCCCCCTGGGAAATTGAACCACCTCGCCGGCATTGTTCACGATGTTGGCCACCAGGAACTTTTCACGGTCGCGCTCAGGCATATAGAGATAATCATCGGGGTTCACTTTCGAGATGTCCCTGGGATAGGATCTGCCTGGCTTGAGTGGCGGCGGCTTCAGGCTGTCAAAAGTCCAGACATTCAGTACATTACTGGCAGTGGTCAGCAGCGACGTGAAGGTTGACCTGGCTGCCATGAATTCCGTCTTCCGTTGAATGATAGTTTTGGTGAGACCAACCATGGCTTTCAACGTCTGCAGGAGGCTATATTGCGGTGTGCCAGTCAGCACGTTCCGGACGTCCGAGCGGACCTTATCTAAATTGGGCGGCTTGCAGTTCAAGTCCTTGTTGTGGAAGTAATCCGCCTTCGGGCTGCCAGCCTTGCGAAATCCCGTCTGGTTGGCAAACGCCAGCGCCCTGTCCAGCAGCAGATACACATCCTCCAGGTCCATGGCATAGTTGCCCGCCGCCAAATAATATTGCCATTGTTGATCCATGAACGCATGAGGATCTTCCTTCAAGATAACAACGGCCGGGCAGGGTGCGCAGCTGCGTATGCCGCCAAACAACACCAGATCTTCCTGGATCATCCATAGGCGCGGCCGCGCGGGCAGGGTCACCGGTTCGGCTAGTCTTTTTTTGATAACAGTGGTGACGGTAACAGATTTCATTCCGGCTTCAGGGTTGTAGTCACCGTTTGAGAGACGTAGCCAGGTGAAGAAAAGGTCTGCGTGATCACGATCTCCTCGGTGGGCTCCGGAGTGGGTGGCGGCTCGGTGGGCGTGGCCAGCTGTGCGATGGTGGCGTAGCGCGTGCCCAGATGGATCTCGGCAATATAGGCCGGCGTGCTCAATGCCTGGCCGCTCACGTCCAACACTTCCAGCCAGACATCACCAACCTTATTGACTTGCCTACTCACTCCTCCGATAACCTCGAATTTATCCTCGGCGATGGTGATCTTCCTGTTGCCATAGGCATATTTCCCAAAAGGCAAACTGATATTAAACGGCGTATTGCCCGTGTCGGGTTCCGGCCGGACCTTGCTGCCCGTGGAATTGGTCGGAGTGATTGAATATTGAAATGACATTGTCGTACCTCCTTGAGGTGATTTAAGTTGGATGGCTTCCATCCAGGTGGGATTCATCCAATTGAGATCGATCTTGTTTCCCAGGATTCCTGGATAGACTCCATCTTCATCGTATTGCCACGCAGCCACGTGCTCGAGACTAAGACCGCGCGGGATGTACCACGAAGGGATCGCATCGAAGCGGTCCGCATTCGGCAATGGGTACCCGGCCAGCCACCACATATAGTCGGGGAACCACGTGGGCATGGGCTTGTTATCGTAGAGACGCTCGACGACCTGGGCACTCGAATAGATCAACGGGCGTTGACCCGTCACGCGCTCGACGTGCTCGAGCCATTGGATCGCATCTTTCAGGGTGTTGCCCACGTCCTCCCAGTCCATCACCAGCAGATCTTCTTGATCAAACTCGGCCTGCCTGATCACGGAGTTAAAGAACTCGGCCTGGTTGCCGATATCGCCGGGCCGCAGGAAGTGATACGCACTCCTCCGAATTCCTTTCCTTTTGATGTTGCGCGCGTGGTCTTGAAAGCGTGGATCCTGGAATGCACCGATCGACGATTGGAATCCTTCCGACGCTTTGGCGCACACCAGCCAGGGCAGCGGGACCAACGCATCCCACTCGACGATTGTCCAGTAGGAGATATCCAGGAAGACGGGATGTTTAATTTGGGATGCCACGAATTACCTCATATGCATGAAATCTTCTTTATAAATAAGCACAGACCGCTTTGATTACATTTTTGAATACCGCTGATGGATTCATGAGAATATTTGTCACGCTACCGTTTCCGGTGAACAGATTTAAGTAGTGCGTTGTTTTTGTAGTTAGCAATACGATTTTTTCTGCTGAGTAGGTACCTCTTTGGGTAACCGTTGTCGCCGGAAGTGTGTTTGTGATGGCTGATGTAAATTCCGCATCGCTCTCGGAATTGTTGGCTGTTGAGAGGGTAACCCTCATGCCCACATTCCCCGCCGCTCCTAGTGTTAAAACCACATCAGCTACCGCCCTGTAAAACACCCTCCAACAACCAATTGGGATGTCTATGCTAGGTCCGGTTGGACTTAGTCCTGTCCCTCCATACCAGGTTCCCGAAGTAGGGGATGCTTTCGTTGGAGTATCTGTAGTGATTGTAGAAACTGTCCATTTATCGGGATTGAGCGGAAACCCATCCGGGCTTTTGACCTTGCTGATATTGGGAGCCGTAATCGCGCTATTCGCCAAGTCGTAGTCTGTGCCACCATAGAGGTCGACTGGCGTTCTATTGTTCCCTGAATCATAGGCTCCGACTTTGACGATGAAGCCGTAAAAGGTTGTTGAGTTATTTGTACACTTGACTTTATTCCCAAGTTTATAATCGGCGTTCGCAGTGACATTTCCCGCTACATAGATTTGATACACAGGATCGTCCGCACTGGCATATGTCCATGCCTGGCTGGCAGACACCCATCCACTGGTATCAGTGATCGCCGCGGCGCCAAGTCCTAGATTTGTTCTGGCTGTGGATGCGCTTGCAAGGTCTGAGAGATTATTTGCAGCCAGTAATGCACCAACGAGATTATGTTCAAGCGTACCCCAGGCCGTCCCTACACTGGCTTCACTCCCGCCAGCGTTGGATTGAAGGGCAAACACCACGTCACCAACATCCACTGATCTGCCTGAAGAGCCGCCTATCTTTCCGGCAACACTAACCACAAGCACATTTCCTCTCGTGGCTGAGGGATAATTTGGATTGCCACTACAATCTTTGGCGCCATCTATGATTATGAATGCGCTTGCACCGGCAATCCCCGAAGTGATCAATCCGAGGATGTCGCCGAAATTGAAACTTTTCAACAGGCCGGAACTATCCTGCCAGATCGGTACCACGTCCGCGCCCTGGGGAGTTACATCGGCAGCCGCGTGGATCGTGGCAGCCAGCTCTGCAGCTGTGTGCGCATGTCCCAATAATGAATAGAGGCCATCGAAATACGTCTTGAGTGTTGCCTTGATATTCGCCCAGGTGATTTTCCGGAGCGCGTTGGAAACATCCTCCCAAAATCCAAGCTCATCACCGTCTGAAACAGCGGAGGCGGTTGCGTTGTGGATCGCCTGCGCCATATCGAACATACCCGCGCCCGCCAGGTAGTCCGGTACAGTTTGAAAGTCGGTTGTGTAGGCCGTGAGTCCAGTAGTTGCTTTGTCGCCCGCGGCTGTAAATTCCCCACCTACATATAGGTCGTCACCTGTAAATAATAATTGGTGTACGAGATTGTTGACACCGGTATGCCCTGGGTTGCCCAGCTTGCTCCAGGCTCCGCCTGAATATTTGGCGACGTAGTTATACCCAGCCACTCCATCAACGGTTGTAAAGTTCCCGCCGATGTAGATATCCGACAAGAAGGTTTCAATGGTGTAGGCAATGGACGATCCGCCAGATAATGTTCCGATCCAACCCAGGTCGGCGCTGACCCCGTCCCATACGCCGATCTTGTTATCACTCGCAATGACAAGATTGCCACCCGATACCGCGATCGCTTGCACATTTCGCCCGCTGAGAGAGGGCAACGCAATGTGCGACCAAACACCTCCGCTAAAGACCTGCAGACCGCCATCGGTGGAAGAATCAAAAGCGCCGTGCAAATTACCGTTGTAGATTGCCAGGTCATTGCAGCCAGTGGTACCGTCACTAATCGAACCAACCGACGACCATACGGAACCGTTCCACTTTGCCACATGGCGATAGATGGTCACGCTCACAGGCGGCACGATTGTGGTCGGGTTCGGTCCTGTCGTTGCGACGTAGAGATTGGTTCCGTCGCCAAGCATCTTGGTGATCTGACCATCCTGGCCTGTGTTGAAATCCCAAATCCCTAGTTGCACCCAGAAGAAACTACCACCCCCAAAATCATCAAGCCGCATCACGCGCGGATTTGTGCCACCGTAGTCTTCACCGAGATAGATATTGCCGCCCATCTCCGCAATGGATGTGATTGCAAACGTCCGGCTATCACCCAGCGCGTACCATGTGCCTGTGGCAATATTGTATTTCGCGGTGCCCTGGGAGGCAACGCTGTTGATATACAGCTCGCCTCCAAGATATATATCGCCGCCGTATTCAAACATGTCCCACACTTTGCCCGCGTTGGAAAGGATAGACCAAAACGAGACCTGGATCAGGTTGTTGGTCTGCGCAGCGATCCAGCTTTTGATGAGGCTGTCCAGGTCGTGTGCCATCCGCATGTCTTTATCGTAGAGCAGGGTATTGAACTCCACTACGACATTTGAGAATTGATCGCCATCAAAATCGGCCTGAATGCCCAGCGCGCGGTAACGTGTCTCTGTGCCCAGCACGTCCAGCATGATGTAATCGCCCAGGCTGTAATCGACGAATAAGCGCGGGCCCACGCCATCAAACACGCGCACCGCGATGCCCAGCTGCGGGTCTTTGGTCGTGGAAACTTTTGCACTGGCGAACGTGGTGGCGCTGGCGGCTGTCTGTGCCACCTCCACATTCTCAAGTTTCTCTCGCCTGCGACGGGCAGCGATGGAAGTAGGATCTGTGACCGAGATATAGCCGTCCCGATACTTCGCCAGTATGGCGTTTTTGATTTCATCACCGCGCTCATCCTTCGTGACTTCCTCGCAGTTGACGCCGGTGCGGAAATAGATGGTCTCAGATAAGTCCGTCCCTAAATCTCCCTGATAGGCACTCAGCACGAAACTACCCCCCGATAAGTTTATGTCGAAATCAATACCGGTTTTGGCAAACTCGCGCAACACATCCAGGAGAGAGGTTCCGACGTTGAGGGTGTAATCTTCGCTGTCGGTCCAGGATGCAGAACTACTATCCAGGGCGGCCGTGAAATCAACCGTCAGGTTTGCCAGCCCTCCGCGCGCCTTGGCTTCATTAATCAGGTCGATCAGCATACTGGCCTTTGTGACGCTTGTAAATTTGCGCGTGGACAGGCTTGAGTCGCCATTCCACACTACCGCATCCTCAAGCAGAGCCAGTGCCCCGCGGCCTGAAACGGAAAGCCAACGCCCGCCATGTTCCCCTTGATCTGCTTGCGTCTCTTTGAGATTATCCACAAAGAACCCGCCAATGGATTGACCGCGATAGAAACACTGACAGAACATTCCAGACGAAATCAGAGCTGCGGCGCGGCTGCCCAGTGGAATCCGCAACTCGCCAGAGCCCGGTTCATTCAGTTCAAAATATAGATGAGACTGCGCGGTTGGCAGGATCGCCTTCCGCGTGGATAGGTTTGTATCAAGCAGGATCCATTCAGATTTATCGGTGTTGGTCATAGGTTATGGGTACGGAGCATTGAACGTCACCTTGACTGTTCCTGTGGTGTGCGTTCCGTCAGCAATGGACAAAGAGTTACTACCTATATCAAAGACCATTAGCGCGCTGGCGCCCGCGTGTGTGATATTGCCGATCACATTGACACCCAGGTCTGTGGTTGCGACGAATTCCCCGTTGACCGTCTGGATGGTCACCACGCGCGGGCTTGCGATTGTGCCCGTATAAGTGAGCGTGCAACCGTTGGTAGAGTTGGTGATAACTGTATTCGAGAGCGGGCCCGTCAGGATGATCGTCGCATCGCGCTCCTCGATCCCGCCAGGATTCGTCACCGTCATCGCCTTGGGGTTTGCGTTTATCGTGGTCGTGTTGTCGGCAATCGCAGTAGACAAGCGGAAGAATGGAAACGCCAATGTAAAGTCAATCGTGAGCAGCGCCTTATTGCTTCCGTGTCTCTCGATCTGCAATGGTGTATCCACCGAGGCGGGGACAGTTCGAATCGTGCCATCCTCCCGGATGTTGGATAACGTCTGTTCAGTACGCGGCGCGATCTTCGCTTTGAGCGCGTCGATCGTGGTTTCCAATGCTGCCGCGTTCATGGCCTGAAGGGCGATGCCAAACACCATGTGCCGCTCATCGTAATATTTCGGGACGAAGATCTTGCCATGCCGGAAGGGGATAAGCTGATTCTCTCCGCGCCGCTCTGGAATATCGAGATAATCATTGATGAGCGTGATACGACCGTAGGTTGTAAGCAGGGTTCCACCGAATGACCAGATCATGAGGCTACCCCAACAAAGCTAAGTTTCTTCAACGCAGTACGGATGGAATTCTCTGCTGTTTCCTTTTTGGGGTTATTGATCGTGATGTTGTAGGTGCTTCCCATCCCGCCCGCGTTGGGGTGGAATGTTCCGTTTGTGGAAGGTACGAAGATCTCAGGCTGGGCACCGGTCCCGATCATATACGGCGTGCCGGCCATGCCATACCCGCCGCTGTCGCGCGAGCCTTTCGGGATGCGCATCGGGCTACCCTGCCCGGGCATAAAGCTCTGCGAGTAATTGGCATTTCCACCTCCGCCACCTCCACCGCCAGCGGAGCCAAGACTCCCGTTGGTGGAAAAATTCACACCGAAATCGACAACCACGCCGTTATAGCCCGCGATTTGTTGCATGATCGATAACGTCTGACTCATAGAGGGTTGCGTCTTGGCGAAATTAGAAACAAGAGCGTCTGCGAGCTGGTTTTCTTTGATGGCCTGATCGGCTGCCGCGCGCGAGACGAGCCCTTTTTGCACAGCCAGATTTTGCAGATACTCGTATTCGCCTGTGTCGATCACACCGTCAATGCCCAGCTTTTCCTGAACAAGATCGTAGAGACGCTGTTTACTAGCCTTCTCGTTTTCCTCTGTCGCGGACGCCTTTGCCTGCCGGTTCTCCTCCTGTGCCTTTGTCAGTTCATCCATCTTCTGGATGTATTCAAGGTTTTCGTCATTGGTCAGTTTTCCGGCGCGTTGCTCCTCCCACATTTTCAGCGTGAGCTTATCTTTCTCTGCCGCCAGTTCCGCGTCTTTCTTGGTCAAATCTTCGAGGGTCTTTCTATGGTCTTCCTGCTGCTGATTGATCGCGAACATCGAAGATAGCAAACCAGTGTAAACATCGCTCAGGGCCTTGGCGGCATCCTGGGCGGCCTTCTGGCTGGCTGCGAGGTCATCTGTGGCGGCCGCATCTGTCCCCGCTGCATCTGCATGACTCATCATGGCTTCTTTGTTTGCGTCGAGCTCATCTTTGGATTGCGTGAGCGCATCGACCAATGAAACCGTATGATTTCCCGCCTCGTCGGTTGAATCATTGTAAATTTCAACAGCTCGAAATACCCAGGTCCAGCTATCCACGACATCTGTTAACGCCGGTAGGAGCTTAACCGCCAGGGTGGTTTTCAATCCCTCAACAGAGTCGTTCCAGCTATCCATCGCGATCTCGGCTTTGCGCGCGTCATCTACCATCTTCTGGTTGAGGATGAGATTGTCACTGATGGCCGCGCCTTGTTCGCGCAGAGCCTTTGAACCCTTTTGCAATATTTCTGTCCAAGCCGCTCCGCCCCTGCCCAAATTCTTCAGGATAAATTCGTTCTTGGCTTCGACGCCGTTGACCGCCAGATATTGATCGGAAAGCTTCGCCAGCGTTTCGATGTTCGGCGCATGTCCCTCTTTGGTGAGCGCCCGCGTCGCAGCCAGGGCGTCGTCAGTGGTGAGTTTATAATCATCCAGGACTTGAATAAATCGACTGGTGTTTTCTACACTCTCCCCCGACAAAGCGGATAACTGCCTCACTGAATTGGCATACGCAACATGATCCTTGACCACTTTCCCCAGGGCCAGCCCTACGCCGGCCAGGACGCCAATCAGCGCGGCGTTATCACTGACAAAGCCTGTCATGGAGCGCCGCGCATTTTCCAGTCCTGGCACCAGCGCGGTAGACTGCTTCTTGGTTTCGCCTAGCTTCTGATTGACCTTTTCAATGACAGGGGTTCCGTCATCTTTTACCGAGAATCGGATAACGATATCATCGGTCATAGTGCTGTCTCATGAGTCGGATCTCAGCCACAATTGCAGTATGCAGGGGATTTGCGCGCGCCCAATCTGCGAGACGGTACTTCCCGGCCTGGTAACTCCTAAACGCGGTATGGATGTTCGCAGATACAGTCATTCTCTTGAGTAACCTCGCGGGGATTCTGTCGCCGATCACAGCGGCCGCGCCCCATCTCTCGACTTGCCAGGCTAGCGTGAGTTCTGGAGGTGGGGAGGCGGTGGGGTCTTCCGCACTAGCCGCCGCCTCCAGGATTAGTTTTTTGGTATTGTCGTCACTTCGTCGTAAAGAGTTGCGACGCGTACGGCGATCCATTGCACAAGCCAGGGACGCAGGTGATCTACTTCGGCTTCGGTGATTTCGGGGGACACAATCCAGCCAGCTCGTATTGCCGCCTTGACCATCACGCCGCGATTGGCAGCCAGGGTCAGGCTTTCGTTTTCGTCCAGCACCTTGATCGCCTGCTCGAGCGCTTCGGTGATGAGATGAAAGACAGTAATCAATACGCCGGCATTGTGATCTGTTACAGAGATTTTCTGCAGCTCTGCCAGCACGCTGTTGAGCAATGGCTTTGCATCCTCGTTCTTGAGCGATCGAGCTGCTTGCTCCCAGGCGACAACATGGGATTGCATCGGCTCATCGATCAATTCGAGTTTAAAGTCCTTGATCTCATAGATCATGTCTGACTGCGCTTCCTATGGGGCGACCGTTGAAGGCGTGACCGCGCCATTGATCCTGAATTGGATCGTGATCGGCGTGATCGCGTTGTGAGTGTGCGGGTCAGAAACGTTCGTCACAAACATCGACGCCGCGCGTTTCGGCTTGCCGCTGGTGTTGCCCTGGGGGTAAAACTCTCCCGTTGCCTCGGCGGTCGTGTACTCACAAGCCGCGCGGATCGTGTCGGCGACATCATCCCAGGCGTTGACCGTCACGGTGGAGGACCGCTCGGAAGGGAAGTATTCCTTATCATCCTGGGTTGCACCGGTGGCTTCGAGTTCATCACGCTGGCGCGGCCAATCTACAGACACAAGCGCGCCAGCGGGGAAGGTGAATGATCCGAACTTGAAAGCTATATCCTTGCCATCATACTTGGCCATGATTATTACTCCTTATTGCGGCAGCGTGATCACGCCCCATCTAACTTCGGCGTGCTCCGCTTCGATGTAAATGTATCCATCGGGTTGCATCCAGCCCTCTCGGTAGAAGGGACCGAACACGGCATATTCGCCAGCGCCGATGGAATAGGGTGTGATATCGCCTGTGCGGTTATTCCTGGGATCTACGACGCTGGTGATCGTGACGGTCCGCGCGCCAGCCCCTGAGTTGTAGGCAATGATCAGGTCCTTGCCGGAGGCCACAAACTGTTCTTTGTTGGCTGCGTTGGCCGCGGTCATGGGCAGGTCTACGGCGTTGGCTGCAATGGGCAGCGCGGGGTTATTTCCCAGTGCGGCTAATTTGGTTAATGTCGCCCTAGGCATCGGGAGTTACATCCTTGATTGATTTCTTTGTTCCTGCATTCGGCACTTCCTCTGCGACAATTGCGCCACTTGCGACCACCGCGGCGATATCAGCACCCGAGGCATGAGACAGGTCTACGATCTCACCCTCGTGAAAATGCTTTTGATGTTTTTCACTCCAGACAATTCTGCCCGGAGCCACTCGGTAGATGGTTTCACTCATGAGTATTTCTCCGTTCGTACATAAAGAATTTCACGGCGGAAGCGCTTTCCGCCTTCGTCGATAATCTCCGCGGCTTCGCTCTCACTGTAGAAATACAGTCGGTTCCAATAAGTACCAGACTGATTGTCGTTGCACAGATCCGTCAGGTCTTTTTCAGCACCATCCAGAGCATCTTCGCTGTTCTGCGCCGTCCAGCTCTGCGCATCATCGGCATAGAGCACGAAGACATAGATCCTGAACCGAAAGCCGCTGTCTGATTCGACGGCCTGTGCGCCCGTGATGGAGCGCAGGCTGCCAGCCGACGCCACAACGATGTTGCGCGCTTTGCCACCGAAGTCCTTGACCTTGTAATTGAACACATCCCAGTCGGACGAAAACTTTGTATCGATGAGAACTGCCAAAGCTTCACGGACAGTCTTGCGGCTGATCACATTACTGGGCATACAGCACCGCTTCTTTGATCTTCTGCTGTGCCTGGGCGGTCACCGGCGGACCTTCTTCCGCGACGGTTCGGTCATAGAAGGCATGGTCACCGCCGCGCGCATTTTCGTACACACCATATTCACGGGGAGGCGTCTTGCCGCGCGGACTGCGCGCGCCGGGGTCGATATAGACCTGTCCTTCCAAGCCATCCACTTCCATGCGATGCGCAGCTCTCAGCGCTCCGCCGCCTTCATACTTCCCAACGTGGGTGATGTTGACGGCGTATTTGTGCAGAGAGACGATCGCATCTCGCACCGCTTCTTCGGCAGCTCCCCCTGGCTGCAGCGCGGCAACCCGTTTTTGATTGCGAGCCTGGACTTCTTCAATCCCTTCGAGGGTGACTTGTGGAATGGGCATGCTCAGTTACTCAAGTCTTCGACAACCAGGTGAACAAAGGTCTCAGGCGGCCACGGCCAGGGCGCCACGCTTCGGATGGGATACTCCACTGAATTGATCACCAGGTGGTCGCCTCGCTTGATATCCGTGACGTCATGCAGGAATGTTTCGTACACCACATGGGGT
>Ga0070698_100006284_pt1 | contig 12909 bp, 14 predicted proteins | sample KBSK1502metaG_FD_65477 | JGI IMG/M metagenome (GOLD analysis project Ga0070698, IMG submission 65477) | Corn, switchgrass and miscanthus rhizosphere microbial communities from Kellogg Biological Station, Michigan, USA - KBS K1-50-2 metaG | ecosystem: Host-associated > Plants > Roots >... | reverse complement strand
ACGGCCATGACGCGAGCGGTGCTGGAAGAGGCCCGCACGCTTGGCTGGCGCGTTGGGGTCCTGGGTCCCACACGCGAGAGCCGCTCGATGTATGAGCGCCTGGGCTTCGTTCTCCATCGGCAGGCCCTGCCGACCTACCACCTTTCGTTGAAGCCGTAGTGGGAGTGATAGGGCAAAAGTCGAGGGTGTGCCTGCGTGTGGCTGGGGAAGATTCCCCAGCCACACGTCTGCCTATGCACATCTGTAACCTGTCACTCTATCTCGCCACCATCCTTTTGCCCAGGTGGACCGACCACTTTTCACGCCTCATATGGCGAGGTGTCCCGGGGTGATGATGGCTTTGCCTGTGTTGGTACCTCCCCCAACTCCACCCCATTGGAACGCGGAGCCGATGACAGCAGTCCAGCCAGGAGGATCTCCCGTCTGAAACACGTCACTGCTTCAACTCCCTCAACTTATGACAGGGAGCCTTGCTACGAGTGGCTCGCTCTCCACCTCTTTTGATCAAACTCGCTCATCCGGCTTACTTGACTTTTGCTCGCTGATTGGAATATACTACAATATATGACGAAGCATCAACATCCTGGTCTGCGATCTGTGCATCGCGCGCTAGCCGACCCTCTGCGGATTCGCTTGCTCGAATGCCTGTGGGGGCGATCCCAATCCGCCAAAGAACTGGCAGAGTGGGCCGGCATGGCACCTGATCGACTCTACTATCATTTGGCCCAACTCGAAGAGGCCAAGCTGATTGAGATTGCCGAGTACCGCCGCCTTCCAGGAGGCAAGGTCGAACGAGTGTACCGACCGACATCGGTTGAGCCACCCGGCGACGAGGCCACCCCTCTGGAGTTCGCCGAGTTTCTCGGTGTCATGCTTGAGGCCACTCGGGCCGATATTACCGCAGCGAGTGTGGCCAAGGAAGCCGGGCAACGACGGGAGATCACGCTCATGCGGACAACGGTGCGCTTGTCGGAGGCGCAGCTGGTTACCCTGCGAGAACGTCTGCTCTCTCTCGTGCGCCAGGCACAAGAGGAGCCAGACGACGAAGGGGTCTGGACACGCGTCGTCGTAACCCTGGTCGATCTGCAGGATCGCGGTCAACCTACCAGCACAGGAGATCCCGCATGATCTGGGTCAGGCGAGCGGCGTGGCGCTGCGCACCCCTGTGAAAACCAGACGCTTGAACACTACCAATGGAGGTCGATTCCTATGTCATTGCAAACGGAACAGCGCGGATTTACCATTGGACGGCAGGTAGGCGGGTGCGGACGCTGGACGCGTTTCGTGCTTGGCCTGCTGGGGCTTGTTTATATTGGAACGGAGGTGGCGCATCTTGGACCATCCGCGCTGCTTCTCGAAAGACTCGCAGGCGGTTTGCTGCTGACCACGGCCCTGTACATCGTCCTCTTCTGGCTCCTTGGCGAGCGGGTGTCGCAGCCCTGGCTGCGTACGGTGATTTTCTGGCTCCCCGCCCTGTTCATTCTCCTGCCTGGGGGCTGGGGGTTGGGGGTTCTCCTGTACTGGTCTGTGGCCTGTCTCCTCACGGCGCTCTTGTCCTATGGTGGTTGCGAGGTGGTGGCGTTGCCCAGCCTCCTCTTTCGGCGCTATTACACGGTCTACTGCCCGCTCAATGCCATCGACCTGATCGAGCGCCGCTACACGCGCACGGGAAACGAAGCGGAGGATCAGGGCTGAGACCGTCACAGTGTCAGTGGCGCGAAAGACGACGAGCTGCTTTTCTCTCGAAAGAAGGAGTTCACCAATGAAAACCTCTCACTACAGGATACCTGGCCAAATGAGCCTGGGTCTTCCGCTCTTTTGATGAATCGGGGATGAGGAGCGATGAGAGGATTTTTGGCAGTTTTTGCAAACTTCTCTATTTTTGCTGAAGCCGCTTCTCAAGCATACTCAATGGCCCTCTATTTGTTAACAAGCAAGCAGCGTTTTCTCTGTTTCATCAAAATGTCGGAAGACCCAGGATGTTACGAGGTGGTCTCATGAGCGTCGCCCATCTTCCTCGTTGCTCTCTCCGTGCGGTGCGCCATATTCAGAGCCTCAATGCCACGCGCATACGGCTCCTTTGGCGCGAGCGGAAGCACTTGAAGGAGCACTTCCCGAATTCCGCGTGACTACTGGGTCCCTGTTGCCTTCTTTTTCTGAGCCGCTGCAATGGCTTCGCGCGTCACTTCCTGAAAGGCTTCTTCGTCTACGATCGGTGGCGCCTTGACCCGCGTGCCTTGCCCTGGGGCAGGTGTAAACTGGATCGCATCGCCAAAGGCTGCGCCGACTGCTTTACACACCCCTTGGATGGCGGTGTCGCAGACAAGGACACTCTTCTCGTTCTCAAATGTACACATGGTTTTTTTTCCTGTGTTGGTGTCTGTGCTACACATTCTTCACAACATGCCTTCTCACTCGGCTTTTTCCTTGATCCCGAGTAGCCGCGCCGAGTTGGCGATGACCGGAATGGAGGAGAGTTCGTGCAGGAGCGCGCCCGTTACTGGCAAGAGGATGCCGGGAATGGCAAGCCCCACCGCGATCGCCAGCACGCCCAGCGAGAAAATCAGGTTCTGCTTGATGGCCCGCATCGCCTGGCGAGAAAGAGAGAGCAGGTGGGGTAGCTTCGTCAGGTCATCGGACAAGAGCGCGATCTCCGCCGTCTCAATGGCGACATCGGTGCCACCTAACCCCATCGCCACGCCCACGTTCGCTGTTGCGAGAGCTGGTCCATCATTTACGCCGTCCCCCACAAAGGCGACACTCCATCCCTGGGCCTGTAGCTGCTTGACGATCTCCACTTTCTGCGCTGGCAGCACCTCGGCATGCACTTCGCTGATGCCCAACTCTCCCGCAATCCGCTTGGCCGTCACGCTGTTGTCGCCGGTCACGAGGACCGTGCGGATGCCCAGTTTCTTGAGTCGCGTGATCACGCGGCTGGCCTCTGGCCGCAGCGTATCTTCCAGCACGAGCATGCCAACAACCTGTCCGCAGCGAGCGACCAGGATGACGGTGCGTCCCACGGCTGCCAGATTGTTGGCACGTGCCTCTACCTCGAGCTCAACGGTAATACCTTGTTCGGAGAGCAGCCGTGGTCGGCCCATGACGATCTCAACCTCATCGATGCGCGCGCGTACGCCCAGCCCCGGCAACACCGTGAACTCCTCCGGATCAGGCACGGCCACTTCACGCGCCAGGGCTGTCTGCACGACGGCACGTCCCAGGGGATGTTCGCTCAGCTTCTCCGCGATGGCAGCCAGGCGGAGCAGCTCGGTCTCACTCATCTGCCCAAGGGACTGGATGGCGGTGAGCTTGGGCTGCCCGAAGGTGAGGGTACCGGTCTTGTCAAAAGCCACCGCCGTGACTTTGGCCATGGCCTCGATGGTAGCGCCTTTCTTCACCAAACTGCCCCGCAGCGCGGCATTGCCGATCGAGGCGACCAGCGCCGTTGGCGTGGCTAGCACCATGACGCACGGGCAGAACACAATGAGAATGGTGATGGCGCGCAGGATATCCCCGCTCCACCACCAGACCAACGCACCCAGGATGAGGGCGCAGGGCGTGTAGAACTTCGCATAGCGGTTGAGGATGCGCTCAATGGGAGCTTTCTGCTCCTGCGCCTCCGCCACCATGCGGCGGATCTGGCCGAGCGTGGTCTCCTCTCCCACGTTGGTCGTCCGCACTTCGAGCGCTCCCAGTTCGTTGAGCGTGCCCGCGAAGACCAGATCGCCCGGCTGCTTCTCCACTGTCAGGCTTTCGCCGGTGATGGCGGCTTGATTGATCGAAGCGGTTCCCAAGGCCACCACCCCGTCCACCGGGATGCGGTCTCCAGAGCGGATGAGCACCAGGTCCGAGCGCTGTACCTCCTCCAGAGGAACCACCAGATCCTCTCCGTTCCGCCGGACGGTCACCCGGTCCGGGAGCAGTTTCGCCAATGAGTCCAGGGCATTGCCTGCGCGCGCGGAGACAAACTCCTCCAGCATCCCACCCAGGAGCAGAAGGACGGCGACGACGGCGGCGGCGGAATACTGGCCGATGATGAGGGCTGCCGCCGTGGCAAACGAAACCGGAATATCCGCCGTAAAATCGCGCGCGCGGATGCCCTGGAGAGCCGACCACCAGATATAGAGCGAGCCCACCAGCGCCGATGCCAGATAGAGCCAGGTGTGCGCGTGGGCCGAGTTGATAATGCCATCCGGAGTGACAATGGTAGCGATGATGAGCAGCAGCAAACTCACCAGGGTAAACATGGTGCCTGGAGCGAGCAAAAAGTCGCGATAGCGCCCGACGAAGCGCCGCCCTCCGCGCATACAGGTCACACAGGCACTCTGAAGACGCGCAAGCGCGGCAGATGATGAAGCCATCGTGCCTCCTTTCACTGTCTACTTGTTCAAGTAATCAGATAGAAACATAAAAAGCCGCGTGTATCGCTGCCCCAGGGACAGCGCACCCGCCCGATGAACTAGGAATGATCGGGGAGTCCTTGCCGTACATGATCGATGTGATAATCGGCCTCTTTGAAGAGGGCAGCGACATGGTGATCATCCACGGTGTAATACATGATGTTCCCCTCGCGCCGCGGTTTGACCAGGCGGCGTTCCCGTAACAAGCGGAGCTGGTGCGAGACGCCTGACTCCGAAACCCCGACGAGAATGGCGAGATCGCGCACGCACAAGGGCCGTTGTATCAGCGCGAAGAGGATACGAGCCCGCGTCACGTCTGCCAGTGCCTGGAATGTCTCGACCAGCAGTAAGAGATGTGCTTCGGGAAGTGCCGCAGTCTGCGCGGCCTGCACTGCCTCGGCATCGATAGGAGTGAGGACCTCTCCCTTTGTCATCGCATTTTTTCCTTACTATCTGTGTATATGCTCATACAGTACCAGAGAAACAGGGAAACGTCAAGGCCGTTTGGCCTTCTACGGTAGAGAGGTGATTGACGACGCTGTACGTGCTCCCCTCACATGATCGTCATGTATGACCTGCGTCCACTCGAACAGTGCAAGCGGGCGGATAAAGCGAGCCAGGAGGAGGATTTCCCATCTGAAACACGTCTCCTCTCCTTGACAGGGGACAGCACCGTGTGCCATAGTCTACTCGAATGGGAGAATCTCCCACTCGCCACATCACCGTCGTAAAGGAACAAGCATGTACGGTCACTGTTGACTGACCTAGACCGCTAGCCTCACCGTCCTCTCTCGTGCCGGGTACCTATCTCGCCGGGGGAAGGGACTACTCCGACCACCAGGTTCCCCTGGCGGATGTTGTGCTGCTCGCGCCCCTCCTTGTATGCGCGCGTTCATCCCCTGACACACTGAGAAGATCGAGCAGATCCCTGCTCCTGCACTCTGTCTACCAACAAGGAGAAACCGACATGCGTTTATTATGGACACGCTTCCGATTGCCCCGGACCGTACGCCTGGTGACGCTGCGCGCGACGCTGCGCCTGCTGTACCGCTGCCATCCCCGTGCCTTCGTCACCAGCAGCATCGCCTCGCTCTTCGAGCCGCTCTTTTTTCCCGCCCTGCTGCTGCTGCTGCACCAGCTCTTGCAGGAAGTCATTGGATCGGGCGGCACCGTGCGCTTCACGTCAGCAGTGGCCTTCATCGGGCTGGGCCTGGTTATCCTCATCCTGGCGCAGCGCCTGGGCATCATCCTGCGGGATAGCTCCTCCACCATCCTGCGCCAGGAGGCCTGGGTGGTGATCAGCAAGCGCATCATGCAGAAATTACCGTCTGTGCCCTACCCGCTCTTCGAGAATAACGCTTTCCAGGCCCACTACGGCCTGGTGATCCGCGCGGCCTCACAGCGCTCCATCACGCTGGTCGATTCGCTGCTCTCCACGGCACCCATCTTCCTGGGGTTACTCGGATTGGCCGCCACGCTCTTTGTCCTGGCCCCCCTGCTGGTGCTGGCGATGGTGGCGATCTCCATCCCGGCCTCGCTCGTCGAGCGCCGCTTCAGCGGAGCCATGTACGAGTTACAGGAACACAACGCTCCCAACCAACTGCGCATGGAGGCCCTCACCAACATGCAGGTGGATGCCTCGTGGCAGCGGGATGTGCGCGTCTACCGGAGCGACATCATCCCCCGCGAACACGCCTGGTTGGCTGAGGCATACCTCGCGGACCTCAAGCGCCTGACGGCCCGCTTTGCCGGGCTGCGCACACTGGCTGCCCTAGTGCAGGGGCTGGGCATCGCGCTGGCGCTCTCCGCCCTCTTTGCCATCATCAGCCGCGGGCAGATCAGCCTGCCCAGCCTCGCCATCATCCTGCCCGGACTGGCCCTGCTCTCCGGCATGATCCAGTCGCTGATCTATTCCACACGGTCCTTGATCGAGTCGCTCAATTACGCAACCACCCTCTTCGACTTCCTCGCGCAGCCCTTTGAGGAGGAGCAGGCGGCGAGCCTGTCGCCAGACACCCAGGTGACGGCTGGCGTGCCGCTCTCGGCCATCCACCTGCGCGCAGTCAGCTACACCTACCCGGAGAACCAGAAACAGGCCCTGGTAGATGTCTCGTGTGACTTCAGGCCGGGCCTCACCGCCATCGTAGGCACCAACGGAGCAGGCAAAAGTACCCTGGTCAAACTGCTCACCGGACTCGTCCCTCCAACGACCGGTTCACTGTACGCGACGCTTGCGGGAGGCGAGGAAGTGCCTCTCTCGGTGTGCGCGAAGGCGGTGCTCTTCCAGGACCCCTCGCACTTTCACTTCAGCATTCGGCAGAATGTGACCATGCAGAGCGAGCGCACTGATGGAGAGGAGCAGCGCATCGCCGAGGCGTTGCGGCTGGCGGGATTGTGGGAGGTGGCGGAAGCATTGCCAGATGGCATCGACACCGTGGTGGGAGCGGGATTCGGCGGTGTGGCCGATCTGTCCGGGGGACAGTGGCAGCGGCTGGCCCTGGCCCGGCTACTCTATCACGATGCACCGCTGATCATCCTGGATGAGCCGACCGCCAGCCTGGACCCGGTGGGCGAGCGGCAGATCTTCGAGCTGCTGACCACCTTTGCCAAAGAGAAGATCATCCTGTTTACCACGCACCGCTACGATACCATCCGCAAGGCCGACACCATCGTCGTGCTGGTAGATGGGCGTATCGCGGAGATTGGCACGCACGAGGAACTGGCCAGCCATACGCGCGAGTTCTGGTCGCTCTTCCTGGCGCAGGGATCGCATTCGAACCCTTGATCGCGCTATGTGCACCTTTGAAAGGAGTCCCTGATGACGATACACATGCGCCCTTACGCAGGGGCGGCAGATCTGCAGCGTATCCTTGACCTGAAGCGAACCTGCACGACACCCGAAAATATATACGATACCCCGATTTTCTCTGAACTGCGCGCGCTCCTCGCGCCTCTCCCGCAGGACCCGGCTGCGGGAAGGCCTCCGTGGGAGGACGAGCAGGGAAGAGCCATTGGGCACCTCCACCGGCGAGCATTGGCCCAGCAGGCGACCATGCTCTGGGAGGAGAACGATGACCGGCTTCTGGCCTACGCTCTCGTGGCGCCGCCCTCAACTGTCCTGACCTTCCAGGTGCATCCACAAGCACGCGACAGTGGACTTGAGACCCAGATTCTCACCTGGGCCATTACAGGAGCGCAAGAGCAGGCGAGACGACGCGGGGGAGCATTCTCGCTGTGGTGCCGCTGCCACGAGCACGAAACGGGACGCCGCGCGCTCCTTGAGGAGGCCGGTTTCACGCCGCTTCCGGCGCGAGATCTGCGCCTGGTTTGCGCGCTCGATATCTCCTTACCTGTGGCCCACCCGCCAGCGGGCTTTGTCTTGCGTGGTGGCGTGCATGGGGAGGAACTGGAGCCGTACCAGGAGCTCCACCAGGCAGTATTCGACGGGATCAGCATGGGGCTGGACTATCACCGGTCCCCCGCCTACGAACCCGACCTGGACCTGATCGCGGTCGATGCCACCGGAACGTTTGTAGCGTTTTGCCTCTGTGAACTCACCGAGGTGGCCGATAGTGGCGGCGAATACACCGTCGGCGAGATCGGGGTGATCGGGACGCGCCCAACGCACCAGGGGCGCGGACTCGGGCGCACCCTGCTGCTCACGGGCATGCACTGGTTGAAGGAGCGAGGCGCAACGGGCGTCTTTCTTGAGACGGAACAGGCCGATACGCCGGCGCTGCGCCTGTTCACCTCCGTCGGGTTTCGTCGCGTCTCGGCCTGGCAATGGATGACGAAGGAGATCGCTCCGCTCACCTAAGCCTGGTGCGGTCCCTCCTCAGCGATGATCTGCTGGCACAGCACCAGGCAGGCCTGACAGATGTTCACTCCGTGAGGGCCAACCGCCAGGTATGGCACCTGTCGCTGCTGTTTCCCACAGAACGAGCAGCGCAGTCCTTGCTCCTCCTGGGGTGTTTCGGAGCCGCGGCTCAGGGCCGCGACGCATTCGTCGCAGACAGAAACACCTCCGGGTCCGGCAACCAGGCGCTGCACCTGGTCTTGCTGCTTGCGGCAAAAGGAGCACACCAGCTTTGGCTTCCCCTGTTCATTGAGGACCTGGATGATGTGCGCCCGCACCTCCTGCAGGCTGAGGCCAAAGCTTTCCAGCACTCCTGCCCCTATGCCTTGGCCCTCCCGGAGCAATCCCAGGAGGAGGTGTTCGGTGCCGAGATAGGAGTGGTGGAGGCGCCGCGCTTCATCGACGGCAAGCTCCACCACTTTCTTCGCTCGTGGGGTCAGGCGTATTTCGCCGGACACAAGGTGATCCCCACGGCCAACAATGCCTTCGACGGTCTGACGCGCCTGGTCGAGATCGATCCGCAAACTCGTGAGTACCTTGCCGGCCACGCCTTCCCTCTCACGAAGCAAGCCAAGTAGGAGATGCTCGGTGCCGATGTAGTTATGCTGGAGACGCTGCGCCTCTTCCTGGGCGAACTGCATGACCGTGCGGGCCCGTTCGGTGAAGCGATCGAAGTTCCCACTCTGCTTCGTGCGTGCTTCGGTTCCCTTCCCGCAGGAGCCGCCCCTGCGGTGACGTGTCAACCATCTGCCGACCGGGCGAATGACTCGTTGCACTCTCATCTGCTGATCCTTTCTGTATCCTTGCTCCTCCTCACCCGACGAGCGTCAAGCGGTTCTCACCTCTCCTCTACGCCTGTCCCACAGACGCGCTCAATGCGTTCATCGAGGGACGGTTCGCCCCATCGACTGCGCCGGAGTGCCCGGCTGCGCTGCGCCAGGGCGTGCAAACCGCTGCAGGCAGGCCCGCGGCCCAACCAGCGCACCATCAAGGAATCGGCGCGGAAGGCGAGGGAACGCGCTTGCCTTTGCCAGCTCCAGGCAGCTACCGTCCAAAGCGCCAGGGCGAGCGGTGCTCCAACGAGGGGAAGGCGGTGCATCCAGCACACGATGAGCGCAACCACTGCCAGCAGCCCTATGCCGATGAGCAGGAAGCGCGCCAGGCCAGCAGAAACGCTCCCCGGGTGATCTCTTCCGCCAGCGCGCGCTGGTGGCATAAACGCAGTGCTGCTGCCATCGCGGCGGCATGATGAGCCTCCCAGAGCTGCCGAAAGGCCTCCTGGTCTCCACAAGCGGCATGCCTGATGAGGTCAGCCTCGCAAGTCGTCACGCATATCCTCCTTCTGTAGCAATAGTACACCCGAAGGAGGGCAAATGGTTCCCAATACCCCTACACCACACATCCTCTTGCGCACAGTTTTTCGCCGAGGAACTCACCCGGTGCCGGACATCCAACTAGACAGCAAGAGATGTCTGTGCTATTGTTCCCTGTGCAACTCTTGCGCATCAACAAGGAGTGAGAGAGAGGGCGGGAGAAAACTGTGACAGCTCGACCCATCATCTTCCTCGACGATGGCGGTGTCATGAACGACAACAACGCGCGCGCCTTGCAGTGGCAACGGTTGGTCGGCGAGTACTTCGTCCCGCTGCTCGGTGGCTCACCTGAAGCGTGGTCCCGTGCCAATCGGGTGGTCACTGATCGCCTGTTCGAGCCAGATGCCTGGCGAAGGCGAGTCCAGGCGGCTGCCGATTACCGCAGCTTTGATCGCGACTACCAGGTCGAGTGGTTGGGGGGCATGTGCGAGTTGGTGGGGTTTGAGACCCCACCCGATGAGGAGTGCCTGCGCCTTGCTCGTCACGCCGCAGCCTTTATTACCCGCCGCGTCCAGGCGGCTTTACCCGGCGTGGGAGACACCATCCGCGCGTTGCGCCGCCAGGGCTACATGCTCCATACGGCCTCTGGCGAGTCCTCACTCGATCTGGAGGGCTACCTGCAGGCCATGGGGGTGCGTGACTGCTTCGGTCGCCTGTATGGCCCGGATTTGGTCGAAACACTGAAAGAGGGGCCCGAGTACTACAACCGCATCTTCGCTGATCTCGGGATCGCGGCCGCAGAGGCGCTGGAGGTCGATGACAGTCCTCGCGCCACCCGGTGGGCGACGCAGGTGGGCGCACGTGCAGCGCTGGTCGGGGACTCGCCACTCCCTCAGACGGGAACGACTGTACACATTGGGAGCCTTGTCGAACTACCTGCTACGCTTCAACGGCTGGACTGAAGATCAGGATGGGACCTGGTGGCATTGACAGTAGGCGACGGTTCTCTCGAAGCTACCCTGCCCTCAGTGGAAACAACAGCCCTGCCGACGATCGGGAGGAGGTGGACGGTTCTCTCACCGCCTCCACTGGAAACGCTTGCGGAGTGCTCGTGCCTCTGGTACCGTGACGATTAGAGCTACGGACGGATAATGTACCGATCCCGGCGAGGAGGCTGACAGATGGCCTCTAGCCACAGCAAGATATGGGTATTCGAATGGTGATTGGTTCTCTGGCGAAGTCGCCACCGGATAAAGGGAATGAATGCGAGATACTCTTCTGATTTGCAGAGACCACCTGCCTCTCGATAGCTCCTGATAAGTGCCTGACCCAATGAGAGACCATAACGTTGGGCAATGATGGCCAGGAGTTCGTCTGGCAGAGGGACTCGCGGCATCTGTTCTTCGTTTCCCATGATGCTCTCCTCCGGCGTTGGAGTCACTTTGAAAAAAAGTGTTCCATCCCCCAACATTCGCTCGCAACAGCATCCGTGCTGATTTTCCAGTGCTCAAGATCGTTCACGTCCCCAGTCCGTTATACTTTAGCAAGCTGAGTAGACCTCAGCACTTTTAACCATAGTGCAATAGCGAGTTGTAGAGGCGCGCAGCAAGTCATGCGCCTCTACAACATGGGAGTTCGTATCAACAAAGAGCTTAGGCGCCAGAAGGACCAGGAAGCCACCCCGTCTGTTGAGCCCATTCGTCAGCTTGAGCGATGACCTTCCAGATAAAGGGACTCTTCGCCTCCGTATAGGCAGTTCGATCCTCGACCCGAGCATACTGCTGTGCCAGTCCGATTTTCAACTGCGCGTATTGGGAAGCAACATCCGGGTGCATCCGCACATAATCACGAAAAATCAGCGCGAACTGTTCACTGAAACTCCCTGCTCGCCGAACATGGATATGCACGCGTCGCTGCCCAGGGGTCTCACGGAAATAGCGTTTTGTTCGCTCTGGATTGTCGGAGCGAAAGATATATCCAAGACGCTCTAATGGGAGTCGATAGGCGTCAAGCGGCTCAAAATCAGCGACAGAGATTTGGATATCAATGACTGGTTTGGCCGCAAGCCCCGGAACAGAAGTTGAGCCAATATGGTCAATGCGAAGAGCAACGGGCCCAAGGGCGTCGCGCAAGGGCAGTGCGAACTGTTGAAACTGCTCGGGCCAAGTCACATCATAGGGAGTGATCCACACTGGATCGCCAGCTTTCATGAACTCAGACATGGGTAGCATCTCCTGGAAAACATTTCGCGAGGGCTTGCTCTCCCCGAACAAACCCAAAGACAACAGAAACAGTAGAAGGTGCCGGACTGCTATCTTACCGATTTTTGGATAGTCAGGCAAGCAGAGCCCACTTACTGGTTCCGCCGGCAATCCCCGCATCCTGTGTAGCATAGATGTTGAGTGCGGAATAGCTCCATCGCTTGATGGTAGGATGGTTGAGCATCTGACATTTCACACCGATAGGCCAGATGAGCAACTCCTCTTCCGGCAGAAGACGGGACGTACGACTGTGATGTCGCGAGTCTGTACTGTCAACGAGCGATCTTTGGTCTGATCGTCTGCTCTCACCTGTGCAACACTACATAAAGCGGTGAAACCTCTGCGGGAAATGTTGTAAAATGAAAGACCAAGAACGACGATCAAAGAGGTGCTGCCATAGCCAGGCCAAGTGAAGTCTACGTGCGCGATTTGGAACCCGGAGAGCAACAGATGATCGAGGAACTCTACCATCGAACTGCCGATGCCCCGATCAAGACGAGATGCCAGATCATTTTGTTGGAGACCTCGCCAATGAGTGTCCCGCAGATCGCCCAGGTGATCTTTTACAGAGAGGATACCGTAGCTCGCTGCATTCATGAGTTTCATTTCGCCAAACCTGTTCTTGCGAAGTTTTCTGCTTATCCAGAGTAGATCGAACTGGTGAGGCTGCCAACCTATTCGCCTCAGCTCAATCCCGCCCGGCGGTTTTGGAAGCAAGGGCCCACGGGTTGCGCAACGAGATGCATAGCTGAGCAAGTGTAAGGCAGGCCAGGACGTTTTTGATCCCATTCCTGTTTCGCCTTTAGAGAGCATCATGCAGGAGGAACAAGCCTCGTGCCCCTTGAGCTTCCTTCTTGACAGAATTCCCCTCTCTGTGTTATTCTTCTTACGAGCAACTTAATGAACGTTCTGTAAATTGCAAGGAGAGGAGAACGCATGATGCAGTCCATGAAGCACCAACGAGTTGGCCCAGCTTCCTCCCTCGACCAGGCCACCTGGCAGCAGATTCTCACCGCCGCGAAGGCGCTCTTTTTTGCGAAGGGCTACAAAGGCGTCTCCATGAAAGAGATCGCCGACGC
>Ga0070698_100006283_pt1 | contig 12909 bp, 15 predicted proteins | sample KBSK1502metaG_FD_65477 | JGI IMG/M metagenome (GOLD analysis project Ga0070698, IMG submission 65477) | Corn, switchgrass and miscanthus rhizosphere microbial communities from Kellogg Biological Station, Michigan, USA - KBS K1-50-2 metaG | ecosystem: Host-associated > Plants > Roots >... | reverse complement strand
ATAAAGGCCCGTCTCTCTAAAGCTTCGGTAATTCGGCGTCGTACGGGCCCCGGCCTGTCATGACCGCGGCGCCGCAGCGGGCGCCGAACTCGACTGCTTCTTCCGGCCCGAGGCCCTTGGCAAGACCGAAAGTGAGCCCCGCGGCGAAGGAGTCGCCTGCGCCGTAGGCGTTCACAGGCGGGCCTGGAAGCGGCGGCGCAAACCAGCGCGTCTCGCTCCCGTCGGGTGCGTGCAGCGAACCTCCTGCCGCCCCGTCGGTCTGGGCCACGAAGCGGGGCGGCGGCTCGAGCTCGCCCGACTCGTAGCGCTCGCCGGGATCTCTCGCGCTGCGGACCAGGACGTCGAGCTGGACGTGTGCCGGTACGAGCGCCTCGAGCGCTCGTGTCGTCGCGACCAGCTGTCTCGCGGCCCGCGCCTTGCGAACGGCATCAGGGTCACCGGCCGTGAAGTAGACGGCGTCGGCGTTCGCGAGCTCGTCCCACGGAAGGTCGTCGCCGCCGTGCGGCCCCATCCGTTCGCCGATCACCGTGATCGTCCGCTCGGCGACGGCGTCGACGTGGACGAACGCCCGGCGCTGCGGCTCAGACCGCCAAACTGTCTCGACGCGGACGCCGAGCTCCCCGAGGTCGCGTGCGGCCCGGTGGCCGAGCTCGTCGTCGCCGAGCGCGGTCAGGAAGAGGCAATCCCCCGCCAGGCGCGCGAGCTGGACGGCGGCGACCGCGCCGCCGCCCGCAGGCTCCTGCCAGGTCTCGAGCGCGTGCACGATCTCGCCGGGGACCGGCACGTGGTCGACCCGCGCGAACTCGACCCACTCGACGTGGCCGACAACGCCTACTCGCATGCGCCTGAGTCTTACGCGTGGACCGGCATCAACGCGCGCTCGGCGGCGGCCTTGACGCCCTCGCCGAACGTCGGGTAGACGTGGTGCATCCTCGCGATGTCGTCGACCGTCGCGCCCAGCCGCAGCCCCAGCGAGAAGCTCTGAACGATGTCGCCCGCGTTGCGCGAGACGACGTGCAGCCCGAGGACTCGCCGGCTCTCGCGGTCGAAGACGATCTTGAACAGCCCGTGGCGCGCATCGATGAACGAGAAGCGCCTGACGTACTCGTACCGGACGGCCTCCACGGCATGGCCCTGCTCGCGCGCCTGCGCCTCGGTCAGCCCGACGCCTCCGAGCTCCGGGTCGGTGAAGATCGCCGTCGGCAGGATGGAGTAGTCGGCGGCCGGTCCGTCGGCTCCGAACATGTCGGCCACCGCGATCCGGGCCTGGTACTGGGCGATGGGAGTGAACTGCGCGACGGCGTTCACGTCGCCGGCTGCCCAGATGCCGGGGGTGGACGTGCGCAGGTGGTCGTCGACGACGATCCCGGCCTTGTTCGTCTCGACCCCGGCGGCCTCGACGTTGAGCTCCTCGATGTTCGGCACGCGGCCCGAGGCGAGCATGATCTGCGCGGCTCGTACCTCGTACTCGGGCGAGCCGTCGCGCGGGGCGATCGTGGCCACGACGTCGCCGTCGCGTCGCACGCTCGTGACGAAGACCGAGGTCGCAATCTCGATCCCGTCCTCCTCGAGGGCGCCGGCGAGCATCGCCGAGGCCTCGGCGTCCGAGCTGGGCGAGATCCGCTCGAGCGCGTCGACGATCGTCACCTCTGCGCCGAAGCGCCGGAAGATCTGTCCGAACTCGAGCCCGACCGCCCCGGCGCCGACGACGAGCAGCGACCCGGGCAGCTCGGTCAGGTCGAGCGCCGACACGTGGTCGATCCAGCCGACCTCCTCGATGCCCTCGATTGGCGGGATCGCGGTGCGCGAGCCCGTCGCGATCAGGATTCGCTCGGCCTCGAGGACGAGCTCCCCGACCCGAACGCTGTGCGCGTCGAGGAACGACGCCTGGCCCGTGTAGGCGGTGAACCCTTGCTCCATCAGCTCCATGACCCACTGGTCCTGCGGTCTCCTCAAGCTCTCCTTCCAGGCCTGCACCCGTGCGAGGTCGACGGTCGCGGGGCCGGTGTCGATGCCGATCTTCGGCGCGAGCTTGTTCGCGTCGTGCGCGAGCTCGGCCGCGACGAGGTAGGCCTTCGTCGGCGTGCAGGCGACGTTCGGGCAGCTCCCGCCCCAGCGCTCGCGCTCCACGAGCGCGACGCGCGCGCCGTGCTCGCGCGCGGCCTTCATTGCGCCATCTCTTGCCGCCGAGCCGCCGCCCAGCACGATCAGGTCGAATTGCTCGCTCATCCTCTCCGCCGATTGTCTCGCCTTTCGACGCTCCGTTACAGTCGAACGCGTGGCGCAGGCCGCATCGGAGGAGAAGCTGCTCGACGCGCTGCGCGCGGGGGACGAGGAAGCGTTCCGGATGCTCGTGCGCGACTACCAGCCCTCGCTCGTGCGCGTCGCGCGGATGTATGTCTCGAACCAGACGGCCGCGGAGGAGGTTGCGGCTGAGACCTGGCTCGCCGTCCTGAACGGGCTCGACCGGTTCGAGGGCCGTTCGTCGCTGCGCACGTGGATCTTCCGGATCCTGACCAACATCGCCAAGACGCGTGCCGTGCGCGACGGGCGCACGCTGCCGTTCTCGGCGCTGGCCCCGAGCCGGGTGCCGGAAGCAGCGGTCGACGCGGACCGCTTCCTCGACCCGGAGCACCCGCGCTGGCCGGGGCACTGGGCGGTCAAGCCGGAGGCGTGGCCCGAGGACGCGCTTCTGGCCGGCGAGACGCGCAACAAACTCGCGGAGGCGATCGGGGCGCTCCCCGCGACGCAACGCGCCGTCATCTCGCTGCGGGACATCGAGGGCTGGAGCAGCGAGGAGGTCCGTAACGCCCTCGACCTCAGCGAGACCAATCAACGAGTGTTGCTCCACCGGGCCCGCTCCAAGGTTCGGGCCGCGCTGGAGGACTACTTGAAGGAAGCCGGCACGTGAACGAACAGGTCGAACAGCTCAGCTGCCAGGAGCTCGTGGAGCTCGTGACGGACTACCTCGAGGGTGCGCTCTCGGAGGAGGAGCGCCTGCGCTTCGAAGATCACATCGGGCGTTGCGGCGCCTGCACGATCTACCTGGAGCAGATGCGGCAGACGATCACGCTGCTGGGGCATCTGCCCCGGGAATCGCTGACGCCCGACGCCGAGCGGGAGCTGCTCGAGGCCTTCCGCGGCTGGCGTTCGGCCTGAGACAGCCGTATCCGGTAGGCCGGGTCTCTCGTTGACGAAGCGGGAGGTGCGGCCTTGCCTCGACGACCACGCGTACTCGGCCTGCTGATCCTCTGCGCTCTCGCGGGGTTTGCCTCCGCGATCACGCTCGGCGGAGCGGCCTGGGGGAGCGGCCTCATCACGCTGCCGACGGGCAGCCTCCCGACGATCACGCTCCCGACGCTCCCGCCGCCTCCGCCGCTGCCGCCGCCTCCGCCGCTGCCGCCTCCGCCACCGCTGCCACCCCCACCGCCACTGCCCCCGCCTCCGCTGCTTCCGCCTCCTCCGCTACCGCCTGCGCCTCAGCCTCCACAGGTGCCTGGGGTGCCCGGTGGCCAGGGCTCCGGCTCCGGCGGGCCGGGCGGTCAAGGCAGCGGCTCGTCGACCTCCGCGACGGGCAGCCAGAGCTTCTCCGGAGCCACGGGGAGCGTCCGCGCGTCGCGCCGGCGCTTCTCGACGCGCGGCCCGAAGGGCCGGCGCGGCACCGTCGTCACCTTCCGGCTCAACGCCCCGGCGATGGTCGTCTTCGTCGTGCGGGGCCCCAGCCCGAGCTGCGGCGTCGCGGGCAAGAAGTCCGTGCGAGGCCGCCGCGGGCTCAACAGGGTCCGGTTGAACGGCCGCTTCAACGGCCATGCCCTCGCCCCGGGCACCTACGAGATCATCGTCGTGGCCCGGCGCGGCGAGACGCGCCACCGCGTGGGCAGGATCTCGATTCAGGTCGTGCCCCCCGGCAGCCGCGTGCCGCGGTCCGGATCGGCGCCCGTGTTCCGCTGCATCGCCCCGGTGGCACAGGCGGGAATCCCGGGCGCGGGCCTGTTCCTCTCGCCGCCGACCACGAACGGGAGCGTCCCGTCCGGGTCGCAGCCTGGCTCGAAGCCCACTCCCGGCCGCAGCGGCGTCCTCGGCGCTCCGCCGTTCCACCTCGGGGGCGGCTCGAGTGCGTCGGACCTGGCCCTGGCGCTGCTCCTGTACGGCACCCTTGGGCTCGCAGGCGCCGTGCTGATCATCTACGTGGTGAGGTTCTTCAGAGGCACCATCACCTGAAGGACCACTAGGGTTCCCGCGTGATCGAGCAGGCCTTCGGCCAGAGCTCGCCCTGGTCGCTCGGGGTCGAGGAGGAAGTGATGATCCTCGACGGCGAGACGCTGGCGCTGACGCCGGGGGTGGAAGGGCTCGTCGCCTGGGCTGAGGGGCGCTTGCTTCCAGGCGTCTTGAAGATGGAGCTGCTCGCGTCGATGGTCGAGCTCGCCACCGAGATCTGCGAGTCGCCGGCCGCGGCGCTGGCCGCCCTGCTCGAGTTGCGGCGCTCCGCTGCGGAAGCGGCGCGCGAGCAGGGCCGGACGATCGCTGCGGCCGGCACGCATGCGTTCAGCCTCCCGACGGCGCAGCAGATCGCTCCCGATCCGCGCTACCGCGAGTTCGTCGAGTACGCGGGGATCTCGGCGCGGCGGCAGGCGGTCTGCGGGCTGCACGTCCACGTGGGGATGCCGGGGCCGGACGAGTGCATGCAGGCACTCGAGGGCGTGCTCGCGTGGCTGCCCCTCGTACTCGCACTCTCCGCGAATTCGCCGTTCCTGGCCGGTGAGGAGACCGGGCTCGCCTCGAGCCGCGCGGAGGTGCTTGCCGAGCTGCCGCGCGCTGCTGCCCCGCCGCAGTTCGGCTCGTACGCGGAGTGGGAGGCGTTCGTCGAGCGCTTCGTCGAGCTGGGCCTCGCCGACGGCTACACCCGCTTCTGGTGGGACGTCCGGCCGCACCCGCGCTTCGGGACCCTCGAGATCCGCGTCCCGGACCAGCCGACGTCCGTCGAGCTGACCGGTGCCTTCGTCGCGATGCTGCAGGCCCTCTGCAAGACGGTCGTCGAGGGGCCGCCTCCGAAGCCGGCGCAGCGCGGGGACTACGCCCAGAACCGCTGGGCCGCGCTGCGGTTCGGGCCGCGCGCCGAGCTGATCCACCCGGACGGCGACCGCGTCGTGCCCGTGCCGGAGCTGACGCACGAGCTGTTCGCGCTGATCGAGCCCGCCGTCCGGGCGCTGGGATCGGCGGAGCGGCTGCACGTGCTGGACCCGCGCCGCTGCGAGGCCGACCGGCAGCTCGAGGTTGCTCGCGCCTCGGGGCTCGAGGCCGTCGTCGCGGACGTCGCCGAGCGGACGGTACGATCCTCATAGCGCGGATTCGGATGAGCTCAATTGCCTTGACCGGTCAGTTCAGACGGACGCACGGGCCGAGTCCGCGCGTCCTGACGACGGCCTCGCAAGCGAGGCCTTAGGTGGCTGTCCAGTCCGAGACGATCCAGGTCAGCGGGATCCGTTGCGAGCGCTGCGTCGGCAGGCTCGCCGGCGCGTTGCAGGGCCACGAGGGCCTCGAGCAGGCGAGCGCCAACCTGATGGGACAGGTTCACCTCGCCTGGGACGACGAGCGCACCGATCGCGAGGCCATCATCGAGAGCCTCGCGAAGGCCGGCTTCCGGCCCGTCTAGTCTGGGGCGCGGGCAGGGGTAACGGGAATGGCCGGCGGCCGACTGGCGTTGTTTAGGCAAAATCGGCAATTGCTAGGGTGGCCGCGATGTGAGCGAGACCACGCCTGAAGCGGAGCCGAGGAAGCTGGCCGAAGAGGCCCGCGACCGCGTCCGCTTCGAGGAGGAGGCGCTCGCCCTCGCCGACCAGGTCTACCGGGTCGCAAGGCGGCTCGTGTCCACCCGGGAAGAGGCGGAAGATCTGATGCAAGAGACCTATGCGCGAGCCTTTCGGTCCTGGCAGTCCTACCAGCCGGGGACGAACCTCCGTGCGTGGCTGCTTCGCATCCTCACGAACCTGAACATCGACCGCGGCCGGCGGGTGCAGCGCTCGCCCGACATGCAGCCGCTGGAGGAGGGGGACTACTTCCTCTACAACAAGCTCGAGGAGGCTGGCGACACCGACGAGGAGCGAGTCGACCGGCGGCTTTCTCAGGATGACGCTGTGGCAGCGCTCTCCGAGGTGCCGCACGACTTCCGCGACGTGCTCGTGCTCGTCGACATCGGCGACTTCAGCTACGCCGATGCGGCGCAGATCCTCGACATCCCGATCGGGACCGTGATGTCCCGCTTGCACCGTGGTCGGCGTATCCTGAAGAGAGAGCTAGCCGACCGAACAGTCGGGAGCAACGTTTGATGGCAGTGAGCTTCGAGCCCGATCCGTGCGCCAAGTGCGAGGAGGTGCTGCAGCCCTACCTCGACCGTGAGCTCAGCGACGCGGAGCGGGCCGAGGCCGAGAGGCATCTCGACGGGTGCAGCTACTGCCGCAAGCGCTACCGCTTCGAGGCCGAGCTGCGGCGGTTCGTCCGCCAGGCGGTCGTCGAGGAGATGCCGCCTGACCTGAAGGCCAAGCTCGCGGCCCTGCGGACCCCGCTCTAGCTACACGCTGCGCTCGGCGGGCCGGCGATCACGACCAGTCGGCGCGGGTTCTTTCCACCGGGGAGCGGGCTGACCGTTCCGCACCCGAGCTGATCCGCGAGCCGGCGGGCGAAGGTCTCGCCGCCCGGTTCGAAGTAGACGACGGTCTGCCGGTAGCCGAATCGCCCCGCCTTGCCGACCCGTTCGATCCGGTAGCCGAACGAGCCGACCTTGCTCGCGAGCTGTCTCGTGAAGTTGATGTCCCCGCCGCCGTTGAGCACGGCGACGCTGAAGTTCCACGGCGGCGGAAGACTTGCGGCCTCGGCGGAGCCTTTCGAACCGGAGCGTCCGGCGGCGAAGGCGAGCGCGGCCGCGAGGGCAGCGACCAGGAGCGCCGAGACGCCCATCGCGATCCAGCGGCCGAACGGCTTGGTCGGCGGCGGCCCGGCGGGCAGCCCGGAGAGCCCTTTGGCCTCGCGCTCGTCGATGCCGAGAGCGGTCGAGTAGCGCAGCAGCGCCAGCACGGCCGCCTCGCTGCTCGGGAAGCGGTAGAGGCGGCCTTCCTCGAGCCACTCGACCTGGTCGGGCCAGAGGGCCGCGCGCTTGGCGGCTTCTTCGACCGTCAGCTTCCGCTGCAGGCGGAGACTGGCGAGCGACGAGCTCTGCTCGGCAGGAAGGGTCTCGAGCGACTTGGCTAGCTCCAACGGCTCAGACTTCATCGGCGAAATCGACGTCTCCTGGAGGTCCTAGATCGTCGCAGGAGACGAGGACGGCGTCGAGGGCCCGGGCGCCTTCGTCGGGGATCCCGTTCCAGGCGCCGCGGGCCAGCAGGACGGGGTGGAGGCGGGTGCCCTCGTACGTTGCCGCGACGATCTCGGCGCCCTGGTCGCGCCAGGTCGCGATGACGCGGTCGACGGCTTCCGGGTTGAGGTTCGGGCCGTCGCCGAGAACGACGACCGCCGCCTCGGCCTCGGGCGGTAGGGCGCGGAGGCCGCAGCGGAGCGAAGCGCCTGGGCCGCGCTCCCAGTCGGGGCAGTGGACGACCGGCTCGGAGGCCTCGACGTCGTGCGCGCCGAGGACGACGACGATGCCGTCGACGGAGCTCTGCCGCACGCGTTCGAGCACCGGCTCGAGCAAGACCCGCTGCTTCGGCGAGCCGAACCGGCTCGATGCCCCGGCTGCGAGCACGACGGCCCAGGTCCCGGTGTCGGACACGCGCACGAAAGTGTGACGACTATGTGACGGCTTGCAACGCGCGGCGGATCAAGGGGCGCGCGAGCTCGACTTTGTACGCCGTGCCGGGAAGAGGCGTGGCCCGGTCGAGATCGGCCTCCGACTCGAGCCGCCACGGGATCGGCGCGACTCCCGCAAGTGCCAGCCGAGTGCCGTCCGCGAAGCGGGCCGCCGCCACTCCGACCAGCGGAAACGCCCACCGCGCCCGGTCCATCGCCTTCAGGTACGTGCTTGCCTCGGGGCGCGGCACGTCGAGCTCGAGGATCAGCTCGCCGGGCTCGAGCGCCGTCACGTCCCGGTCGTCCTCGGTCGGGAGGCGGTAGAGCTCGTCGAGCGCAAGCTCTCGCCGCGACGTGCGAACGCGCGTGCCGAGTGCGAGCAGCGCCGCCGCCGGGTCCGAGGGGTGCGCCGAGGCGCAGCGCTCGTTGCCGAAGATCGCGTGCTCGCGGTGCGCGCCCTCGCGCGCGTGGCAGCGCGACCCGCCGTGCAGGAAGCAGGGAAAGTCGAGCCGCCAGTACCAGCAGCGCGTTGCCTGGAGCAGGTTGCCCCCGATCGTCCCCATCGACCGCAGCTGCGGCGAGGCGGCCAGTGCGCAGGCCTCCCGCAAGACCTGCGGGATCCCGGGATCGACCTCGAGCTCGGCCAATGTCGTTCCCGCGCCGATCTTCGTGCCCTCCACCCCGCGCGGCACGACCTCCCGAAGCTCGACCAGCGTCTCCGCCTCCACGAGCCGGTCGCGCAACAGCGGCACGAGGTCGGTCCCGCCCGCCAGAGCGACGGAGCCGTTGCCGAGCGCCGCCGCGGCGGCCTCGACCGACTCAGGCCGGAGCAGCTGCACGCTCGCGTTCCCGAGCCTCGTTCAGCGCCCCCAGGATCTCGTCGCGAGAGACGGGCAGCGAGCGGACGTCCGCGCCGGTGGCGTCGCGGATCGCGTTCACGATCGCCGCCGCGGTCGGCACGATCGGCGGCTCGCCGAGGCCCTTCGAGCCGAGGTTCGTCAGGTGCTCGTCCGGGATGTCCAGCAGCTCGACCACGATCTCGGGCACGTCGGCGATCGTCGGCAGCTTGTAGGCGTCGAGCGACTGGGTGAGCACGACGCCGCTCCGCGGATCGACCAGCCGCTCTTCGGACAGCGTGTGCCCGACGCCCTGGATGATCCCGCCCTCGACCTGGCTCTGCGCGCCCAACGGGTTGATCACGCGCCCAACGTCGTGGATCGCGGCGATCCGCTCGACGCGAACCTCGCCGGTCTCGACGTCGACGGCCACGTCGGCGACCTGGATCCCGAACGTCAGCACCCGCATCCCGGTCGGGTTCGGCCCGCGCGCGCCCTTGCCCAGGATCTGCGCGTCCTCGAGCAGCCCCGTCACCTCCGCCAGCGGCCACGAGCCGCCGTCGGACGAGACGACATTGCCGCCCTGCAGCGAGAGCACGCGCTCCTCGAGGTGGTAGCGCTGCGCCGCGATCTCGACGATCTGCCGCGCAGCGTCGGCCGCTGCCGCCCGCACCGCCGGCCCCATCGACGGCGTCGTCGAAGAGCCGGCCGAGATTGACGCGTATGGCCCGCGGGAGGAGTCGCCGAGAGACACGCGCACACGCTCCAAGGGCAGCCCCAGCTCCTCCGCCGCGATCTGCGCCATCGCGGTCCGAGTGCCGGTGCCGATGTCCTGCATCGCGGTGATCACCGTCGCCCGTCCATCGGAGCCGACGCGCACCCACGCATATGAGGGCGGCCCGCCTCCGCCGTACCAGATCTGGCTCGCCAGCCCGACGCCGCGGCGCCACGATCCTTCCGACTGAGCGCGCACCTCGGAGCGCCGCGCCCAGTGCGGCTCGGCGCGCCGGTAGCACTCGAGCAGGTTCTTCGAGGAGTACGGCCGGTCGTCGACGAGGTCCTTGTCGGCGTGATTGCCGGCCCGAAGCTCCAGCGGATCGACCTCCAGCCGCGCCGCGAGCTCGTCGAGCAGGCACTCGAGCCCGAACGTTCCCTCGACGAACCCGGGGGCGCGGAAAGCTGCGTTGGGCGACAGGTTCAACTTCGCGCCGTAGGTCAGCGTGCGGACGTTCTCGCAGGCGTAGAGCATCTCCATCGGGCCGTACGTCGGCCCCGACCAGCCCTTCCAACCGACGGCGTTGACGAACTCGCCCTCGAGGGCCACCAAGGTCCCGTCCGACCGGGCGCCGGCCCGCAGGCGCTGGATCGTGGAGTTCCTGTTGCCGGTCGCGAGGTTCTCCTCGCGGCGCGTCAGCGCACAGCGCACCGGCCGACCGGTCTGCGAGGCCAGAGCGATCGCGACGAACGTCTGGTCGTGAGCCCCGTTCTTGGCGCCGAAGCCGCCGCCCATGTAGTTGCAGATGACGCGGATCCGGTCGGGCGGGAGGTCGAGCGCCTCCGCGATGTCGTCGCGCACGCCCCAGATCCACTGCGTCGAGATGTAGACCTCGAGCGTGTCGCCCTCCCAGCGACAGACCGATTGGTGCGTCTCGAGCGGGTTGTGGAGGACGGTCTGCGTCCGGTACTCCGCCTCGACGACCACATCCGCGTCCTTGAATGCGGCATCAACGTCGCCGCGCGCGTAGCGGCGAGGCTCCTCGTGCAGCTCGCTCCGCCGCACGGCCTCCTCGGGATCGAGGAGCGGCTCGAGCTCCTCCCACTCGACGTCGATCAGCTCGAGCGCCTCCCGTGCGCGCTGTGGTGTAGCCGTCGCGACCGCCGCCACCGGCTCGCCGTGGAAGCCCGGCTCGAGGGTCAGCACGTGGCAGTCGTCCGGTCCGATCGCGCCGATCACCCAGTCGGCCTCCTGCGCCCGCGTCAGGTCCAACTGCTTCACGCGCGCGCGCGCGTACGGGCTGCGCAGGACCGCGGCATGGATCATCCCCGGGAGTGCGACGTCGGCGGTGAAGATCGCCTGCCCGCGGGCTCGCTCGTAGCCGTCCACGCGCGGCACGGGCTGCCCGACCACAGCACGCGGCCCGGCTTCCCATTGGTCGATCGCCGCATCCTCCTCGACGACCACCCACTGCTCGGTGTAACGGCCCTCGACCTCCTTCTCGGTGCGGATCAGTCTCGCCACGTCAGCAAAGCCTCCTCGATCCTCGGATAGGTGCCGCAACGACAGAGGTTGCCCGCCATCGCGTGGCGGATGTGCTCCGGAGTCGGCTCCGGCTCGGCCTCGACGAGGGCCGCCGCGGAGACGATCTGGCCGGGGGTGCAGAACCCGCACTGGAGCGCGTCGGCGCGGACGAACGCATCGACGAGCGGATGGTCGCGCAGCCCTTCGATCGTCGTCACCTCGCGTTCACCCACGGTGTGCACGAGTGTGATGCACGACAGCACCGGAACCCCGTCGAGCTGGACGGTGCACGCGCCGCAGTGTCCCTCGCCGCAGGCGACCTTCGTCCCGGTCAGCCCGAGCGGCCCGCGCAGGGTCTCGGCCAGCGTCTGGCCGACCGCGGCCTCGACCTCGTAGTGCACACCGTTGACTCGAAGCTCAACCACTCGTTGTCACCGCCAGGATGTCCGCCAGGTGCACCAGCCGAAACGTCGTCCGCGAGACGATCCGCTGCTCGGCCTCGTCTTCCAGCTCGGGGAGCACCCGCCAGAGATCGCGCGCAGCCTCGAGCAGCTCCCGGATCCGCTCGCGCTCCTCTACGTGCCCGTCGCGGTCGGCGGTCGCGTTCAGCGCCAGCCCGAGGACGCCGATCGTGTCGGCCTGCCGCGTCCAGAGCAGCGGCGTGGCCATCGAGAGGTACTGGTGGATCCGCGCGAAGGCCATCGGTTGCGAGAACGTCCCGCCGCCGCGCGGCGCGGTCAGCTCCAGCGGCGGCTGGTTGTCGGCGATCCGGCTTGCGGTCCCCCAGAGCATGGCGCGTACCTCGTCTTCGCCAAAGCCGGCGAGCTTCGCGGTCCGGATCGCGATCAGCAGCGAGCTCGGCTGCTGTCCGTACGGGAAGTCGGATGCGTAGACGATCTGCTCAGGGGAGACGAGGTGGAGCAGGCTCAGCAGGTCGATCGGGCTCCAGACCGAGGTGTCGAAGAAGACCCCGGGCCGCCCGCCGAAGTACCCCGCGAGCTCGGCGAGGTCGGCGATGCCCCCGTGCGCGATGATCAGCTGCGCCTCCGGATACGCCTCGACGAGCCGGTCGAGGTTGTCGGCGATCGGTGGCAATCCGCGGCCTCCGTGAATCAGAATCGGGACGCGCCGCTCTGCGGCAAGCGCGAACACCGGAGCAAGCCGCTCGTCGTTCAGCAGGAACCGCTGCGCGCGCGGATGCAGCTTGATCCCTCGGGCGCCGAGGTCGAGGCAGCGGGTTGCCTCCTCGATCGGCTCCTCGGCGAGGTCGAGCCGCACGAAGGGGATCAGGCGTCCGCCCGAGCGCCGCGCGTACTCGAGCGTGCGGTCGTTCGCCGCGCGGAACGCGGGATGCCGGTCGGGTTCATCCATGCAGAACATGAAGCACCGCTGGATCCCGTAGCGGTCGTTGACTCGCTCCAGCTCCTCGTAGACGCCGCTGAAACCGTCGATGTCGTTTCCGAGGTGGACATGCGCATCGAAGACGTCGGTTCCCTGCGGTATCTCGCGTTCGAGCTCCCCGTCGTAGCCGGCGATCAGAGCCCTGGCCCGTTCGAGCACGCCTTCCACCGCAAGCGAGTCTAGATGTAGCATCCCGCCCGCCGTGTCGGAGATCCTCATCTATGCAGACTCGCTCCGCTCCCCCGAGATGCGGCACGAGGTGCCGCTCGCCGTCCCGGACCCGTTCCTCTACGCGGAGACCGACGGCAAGGGCCGCGTCGTCGCGAGCTCGTTCGAGCTCGGACGGATCAGCGAAGTCGCGCCGCACCTCGAGGTGCTGCCGCTGGAGGAGTTCGGCCTCGACGAGCTCTACGCGCAGGGGCTGAACCGCGACGAGATCGAGCTCGAGGTCATCCTCCGCGCGGCCAGGCGCTTCGGGCTCGGGCGCGCCTCGGTGCCGTCGACCTTCCCGCTCGAGGTTGCCGACCACCTCCGCGCCAACGGGATCGAGGTCAAGGCCGACCGCGAGCTGTTCATCGGCCGCCGCCGCGTCAAGAACGAAGCAGAGCTCGCCGGGATCCGGCGGGCCCAGCGGGCGGCGGAGGCCGGCATGGA